>Ga0209060_10002275_pt1 | contig 18257 bp, 13 predicted proteins | sample Coa_R1_8_FD_187155 | JGI IMG/M metagenome (GOLD analysis project Ga0209060, IMG submission 187155) | Surface soil microbial communities from Centralia Pennsylvania, which are recovering from an underground coalmine fire - Coalmine... | ecosystem: Environmental > Terrestrial > Soil >...
ATGATCGGCCTGCGCTGGCGGGCGCAGCCGCGCCGCGGTGCACACAGGGTTGCGCAAGCGTGGCTTTGCGCGCAGATTTGCGGGCATGGGGCGTTCGGAAACAATCGACGGCGAGTACGACTACATCATCGTCGGAGCCGGCTCAGCGGGTTGCGTGCTGGCCAACCGGCTTTCGGCCGACCCGGGCAACCGTGTGCTGGTGCTGGAAGCCGGAGGACGCGACGACTGGATTTGGTACCACATCCCGGTCGGATACCTGTTTGCCATCGGCAATCCGCGCTCAGACTGGATGTTCAAGACCGAGCCGGAGCAGGGCCTCAACGGTCGCAGCATCGCTTATCCGCGCGGCAAGGTGATCGGCGGCTCGTCCTCCATCAATGCGATGATCTACATGCGCGGCCAGGCCGCCGACTATGACCATTGGCGCCAGCTTGGACTGACCGGCTGGGGCTGGGACGACGTGCTGCCCTATTTCAAACAGCACGAAGATCATTTCCTCGGCCCCAGCGCCAGTCACGCTACGGGCGGTGAGTTGCGGGTCGAGCGGCAGCGGGTGCGCTGGGAACTGCTTGAAGCGTTTCGCGATGCCGCGATGCAAGCCGGCATCAAGCCGATTGAGGATTTCAATATCGGCGACAACGAAGGTTCGTGCTTTTTTCATGTCAACCAGAAGCGCGGTCGACGATGGTCGGCGGCGCGCGGCTTTCTCAAGCCGGCATTGGGCGCCCCCAATCTGCGGCTTGAGACGGGCTGCCTGGTGGAGCGCATTGAGTTCGATGGGCGCCGTGCCGTTGCAGTGAAATGGCGCCGGGACGGCGGCACGCGACGGGCGCGCGGGCACGAAATCATTCTGGCCGCCGGCAGCATCGGTTCGCCGCACCTGCTGCTGCTCTCGGGCGTCGGCCCGGCCGCGCAGTTGCGCCAGCACGGCATTGCCGTCGTACTCGAACGGGCAGGCGTCGGCGAAAATCTCCAGGACCATTTGCAACTGCGGGCGATTTTCAAAGTGTCGGGTGTGAAAACGCTCAACACCGCCTATCATTCAATTCTTGGCCGTATAGCGATGGGGCTGGAATACGCGCTTTTGCGTCGCGGTCCGTTGACGATGGCGCCGTCGCAGCTTGGACTGTTCACCCGCTCCGATCCGACACGCGAGCGCGCCAACATCCAATTCCATGTGCAGCCGTTGTCGCTCGACCGCTTCGGTGAGCCGCTCCACACCTTTCCGGCCTTCACGGCGAGCGTCTGCAATGTGCAGCCGACGAGCCGCGGTCATGTGCGGCTACGTTCGGCCGACCCGGCGGCCCCACCGGTCATCAAGCCGAACTATCTTGCGACGGATGAGGATCGCGGCGTCGCCGCCGATTCGCTGCGCGTGGTGCGGCGCATTGTGGCGCAACCGGCGCTACGGCGGTTCCGGCCGCGGGAATGCCTGCCCGGCCCTGAGATCGGCGATGACGACGCGAGCCTGATCAAAGCGGCCGGTGATATCGGCACCACCATTTTCCACCCGGTCGGCACAGCCAGGATGGGACGCGATAGCGATCCGCTTGCGGTGGTCGACGAAAGGCTGCGGGTGTTGGGCCTGGAAGGCCTGCGTGTTGTGGATGCTTCGGTGATGCCGACGATCACGTCGGGGAACACCAATGCGCCGACCGTGATGATCGCCGAGAAGGGAGCGGCGCTGATCCTGGAGGATGCGCGGGAGCGGTGAAAATCGCTGCGGAACCGGGAGTGTCATCGCCCACACGGCGATCGCACCCAGAGCACATTCCGACAAGCGCGGGTACGATAGCCGAGAGTAATTCGTTCCTATCGGAACGCGCGCTAGCGGCCTGCGTAAGTCTGAGGGGCTATTGCGATATTGCGCTCGGCTCCATCCTGGTCGTGGGTACCGACTCAATATCGACAATTTGGAAAATCTCGTCGGCACTTCGCGCCTGGTCGAAATTCCAGAACGCCGTCAGTGCCGCTTCCAGCCTTTCGGCGGAAAGCTTGCGCGCCGCAAGCTGACGAAATTTTGCCTCCACTTCTTGATCGCTCATCGGATCGAGATGATGACCATGCGGATAATCCACGCCGGCGCTGCGAACCGTACCATCGCTGCTTGTAATGTCGACGCGGCAGCGGAATTTGCCGGGAAAATCGCGGTTGAATTCCGGGTCTTCGCGAATGGAGATCTTGTCGGCGAGCGCAAGGATCTTCGGATCGGTGAAGCGTTCCGGTTTAAACACGGCATCGCTGAAGCCGCCATCGACGAGGGTGGCCGCCACAATATATGGCATGCTGTGATCCGCAGTCTCGCGGTTCAGCGGGCGCCATTTTTCGGCCCCCGAGCCGATTTCCCGGTACGCGAATTCATAGGTGTGGATTTCGATCGCCTCAACGGCGTCAAGGTCGAGATCGCGGCGCAGCTGCAGGGCAGCAAAGATCGGTCCCTGGGAATGGTATTCGGTAACGTAAAACTTCATGTCGGCGCGCGGCATCGCATGCAAACCGCCTTCATTGGCAAATGCGGCCAGTTCAAATGGTCCGAACAGTTCACGAACCCCCATGGCGCCTTCGACTGCGAGCGCGGGTCCGGTCATGCCTGCGTGGGCGAGTTCGGCCGCGAACAGGCCGTTGCGCGCAGCATGGGCCTCCGCGCACCCTTTCCACATTGAAAGGGCGCCGCGCCGCGTCACCGCGAAAGGTAGATTGGGGGTGATTGCGAGGGCAATGGCGTTGGCGAAAGCCGCGCGATCGAGTCTGAGCACCTTGGCCACACCCGCGGCGGCTGCGACGGCCGAGTAGAACGCGTGGTCGAAGCCTTTGCGCAGCACGCGGCACGCTTGCCACACCCGGTAATGCACCTCGTATCCGACCACGATCGCGGCGATCAGGCTGCAGCCGTCCGCCCCCGTCACCTGCCCGGCGGCCAGCACCGGGGCGATGACGCCGCTTGGATGACCGCCGCCGCCCGGGAAACAATCGTTGCCGTCCATGCAGCGCGCCGCGACGCCGTTGGCAAAGCACGCAAGCTCGGGAAGCACGCGGCGACTGGTGCCGAGAATCGATGCGCCCCGCGATTCGCCCTTAAGCGCGACGTGGCGCGCAATGCGGCTCGGCGCGTCGTCGAAACCCGCCACCGCACAGCCGAATGTATCAATGAGGCGGCGTTTGCAATCATGAACGACCGCGCCGGGAATACTCTCGAAAGCGGTCGCCAGCGCGTAATCCGCGATGCGTCCGATGGTGGTGTCTATCACGGCGCGGCCCTCTTCGGGACATTGCATGGTGACTGCCAGTTCGCGCATGTTCGCCGGGGATTCGCAAGCGAGCGGCAGCCTGGACCGCCGGGCCGCCCCGCGGCGATGGGCCACGCCAACGTCGCAGCGCTCGCCGGGGCGACGTCAAGATGGATGCGGTTGAAGTGGCTGTTAGGATCAGCAATGAACACGCCGACTGGATCGAGGCCCATGAACGGAAACCGTGATGCAACCACAATCGATTTGCGCGGCCTCAAATGCCCTCTTCCGGCACTGCGCACCCGCAAGGCGCTGTCGCGCCTAAAGGGTGGTGCAACTTTGGTGGTAGAATGTACCGACCCGCTGGCCGAAATCGATATCCCCAACCTTTTGCGCCAAACGGGTGACATCCTGGAAGACAAGGCGCGCCGCGACGACGTATTGGTCTTCCGTATTCGCAAGCGGAGCGGCTGAAATCTGCATGAGCCATCACGGAGGTGCCGAACAATGCCAGAACGGCGAACAGCGGTGCTGCGCGTTGCCGTGGTTCTGAAACTTTTCGTGCACCACCTCCGCCCAGCACTCTCGCGGCGGGTCTACCCCGATCCACGTGCCCGCGTGTTAGCCACGTTGCGTTGTCGTCCGAAGTGGTATCGCGCGCCGGCGCGGTAGCTAGTCACCGCCGGGATTAAATGCTGCTGCGTACCGGCCCGGTTTTCACTGCAGTGTCGGGTGGATAGCCGTGTGCGCGGCTCGATGCTGGTCGTGCCCGACGGGAATCCTTGCCGGCTGATTTTTACCAATCGGCAGACTTGCGTTTGAATTATGTTAATGTTATGTTACATTTAACATATATAGAGATTACCCAGCCTCAACCAAAGATCGCGGTCGCAATGACATCGCAGCCACGCAGCTCCACCCTCAACCATCGAGCGGCCGTGACCTCCGCGACCTTTCCGGGTCATGAATTGGTGCAAATTCCCGGTCTGCCGCAACGGCTTTCGGCGGTTATCACCAAGCTCGTGATCCAGGAATTTATTGTCGTGGCCGGCTCGGCATACCTGGCAAGCGTCGTTTACCATTGGGTGGCGCTGATGGAGTTGCCATCCTCAAATCTCTACATCACCGCCGATCTGTTCCTCGCCGCAATGGTCGAATCCGTGGCGCTGGGATTTGGGCATTACAGGAACTGCCAAACGCAACCGTGGCACGCGTTTCTTTGGAGCGGGTTCGGGGCTGTCGCGCTGGCATTTTCGTTTTTGCTCTCCGCACTGTTTCTTCTCAAGATCGCCGAACCGTACTCTCGGGCAACGTTCGTTTTTCAGTTCATCACAGTCGCAATCGCCGTGCTGAGTGCACGAGCGTTCTTCCACTCGCGGCTGCAATCTTCGATCGCCGCCGGTCTGGTGAACGCGCGGCGCGTCGTGTTGATTGGTGACCTGGATAGTTGCGCTGAACTTTCCAGTCGGCTGAAAGCCACCGGCATACGAACGGTCGGCTCATATCCGTTTCCTGGCCGGGTTGAGCCAGATATTCATGGCGACGACCCGAAACGGGAGCTTCGCAGGCTCATCGATGCGTGCCGCCATCTTAGGCCAGATGACATCCTGGTGCTGACCAGGCAAGACAGCCTGACAGAAATTGCGAGCTTGGTGGGGTCGCTTTCGGAAGTGCCTGCCGGGATTCACATCCTACTGTCGGAAGCCGCAGACCTGCTGACCGCGGCAAGGATCGTCGAGCTCGGCAACACGATAACCATGCAGGTGCGGCAGCCTCCGCTATCCCAGATTCAAAGGACAGCGAAGCGCGTGTTCGATGTCCTGGTTGCCTCGACCGCGCTCGTGGTTCTGTCGCCGCTGCTTACGCTCGTCGCATTGGCAATCAAGCTCGACTCTCGCGGTCCAGTCCTGTTTCGCCAGATGCGGCACGGCTACAACAACGAGACGATCAGGGTATTCAAGTTCCGATCGATGACGCAGCTTGAGGATGGTGACCAATTTGTGCAGGCGACGCGAGATGATGCGCGCGTCACGCGGGTCGGCGCAATCCTGCGGCGTACCAACATCGATGAACTTCCGCAGTTGATCAACGTCCTTCGCGGCGAGATGTCGATTGTGGGGCCGCGTCCGCACGCAACGGCTCACAACAAGATGTTTGAGGACAAGATTTCCGTGTTTTCGCGTCGGCATGTGGTGAAGCCAGGGATCACGGGCTGGGCTCAGGTCAACGGCTATCGCGGCGCCACCGATACGCTCGAAAAGATGCAGCGGCGGGTCGAACATGACCTTTACTATATCGACAATTGGTCGTTTTGGTTCGATATCCGAATCATGATCATGACGCTGTTCTCGAAGACCGCATACACGAACGCGTACTAGGGCACGGCTTGGAGCGCACCTGCTGCAAAACGCTCCTGCGGTATCTTTGGGTTAAGGTTGATCTGACAATGCGGACGGTCGAAGATTCCCGCTGGAGTGTCCGTTTAGGCTGACTTTTCGGGCCGATATCGGGATCGTCGAGCGGGCAGACCCGCAAAGTGTGAGGCCCGAGTGTTAGGCCCGCAAAGTTGACCGGGCGCCAGATTAGCGTTATACAATAAGAGAATAACATAACATTTGTCCGCGCGAACGGCTCATTTACGAAACGGGCTCCACCACGCGGAGCCGCTTGCTGATGTGAAATCGGCAGTCAGGTGAAGCATGAGGATCAGCGTATTCGGGTTGGGATATGTCGGCACGGTTTGCGCGGCATGCCTGGCGGACCAGGGGCATGACGTGGTTGGCGTCGACAAGTCGGACAGCAAGGTTGAGCTGATCCGTTCCGGGCGATCGCCGATCGTTGAGCGCGATATCGACGACCTTGTGGCGCGAAGCGTCAAGAGCGGGCGCCTAACCGCGACGCTTGATGCCGCCGCTGCTGTTGCATCGACGGAGTTCTCGTTCGTCTGCGTGGGTACGCCGAGCCGTCCCAACGGCGCCCTGGATCTCAGCGGCGTCGATACTGTGGCGACGGAAATCGGACGCGCGATCCGGATGAAAGCCGAGCCTCACACGATCGTACTGCGCTCGACCGTTGTTCCCGGCACCACGAGAGATGTACTAGCGCCACGCATCGCCGAGGGGGCCGGTAACGTCGCGTTCTCCGTCGCATTCAACCCGGAGTTTTTGCGCGAAGGCTCGGCCGTCGCGGATTTCAGGTCGCCTGCTAAGACCGTCATCGGCGCATTCGATGATGAGACCGCCGCAACCGTTGCGTCGCTCTACCGTGATCTTCCAGGACCGAAGATCACCACCGAGGTCGAAGTCGCCGAACTGGTAAAATATGTCGACAATTCCTGGCACGCTCTGAAGGTGGCGTTTGGCAACGAAATCGGCGTGATTGCGAAGACATTGGGAATCGACAGTCACGACGTGATGGATATCTTCTTCCAGGACAAGCGGCTTAACATTTCGCCTGCTTACCTTCGACCCGGTTTTGCGTTTGGCGGCTCCTGCTTGCCCAAGGATTTGCGCGCGCTCACCTATCTCGCCCGCAAGCACGATCTCGACCTGCCGGTGCTGAACAATATCCTAGAGAGCAACCAGATGCTGGTTGATCGCGGTGTCGACTGGATCCTGAGCCGATCGGGAAAGCGCATTGCATTTCTTGGGATCAGCTTCAAATCCGGAACCGATGACGTGCGGGAGAGCTCGTTCGTCGAGCTGGTGGAACGGCTAATCGGCAAAGGACGGGAGATCCGTATCTTCGATCCCAATGTCAAGATTGCCCAGCTCGTCGGGGCCAACCGAAGCTACCTCATGCAGGTCATTCCCCATATTGCGAATCTCATGGTCTCTGACATAAGCGACGCGGTTGACTGGGCAGAAACCATCGTCACCACGGTACCTGACCCGATTTATGAAAATGGCATCGCGGACATTCGTCCGGATCAAACAGTGCTGGACTTTGCACGCTTTAACTCCTCCCAAGGCGTGCCGGGAAGAGAGGGGTTCCTGTGGTGATTGTGTGAAACACAACTGGAATGGAGCCGCGTGCAAGTGGCTCAGTGTTACGGGACGTCCCGGAGGTTGCGTGACACCGGATAGGGCGCGATGTGACGGTCGATGTGGGGCTGGATTGCCTCGAACGCTGGCTTAGTCGGCGGCTCTTGGCACGCTGTGCTCGGCAAACATCTCTCCGCCCCTTAGAAAGAGGCGATCTCCCTCGTTACAAGCTGGTATAACATGCTGCAGACCAATGGAAATCATCTCGCGTCGTACCATGAGCCGGAATCGGCCCCGGAGGGCACCTCGATACCGGAAATGATCGGGGCCGTCCTCGGTTTTCTCCGTCGTCGAATGTGGTTGATCCTATTTACCTTTGTTGTCGTGAGCGCACTCGGTGAGGCGGTCGTCCTCAAGCTGATTCAACCCAAGTTCATGGCGACAGCGACAATATTTTTCGACAATCGCAAATATCAATTGTTCCAGCACCAGACGATGGTCGGGGACACGTCGATCGACTCCTACGCGATGGAGAGCCAGATCGAAATCTTGAAATCGGAAAATATCGCTTTGGCGGTGGTACGGAAACTTCATCTCGCCGATGATCCGGAATTCGGAAACCCGAAACCGGGGTTGGTCGGCACGATTCTTGGTTCAACACAGATTGCCTCAGACTTCGCGCGCGAGCGGCGGGCGCTTGCAGTCCTCGCCGCCGGAATGACTGTGCGACGTATCGGGCCGACATACGTCATCGAGATCAGCTTCAAGTCATCGAATGCGGAGCGTGCGGCGGCCGTGGCAAACGCCATCGCTGAGGCGTATATCACCGATCAATTGGAAGGCAAATACGAAGCAACGCGACGCGCCAGCGTGTGGCTGCAGGACCGATTGAAAGAATTGGGCGATCAGGCGAACGACGCGCAACGGGCAGTGATCGAGTTCAAGGCGTCAAAAAATATCGTCGACACTGGTAACGGGCGGACCCTGAGTGAGCAGCAGATTGCCGAATTCAGCGCTCAATTGACTGCAGCGCGGCAACGCGCGGCCGAGGCGAAAGCTCGCCTTGCCCGGATTGAGGAGGTCATCGGGGCAGATGTCGCGGACGCGACGATTGACGCCGCTGTCACCGACGCTGTCAAGAGCGATGTATTCACGAAGTTGAGAACGCAATATCTCGAGCGGGAAAATCGCGAGCGTGAGTGGTCGGCGCGCTATGGTGCCGACCATCTCGCATCGGTCAATCTGCGCAACCAAATGCGTGAAATTCGCAACTCGATACGCGACGAACTCAAGCGCGTAGCGGAGACCTACAAGAACGACTATGAGCTCGCCAAACAGTATGAGGCAGGGCTCCAGCAGGAACTCGATCAGGCGAGGTCGGAAACGAAGACTGCGAACGAGGCCCGCGTAATGCTGCACGAATTGGAAAGCGCAGCCCAGTCCTCGCGCTCCATCTACGACAATTTCCTTCAGAAATATATGGAATCTGTGCAGCAGCAGTCATTCCCGATCACCGAGGCGAGGCTTATCACCAAGGCAACGCCGCCCGCCCAGAAGGACTATCGCAAGACGCTGTTGGGATTGGCGGCGGTACCGATCGGTAGCGTACTTCTGGGAATTGGACTCGGGGTTTTTCGTGAGTTCATGGACTGCGTATTCCGGACCGGACGGCAGATCGAAACGATGCTTGGTACCAATTGTGTCGCCACAATTCCGATGTGGAAAGCCATGGCACCAAAGGGCGGCATAGACAGAGATTACTCCGATGCGTCGTTGCCGGCACCGAACAGACGGATTGTGCGCGATGAACCGCTCCTGTGGTCGGTGAGCGATGCGCCATTTTCGCGCTTTGCGGACTCGATGCGCTCGATCAAGGTGGCCGCAGATCTGGTTGGCTCGGGCAATTCCGTGAGGGTGATGGGTTTCACGTCGACACTGCCGAACGAAGGTAAATCGACGGTCGCGGCGGGATTTGCCCAGATCATAGCTCAGGCAGGCTCTCGGGTGCTCCTGGTGGATTGTGATCTCCGCAATCCATCGCTTTCAACGGCGCTTGCTCCCGATGCGGATTCCGGCCTCCTCGAGGTCATTTCCGGCAGAACGGCGCTGGAGGATGCGGTTTGGATCGACCCCGCCACAAACCTCGCGTTTCTGCCGACGGTCATTAAGTCCCGTCTGGCACAAACGAGCGACGTGCTGACGGCTGAGGCGACGAAAAACCTGTTCGAGAAATTGCGTCTCACCTACGATTATGTCGTGGTTGATCTTTCGCCGCTCGGTCCCGTCGCGGATGTCCGCGCGACGACCAACTTGGTGGATTCCTACGTGTTTGTGGTCGAATGGGGGCGCACCAATACCAGCACGGTTCAGCGAACCCTCAGGAGCGCGCCAGGCATCAATGACAACCTGCTGGGCGTTGTGCTGAATAAGGCCGATTTGAAGCTGCTTAAGCGCTACGACGCCCACCTCTCCGAATATTACCCGAACCAGCAATACGGATACTGAGGGCAGAACAGCGGCTTACTTGACCACACCGTCGCCTGCGCCAGACATTGATGTCTTGCGCTGACGATCGCTGAGCATCTTCAATGTCAGCCACAGGGCAGCAGCCGTCGAGAGTTCGGTGAGATATACGGCGATGATCGTTCCGGTGATCGCGAACGCAAAGCTCAGCCCGACAATCAACCCGGCTCCCGCAACACCCACGGCAGTACCCACGACCAATCGGATTTTGTGTTGATCCGCGGCGTTAATTGCGTCGAACGCGATGAACTGAACTGCCGTGAGGATCAGGGTCCAGCACAGTGCCCTGAGGATCCAGATTGCGTCGTCAAAGCCCTTGCCGAAGAGCGCCGGCAAGAGCGGCGCGAGGATGAATATCATCAGGCTCGTCGCCCCAGTTAGCCCGATCGCATAAAGGACATATTTCCGCGCGAGGCGGAGGGTCGCCGCAGCTCCCTGCTTGCCGGCAATCGCAAAGTTGGCATAGACGAGCCGATCGAGGGACGCGCCTGTTACGACAGCCACGCTGAGAATCCGCCGCGCCACACCATAAGCCCCAATGAGGTGCGGTGGTGCCATCGTACTCAAGGCCAGCAGATCGACATTCTGTCGCAGCGCCGCAATTGAACCCGAAATACTGAGCGTCGTGCCAAGCGGGACCTCCTCCCACAACACGCGCCACCGCGGAGCGCCGTATTGCCAGAGGAGGCCCGCGCAGACGACGGAAGCGATCGCAAAAGCGGCGCAGTTCCAGAGCGCCCATGCGCTCAGGCTCTCGATCCCGAAGCCCAGGCAGGCCACCAACGCGGTGATGGCGCGCAAAATGCCGGTGCCTGAGTTGAGGAGATTTGCGCGGGTGAATTCGCGATGCGCCAGCAGGACCTGCTCCGCCAGGCCGGTCCAAGTAAATAGCACCGTGTTGCTGAAGACGAGAAGCAGGATCACCGTATAATTTTCGACAGGATCGGCGATGATCCTGACCGAGGATGCAATGGCGACCGACATGACGGCCGTGAGAATTGCACCTGAAACAAACAGCAGGATCAGGCAATGGCCAAGAAGTGTCGGATAGAGGGACGGCTCGCGGCCGGCGCGCCGTCGCATCGCCTCGCCGGTTCCCAGTCCGCACCATGCCGATCCCAAATTCGTTGCGGCCGTGATCATCGACAGGTGTCCGAACTGATCACTTCCCAACCACCGCGCCAGAATCACAAAGCCGACTGATTGTGCCGCGATGCCGACCGTCAACAAGCTGGTCGAGCTAACATACAGGCGGATAGCCGGAAGGTGCTGCACCACCAGACTGATAACTCGAGTGTTCCTAAGCATCTCGGATTTCTATTCAGGTCAGTTTCAATCCCGCGCGATACGGTAGACGATATCGGCGCAATCCTCGAAACGAAACACAGCCGGCCGAGGGCGGCGGTCCGGTCGAGTGATATCTCTCCGCGATAATCTGGTGAGCAGCGGGACCCGGCCAGCCTGAGCGACAGCGATAGCCGACCGCCGGCGGTCCGTCCACCTGATCATGTGGGAAGCGGCCCGCGACCGGGGGACAATTACCCCGCGCCCAGCTGGCGGTAACGAATTCGTGATGCCGGCCGCCGTCGAATGAAGTTTTGGTTCACCGCGCAATAAACGTTGACGCTCGGAAAGTTATTGGATCAATCGAACCGCAAATACGCTACCTGAGACGCAAATACTCACCCGGTGACGCACGGGGCGTCACCTACATGAAGCGCCGTCGACAGCTCCAATAGTTCCGAGGCGCTCAGTTATGAGCGATCGTCCTGCGACTGGTGGAGCTTGCGCGGAGGCCCTCCTCAAGCTTCACCTTCTCGAGCAGAAGATCCGTCACCAAGCGGCGAAGCCGTGAATTCTCAAGCTGAAGCTCTCGAATCTGGCTGGTCTGTTCGCGCTCGTTCGGAACATCCATCCGCTCGGTATCGGCTGCTGGCCTTGGAGCGAAGCGTGCTAACATTCCGCGGGCTTTTCGCCAACGGTGGTATGTCATGACGCTCACCCCCAGCGACTTCGCGATGTCGCCGTGGAGCCTGCCCTGAGCCACCATGTCGTCTGCCATTGCCAATTTCGTCGCGATTTCCGACGCTGTATGCCTGTGCTTAGTCACTATCCTTGCCCCATCCGTTCCTGTGTTATGATAACCCCACCCCAGGTCACATCACTCCTTCTCTCAGATGGTGTGTTACACACCGTTAATGCAACGCTTGTTGCACAAAAGAGAGCGAAAAACAACCAACAAGGGTATTTGCCTCTCGATCAATTGCGCCCGATTACAATCTCGCCAGGACCGCTGACCGTTGCTAAACGATGAGAAACGGGAGCGACACGCATATCATCATGCCGCCAGCCGTAGTGGTTCCACGCGTTATCGCTATAGGAAGTCGTGACTCGGTTGATGCGGGTTAACAGATCAGATGCATTTGCTTGAGCGTACGTCTGCACCTCCTATCGCCTACACCCGTTCTCCGCCGCCACTTCTCTACATAGTTTAGTAAAACAAGTAATCGACTATTTTGAGGGGGCAGCGAGGCAAGATGGCGGCGAAGTTAATATCAAAGGATCGTGACGAGCATTGCTGAAAATCCGGAGACGGAAATTCACATTCCTCCTGCGTTCTTGCCAATGTTACGTTTTTTCGCTCAAGCATCGTCCACATCGACTGCGGGTAGTCTGTATCAATCTCGCCCTAAGCGGGAGGGTGGCGGGGGTTAACCTTTTGTTAAAGATGCCTGTTAGTGATAAAATTATTATTTATGTATCTAATCGTTTGTTGTGTCGAGTTGCGGACGCTTCGGACCGCGAGACGCACGGAATTTTCTCCTCAGTACAGCGCCACTGCGTCATAGGAATTACTGCCTAGAGGCAATGTGGCTTAAATGCAACATTTTTGGGAAATCGCACCCGCCGCAGCCGCGGACTTCGTTGCCAAAGCTTGTCCCGTGTTAGACAACTTAGCGGGGACGTAGGGGAAACCATGTTTAACGTGCAGGCCGTTGCTCGCGTTGCCGTTCTGTCGGCATTAGGCCTCCATTGTGCCTGCTCGATATTTCCCACGTCAGGACCGTCGAGTTCCGACGTACGCAGCGAGAAATTTGACCCGGAGACGCTGCCTTACGCCCTCGTGCGGATTACCCCGGAGGTCGAAAAAATCCTCGAGCGCAAGGCGCCCAGAATTGCCCAGGTGTTTCCGGACCGAGGTGGCCCGGCCGAAGTTCGCTTTGGTATCGGAGATGTCGTCAGCGTTACGGTGTTTGAGGCCGCCGCCGGCGGCTTGTTCATTCCCCTCGAGGCGGGCGTGCGCCCGGGCAATTTCATCACACTCCCAAACCAGGCCGTCGACAATAGCGGCAATATCACGGTTCCCTATGCGGGCACGATCCGGGCGAAAGGGCGCACGGTTGTCGAGGTGCAAAAGGCCATTGTGGACGCGCTCAAGAACCGTGCGCTGGAACCGCAGGCGGTCGTCGCACTGGTTGAACAGCGCGCCTCGTCGATCAGCGTACTCGGGGATGTCCGGGCGCCATCCAGATTTCCCGCAAATCCCAACGGCGAGCGCCTCCTTGATATTATTGCCCGCGCTGGAGGCCCCAGCAATCCGGGCTTCGACACCTGGGTAATGCTGGAGCGCGACGGCCACCTCGCTAGTGCGCCGTTCGCGGCCCTGGTGAACCAGCCTGCAAACAACGTGTGGATTCGGCCTCAGGACACGATTTACGTGTACACGGAGCCACGCACGTTCACGGCTTTTGGGGCTTCGGGCCTCCAGGGGCATTTCCCCTTCGCGGCTTGGCGTCTCACGCTCGCCGAGGCCATGGGGAAAGCCGGCGGGCTTAACGACAATCTCGCGGATCCGGCGTCCGTGTTCCTTTACCGGGGAGAACCACGTGACGTTGCGCAACTGCTCGGCGTTGACGTTTCACGTTTCAGCGGCCCCATCATTCCGATCATATTCAACCTGAATTTGCGTGATCCGGCGGGTTATTTCCTGGCATCCAACTTTGAGATGCGAAACAAGGACGTTATCTTTGCATCCAATGCCCCCGCGGTCGAAGCCACGAAGTTCATGACCTATGTGCGACTGGTCGTGGCGACCGCCGACGATCCGATTATTGCCGCGATAAGTGCATATACTTTGAAGGGCTTGGTTAACGGGGCCGCCACGGCCAACACCACCATCGTAGCTGCGCCTGTCGCACGCTGAGCCGCCCGATCCCGCCAATCTCGGCGGATTTCGACTCGACGAAAGCGCCATTGATATGATCGCAGCTGGTAGAGGCTCAGAACGTCCGCGTCGCGTGCTGATCATAGTGGAGAATCTTCCGGTCCCGTTTGACAGGCGGGTGTGGTCGATCGCAACGACACTTCATGGCGCCGGCTACGTGGTGTCGATAATTTGTCCCAAAGGACGTGGCTACGAGGCATCCGAGGAGACGATAGACGGTATCCATATCTACCGGCACCCTCTCCCGCTGGAGGCGCGCGGCGCTGCAGCATATCTGATCGAATACCCCTCGGCCTTGTTTTGGGAGTTCATCCTTTCGCTCAAGGTGGCATGGCGGCACGGCTTTGATGCTATTCATGCGTGCAATCCACCGGATTTGATCTTTCTGGTTGCGCTGGTTTACAAGATTTTCGGACGCAAGCGCTTCCTTTTCGACCACCACGACATCAATCCGGAGCTCTACGAGGCGAAATTTGGCCGCCGCGATCTCCTGTGGCGGCTTCTCCTGGTGGCGGAAAGGCTCACCTTTCGCACCGCGGACGTTTCGATCGCAACCAACGAATCTTATCGCCGCATTGCCGTCGAGCGCGGGCGCATGTCGCCGGACCGCGTATTTGTGGTGCGATCCGGTCCGGTCATCGATCGTGTCAAGGCGGTGCCTGCGAACGACAAATGGCGGAACGGCCGCCGTCACGTGGTCGGCTATGTCGGCGTCATCAGCCAATCGGAAGGGCTTGATCTGCTGCTGGCCGCGATTGAACACATCGTACGCGTTTGCAAGCGGGACGACATCCAGTTCGTGGTGGTTGGCCGCGGTCCCGATTTTCAGACAATCGTCTCGCTGGCCGAGAAGATGGGACTGACAGCGTGGGTGACTTTCCCAGGACGAGTTGATGACCCGACGCTGTTCGAAATCCTCTCGACAGCCGATGTGTGCGTCAATCCCGACCGCGTGACCAAAATGAATGACCTGTCAACCATGAACAAGATCATGGAATACATGGCGCTGGGCAAGCCGATCGTGCAGTTCGACGTCACCGAAGGGCGCTATTCGGCGCAGCAGGCATCGCTATATGCGGCAGCTAACGACCCGGTCGACTTTGGAAAAAAGATCGTCGAACTCATCGACGATCCGGACCAGCGTGCCCGCATGAGCGAATTCGGCCGGCGGCGCCTGGAGGATGTCCTTGCATGGCATCATCAGGTGCCGTGGCTTCTCAAAGCCTACGACACGCTTTTTGGGTCGCAGCAGACCCGCAATTGACGATTTCCAGTTGTCTCAATGCGCTACATGCAACTGCTGCGGAACAGACCGGCACCGGACAGTCTTTCGGCCCTTTGCGGACCACCGTGGCTTGGTCGATTTAATTCCATAGATTGCAGCAGAGCGTGCTTGCGCCACAACCTGTCGGTAGCGCTTCAAGTTGTCCGATTTTTGTAGCACATCATTTGTCCGCTTCGGGGGTTGCGGTGACCCGGCCGGTTTGGAATCGGTGGACTCGCCGGCTCGGGGTTAGTTCTAGCCCAACTTAGCCGATTGGGGCGTTTGACCGGCAGTTTTTGCGGTGCCCCGTCATCAAAACGCGAGTCGGATCAACGGCAGCCGCTCGCAAATTGGCTGTAGTGTAGACCTACCACCTTTTTTCGACGATGCCGGATGGCGTAGGTTGATTCGCATGTTCCTGCGATTCAACCGACGCTTCAAAGACGGCAAAGAGCATCGCTACTGGAATATCGTTGAGAGCAAGCGCTGCGCTGGCGGCAAGGTGGTCCAGCGACAGGTGCTGTATCTGGGCGAGATTAATGACGGCCAGCGCGCGGCTTGGTGCCAGCTGATCGAAGCCTTTGACGAAGGCAGCGGGCGACGCCGCCAGCTTGCGCTGTTTCCTGCCGATCGCGAGGTTCCGGCCTGCGCCGATGGTTACGGCGTTCAGGTGCGGCTCGATGCGATGGAGCTGCACCGGCCACGGCAATGGGGCGCGTGCTTTTTGGCGTGCCGGTTGTATGAACAGCTGGAACTCGATCGGTTCTGGTCAGTGCGTCTGCCGGATTCGCGCAAAGGGACACAGTGGCGGCACATCCTGCAGACGCTGGTGTGCTACCGGCTGATTGATCCCGGCAGCGAGTGGCGCCTGCACCGGCAGTGGTTCGAGCAGAGCGCGATGGGCGACCTGTTGGACGCTGATTATGGGCTGGTGGAGATACATGCCCTTTACCGCTGCCTCGACAAGCTGCTGGAGCACAAGACAGCGCTGTTCGATCATCTGCGTCAACGCTGGCAGGATCTGTTCGGAGCCCGTTTCGAAGTCCTGCTCTATGATCTGACCAGCACCTATTTCGAGTCTTCGCTGCCGGACAATGAAGACGACAAGCGCCGCTACGGCTATAGCCGGGACAAGCGCAGCGACTGCACCCAGGTGGTGATCGCGCTGATCGTGACGCCCGAAGGCTTTCCGGTCGCCTATGAAGTGCTGCCGGGGAACACGGCCGACTGTACGACGCTGCGAGACGCCCTGCACAAGATTGAGGCCCAATATGGCAAGGCAGAGCGCATCTGGGTCATGGATCGCGGCATTCCGACCGACGAGGTGCTCGCCGAGATGCGAAAGGCCGATCCGCCCGTCTCCTATCTCGTCGGCACGCCCAAGGGACGGCTTTCCAAACTTGAAAAGGCGCTGCTGGTCCGGCCTTGGCAAGCCGTGCGTGAGGGTGTCGATGTCAAGCTTCTGCCGCAGGAGCAGGAGCTTTACGTGCTGGCGCAGAGCCATGCGCGCATCAACAAGGAACGCGCCATGCGGCGGCGCAAGCTCAAGTGGCTGTGGGCGCGTCTCAAACAAATCGCGGCGATGGAGAATCTCTCACGAGAGGAACTGCTGATGAAGCTCGGCGCGGCGCGCTCCAAAGCCAGAGCAGCATGGCGTCTGATCGATATCAAGGTGGCGCCCAAGGCCGCCAACTTGAGCTTCGCGCTCAATCGCGACAAGCTGCGAATGGCCCGCAGGCACGAAGGGCGCTATCTGCTGCGCACCAATCTATCCGCCGAGGATCCGGCCAAGCTGTGGCGGTTCTACATCCAGCTCATCGAAGTCGAGGCCGCGTTCAAGAATCTCAAGGACGATCTGCAGCTCCGTCCGATCCATCACCAGCTTGAACATCGCATCGAAGCGCATATCTTCGTCGCCTTCCTGGCCTATTGCCTGCACGTCACGCTGCGCGCCAGGCTCAAGCCGTTGGCCCCCGGCCTCACCCCGAGGGCCGTGCTCGACAAGTTGGCCGCCGTCCAGATGCTCGACGTCCACTTCCCGACCACCGACGGTCGCACGCTGATCCTGGCCCGCTACACTGAGCTCACCGCCGACCAGAAGCTCCTGGTGAAGCAACTCAAGCTCGATCTACCGTCTCAGCCACCACCGCGCATCACCGCGCCGGCAGGCAAGCCAGTGCGCGCTGCGATCCAGCCGGTGTAGTGGAGACTTTCGGGGAGCAGGCATTGATTTTATTCGCTTTTTCTCCCCAATTGGCTAAGTTGGGCTAGATACTTCTTCACCAGCTCGGCGGTCAGCTCGACATTGGGGTCGTACTCCGGCGCATCCTCGATCTGCACGAGGTCGTTGAGCCCGCTGTTCTTATAGATTCGGTTGATGCACGAGATCAGCCGAGCCGGCCGCCGGGAATCGCCGTTGAAGTGCTGATGAATCGTGCACGGCGGAACATAGACGACGTCGCCTGCTTCCCACTCGTAACGCTTGATTTCGTCCTGCGGTTTCCATTCGTAGGAATCGGTGATCTCCACGTCGCAGTCCTGGTGGAGGTCGTAGCCGTGGCCCTCGAGCACGTAGAGGCACTCCTCGGCGAGGTGCCGGTGCTTGCCGGAGCGGCTCCCCGGCGGGATGACTTGCATGTAGGCGTCCACCGTCTCCATCCGCGTGTTCATCTGCTCGTTCAGAAGATGCTTGAGCAGGCCCTGTCGCGACATTTCCCAGGGCATGTCTTCCGGATGAAGGATCTTTCTGCGCCCCGCCATGCGCGCCGGCAGCGTTGCCGCATGTTCCAGCAAGCCTTCATAGAGGTTCTGGTTCAGCGTGCCGCTCATCCAGACCTTTGCTTCATCCCAAGCCATCGTTCAGCTTTCCCGCAATTAACTGTGCGCTGCCTCACCCATTGTCATCGCCCGGCTTGACCGGACGATCTAGTAACCACCGGCCGTGAATACTGGATTGCCCGGTCCAAGCCGGGCAAATGACACCACTAAGTCAATCTCATCGCCACGCGCTCTACTCGGCCGGATGATTGTGATCC
>Ga0209060_10002276_pt1 | contig 18255 bp, 17 predicted proteins | sample Coa_R1_8_FD_187155 | JGI IMG/M metagenome (GOLD analysis project Ga0209060, IMG submission 187155) | Surface soil microbial communities from Centralia Pennsylvania, which are recovering from an underground coalmine fire - Coalmine... | ecosystem: Environmental > Terrestrial > Soil >...
TGCCCCGCGTTGAATCGCCTGCATGGGCAGGCGGCGCGTGAAGGTGTTGCCGAGAAAGACCACCGGAATATTGGCCAACAGCATCCCGCTGGTGGTGCCCGCGATCACCGCCGCGAGCGTGGGGTAGGCAGCGGCCAGCCCGATCGTGGCGATCTGCGTCTTGTCGCCGATTTCGGCGATGAAGAATGCAACGGTTGTTGCCGCGAAGGCCCCGCGCACGAGCCCTGGGGAATTGTCATCCAGCTTGTCCGGACGCAGGGTCCACAGCGCCATCGCCAGCATGCTGAGACCCACGGCGCCGTCGAGGATTGCCGGCGTCAGCAAGTAGCCGATCCAGCGACCCAGGAACGCCGCGGCGCCATGGTTGGCCAATGTCGCCACGAAGATGCCGGCAATAATCGGCCAGGGTTGGCGGTAGCGGCAGGCGAGAACGAGCGAAAGAAGCTGGGTACGGTCGCCCATTTCGGCGATGCCGACAGTCGAAATCGAGACGAGGAATGCTTCCACCAGAGGCTCCCGGGCCCGAGCGCTGAAAAGACCACGGTCGACCCCGCCCGCTCGGCTGCGGCGAAATCGATCCGTTGGTCTCGCCATGCTTGTTCAGCCCCGCGCGCCATGGCGATCCTCGCCAAGTGTGTTGACGCGCGGCCCGGTCACGCTGCCGGGCGGCTACTCCCCAATGGGCCGCCTTTGGTAGTCGCGATCTGCGCCTCAGTCAACTCCTGGGAGTTGGGAAGTCCGTCATGGACCTGGATCGAGAGTCAGAGGTGCTTCAATCGCGCGATCTGATCCGGACGGCAGATCGTCACGTCGAGATCCTTCACCAGGCCGTCGGCCAGCGAATAAACCCAGCCGTGGACGCAGACCTCCTGTCCGCGGCCCCAGGCATCCTGGACGAAGATGTCCGAAGCGACATTCCGCACCTGACGGATGACATTGAGCTCGCAGAGGCGTTCGAAGCGGGCCCGCGGGTTTGCGAGCGCGTCAAGCTCGCGACGGTGCTCATCGGCGACCTCTCGGATGGGATGCAGCCAGTGGTCCACGAGGCCGCGCCGGCGCGTGTCCACGGCCGCGCTGACGCCGGCGCAGCCGTAATGCCCCACCACGATGATGTGCTTGACCTTCAGCACATCCACGGCGAACTGCAGCACGGAAAGGTAATTGGCATCCTGCGGCGGGGCGAGGTTGCCGACGTTCCTGTGCACGAAGAGCTCGCCGGGATCGAGGCCGACGATCTCGTTCGCGGGCACCCGGCTGTCGGAGCACCCGATCCACAGATATTCCGGCTGCTGCTGAGCCTCGAGCCGCTTGAAGAACCCGGGGTCGGCCGCGAGCTTTCTCTCGGCCCAGTGACGGTTGTTTTGCTTCAGTTGGTCGAGCATGGGTGACCTTCGTTAGGTGTAATGCGCTCGAACCTCGTTGTCGCAGGCCGCTATCGCCGGGCACCGGAGGCATGGCTCCAACGAGCTCTGCGTGACCTGCTGTCGGATATGGCGTCCCCTAGGGGATTTGAACCCCTGTTACCGCCGTGAGAGGGCGGTGTCCTGGGCCACTAGACGAAGGGGACTTGGGGCCGGAGGAAGCGGCTGTCTTAGCGGAGGTGGCTGGGGGGATCAAGGTGGAATTGGGGCGGCGGGAGCGCTCAAGCGCCCTCACCCTTCCCATGGCTTCGCCATGAGCCCCTTCGTCGATCCGCTTCGCGGCTCGACCCCGTCACCACCGGCGAGGGAATTCTACGCCACCCTTTCGTTCGCCTTCGCCGCGTGGCGCCTGGCCGAGGCGATGAAGGCTTCCACGTCGGCGGGCCTGGTGTTGAAGGCGGTCACCAGGCGAAGCCGCTGCTTGTCTTCGCCCAGCCACCGGTAGCAGCGGAATCCGTCAGCCTCGAGGCCCCGGATGGCCGTTTCGGGCAGGTCGGCGAAAACCTCGTTGGCCTCCACCGGGTGGGCCAGCGACACCCCCGGCACGCTCGCCAGGCCGTCGGCCAGGCGCCTGGCCATGGCGTTGGCGTGGCGCGCATGCTTCAGCCATAGGTCGCCGGAGAGATAAGCGTCGAGCTGGGCCGAGAGGAAGCGCATCTTGGAGAAGAGATGGCCCGCGCGCTTGCGCCGGAAGCCGAATTCCCGGACCAGCGTCTTGTCGAAGATCACCACCGCCTCGGCCGCCAGCGCGCCATTCTTGGTCGCGCCGAAGGAAAGGATATCGACGCCGGCGCGCCAGGTCATCTCGGCCGGCGTGGCATTCAGGAACGCCAGCGCATTGGCGAAGCGCGCGCCGTCCATATGCAGCCGCAGGCCATGGCGCCGGGCAAGCTCGCCGATCGCCGCCACTTCATCGGGGCGATAGCACGTGCCGGCTTCCGTCGCCTGGGTCAGGCTGATGGCCGCGGGCTGGGCGTGATGCACCACGCCGAGGCTGCCGGGGATGAGTTCCACGAGCTGGGACGCGGTCAATTTGCCGTCGGCGCCGGGCAGGTCGATGAGCTTGGCGCCGCCGGTGAAGAACTCCGGCGCGCCGCATTCGTCCACGGCGATATGGGCGCCCTCATGACAGAAGACGGCGCCCCAGGCGGGCGACAGGAGCGAGAGCGAAAGGGAGTTGGCCGCCGTGCCCGTCGCCACGGGAAAGGCGGCGAGATCGCATTCGAAGATCGCCTTCAGCTTCTCCTCGACCCTCGCGGTGATGGGGTCCTCGCCATAGGAGGAGACGGTTCCCGACGCCGCTTCGACCAGCGCCTTCAGGATTTCCGGCGCCGCGCCGGTCACGTTGTCGCTGCGGAAGTCCAAGGCCTCGGCCTCCTTCAGGGTTGTTGCAACAGCTGCAGCTTACCGAGCTGCCGCCCGGTCGCGGGATCGACGAAGAGGATCGCCTCGCAGTCGGGACCATCGCCCAGGCGCAGCGCCAGGCGAGGGCCGGCCGCCGCCATCTCCACCACCCGGCAGCCCTTGGGCAGCTGGAGGGTGGCGGAATCGAAGGCTTGCGGCTCGCCCGCGCCGGCCATCCGCTTGGCCAGCGTGGCGAAGATCACGGTGAGGCCGGTGACGATGAGCAGGCCCATGACGATGACGAGGATCTTGAGAGAGCGCATGCTTTCGGTCCAGTCTCGCGGGCGATGAGCGCTCCGGAAAACGAGCCCGCCCCACCCGATCCCCTCATGGCCATTCCCCCGGGCCCGATCGAAGCCGGGCCCGAGGATTCCGGCGAGAGGCTGGACCGGTTTCTGGCCCGCCGGCTTCCCGCCTTTTCGCGCAGCCGCCTGAAGCAGTTGATCGAGGCGGGCCATGTCGGCGCCGGCGGCGCGACCTTATCCGACCCCTCCCGACGGGTCAAACCGGGCCAGGTCTTCACCCTCGAACTGCCGTCGGCCGTCGCCGCCAAGCCCGAAGGCCAGGCCATGGACCTCGCGATCGTCTATGAGGACGAGGACGTGATCGTGGTCGACAAGCCGGCGGGGCTCGTAGTCCATCCCGCCCCCGGCAATCCGGACCAGACCCTGGTCAATGCCCTGATCGCCCATTGCGGGGCTTCCCTTTCAGGCATCGGGGGCGAGAGGCGGCCGGGCATCGTCCACCGCCTGGACAAGGACACCAGCGGCCTCATCGTCGCGGCCAAGAACGATGCCGCCCATCGCGCGCTGTCCGCCGACTTTGCCGCGAGGCGCATCGACCGGCGCTACCTGGCCCTGGTCTGGGGGACGCCTTTGCCTAGGGACGGCAAGATCGAGGGCGCCATCGGCCGGCATCCCGTGGATCGCAAGCGCATGGCCGTGGTGAAGCGCGGCGGCAAGCCGGCCCTCACCCGCTATCGGGTGATGGAACCCCTGGGGCCGGGCGCCAGCCTGGTGGAGTGTCGGCTCGCCACGGGCCGAACCCACCAGATCCGGGTCCACCTGGCCGCCATCGGCCATCCCCTGCTGGGCGACCCGGTCTATGGACGGGTCACGGCCGAGCGCCGGTCCCGGCTGGGACCGGTCGGCGCGCAAGCCCTGAAAGGCCTCGGCCGGCAGGCCCTCCACGCCGCCTCGCTCGGCTTCTCGCAGCCGCGAACAGGACAGCGGCTCAGCTTCGAAAGCCCCCTGCCCGAGGACCTGGTGCGCGTTATCAATGCATTGAAAATGAACGCGATTTAACCTTACCTGAGTATTTTCATAAGGTATTCTTGACGCCGTCCCACCCCGGGACCACATTATGGGCTCACCAGTTCCGGCTTGCCCGTCCGGGCGAGGCCGGAATGTCAGGAGGGGTCTTGGCCACAGCCGTAAGAAGTCTACCGCGTCTTGTCTCGGACAGCGGGCTCTCCCGCTACCTGCAGGAGATCCGCCGCTTCCCCATGCTGGAAGTGAACGAGGAATTCATGCTCGCCAAGCGCTGGCGCGAGCATCACGACCCCGAGGCGGCTCATCGCCTGGTCACCAGCCATCTGCGCCTGGTTGCCAAGATCGCCATGGGCTATCGGGGCTATGGCCTGCCGATCAACGAACTGATCGCCGAGGGCAACGTCGGCATGATGCAGGCGGTGAAGCGCTTCGATCCCGACCGGGGTTTCCGCCTGGCCACCTATGCCATGTGGTGGATCCGTGCCGCGATCCAGGAATACATCCTGCATAGCTGGTCCCTGGTGAAGATCGGAACCACCGCGGCCCAGAAGAAGCTGTTCTTCAACCTGCGCCGGGTGAAAGGCCAGATCCAGGCGATCGAGGAAGGCGACCTCTCGCCCGAACAGGTGAAGAAGATCGCCACCCGTCTCGAGGTGCCCGAAGACGACGTGGTGACCATGAACCGGCGCCTGGCCGCGCCCGACAATTCGCTCAACGCCCCGCTCAAGTTCGAAGGCGAAGGCGAGTGGCAGGACTGGCTCGTCGACGACACGCCGACCCAGGAGACGCGCATGGGCGAGACCGAGGAGCTGTCCAAGCGCCAGGTCCTGCTCAACACGGCGCTCTCGGCCCTCAACGAGCGCGAGCGCCACATCCTGACCGAGCGCCGGCTGAAGGACGAGCCGGCAACCTTGGAGGACTTGAGCCGCGAATACGCCATCAGCCGCGAGCGCGTGCGGCAGATCGAGGTGCGGGCCTTCGAGAAGCTCCAGAAATCGATCCGCAACGCGGCGCGCGAGCAGGGGCTGGCGGAGTAAATCTGCCGTCCCCGGAACCGATCGCACCGGAACGCGGGAAGACCCGTTAGGTTCAGCCCGCTTCCGAATTGCGGAATTCGCGAGCGCGCCCCCTGAATGAAGCCAATCATTATGCGTTCCGTCTCGCTGGTTTCCGGGCCAGCGCGCCGGATATGCGCCGAGAGACGTAGGTCGGCTTGGGAGCGGCCGGCGGCAAACATTTGCCTTCATTGGTAGAATCTTCGTGTTACGGTGCCTTCCATGTTCATCCTGCCGTCAGCGCCTGCGGCAACATCCGTGGATCCGGCGGCTGAGCGGCTGAACCGGGAGCCGATCGACCCGGCTGAGGCTCGCCCGGCTGTGAGTCAGGGGCAAATCTCCCTTGCCATGCTTTCGGGAACGGATCTGGGGGACAAATATCGTACCCAGGCGCGTCGCGCTGTCTTCGCCATACACTATGCGTTGGGCAAGCCTGCCGCCGGCTGGGTACGAGTCTCAGGCCGGTTGAAATCCGATCGACCCGTATATCTGAGCATCTATGCGCGGCACAAAAGGTCGGCGGACTTCGCGCCGGTTGAATCGCCGCCAGTCCATCTTCGCCTGCATGCTGGACGATTCCAAGCCATCGCCTTGACCGATGGGTTGACCACGCTTCGATGCGAAGCCCCGCATGGCGATGCGGAGTTCACGATCGATCGTCTCTCCATTCGCAGGATCGGGTGGCTAGGCTTCGCTGGCTGGCGTTTGTCCCGGATTCTCCATCGCCTTCGTCTGCAGCGCGTTGCCCCGGTCAGCCATTTCCGTCGGCTGGGCCAGCTGATGTGTTCTCCGCGAGGTTTGCGCCTGCTCTGGGCGTTGTGGCTCCATCCGCGCGGCGACGACTCCTACGAGGAATGGATAGAACTGTTCGACACGCTGAGGCCATCGGACAGGGCCGCAATTGGCCGGCACGTTCGCCAGATGACGAGGAAGCCCAAGATATCGGTGGTAATGCCGACCTATAATACCCATGGCCGCTGGCTTCGGATGGCCATCGAGTCTGTTCAGGCGCAACTTTACGACAATTGGGAGCTCTGCATCGCCGATGACGGGTCCACGATCGGCGCCGTGCAGCGGATCCTTACCCAATACGCGGCGCGCGATTCCCGCATCAAGGTGGTCTTTGCGCGGAAGAATGCGGGGATCGCCGAAGCCACCAATCTGGCTATCGGCATCGCGGATGGAGAGTTCGTCGCACTGCTGGATCACGACGACATCATCCCACCCCATGCCCTGTACATGGTCGCGCAATCCATCAACGAACACCCTTGCGCTGACCTGATCTATTCCGACGAAGACAAGATTGATCGTCAAGGTCAGCGCTACGACCCTTACTTCAAGTGCGAATTCAACCGGGAGCTTCTGTACTCGCACAACATGATCTCCCATTTGGGCGTGTACCGCCTGTCGAAGCTGCGCGAATTGGGAGGTCTCCGGAAGAAATATGACGGCAGCCAAGATTACGATCTCGCGCTGCGCTTCGTGGAACACGCGGCCCCCGGCACGATCGTGCACATTCCGCATATCCTGTATCACTGGCGGGCCGTACCCGGCTCTGTCGCTTATAGCCCGACTTCCAAGGGCTATGCGCACACAGCCGCCAGATCGGCGCTGCAGGACCACTTCAACCGCATTCATCTGCCGGCGCGCAGCCTGGCGACGCATACGGGAACGATTCACCGCGCTCGCATCTCCCGCAGCCGCCAGCCCTCGGTCACGATCATCATCCCCACCCGCGACAGGGCGGACTTGCTCCAGACATGCATTTCCAGCGTCCTGCGGATCACCGACTACCCCCAATTCAAAGTTCTCGTAGTAGACAATGAAAGCACCGACAAGAGGACGCTCCGCTATCTGCGGTATCTGGCGCACCGAAGGGCAATAGAATTGGCCAGGGAGCCCGGCCCGTTCAACTTTGCCGCGCTGAACAACAGGGCAGCGCGTTCAGCCAGCGGCGAGCTGCTGTGCTTCCTTAACAACGACACGGAGGTGATCGACCCGGACTGGCTGGCGGAGATGGTATCGCACGCGCTGCGCGAGGACGTCGGCATGGTCGGCGCCAAGCTTTACAAGGGGACCCAGGCGATACAGCATGCCGGCATCATCCTCGTGCCGGACTGGCTGGCCTGGCACGCACACGAGGATCTTCCAGCGGCTCACACCGGATACTTCGGAAGAGCGATCCTGCATCAGGAGCTTTCCGCGGTTACGGCCGCATGCTGCGTGATCCGCCGCGAGCTGTTCTTGCGGTTGGGGGGGTTCGATTCCGAGAATTTCGGAATTCACTACAACGACGTCGACCTTTGCCTCCGGCTGCGCGAGGCCGGATATCGGACAATATGGACGCCCTTCGCCGAGTTGCGTCACCGCGGCTCCGCCACGCTCGGCGCCGTGCTGCCCGATCGTGACGACATGCTCGAGGAGGAGGCGCGGAGGTTGCGTGAGCGTTGGGGTCACGTCCTGGCACAAGATCCGTTCTTCAGTCCGAACCTATCGACCTACCGACCCGATTTCGCATTGGCGTTCCCGCCGCGCACATCGAAGCCGTGGTACTCGGCAGATGATCATTGGGGGTAGGAAGAGTCTACGATGGCTACCAAATCGACCGGCCAGTCCAAGGCGGTATCGGAAATCTTGGAAATGGTGGCGCAGGACGCAAGATATCCCAGATGGGATTCACCGAAGTTTACTTCCTTTGTGGAGATCCGCGGAACCACGAAGGCGGGCTCACTTTGCGCAGATTCCAATATCGCAAATCCGGTTGCGGCATTGAAGAGCGCGCGCCAGCTGTGCTTGGAGAACCGGAAATAATCCCATGGCTCTTCGTGTACGGACCATGTCTGCGGGGCCCAAATGAACCCGATCGCGCCTGTCTTCATCACGCGATTCATTTCGATCGCGACCTTCCACGGCATGAGCAGATGCTCGAAGACTGCGATGCTGATGACGGCGTCGAATGTGTTGGCGGGGAACAGGGTCGAAAGTTGATGCGCGTCGCCGACGACATCGACATTGGGGCCAGGCATGATGTCGAGCCCGGTGTAATGCCATCCGCTCGGCACAAGGGACCGGCCGATGGTGGAAACGCGGTTGCGGGCTCCAAGTTCCAGAATCCGGCCCGGGGCGCCGCTCGCCAACCGCGCGGCAAACGCGCTCTGAACCAGGCTGGACTTTCCCCGATTGGAAGTCGAAAAGGCGACCAGATCGGATATCCTCAACGCCCTGCCGCCAGAGACAGCGATGGTGAGGCTTGGCGCAATCGGCTCGGGCATACTACTCTCAATGTCGAAACGCTGGTCGAAGCGGCAATGCGCGGCGGCGGACCCCAGGACGGCAGCGACATCCGGGCTCGGGAGTCGGTCGTGGACAATCTTGCTGCGGGTCGATCCGCAAGTCAGGACGACTTCGCGGATTGGCTTCTGCATCCCGAAACACCATCCGGCAATCTGCCCCCGCCCCTGGAAGTAGGACAGGCGATCGACCCAGAGGTGGATGCCCATCTCGTTGAGTGCTGCCGGATTCGGGATATGCACGGACTGTCTGCGAAACATGCTGCCGAAGCCTTTTGGTTGAAGACGGACGTCAAGCGGCGTGAGCGCTGCGGCGCCGACGCGGGGAAACTGAATTGGTCTGCGCCATGGATCGCCGCCAGGCAATTCTAAACGGCATCGATATCGCAGGCGGCAAAGGGCTGGAGATCGGTCCGCTGGCGGCGCCGCTCGTGGCCAAGCGCGATGGCAACATACACTACCTTGACTATTACACGACGGCAGAGCTGAAGAAGAAATACATAGCCGATCCGAATGTAGACGTCGGCAGGATTGTCGACATCGACATACCGACCGCCGGCCTTGGAATTGCCGAGGCCACCGCGTCCTTGGCGCCCTTCGACTATGTCGTAGCTTCCCATGTCATCGAGCATGTTCCTGACCTCATCGGCTGGCTGGCGGAAATCGCAAGCATTCTTCGGGTCGGCGGCAGGCTCGCGCTCGCGGTCCCGGACAAGCGATTCACCTTCGACGTGCTTCGGGAGGAGACAAGGTTTCGGGAACTTTTGAATCCATATTTTTTTGCCTGCAAGCGACCGTCGCCGGCGCAGCACTACGATTTCCGCACGCTCGCCACCGGGCCTATCCCAGTCGGGGAGGCCTGGGCCGGGACCTTGGAATACTCGGCCATCAAGCCCACGCACGACCCCGCGACGGCTATGGCCATGGTCCGCGACGCTTGGCGGGCCGAGCGGTACGAGGACAGTCATTGCACCGTATTCACCGACCAGTCGTTTCTCGACATCCTCGAGCGGATGATCGAACACGATCTGCTGGATTTCGCTGTCGCCGATTTCGTGAGAACGGCCCCGGGAAATTTCGAGTTCTACGCCACCCTGGAGAAGCTTCCGCCATCAGAAGACCGGACGGCCACAAGGTCGGTCCAACGCGACAGCCTGCCCAGGGAGGTCATGGCCGCAAAACATGGCCGTACCCGAGATGCCGTCCTGTGCGGGGAAGTCGATAGCGCGATGCTCGCGCGGGCTGAGGCTGCGATCCTTCGCGCTGAGATCACTGCGCTACGCAGTTCGCGATCCTGGCGCATGACCAAACCCTGCCGGGCGATCGGTCGTGCCGTCCGGCGCGCTCTGCGTGGATCATGAACCGCGGTCCCGACGCGGGACGGGGCGAAGTCCGCATGAAGCGGGGATTCTCGAAGCCGTCTTGGATTTCCCGGCTGACAGCGCATATCGCGTCACGGCTGCCGGCCAATCGGCGACTTCGAATTGAGCGCGACGAACCGGGGGTCGGCCTCATCGCCCCGGGGCGCGAGGCGGACGAGCTTCAGAACAATACGGCACCATCGTCGGGCCCCAGCTGCAACCAAGCGGCGCTGAGCGAGGCAAGTCCGACCCAGGCGGAGTTTGAGATGAATCCGGCGGCGGATCGATTCATCATGACGCCGCCTCATATTGCCAATGGCATTCGACTATTCGGGGACGATTGGATCAGCGATGTCCCCGGCTATGGTATCGGGAAGATTCCCCTGTTCGATGATCACAGGGTGCACTGGTTTGAAAACCAAGCGGGTGGACTGCGCGGCAAGTCGGCCCTCGAACTGGGACCGCTGGAAGGCGGCCATAGCTACATGCTTTGGCGGGCCGGAGCCAGACCGATAGTCTCGATCGAAGCGAACGCCCGCGCCTTCATGAAATGCCTCGTGGTCAAGAACGCCCTGGCGATCGAAGCAGATTTCATGCTTGGAGATTTCTCGTCCTTCGTTGCGCAGACCGATCGGGCATTTGACTTCGTCCTTGCCTGCGGCGTGCTTTACCACATGCTGGATCCTATATCCCTGCTTCAAGGGTGCTGCAGGATTGCCGGGCAAATTGGACTGTGGACTCACTATTTTGACGAGCATCTGGTGCCACGCAATCCCGCTTTGGCGCCGAAATTCTCGGGGCTGACGACGAATGTCGAGCATAGGGGTCGCGAGTTCCGTCTCCACGAACACCTCTACGCGGGCGATCTTCGGCTGCCCAACTTCTGCGGCGGCACCGGGACGCGCAGCTTCTGGATGGAGAAGGACGACATCTTGTGGCTGCTCGAGCTGAATGGCTTTCGAATCACGTTGGGCGAAGACAACGAAGCTCACCCCAATGGCCCAAGTCTTCTCCTGTTCGCGGAACGCCGGCGATGACATCGAAATCCATGCATCGCCGGCCGCTGATCCACCCGCTTGATTGCGGTAGCGCGGCCTGATTCCTCGCCTCTGGCTTGGAACCACGCTCAGTCTGCGAACGGATCGCGCACCATGATGGTGTCGTCGCGCTCGGGACTCGTCGATAGGAGCGCCACCGGCGCGCCGATCAGTTCCTCGATGCGCCGGATGTACTTGATGGCGGTCGCCGGCAGGTCGATCCAGCTGCGCGCGCCGCGGGTCGAGTCCTTCCACCCCTCCATTCTTTCGTAGATCGGTTCGGCCGCGGCCTGGGCCGCCGGGCCGGCGGGAAAATAGTCGATCTCCTCGCCGGCCAGGCGATAGCCGACGGCAATCTTCAGTTCCGGCAGCCCATCCAATACGTCGAGCTTGGTGAGCGCGATGCCTTCGATGCCGCCCACCTTCACCGCCTGGCGCACCATGGTCGCATCGAACCAGCCGCAGCGGCGCTTGCGCCCGGTGACCGTGCCGAACTCCCGCCCGCGCTCGCCCAGGCGCTGGCCGATCTCGTCCTCGAGCTCGGTCGGGAAAGGCCCGCGGCCGACCCGCGTCGTGTAGGCCTTGGTGATGCCCAGCACATAGCCGATGGCGCCGATGCCCAGGCCGGAACCGGCGGCGGCCTGGCCGGCGAGCGTGTTGGAGGATGTGACGTAGGGGTAGGTGCCGTGGTCGACGTCCAGCATCGCCGCCTGGGCGCCTTCGAACAGGATCCGGTCGCCGCGCCGACGCGCCTCGTCGAGGCGCTGCCAGACCCGGGCGGCATAGGGCGCCAGCCTGGGCGCCACCTCGGCGAGCTTGGCCGCCAGTTCCGGCCGCTGGATCTCCGGTGCCCCCAGACCCCGCAGCAGGGCGTCGTGATGGCGCAACAGCTCGTCGAGCTTGCGGACGAGCGTCTCCGGCTCGAACAGGTCGCAGACCCTGACGGCCCGGCGCGCCACCTTGTCCTCATAGGCCGGGCCGATGCCGCGCCCGGTGGTGCCGAGATTGTCCGCCCCGCGCGCCGCTTCGCGCAGGCGGTCGAGGGCGCCGTGAAGCGGCAGGATCAGGGCCGCATTCTCGGCCAGCAGGAGATTCTCAGGACCGACTGCCACTCCCTGCTTGCGCAGGGTTTCGATCTCCGCCAGCAGCGCCCAGGGATCGACCACCACGCCATTGCCGATGACCGAGAGCTTTCCCGGGCGGACCACGCCCGAGGGCAGGAGGCTGAGCTTGTAGGTGCTGCCGTTGATGACCAGCGTATGGCCGGCGTTGTGGCCGCCCTGGAAGCGGACCACCACATCGGCGCGCTCCGACAGCCAGTCGACGATCTTGCCCTTGCCCTCGTCGCCCCACTGGACGCCGACGACCGCGACATTGGCCATTGCCCTACCCCTTCAGCGCGATGGCGCGGCCGGCGCCCATGACGTGGCTGCAGCCGAGCCGGCGCGCCTCGGCCTTGGCCTCCGTCGCGGGATCGAGTCCGGCGACCGTGATCCAGCCTTTGGCCCGCCAGCGCCGGGCGTGACTTGCCGGCGCGTCGGCCGGAATGAACAGGCGCCGCGATATTTCCGGCGCCGGCAAGGCGCGAAGCAGCCCGTCCATGTAAAGGGTGAATCCCGTCGAGGGTTCTCCCTTGGCGCTGACGTAGCGTCCGCCCCGGCCGAGCTCGGCCCTGGGCCGCCGCGCGAAGAATGTGAAGCCGACGCCGCTGTGATATTCCAGGCCGCGATGCTCCGCCGGATCGACGGTCAGCGCCAGTTTCGGACGGGCCCGCAGCACGAGATCGACCACCTCGCTGAGCCTTTCCCGCTCGGCCGCGGCCGCCTTGGGCAGGACGAGCTTCGCCAGCGCCGGCATGGCTTTGCGCGCCGGTCCCGCTGCCGCCAGCAAGGCGCCGAAGGTGGCCGCCTCGTGCCCCGCCAGTTGCTTGACCGCGCCGGCGTCGCGCCGGTCGAGGGCATCGACCAGCGCTTCCGCGGCTCCCGGCGCAAGGCCGAGGCCGCCGGCCAGGATCGGCACCAGGCTGGGCAGATTGAGATCGATGGACAGGCCCTCGACGCCGACCGCATCCAGCGCCTCGGCCGCCAGCAGGATCGCCTCCGCGTCGGCCCTGGCGGAAGCCGCGCCGATCAATTCAACGCCGGCCTGGCCGAACTGGCGCTCGGGCCTGAGGCTCGAGCCCTTCACCCGCAAAACCTGCCCGGCATAGGAGAGGCGCAGCGGCCTGGCCTGACGGGCAAGGCGGGTGGCGGCGATACGCGCGACCTGGAGCGTCATGTCGGCGCGCAGAGCCATCATGCGATGGGAGACCGGGTCCATCAGGCGGAAGCTGCGCTTCGCCATGGCGGCGCCGGGTCCGCTCAGCAGGCTCTCCTCGAATTCCACCAGCGGAGGCTTCACCCGGTCATAGCCGTGGCCGGCAAAGACGCCCATCAAACGCTCCACGGTCGTCGCCTCGTGGGCGGCCTCGGGCGGCAGCACATCCTGAAGCCCCGCGGGCAGCAGGGCGGTCTCGGCAGAGCGCGGCAACGAAACACCTCGAAGGACGGGAATACCAAGGGCTAATAGCCGGTTTGCCTGAACGCGGCAAGGAGAAGGCCGCCGGACCTCGCGAAAGGATGCGTCGACCGATGTCGGAGCCGGTTTTCGGCCGTCAGAGGGTCCCTGGCTCGGTTACGGACTTTCCGGCACCACCTTGCGCAGCGCTGCGATGTGATCCGGCGTGGTGGCGCAGCACCCGCCCAGGATCTGGGCGCCCATGGAGAGCCAGGTCTCGCCGTCGACGGCAAGATCGGCCGGCGAGTACGTCTCGGTGTCCAGGCCATGCCATTGATGCCCGTCTTCGAGAGGATCGCCGGCGCGAGTGTAGCCGATATTGGGGTAGGCGCCGATCGGCCCGGCGAAAGCCCGGCGCAGCTTCGGCAAGCCGGCCGAGATGGCCTTGGGCTCGCTGCACATGAGGAGGATCGCATCGACCCGGCGCGGGCCCAGCGCCGAAACCAGTTGCTCGAAGGTCTCGCCGGCCTGCATGTCGCCCTCATCGGTGATGTGGCGAAGACCGAGCATGATCGGCAGGCCCGCCGGCTTCACCACGTCGACGGCCGTGACGATGTCGTCGACATAGCCGATATACTCGATCAGCAGCGCATCGACGCCGCTCTCCTTCAGGGCCTCGGCCTGCATGGCGAACTCGCGCGGCAGATCGACGGCATCGACCGGCGAGCGGCCGCCACGGGGCGGCGCCATGCCGCCGGCGACATAGGCGTTCGGCCGCAGGCGATCGCGCGCCTCGATGGCGAGCCGGCCGGCGAGTCGGGTGTATTCCGCCGCCTTGTCCCCCAGGCCGACGAGGCCGAGCTTCACGGAATTGGTCCAGAAACTGTTGGTCGTCGCGATGTCGGCGCCGACCTTGAAATAGTCCTCGTGGACTTCCCGCACGATCTCTGGGGCATCCCGCATGGCCGTGGCCGACCATGCGCCAAGCTTGTCCTTGGTCGCGCCATGGGAAACCCAGACGCCGCGGCGCTGCAATTCCGAGCCCATCGCGCCATCGAGCACGAGCGGTTCGCCGGTGGCGAGACGCTCGCGAAATTCCATTCTGGCCAAAGTCTCCTCCCTCTTCGGACGCGAAGGCCTACTTCCACACTTGTTTGGCCACGCGCAAAAAATTTTCGCCAAGGATGCCCCGGATGTCCTTCTCGCTGTACTGGCGGTCGAGCAGGGCCTGGGTTAGGCGCGGCGCATCCTCGGGCGGGACATAGCCGGTGCCGCTGTCGGGATATTGGCGCTCGGGCCAATATTCGCGGTTGCGGGTGAAGGGCTGGTTGGCCTTGTGGGCGTGCAGCACGCTGTCCATGCCGAATCCCACGTGATCGGCGCCGATGAGCTGAACCATGTAGTCGATGTGTTCTACCAGATGCTCGATCGTGTGGCCGTCGGGTCCTAGGAAGCGGCCGACGCCGGTGACGCCGACCACGCCGCCGGTCGCAGCACATGCCTTGATCTGGTCGTCCCAGATATTCCGCTCGTGATCCCACAGCTTGCGCGCGTTGGCGTGGCTGAAAATGACTGGCGCCTTGGACGCCTCGATCGCTTCCATGGAGGTCTTGTAGGAGCAGTGGGAGCAGTCGACGACCATGCCGACGCGATTCATTTCGGCCACGACCGCGCGGCCGAAATCGGTCAACCCGATGTCCTCGTCATGGCAGCCGCCGCCGGCGAGATTGTTCCGATTGTAGGCGAACAGCATCTGGCGCACGCCAAGCCGGTAATAAAGGTCGACCATGCCGATGTCGCCGTTGAGGGCATTCATGCCCTCGATGTCGAAGGCCACCGCGAGCTTGCCTTCCTTGCGGGCCCGGAAAATATCGTCGACCGTCTCGACCTGGACCAGGGTCTCGGGATGGGTCCTGATCCAATGGCGATACTGGGAAACCGCCTCCAAGGTCAGCGTCCAGGGCATGACGTCATAGCCGGCGTTGATCGACAGATAGTCGATGCCCGACGCGCGCCAACGCTCCAGATCCTTCAGGATCGAAGCCTTGGAATAGGCGAAGCCTCCGTGATCGTCCCAGACCAGAGCCGAGCGATGCAGCGCCGCGGCATCCTCCGATATTCCCCAGTTTGAGGTTGGGTCATCCGACATGCATGGCATCCTTCTGGAATCTGCTGCGAGCGTCGCCGCCCCGACATCGAGGCGCCATTTTTCCAGCGTCCGAAGGCGGCGGCAAGCGGTGCGACAGTCTAGCCCATTACCATGCGCAGCAGCACCACCGTGATGACGCCGCCGGCCACGGCCGCCAATGCTGGCAGCCGCCAGGCAATGACGAGGGTCGCGAGCGCGGCCAGGGTCTCGGCCGGGCCCGTTGCCAGCACCGTCGGCGCGATGATCGCCGTGAGCACGGCCATGGGAACGGCCTCCAGCGCCGCCTTCAAGCGGCCGCCCAAAGGATATCGCTGCACCAGCCAGTAGCCGCCGGCCCGCGCGGCATAGGTGACAGCCATCATGCCGAGCCAAGTGACAAGGGTCATCGGGTCAAGGCGCATGAGCTGGCCTCTTTCCGGCGATGGCGCCGGCCACTGTCCCGGCGAGACCGCCGACGAAGATATAGGCGGAGCCTGGCAGAAGCCTCCAGGCGACGAGCGCGGCCGCGGCGCTGACGGCGATCGGAAGCAGATTGCGCCTGGCCTTGTTGAGCGAGAGGAGGATGACCAGGAAGACGGCGGCAAAGGCGAAATCAAAGCCGAAGCGTTTCGGGTCGGCGATGACTCCGCCGAGCAGGTTGCCGACGGTGGTCCACAACACCCAGGAGAGATAGAACGGAACCGAGAGCCCGAAGTAGTAGCTCGGCGTCAGCGGCTCGGTCGCCGCGCGGCGCATGGCCATGGCCCAGTTCTCGTCGGCCATGAAGAAGAGCGCCAGATAGGCGCGCGGCCGTCCGAAGGCACCCATATTGGGCGCCAGCGCCGCACTCATCAGAAGATGACGCGAGTTGATGAGCGCGGTGCCCGCGATGATGGCCAGCATCGGGATCGGATGCTGCCACAGCCCGGCGGCGACGAATTGGGACGAGCCGGCGAAGACAAGCGCGCCCATCAGCGCCGTCTCCAGCGGGCTCATGCCCTTCTCGGCGCAGAGCGCGCCCATGATGAGGGCGAAGGGAATGACGGCGATGAGCAGCGGCAGCATTTGCCAGGCGCCGAGCAGGAATTGATCGCTCCCGCGGCGCCCCGGCGCCTGCTCCGCTTCAGCCATCAAGGGTGATGCTGCCCTTGAAATAGCAGACGGCCGCGCCGCCGATCTTGACCCGTTCGCCCGCAAGTTCGCAGGCGAAGTCGCCGACGCGCCGCGATATCTGGCGGCCGGTCAGGCGCTTCTTGCCGAGCCGGCCCGCCCAATAGGGAATCAGCGTGCACTGGGCCATGCCGGTCGCGGGATCTTCGGGAATGCCGGCCTGGGGGGCGAAAAAACGCGCGACATAGTCGACGCCGTTGTTTCCAGGGGCGGTCGCGATGACTCCGTCGAGGTCCAACGCGCTGAGAGCGGCCATGTCGGGAGCAAGGGCGGCCACCTCGGCCTCGCTATCGAACACGGCGAGGTATTGCCTGGTTGCGAGCAAGGCGGACGGGTTGCGTCCCAGGGCCGGACCGACGGCGGGATTCTCGACCGGCGTCGGCCGTCGGGCCGGGAAATCGAGCACGAAGACGTCGCCCGTCCGCTCCACGCGAAGGCGCCCGCTCAAGGTGTCGAAGGCCATGCCCTTGCAGCCTGGGTCCAGGAACTGGGAAATCACGTAGGCACTGGCCAGCGTCGCATGGCCGCAGAGTTCGACCTCGACCATGGGCGTGAACCAGCGCAGGCGATAGGCTTCGCCCTCGCGCCGGAAGAAGGCCGTCTCGGCGACGTTGTTCTCCGCCGCAATCGCCTGCATGGTCCCGTCGGGAAGCCAATGATCGAGCGGGCAGACCCCGGCGGGATTGCCGCCAAAGAGGTGATCGGTAAAGGCATCGACCTGATAGAGCGGCAATTCCATGTCGCGACTCCGAGCTTGAGTTGAGACTACCAGAAGGCCTAAGAGCGCCAGAACGGCTTATCGAACTCGGTCGACGCATCGGCGCGGCTGATGCCGATGTCCTTCAGCATGGCGTCGCTGAGGGCCGAGAGTTGCCGGCGCTCCCGAGCGCGGATGCGCCACTCCCCAACAGCATCGATCACCCGGGCGAAAAGCCGGCCAACTGCGATGCTTCGAGGGTCCAGACTATGGGGGCGGAGGCGAAGGGCTTCCATGTTGCACCTGTCATTGCTCTCTCACTTGCGTCACTACAATGCGATTATCTATTGACACAATCTCGCGTCAATACTTAGATTGTCACCATGACAAATTGGCAACCTGACCTGTCTCAATTTGACGGTCCCCGTTACCAGGCCATCGCCGAAGCCATCGCCGCCGATCTGCGGCAGGGCCGCCTGAAGGCCGGCGAGCGTCTGCCGACCCATCGCGAGCTGGCCTATCGTCTTGGTGTTACCGTGGGGACGGTCACCCGGGGCTATGTGGAGGCGCAGCGTCGCGGCCTGGTGGCAGGCCATGTGGGGCGCGGAAGTTTTCTCGCCGGGCCGGGCCAGGCTTCCGCTCAGCTGGGATCTCCGCAATCAGAGGCGGAGGAGAGGATCGAGCTCAGCCTCGCCTTTCCACCGCCCCACACCGGCGCCGCGCTTTTCCGGCGGACACTGGGCGAGCTGTCGCGCGACGGCGGCGTCGGCTCGCTGCTGGACTACCAACCCCATGGCGGCATGGCGCACCATCGGGCCGCCGGGGCGGCCTGGATCGCGCGCCATGGTCTCTCGGTCGCGCCCGAACAGGTTCTCATCACGCTGGGCGCCCAACATGCCATCGGCGTCGCGCTTCGCGGGCTCAC
>Ga0209060_10002278_pt1 | contig 18249 bp, 20 predicted proteins | sample Coa_R1_8_FD_187155 | JGI IMG/M metagenome (GOLD analysis project Ga0209060, IMG submission 187155) | Surface soil microbial communities from Centralia Pennsylvania, which are recovering from an underground coalmine fire - Coalmine... | ecosystem: Environmental > Terrestrial > Soil >...
GGCTCTTACGCCACCGTCGCGTCCACACCCGCTATGAGTCCAAAGCCGGCAACTTCATGGGCTTCGTCTGGCTCGCCTGCGTCCGGATCCTCATCCGGCATTTATGAGATGCGCTCTAGGGGGAGGTTGCCGTTACGTGTTCGGTCTCCTCGTAGCCCGGGCCGTCGCTTCGCCCCTGCGGGACTTGAGCGCCAACGCCATCGGCCCGACCGTGGTCGTGATCGGCGTGCACGTCGGGCTCTCTCCCACGTTGCGGGCGGGTGGGCGTGCAACCATCGTCGTGGGCGCCGTCGGTGGGTACATGCTCGTATCGACGCTCGGAGCGGCGAACGGTGTCCTGGCCGAGGGGGCGCGGACGGGGCGCGCGGTCATGGCCATCGTTGCCGCGGCGGCGGGGTGCATCGTAGCGGGTGCGATCGGACTTGGGCTGGCTCGCCTCCTGTCGTGAGCGCCAAGGAGACAACCGCGATGCGTGTTCCGGGCCCTCTGGGTGAACTGGTACACCGCGCCGAGGGGGTCGACAGCGCTGTCGGTCGTGACGCCGAGGCTCTGTCACACCGGCTCGCAGAGGGACGCTTCTACGTCGCCTGTCTTGGTCAGCTGAAACGGGGCAAGTCGACGCTGTTGAACGCCCTGGTCGGGACGGAGGTCCTGCCGACCGGCGTTACCCCCGTGACCTCCGTGGTCACGGTGCTGCGCTACGGCCCCGAGCGGAGCGCGCGTGTCTGCACGGAGGCCTCGGGGTGGACGGCGATCGACCCCGCGACGGTCGCACTCTACGCGTCGGAGCGCGAGAACCCCGGGAACAGAAACCAGGTCACGGGGATCGAGGTGTTCGAACCGTCGCCGCTGCTCCGGTCCGGGCTCTGCCTGGTGGACACGCCCGGGGTGGGATCGGTCTTCACGGAGAACACCACGGCGACGCACGCATTCCTGCCGCAGGTCGACGCGGCGCTGTTCGTCCTGGGCGCGGATCCCCCCATCACGGCCGACGAATTGCGCCTCGTCGAAGACATCTCGAAGCGCGTGGCCCACCAGCTGTTCGTGTTCACCAAAGCCGACCGCACCTCCAACGCCGAACGCGCCGAGGCCGTGGGGTTCACCCGGAACGTCTTGCGCGAGCGAGCGAAGGGCGATGACGAGATATCCATCCTCGTGGTGAGTGGGGCAGAGGTCCTCGCATCCGGCCGCCCGACGCGTGACTGGCAGGCGCTCGTCGAGGCGCTGGAGCGGCTCGCGACACGAGCCGGGGCGAACCTCGTGGCGAGCGCAGAGCAGCGTGGGCTTGCCCACCTCAAGGCCCGTCTCGTCGCCAGCCTCGAGGAGCGAATCGGTCTCCTCGAGAGGCCGCTTGCCGAGTCGGAGGCGCGCCTCGAAGCGCTCAGGGCACAGATCGCCGAAGCGGAGCGCGCGCTCGCCGACCTCGCACCGTTGCTCCGCGGCGAGGAGAGCCGTCTCTTGGCGCAGATCGAACGATACAGGGATGACTTTTTCGCGAACGCTGCCCCCGCCGCGGACCGAGAGCTCGATGGCCGCTTGGGGTCGCTTGCCAAAGGCGGTCCGGTCCTTCGGGCTACCGCGCTCGTGGAGGCGACCGCGGTGGCGCGGGAGACCCTGGACGGGTGGCGGCGGCTCAAGGCGAGCGACGTGGAGCGCCTTTACCGCGCCGCGAACGCCCGCTTCATGGAGATGCTGGCGACCGTCGAAGCTGCCAACAGGGCCGGCAGCACCGCGGACGGTACGCTGGCGGCGATTGGGGGGGGCCTCCGGGGCGGGAGCGGCTTCTACATGACCGAGATGCTGGCCGTGGCGCCCGACTCCCTGGGCGCTCGGATCGGAGACGCGCTGGCCGGACCTTTCGGGGGGCGAGCGGCCACGATTCGCAGAGCCGCCCACGCCTACCTCCAGCGGCTTTTGGAGGTGAACAGCGCGCGGATAAAGAACGATCTCCGAGAGCGACTGACGGCAAGCCGGCGCGAGCTGGAGGGGGAGGTGGGACGGAGGCTCCGGGAGACGATCCGCTCGGCGGAGGTCGCCCTCGAACGGACGCGGGAGCTCCGCGTCGCCGGACGCTCGGCGGTCGACAACGAGCTCGGGAGGCTGCGACGCGTCCTGGCCGCGGTCGAGGCGACTGGATCACCCGCAGAGGCGGCCGGCGACCTCGGCCGCGGCTGATCCACACATGGTTGCGGGCGTCGTCGTCGGCGCCTATCATCAAGCTCAAGGCGGTGGAGTCCGCCTCGAACCGTCGCCCACCGGGGCGACCAATGACTCCTACGGTTGTGCTTTCCGCGCCGTAGGAGCTCTGCGATCGACGGCGCGTCACCCTTCGCAGAGGGAGACGATGATGGCCTCGATCAAGTCGGTTCGCGCTCGGGAGATCCTGGACTCACGTGGCAATCCCACCGTGGAAGTGGACGTCATGCTCGACGACGGCAGCTTGGGACGCGCCGGAGTGCCATCAGGAGCCTCCACAGGCTCGCGCGAGGCAATCGAGCTGCGGGACGGAGACGGCCGGCGCTTCGGTGGGAAGGGGGTCCTGCACGCCGTAGGGAACGTGAATGACATCATCGCCCCGGTCCTGCGAGGAGCAGACCTCCCCGAGCAGAAGAGCCTCGACGAGCTCCTGCTCCGGCTCGACGGGACGCCCAATAAGATGAAGCTGGGCGCGAACGCCCTGCTCGGCGTCTCGATGGCGGTCGCACGCGCCGCCGCGGCGTCGAAAAAGGTTCCGCTGCGCTCCTATCTGGGACCGGGCGGCGTGCTTCCGGTGCCGATGTTCAACATCCTGAACGGGGGCGCCCACGCGGACAACAGCGTCGACTTTCAGGAGTTCATGATCGGACCGGTCGGGGCGCCCTCGTTTCGGGAGGCGCTGCGGATGGGCGCGGAGACGTACCAGGCACTCAAGTCCCTGCTCAAGCAGCAAGGGCTCTCCACTGGCGTCGGCGACGAGGGGGGCTTCGCGCCGAATCTGAAATCGAACGTCCAGGCCGTGGAGCTGATCCTGCAGGCTATTCAGAAGGCCGGGTACCGCGCCGGGACGGACATCGTCCTCTGTCTCGATCCAGCGGCGAGCGAATTCTTCCGCGACGGGCAATACGTCTTCCACAAGTCCGACGGCAGTAAGCACACCTCGGCGGAGATGGTCGACTTCTGGGCCGACTGGGTCCGACAGTACCCCATCTGGCTCATCGAGGATGGGCTGGCCGAGGACGACTGGGACGGTTGGAAGATCCTGACCGAGCGACTCGGCGCGAAGATCCGGCTGGTCGGCGACGACATCTTCGTGACGAACCCGGCGATCATCCGGCGGGCGATCGAGTCGAAGGTGGGAAACGCCTCTCTCATCAAGCTCAATCAGATCGGCACGGTCACCGAGACGCTGGAGGCCATCGCTGTCGGGAAAGAGGCGAAATACGGCAACGTGATCAGCCACCGCTCAGGCGAGACCCCCGACGATTTCATCGCCGACCTGGCGGTCGGAACCGCGGTAGGGATGATCAAGACGGGAGCTCCCTGCCGCGGCGAACGGCTCGCGAAATACAACCAGCTTTTGCGCATCGAGGAGGAACTGGGCGATCGTGGCCGCTACGCGGGCGCCGCACCGTTCAAGGTCTAGTGGGGACCTGACTAGCCTGGGGGCCAACCGAGAGGACGGCCCGCCAGGACGTGGAGATGCATGTGCCCCACCGTCTGGTGGCCGTCACGACCATGATTCATGACGACGCGGAAGCCATTCTCGGCGCCCCGCGCCGCTTCCGCGCGCAGGCGGCCCACGAGCATCATCCAGCCGAGCAGGGCTGCGTCGCCGGCGGCCGCCGACGACAGACTGTCGATGTGCCGCCGTGGGATGACCAGCTCGTGGAACGGGGCCGTTGGTGCGATGTCCTTGAAGGCGAGAACCAGGTCGTCCTCGTGGGTGATCGTGGCAGGCGCCGCGCGGCGGACGATGGCGCAGAAAGGGCATGTGACAGAGGGGTCATTCATTGTGTGCTCCCCAGGAGGACGATCGATAGGCAGTGGTACTCGGCGTCCGACGAAAGGAGGACGGTCGTTTGGACGGGCGTGACATCGGGTCGGCTCCGAAGCCACGCTGTCACGCGGTCACCGAGACGATCGCGTTCCCCACGCTTGGTCGTCGAGAAGACCTTCACGATATCGATCATCCGCTCGGCCATCCGGGTTACCTACTTCCTGAGCGTAGCGCTCACTCTCCTCGGCCGAAGTAGAAGGTCCAGCGCGGCCGTGGCGCTTGGCACCACGAGCGTCGCGGACTGGAGCGCGGCGGCCGAGAGGCCTTCCGGCCCCAGGATCGCTACCGAAAGCGCCGCCGCGCGGAACATCAGGGCGTCGTTCGTCCCGTTGCCGATCGCGGCGGCTCCCTCCGAGCGCCGGCGGGCGATGAACCTGGCTTTCTGTCGGCCGGTCCGAACGGTGTGGACGGTCACCGGCAGGCGACCGAGGGTCTTCGCCGCAGTACCGTAGGTGTCGGCGGTCAAGACGGTCAGCGGAAGCCGCTTCGCCAGTGCCCGAAGACGGGACGCCACGCCGGGCAGCAGCGCCCCGTCGAGCGCAAGCGTGCCGTTGAAGTCGAAGACCGCATGGCGGAGGTGCAAGGTCTTGGCGCCGGGCATCGGGATCTCGATCCCTCGCGCAGGCTCTCGGGAAGACCGGTTCACGCGAAGATCCTCAGGTAGAGGTCCTTGCCATGGCTCGTCGCAAGAGGCTCGGCCTCGGTGAGCTTGAAGGTTCGGGTTCCGTCGGCGAGGCGTTCGGCGCGTAGGAAGAGCTCCCGGTCGGTCCGTCGGTCGTAGAGATCCTTGGCGAAGGTGTGCATGTGGGTCACGAAGACCACCCTGAGACCCTTTTCCTCTAGCGCGGCCACGATCTGGCGCGCGATCTCGGAGCCCTCGCGCTCGTTTGTGGCGGCGAACGACTCGTTGCAGAGGAGGATCGCGTTCGGGCCGACGTGATCGGCGATCTCGCTCATGCGCGCCAGCTCCTCGTCGAACTTGCCTCGCAGCATGTCGGCGTCCTCCTCGCGCTTGTAGTGGGTGACCACGCCGGTCGAGAGCTCGCCGTCGAACGCTTCCGCAGCGACGAGCATCCCGGCTTGCATCATGAGCTGCGCGAGCCCGAGGGCCCGGAGGAAGCTGGACTTACCGCCGCGGTTGGCGCCGGTGATGATCACGACGTCCTTCTGCTCGGCATCGAGAGTGTTGCCGACCACGGTTCGCCTCGATTCCAGAGCCAGGCAGGGGTCGTAGATGGCCCGCCCGGTGAGGTGTCGGGCACCGGGTGCCGACGGTCGCGGGAAGGCGACGGGTTCGCCCAAGGACCGGAGGCGCTCCTCGAGGGCAATGCACCCGACGTAAAACGCCAACTCAGCGCGCAGCGTCTGAAAGAATCCGGTGACGTGTTCAGCAGAGCGCGTGAGCGCGGTGGCCGCGAGGTAGAGGCTTCGGTCTCGAAGGTCGGAGAGCGCGCGTGCACCGGCCTCGTCACGTTCAGGCAGGTGATAGGTCAAGGCCGGCGGGTCGCGGTCGAGGATTCGCCGCAGCCAGGGCCGCTCGTCCTTGCGGGGTTGCCTCAGGATGTAGCCCTCGCCGCGGTTCCCGGGGCCAAGTCCCCCGCTGACCAAGGCACCGTGGCCGAACTTCAGCGCCGCGAGGTGCGCCTGGACCTCCGCCAGATAGTCGTCGGACAGCTCCCGATCCAGCATCGCGAACAAGGTGGTGAACCCCTCCGACTGGAACCTCCCGCCCTGGCCTCGGGCGAGGTCGCGCAGTCGCCGCAACATCGTCGCGAACAGGTCCATGACGTCGAGCGCGGTGTAGAGCGCCGATGCTGGCCGCCGTATCCAGGAGCCAAACGAGCGCTTTCGCCGGCCGTCGAGCGTCTCGCCGGTGAGGTCGTAAAGCTCCCGGATCGCGGCTCGGTTCCGAAGCGCGTCCTGCAGGACGGCCTGACGATAGAGGACGGCGTCGACGTTGTTGCTCGCACCTGTCAGCAACGCCGCGCGCGAAACCTCGCGTACGAGCCGATCCTCGCCCGCCATGGCGTCAAGCAGCGTCGGCAGCGCGAGATCCTGCGCCAGGGCGTCGGCGTTCCAGGGCGCGGGCTGCCCGAGGTCGAAGTCTCGGTCGCGATGGAGCAGACGAACCTTCATGGCCGGATACGCTCCTTGAACTGTTCGTAGGTCAAACGGTGCTTTTCGGCGAGCGCGTAGGCGAGACCGTTCGCCGGCCTCCGCTCGAGCTTGTAGGTCCGGGAGGCGGGCGCCTGAGGGTCGACGGCGGCGACCAGGCTGACCGTCCTGTCGTTCAGAGTGGACAGCTCGTCGAGGAAGGTGACGCAGACACAGAGGAGGTCGAAGTCGAGGATGGAGGCGAGGACCTGGCGCGCCAGGAAGAGAGCGTCCTCGACGGTCGTCGAGGAGAAGATCTCGTTCATGACGACGACGCTGTCCGGGGTGGCGCGATCGAGGATGGCTTTGACCCGGACGAGATCGTCTTCCAGCTTCCCCTGGAGACTGGCGACGTCCTCCTCCTTCTCGAAGTGGGTGAAGAGAGCGTCGCATACGAAGAGGCGCGCCTCCCGTCCGGCCAGCGGGCACCCGAGCCGCACCAGGTGGTGAAGCTGGCCGAACGTGCGGGCGAAGGTGGTCTTGCCGCCCTGGTTCGGTCCGGTCACGACGAGGACGCGCTCGGGGCCGTGCAGAGCGAAGTCGTTGGGCACGATCGAGACCGGGCCCCGTGAGCCGGTCTCGCGGAGAAGCTGGTCGGCCAGCGCGAGGTCGTAGGTCTCGCGGCAGCTGACGTCGCTGCGCTCCGTCGTGAGCTGGGGATAGCAGATCGGTAGCCCGGCCTGCCGGAAGCGGCCGATGAAGTCGAGCCAGGCGAGATAGAACTGGACCTCGCGATCGAACTGCGCGAGGAGCGGAGCGACGAAGGTCCTCCAGCACTCGGAGAAGCGGGCGAGCGCATCCAAGACCTCGGCGTTCAATAGTGCTACCCGGCTCAAGATCTCGGCGTCGACGTGGTTCAGGCCGAAGCCATCGTCGGGGTCGAGCCGCAGCTCGCTCGTCATTCCCTCGGCGAACTTGCGGAAAGTATCCTCCACGGCGGCGCTGTAATCGGTTTCTCCTTCGAACAGCCGTACGCGCACGCTTCCTTCGTGGATGAGCAAGGAGAAGCGGATCTCGGCGAGTTGCCCGGCCAGCCTGCGCGCTTCGGTGGCCAAGTCGCGGAAGGCCTCGGACGCGAGGTAGCGGTCGAGCGCGGCTTGCAGGTTCCTCAGCCCCGCTGACGACGGCCTGGCCGCAGCAAGGTCCCTGGCCAGTAGCTGTGTGGCTTCCGTGAACGATTCAGCGGCCGCGAGGTGCCAGCGTTGCTTTTCCCGCACGTAGTACGCCTTGGCCTCGCTCGCGAGGTGCTTTCGCATAAGGCGCATCTGGTCTGCGAAGGCGTCGATCGCCACCCGCGTCTCGGGCTTCTCCAGGTCCCGCATGACCTCTTGCCGGTAACTGATCGCTTCGGGATCGGTGAGCGCCGTCTGAAAGAACGGCAGGAGGTCGTACTCCTCGCGCCCGGCGACGGCCGCGGCCACGATGCGATCGAGGTGGAGGTCGCCGAAGAAGTCCGGCGCCGTCCCCCGCTCGTGGCGTTCCTCGTCGGGACGCCGATAGAGCACGCTCACCGGTGGCGCACTCGAGGCAGCCGGCTCGACGTCGCTCAACGACGGGGCGCTCGGCGAGTCCCCGAGCTTCGCAACCAGCTCCCTGATCCGCGACTCCTCTGCTCTCGCTCCGTCCATACATGACCTCCGCGTTTGCAGAAGCCATTGACCCCGAAGGGTGGAGCGGCGCAGGTGCGCCAGGCGAGCTTCACCGCCTGCAAATAACTATGGGTTTCGATTCACTCCGGTGCAAGCGCTGGTGGTGAAGGCCGCCATTGCGGCCGACCTTCGGCCCCGTTAGAATCGATCTCAAGGCGGTGGAGTCCGCCTCAACCGCTGCCCGCCGGGGCAGCCAATGACTCCTACGGTCGTGTCGTTCCGACGTAGGCGTCTACTCCGCAGGCCTACGGCGGATCACCTCGCGGAGGAGATCCCCCAATGCCGCCTCGATTCCTTTCCGTCTGCCTGGCCGGCGCGATCGGCACTGGCGCCCGCTACCTACTCGGAACCTGGGCCGTCAGGACGTTCGGTCCTACCTTTCCCGTCGGCACGCTGATCATCAATTCCCTCGGCTCTTTCTTGTTGGTGGTCATCATGGGGCTGAGCCTCGAGCGGGGTCTCATCCCGACCGACCTGCGGGTCGTGCTGACGACCGGCGTGATGGGAGGGTTCACCACGTACTCGTCATTCAACTACGAGACCCTTCGCCTGTTTCAGGAGGGATCGGGGGGCCTTGGTTCCTTGTACGTCGGTGCCACCGTTCTGGGTTGTCTCGTCTCGGGCTTGCTCGGAGGGATCTTGGTCCGCTTGGTGCCGGCCGGATGACCAATCTCGAGAAAGGGGTCGCCATGGATCTCGTCGGAAAAGCCAAGCGTCTTCGGGTCTACCTGAACGAGGGGGACAGGATCGGCCACCTGGCTGCCCCCGTCGCCATCTTGAGCTTGCTCCGCAAAGAAGGTGCGGCAGGCGCGACGGTGCTACATGGGATGGAAGGCTTCGGCGCGTCGGGGGTCCTGCACACGCCTCATCTGGCCGACGTCGTGGAGAAGCTGCCGATCGTCGTCGAATGGATCGACCTCCCGGAGCGCGTCGAGCGCCTCCTGCCTCGTCTCAAGGAGCTGGTTCCCCACGGGCTGATGACCCTCGATGAGACCGAGGTGGTCCTCTACAAGCCACGCGCCGTGCGCGACGTATCGCCATCGCTCACGGTAGCCGACGTGATGGCCCGAGACATCGTGACCGTTGCGCCGACCACGAGAGTCCGCGACATCGTCGAGCAGATGATGGGCCAGGTCTACCGAGCGGTTCCCGTCGTCGAGAACGGACGGCCCATCGGGATCATCACCAACTCGGACCTGACCGATCGCGGGAGGCTCGGCGTCCGGCTCACGCTGCTGAACGCGCTCGATCCGACCGGACAGCGTGCCGAGCTGAACAAGGTGGAAGGAGAGGGGAGGGTCGCCCGGGACGTGATGACTCGCGATCCGGTCACCATCCCCTCTCAGACGCGGCTGCCGGAAGTGGCCGCGCTGATGGCGGCCCGTCATTTGAAGCGGTTGCCGGTCGTCGACGAGTCAGGTGCCATCGTCGGGATGATTAGCCGTCTCGACCTCCTGCGGACGGTGGTGCAGGGTTTCCAGACGGCGGATGCGTCACCGCCGCGGTCGAGCGGTCTGTCGACGACGACGCCGGTCTCGGCAATCATGCGGTCGGACGTCCCGACGGTCAACGTCGACACACAACTCCCCGAGGTCTTCGCGGCCGTCGTCTCGACACGGCTCCATCGCGCGGTGGTGGTCGATTCCGAGCGACGCGTGCTCGGTGTCATAACGGATGCGGAGCTGCTCCAGAGGGTTACTCCGGCTCTTCATCCGAGCGCCATCCGCGCCTTGATGCAGCGCCTCGCCTTCGTTCACTCGAGCGAGGACGACCATCACGCGTCCGCCCGCCAGGCGGGTGATCTCATGACCGGCAAGCTGGCCACCGTCTCTCCCGAGACCAGTCTGCATGACGTCATCGACATCGTGGTGTCGGGTGGCCACAAGCTGGTGGTGGTCGTCGACAAGGACGGACGGCTCCTGGGCGCGGTTGATCGGGCCGACCTGCTGCGCGGTCTGCTCCCCAGCCAATCGTGAGCGGAGTGCGAGGAGAGAGGGAGATGACGGACTCTTAAGCGCCCCACGCCGCGACCGAAGGTGCTCCGGCAGAGCTGCGAGGGCCGGCGCTTCGGTGGCTGAATCGAACGGTGGTCGGGATTGGGCTCGCCAGCCTGTTCTCCGACGTCGGTCACGAAATGGCGACGGCGTCGATGCCGGCGCTTCTCGCCTCGCTCGGCTCGAGCTCGTTGCGCCTGGGGGCGATCGAGGGCGCGTGTCCGGGCTGTTCAGGGGCACGGCTGTTGCCCTGTCTCACCGACGAGAATCATCCTTGACACCAACGCTGGGACCAGGCACATATGCTCACGTACGTTACGGCGATGGGGTTCGCCATAACCGCCCACGATCGCGTGAGCTGATAACTCCTGTTGAAGCGTGATGCAATTGGTCACGCGCCAGGAGTTTCGATGCCGACCTCACCTCAAGACGACCAGATCTCGCCCCTCGGACGCTCTCTGAACGAGAGCCTCACCCTGGCCCGGCAGGTCCTGGTCATTTCTGCTCCGATGGGGATTCTGGTCGGCACGGCGATCGCCGCGTACGACTGGGTCATCAACGAGCTCCTCTGGGCGCACGTGACCCGGCATCGGCTCGCTCTCCAGATGTGGTCGCCGTTGGCCGCCATGGTCGCCGCCGGGTTACTGCTTCGGCTGTTCCGGGTCCCGAGCTCGTCGATGGCGGACGAGGTCGTCAATGCCTACCACCAGCCCGAGCCGGAGATGCCGACCAGGACGGCGTGGGGCAAGCTGGTGGCCTCCGTCGCTACGATGGGGCTTGGCGCCAGCGCCGGAATGGAGGGCGCGAGCAAGTGGCTGGGCGCCACGATCGGCTCGGTCCTCCAGACTGCCCTCAATCGGTTGCCGTTCCGGGCTACCCGCGGGGACGTCAAGACGACGCTCATCAGCGGCGGCTCTGCCGGGATCGCAGCGATCTTCCGAGCACCCCTCTCGGGAGCGATCATGGGCGTCGAGTCGCCCTACAAGCACGACCTGGCGCACGAGGCGCTCGTCCACGCCCTGGTCGCCTCGTCTACGTCGTTCTGGGCCTACACGCGCTTTCGCCCGGCGACTCCGTATTTCCCGGTCAACTTCCACTACGTCCTCACCACGAAGGATCTACTGGTTGCCCTGCCACTTGGTCTCTGCGCCGGTGCGGCGTCGCACCTGTTCCTGTGGACCCTTCGGTACTGCCGGCGCCGGTTCGGCGGTCTTCCGGGCCCTCTGCCGTTGCGCATGGCCGCTGCCGGAGGGCTCCTCGTCCTCATCGCCTTCCTTGGCTACCGGATCCTCGGGCGCCCCGTCACCCTCCAGGCCGGCCTTCCGATCGCGAACCTTCTGCTCAACGGCAACTTCGGGTTGCGGGCGGCGGCTCTGGTATTCGTGCTCAAGCTGCTCGCGACCAGCATCACCTTCGGGGGCGGCGGCGTCGGCGGTCTCTTTGTTCCCACCGCCACGATCGGCGCCGCCCTGGGCGCTTGCTTCGACCAGATCTTCGCGGCCAGCCACCCGGGGGTCTTCACGTTGCTCGGGATCGCAGCCTTTGCTGGGGCCAGCTACAACAGCATCCTCTTCTCGGCGGTCTTCGTGGCCGAGGCGACCGGGAACGTGTTCCTCGTTGTGCCCGCGCTCGTCGCCTCGTCCTTCGCGTTCCTCATCTCGGCGGGTGTTTCGAACTCTCGGGCGCAGCGGGTGCACCGGCCCGGCTGGCGCGATGCTCTCGCGAAGGTTCCGGTCGAACGTCTGATGGCGACGCGGATCGTCACCGCCTCGCCGAGGCAGACGCTGGAGTCGTTCGCGCACTCGGTGCTCGTCACGCATCACTTCAAGGCCCTGCCGGTGATCGACGAAAAGGGAGGCCTTCTGGCGATGGTCTCCGTCGACCACCTCCGCAGCGTCCCCAGAGGTGACTGGCGTCGTGTCACGGTCGATGCCGTCATGGACCGCCAGGTACGGACGCTTTGCCCCGAGCACAGCGCCGCGGATGCGGACGCGACGTTCCAGCAGACTCCGTACGACTACATCCCGATCGTCAACCCACGGACCTACCAGCTGATCGGGATTGTCTCGCAGTCCGATGTCTACCGTTCGCTCGACGCCAAGCCATCACGCTACGCCGCCTAAGAAAGGAAACCAGATCATCATGACGTTCTCGACGATGTGTGCTCTTCGCGTCTACCTCAAACGAGGAGACAATCACCAGGGCAAGGGCCTCTTCCGCCGCCTGTTCAAGCAGCCGCTGGCAACCCACCTCTTGCAGCAGGCGCTCAAGCAGGGCGTCACCCACGCGTCGGTGAACCTCGGTCACAGCGGGTTCGCGCGTGGCGCGAAGTCGGTCAGTACCGACGTCAGCGAGATCGCGCTGGAGACCCTACCGGTCTGTCTGGAGCTCGTCGCGCCCAAGCCTCTTCTCGAGCAGTTCGTTCGCGACCACGCCAAGCAGATGGCGGGCGCTACCCTCGTCATGTTGGAGGGCGTGCACATCGCTCCCGCGATGGAGTCGGTCCCTGGCGGCGCCTCTCATCACGTCGAATACATCAAGGCCGACGGTGTTGAGCTGCCCGTCGACCACGTTGATCTTGACGCCGCTGACGCTTCAGAGCAGGCCAGCGACAAGGTCCGCTCGACCCAGTGATACAAGGACGGGCGGGGCAGTGGCTCGCTAACCGCGGCCGCGTGCGAATAAAAGGGGGAGGACGGGACGGCGGAGTTTCCCGCGCACCAGAAGATCGGCACCGATTGACCGATCCTGATGCGCAGCCCCTAACGAGAACTGCGCGGCCGCCGTCCCATGCCCGACCATAGAGGCCCCGCCGAGGGCGCGGGCGTCAAAAGTGAACGACGGGGCCGTAGCCTCGAGGGTGTCCCGACAAGGCGATGGAACCGTGCGCCTCAGGAATAGGTGCCAGCGGACCAGGTGCGATTGGCGTCGACACAGATTTCCCCGGCCGTCTTGGCCCGAGCGTAGATGCGTACGACGTCGACGGCACCGTAGAACATGCCGGAGGCGTTCCTTGGATTCCAGTATCAACCTCGTAGCTGCTGGAACTGAAGGTTCCGGGGCGTGGGGCTCCAAGGAGTGCCGGTACGACCGCCCTGGTGGAGAACGACCGGCAAACCGTTGACGAAGAGGGATATGTCGGTCTCGTCTACGACGGCAGCGAGGTGAGTCCATGCGCCCTGTAGGAGGGCCGTCTTGGCTGCCACGCTGAATAGCCCAGTGTCGGAGCCGACGTTCGGGTAACCACTTTCGTCAGTGAGCGCCGATCCGTTCCCGCTCTTGTCACCCGGCCTACGATCGAGCAATCGGCGCATCACTTGTACGCCAAACGCATTCCGAGCGGACTTGCTGAGCTCGTACGTCGAACAGGTTCGCCCCGCGCTGATCTTCGTGGACATCTGCGCTTCCCTCCGCGACTGCCGGAACGCTATGTCCGCAACGCCTGGGAACTCCAGACCCGCCGCGCGCCTCGGGGCTCTCCCCGACTGTTCTCGGCGTTGCCGGCCCCGTAGGCTGACCGGGTGACGAGATGAAGGTCAACCAATTCGCCCCAGCCATTGCTTTCCTCCTTGCGGCCTGCAATCACCAGAAGGTAGAGCCCGCCCGACCGCCGGCGCCGAGCCCGGCGGCGCCGGCGCAACAAGCCGCCAGGGCTCCGCGCGACGTGAGCGCAAACCAGAAGATGAGTCACTCGCTGGCGCTCGCGGGGGACATCATCCAGTTGTGCGGAATCAAGGCGACGCCCAGCGGGAGCTCTCCGAAGTTCGGATTTGATCGGGCCGAGCTCAGCGACGATGACCACGATGTGTTGGAGCAGCTCGCCACGTGCATGCGGACCGGGCCGCTCCAGGGCAGGGTCGTTCAGCTCATCGGTCGGGCGGACCCGCGAGGTACCGAAGAATACAATCTCGCCCTCGGCTCGCGGCGCGCAGGGAGCGTCGGCAATTACTTGCAGTCGCTGGGAGTGAACGCGATGTATCTGTCGAAGACCAGCCGCGGTGCGCTCGATGCGACCGGTACCGAGGAAGCGGGCTGGGCCAACGATCGTCGCGTCGACATCATGCTCAAGCAGAGCTGACAGATGCCGGTCGCCCATCTGAAGAAAACCCGGCTCGCGATGATCGTGACGAGCCTAGCCGCTGTCGGCTGCGTCACCACTGGTACGTTCGACAAAAAGGTGGCGGAGCTGCAGCAGGTCACGGCGGAGCACGACAAGACCGCCGCGGAACGCGAGAAGAATCTCCGGGTCCAGAACGCCGACCTGCAGAAGAGGAATACCGATCTCGATGCCGGGTTGAAGGCCGCTCGCGCCGATCGAAACAGGATCCAAGCGTCCCTCGACGACACGACCGCCCTCGTGGGCGAGCTCAAGACCCGGCTGGAGAAAGTCGGTCAGAACGTCGACAAGCTGAGCTCGGAAAAGGGACAGCTCGCGCGGACGCTCGACGACGCGAAAGCGCGCCTCGAAGAGTTGCGGAAGCAGAAGCTCGCAGCCGACGCGCGCGCTGCTACGTTCCACCAACTGGTCGAGAAGCTCCGGTCGATGATTGACGCCGGGCAGCTCAAGGTCGTGGTGCGGGACGGTCGAATGATCATCGCGCTCGAATCGGACGTGCTGTTCGATTCGGGCAAGACGAGCATCAAACCGGCGGGGCAGACGGCCTTGGCCAAGGTGGCGCAAGTCCTGGCCGGCATCAGCGACCGCAAGTACCAAGTAGCAGGCCATACCGACGACGTCCCCATCCACACCCCCCGCTTTCGGTCGAACTGGGAGCTGGCGACGGCTCGCGCTGTCGAGGTCGTGGATTTCTTGATTTCGAGCGGGATGAAGCCCCAGCAGCTCTCGGCCGCTGGTTACGGGGAGTTCGATCCCGTTGCGCTGAACGACACTCCGGAGAACCGTTCGCGAAACCGACGTATCGAGATCGTGCTCGAACCCAACCTGGCGGACTTGCCTGCCTTCGATAACGTCCAAACCGCTAGCAAGTAGCCCGTGCGGCCGAACGGGCGGCGCGCCTCACCCAGGAGCGCGTTAGGTGGCCCCGCGCCGCGAGTCGGGTGCTCTCCGACCGCGGCGCGGTGGCAGGCTAGGATTTGTGGGTGGGCTTGCTCGCGCCCTTGCCCTTAGTCGGCGTCGCGCTGTCGGTGGCGCTGCTCTTCGACGCCACGGGAGCCTTCCCGCTCTTGTCGGTAGCCTGTGCCTCGGTCGTCTTCTCTTTTGCGAGATCGGACTTCGCGACCGCGAGCTGCTGTTGCAGTGTGCTGATTTGGACCTTGAGGTCGTCCCGCTCCTTCGTGATGTTGGCCAGGTCGGACTTCGTGGACTCGAGTTCGACCTTCGACCCGTCGCATCCGACGAGCATCGCGAGCACCCCGAGATACATGATCGCTTTCATCGAGTGATCTCCTTCCGTTATTCGCCGCGTGAAACACGGCAGGGTGGGTGCGGCCAACGCATCTTTCGTGCCGCGCGGAGGGGCCGTCTCTCCACCCTCTGATGACGTTGCGGTGGAAAGAAACCGTGCGGGTTCGCGCGGAGGCGGAAGATTCGCGGCGTGGGCCGGCGGTCGTGCTTTTCGAGGCGAACATCGGGTGCGGTCCCGTCTTTCCCGCCGCCGCTCGCGGGCCGACGATGCCATCATGAGGTCGGTTTTGATCTCGGGCGCCGGCATTGCGGGTCCCACGCTGGCCTACTGGCTGGTCCATCGGGGCTTCGAAGTGACGATCGTGGAACGCGCGCCTGCGTTCCGGGAGGGCGGGTACCTCGTCGACTTCTGGGGCGTCGGGTTCGATGTCGCCGATCGAATGGGGTTGATTCCGCGGCTCCGCGAGGTCGGGTACAGAATGGACCGCCTTCGCTTCTTGAACGAGCGCGGCGAAACGCGGAGCTCTCTGGGCCCGAGGACGCTACACGGGGCCCTCGGGGATCGCTTCCTGAGCATTCAGCGGGGCGATCTCGCTCGGGCGATCTTCGACCGTCTGGAAGGGCAGGTCGACGTCCTCTTCGGAACGAGCATCGAGACGATCGAATCCCACGCCGGCGGCGTCGACGTCGCTTTCAGTCGCGGTCCGAGCGCGCGCTTCGACTTCCTGGTGGGTGCTGACGGCCTGCACTCCAACGTGCGTAGCCTGGTGTTCGAGTTTCCGGCGAGCGAGGAACGATTTCTGGGCTTCGTGGCGGCTGCCTTCTCGGCCGACCGGTATCCAGCTCGAGAGGAGCACAGCTACATCAGCTTCGCGGAGCCGGGGCGTCAGGTCAGCCGCTACGCCCTGCGCGATGACAAGACAGTATTCCTCTTGATCGCCGCGGTGAAGACCTTGCCGGAGGTCGTATCGCCGGGCGGTCGAGGGTTCCAGGATCCGTCGGAGCAAAAGGCCTGGCTGCGGCACGCCTTCGAGGGAGTCAGCTGGCGGGAAGGACCAGAGATCCTGGCGCGCCTCGAAGCAGCGGACGATCTCTACTGCGACGCCGTGACCCAGGTCGTGCTTCCTTATTGGTCGAGAGACAGGGTCGCTCTCCTCGGAGACGCCGCCTTCTGTCCGTCACTGCTGGCAGGGCAGGGCTCAGCCTTTGCCATGTTGGGTGGCTACGTCCTGGCCCACGAGTTGGCGCTGACGGGCGGCGATCCAGCGGCGCTGGTGGCTTACGAGCGGCGGCTGCGGCCGTTCATCGAGAAAAAGCAACGCGCCGCCCGGTCGTTCGCGTCCAGTTTTACGCCCAGCTCGAACTTCGGGCTGTTCGTACGAGACCAGGTCATGCACCTGATGAACGTTCCGAGGCTCGGTGGGCTGGCGATGAGTCGAATGTTCAAGGACCGGTTCACGTTGCCACCACCAGCGTGAACGACGTACGGGTGGGCCTGGCCGCCCTGCTGAGCGCAGGGGCGGTCGATGCGTACGTCGCTGTCCCTCAGAGGTGGAACCCGGCCGGCGCACCGCGGTCGCCCTGGCGCGCAGCGAGGGAATGGAGTGTCCAGAGCGCCACAGCGAGGGCGGCGAGGCTCGCGACGATGATGACCACCAGGAAGGAACGCCCCGTGGCTGGTCGACGGGCCGGCTTCCTTCCATCGGCGATAGACCGCCTCCTAGTTGACGGGACGAGAGACATGGAGAATAGCGTCGACGAGAGCGGTCTGGAAGCTCTTGAGTGGCTGATCGCGAAGTCCATGGACCGTGATCCGGCATCCTAGGCGAGCGACGCTCCGCAGGAACGACAGGATGACGTCGATCCCTCGCTGGTTGATCGACCTCAGCTGGGACAGCTCGACCTCCACGTAGGTCGGGTTCCGGCGAGCGACGCCGGCGAGCTCGGGGCGCAGTCCCTCGACGGTGAAGACGTCCAAGTCGCCCTCGAGGGAGACTCGGATCACGCCCGATGGAAGCGGAACGATCGAAAATGGCATGAGGGAGGGAGGTCCTTTCGCGGCTGCATCGGCTGGAGAAAGCCCCGAGTGGCAGACCTGGAGTGAAGTACCGGTTGGAGGTAAGTGCGTTCGAGACGTGACCGCCGACTTCTGGAGCGCCGGTCAGACATGGGGTGAAGGAGGGACAGAGGACCGAGCCTCCTCCCCGCGGACGCCTTCTTGCCCCGTGGCGCGGTTCGAAGCGGCGGGGAGGGTAAACCAGAAGACACAACCGGCCGAGGACGAGCTCACCCCAACCCGGCCGCCATGTGCTTCGACGACTCGCTTGACGGTCGCCAAGCCGAGACCCAAGCCCCTGCCGCGGGCATTAGAGCCCCGGACGTTCGGTTCGAAGATCGCCGTCGGGTCGACGCTCGTTGGGAGGCCTGGGCCGGTGTCCGAGACGGTGACTCTAGCGCTCGCGCCCTCGTCGTTCGTTTCGATCGTGACGACCCGCTTGTCCCGACCCTCCACGTAGGTCAGGGCGTTATTGACCAGGTTGGAGATCGCGCTCTCGACCAGGCCCGCCGGACAGGCAACCAAGGCCTGCGACCTGGCGTGGATCACGACGTCGGCTTCCACCTGCTCGGCCCTGGTGCAAGTATTCACCGCCACGCCTTCAGCGGCTTTGGAGACGGACGCGCGCGCTACCGGGTCCGGCCGCGCCCCTGCCTGGGCAAAAGCGAACAGGGCCTCGATAATGCTGTCCGTTTGTCGAAGGGCGTCGGCTGCGCGCCCGATGGCGCGGCGGAATCGAGGGTCGTCGCCGCCATAGCGATCGACCATCGACAACGAGATACCGACGACCGCCAGGGGCGTCCGGACATCGTGCGCCATTCGTCCCGCAAACTGGTCCAGCTCCTCGGCACGCCGCTCCGCCATATCGGTACAGGCTCGGACTGCCCGCGCGTGGGCGCGAGCGACCCGGAGCGACCACCCCGCCGCCGCAGCGGCCAGGAGCACGCCGATTCCATCGAGCACGAGCGCCCACAGAACTCCGTCTCGCCTGCTCC
>Ga0209060_10002279_pt1 | contig 18247 bp, 11 predicted proteins | sample Coa_R1_8_FD_187155 | JGI IMG/M metagenome (GOLD analysis project Ga0209060, IMG submission 187155) | Surface soil microbial communities from Centralia Pennsylvania, which are recovering from an underground coalmine fire - Coalmine... | ecosystem: Environmental > Terrestrial > Soil >...
CCCCTCTTTTAAAGACGTGGAAACCTTTGTGGATTCCGCCGACCAAGCCCTTTACCAGGCTAAAGCCGACGGTCGAAACTGTGTCCGGTTCGCCAAGACGGGAACGGGATCATGAAAATGATGGCTCAAAGGATTTTGGGGGCCCTTTTGGCCCTGAGCCTCCTGGCCTTGACCCTATTGCCGGGACCCGGTTTTTTCTTCAGCTGTCTCCCGATTTTTTTCATGGCTTTTCTCTGTTTTTCCTTTCCGCCCGCCGGGGCTTGGTTTCTGATCGTCTATTCGGTTGGTTTGGCTGTGGGACGGCTGGCTTTCGGCTATTACCCCCAAAGCCTGGTTTTTCCTGAAGTTCTCGCATTGGCGGCGCTTTATTGGGCGCCCTCCTTCATCCAGGAAAACCAGGCCGGAAAAAAAGACGGTTTTAAGTCGAAATACCAGACCAAAAAAGACGAGTACGAATCATTCCGGGAGGTTGCCGAAAGCCTCAAAAAGGAAAATGCTCAAAACGAGAAACAGCTCCGCCAGATCGAACATCTTTACGACGTCATCAAGGAGGCTGGAAGCACGATGAACGTCCAAGAGATGATCGAGCTGACCAAAGAGTTTACTGAACGGATGTTCGACCTTCCTCATTTCGTCATTGCGGTGCTTTCTAATGACGCCAAGAAATATGAAGTCCGCATCGCTTCGGGTTGTGATGAACTACTTTTCAGGTCCTTTGACGTGGAACTGGAATCGGAGGGATTGGCCTCCGTCCTTAGCCGGGAAAAGAAACCGGTGTGGATTTCCAACGTCGACTCCAACGGGACTTTTTCCAAATTGCGGAACCTTTCCATAAAGTCCTTTATCTTCCTTCCGTTCCTCGTCCAAGACCGTGTCATCGGATTCCTTTGTTCCTATTCGAGCCGGGAAGACTTCATTGACCAGGAAAAATTTTCCAACTTCCAGGTGTTTTGCAACCAGATTTCCATCGGACTCCAAAAAGCCCTTCTCTATGAAAAGGTCCAAAAGCTTTCCATCACGGACGGGCTGACCAAGCTTTATTCCCACCGCTATTTCAAGCAACGCCTTGAGGAGGAATTGGTCCTGGCCAACCGTTATTCCTCCCAGCTGAGCCTGCTCATCCTGGACATCGACCATTTCAAGCATTACAACGACAATTTTGGCCACGTCGCGGGCGACCATGTTTTGATGGAGGTCGCCAGGATTTTGAGGGAACAATCCGACATGACGCATATCGTGGCCCGTTATGGGGGCGAGGAAATGGTGGTGGTCGCCCCTGAAACGACGAAGGAACAGGCCATGGAGGTGGCGGAAAAAATCCGCAAGACCGTTGAATCCTATTCCTTTACGGTGGGGAAGGAGACGACCAATGTAACGGTCTCCATCGGGGTAGCCACCTTCCCCCAGGATTCCCAAACGAGTTTGGATTTAATCAGCAAGTCGGACAAGGCCCTCTATGCGGCCAAGGCCAGAGGCCGCAATCGTATCGTCGCTTACCCTATTTAACGGCAGTCACCGGTGAAGACCTCTGACACGTAGACCGGGGAGCACTCGTTTCAAAAGCCGATTTTAGGGTTGACAGCCCGGGGTGGAGTGGTAGGATTGAGCGTCCACGAAAGACACCAGACGCGATCCCCAAGTACTCCCGACGGATTTACCCCAAACATAAACGCAAATCGAACGCCCATTAGTTTTTAATCCAAGGTTTTTCGGATTCTGACGTGAAGCAGGCCGGTCAATTTCTGGAAAAATTCATCAAATGAATTTTCATTCAAAATTTTAATTCCCCACAAAGTTCCGGGCTTTTTCGTGCCCGGAACCCAAGAAAGGATTTGAGGGATTATGGATATAGCGGATCTGAAAAAGAAAACCATCGCTGAGTTGACCGAAATGGCCCGGGAGCTCAACTTGGAAGGTGTCGGCGCGATGAAAAAACAGGACTTGATCTTCAAGATCCTGGAAACCCAGACCCAGCGTAACGGCGTCATCAACGCCGAGGGAGTGCTGGAAATCCTGCCCGATGGTTTCGGCTTTTTGAGGTCCGCCAATTACAATTACTTGCCCGGTCCCGATGATATTTACGTTTCGCCCTCCCAGATCCGGCGTTTCAACCTGCGTACCGGCGATACGGTGACCGGGCAGGTCCGTCCCCCCAAGGAAGGGGAGCGTTATTTCGCCCTTTTGAAGGTGGACTCCATCAATTTTGAGCCGCCCGACGCCGTCAAGCAAAAGGTGCTTTTCGACAACCTGACGCCCATTTATCCCAACAAACGAATCTGGCTGGAAACCGCGCCCGACGACCTGTCCATGCGGGTGATGGACCTATTGATTCCACTGGGCAAGGGACAGCGGGGGCTCGTCGTGGCGCCTCCCCGTACAGGGAAAACCATCCTCCTCCAGAAGATCGCCAACAGCATCGCCAAGAACCACCCGGAGATCTATCTGATCGTACTCCTCATCGACGAGCGTCCGGAAGAAGTGACCGATATGCAACGGTCGGTGAAGGGCGAAGTGGTCTCTTCCACTTTCGATGAACCACCGGAACGGCATGTGACGGTGGCCGAAATCATCATCGAAAAGGCCAAGCGATTAGTGGAACACAAGAAGGATGTGGTCATTCTGCTGGATTCCATCACCCGCCTGGGGCGGGCCTATAACACCATCGTGCCTTCCTCGGGCAAAGTGCTTTCAGGCGGCGTGGATTCCAACGCCCTTCAACGTCCCAAGCGTTTTTTCGGCGCAGCCCGCGACATCGAGGAAGGGGGAAGCCTGACCATCATCGCCACCGCCCTGATCGATACCGGCAGCCGCATGGATGAAGTCATCTTCGAAGAATTCAAGGGGACGGGTAATCAGGAAATCGTGTTGGACCGCAAATTGGCGGAACGCCGCATTTTCCCCGCCTTCGACATCACCCGGTCGGGCACCCGCCGGGAGGAACTGCTGCTCACTGAAGAGGAACTGAACAAGGTTTGGATCTTGAGGAAAATCCTCAACCCCAACAACCCCGTGGATGCCATGGAATTCCTTCTGGACAAAATGCGCCGTACCAAGTCCAACAAGGCTTTCCTGGATTCCATGAAGGGAACCGTGAACGAATAACTTTGGCCTGATTTGAAGGACTTGAAGCCGATGTATCCTTTTGTGAGAAGGGTTTACCTCGCCGTTGGCGTTGTCTTGGCCCTCTTGTGGTTCGGCATGCTGGGCCTGGCCGTCCACGCCATGAAACCTCAAATGCTTTCCTTGACTTCGGCCCCGGCACCGGTCGTATCCGAAAACCTCCTGGATTTGTCGCCTTCGCTTGAAGGAACGGGTCTTCATTTTTCGTCCTACCACCTATCCGCCGGCGAGACTTTCGCAAGCCTTTCGGAAAAGTTCCATCTGTCCGAAGAAACCCTGCGAAGCCTGAACCAGGCCAATGACAATACCCAGCCACAGACCGGTACCTTGCTCCTGATCCCGTCCAAAGAGGGAATTTTTCATATGGTGCGGCCCGGCCAAACCCTGGCTGATATTGCCCGCGCCTATGGTTTGTCCTTAAAAGATATCCTCAAATCCAACCCGCAAAGGGGGGACGCGGATTTGAGGCCGGGGGATGTTTTATACCTGCCCGGTGCGGCTTACCTGGCCCGGCAGGATGTCCGATGGCTGGCCCTTCTTTCCTTGACCGACCAAAAAGGTTTTTTGAAACCGACGACCGGCCGGTTCGCCGATGGTTTCGGGATGCGGTTACATCCCCTTACCCACAAGATGGCCTTCCACGAAGGGCTCGATTTGGCCCCCGGATGGGGCGCCCGGGTGGTGGCTTCCCAGGACGGAAAAGTCACCTTCGCCGGGATAAGGGCGGGTTACGGACGTCTGATCGTCCTGGACCACGGGTTGGGGTTGACGTCCTGGTATGCCCATTTGGATGAGATACTCGTGAAGCCAGGTCAGTCGGTCAAAAGAGGGGTACTGATCGGAAAAGTGGGAAATACGGGCCGGGTCACGGGCCCCCACCTGCATTTTGAAGTCCGGTTGAATGGGGAGCCGCGGAATCCGCTTCTTTATTTGGCCCAATAACCCCCTTTACCGGCCGCCAAGTCCCCGGCCAAGTGGCAGCTCGGTCCATGCCGCTTATCCTTTTAAAAGGCCGGATAATGAAAGCGGTATAGTCCCCGGCTATTTGCGCCAAAGGCGCAAATTAAGGGACAAGCAGTTCAGGCGATAGCGTCGTTTTCTGGATTTGATACTCTAGGGTTTGTGATTTTCTGAGAAAGAGCCATCCCTTGACTTCCGCGGTTGATTTTTTTAGCTTTTTGAATAAACTAGCGACCCCTCGGAAAACGAGTGAAAAACGAGTTGCTTGAGAAACGGAGTTGTGGCATGAGAACAGGGATTCACCCCAAATACTTTAAGACAAAGATCACATGCGTCTGCGGTAACGTTATTGAGACGGCCTCCACCAAAAGTGAGAGCTTTTCGGTTGAAATCTGCTCGGCTTGCCATCCTTTCTTCACGGGTAAGGTCAAGCTGGTGGACATGGCTGGGCGCGTCGAAAAATTCCAAAAGAAGAGCGCTACCGCCGCCACCGCCCAGGCCGAAACCAAGGCCCGGTTGGAAGCCAAGGCGGTCGCTGCCGCCGCCAAGAAGGCCAAGCGCCAAGCCGCGCCTCCTCCCGCCGAAAAAAGTTCCGAGCAAAATTCCTAGCTTTTCCGCCCAGCCTTTAAAACCTCCGGTTTTTACAGCCGGAGGTTTTTCTTTTTTCTTTAAATAATCCCTCTTTTAACACCCTTTGATTCAAAGGCCTTTCCATGATCGAACCGAAGCTCCAACAAGCCGAAAAGCGCTACCAGGAATTGTCGGACCGCCTTATCCATCCGGATACCTTCGCCAATTCCTCGGAACTCCAGAAAATTTCAAAGGAGCATGCGGACTTGGAACCGCTTGTGGAGAAGATCCGGGAATACCGCAAGTTCACGAAGGAAAAGGCGGAGGCCCAATCCCTTTTGGACGGGAACGACGCGGAAATGAAGTCGCTCGCCCAAGCCGAGCTTCCCACACTTGAAAGAAGAGTGGAAGAGCTCCACAAGGAATTGAAAAAACTGCTCCTTCCCAAGGACCCCAACGGCGATAAAAACGCCATTATCGAAATCCGCGCGGGAACGGGAGGGGAAGAGGCCGCCCTTTTTGCGGCGGATCTTTTCCGTATGTATTCCCGATATATGGAAAAGACAGGGATGAAAATGGAATTGCTTGATTCCAGCTCCACGGAAATCGGCGGGTTCAAGGAAATCATTTTCATGGTCACCGGAAAGGGCGCCTTCGGAAAATTCCGGTTTGAAAGCGGGACCCACCGTGTCCAGCGCGTTCCAAGAACCGAGGCTTCGGGACGTATTCATACTTCCGCAGCCACGGTGGCAGTGCTGCCAGAGGTGGATGAGGTGGACATCCAAATCAAGGATTCGGACTTGCGTATCGATACCTTCTGTTCTTCCGGAGCCGGGGGACAAAGCGTTAACACCACCTATTCGGCGATCCGGATCACCCATTTGCCTACGGGGCTTGTCGTCCAATGCCAGGACGAACGTTCACAATTGAAAAACAAGGCCAAAGCCATGAAAGTCCTCTATGCCCGCCTGAAGGAAAAGGCCGACGCGGAGGCCCAGGCCTCCCTTTCGGCGACCCGTAAAAGCCAGGTGGGAAGCGGGGACCGAAGCGAAAAAATCCGAACTTACAATTTTCCCCAGAACCGCGTGACCGACCACCGTATCGGCCTTACTCTTTACCGATTGGATAAGGTCATGGAAGGGGATTTGGACGAATTTCTGGAAGCCCTGGCCTTGGCTTATCAAGAAGAGCAGCTGAAAGAACAGGCTTGAGGCAAAACAGCGTTTTGAAGGAGCTTTTGAATGCCGGAAGGAACAGGGGCTAAGGAGGTCTGGACGCCGTTGAAAATCATCCAATGGGCGGTTCCTTACCTTACCCAGAAGGGGATAACCAGTCCCCGTATGGACGTGGAACTCCTGGTTGCCCATGCCCTTCATTTGGACCGGCTGAAGGTTTACCTTCAGTTTGACCGGCCGTTGGATGGCAGTGAATTGGCGGCCATAAGGGAATTGCTCAAGCGAAGGGCCCAAAGGGAGCCCCTTCAATACATACTGGGACAGAGGGAGTTTTTTGGCTTTGACTTTAAAGTGGGCCCTGGGGTGCTGATACCACGCCCTGAAACGGAGCTGCTTGTGGAGGGGGCCTTGAAACATTTGGAGAGATTGCCACTGGAAAATCGTTTGTTTTTGGATCTGGGTACGGGCAGTGGCTGCATCGCCTTAGCGGTGGCCAAAAGCATTTCCTGCCAAGTTTGGGCGGTAGATCAATCGGAAAAGGCCCTGGAAATGGCCCAACTTAATGCAAAAAACCTGGGTGTGGATTCCATACAGTGGCGCCTGGGGGACTGGTTTAAAGCCTTAAAAACCGAGGATCCAGCCCAATTTGGGGTGATTGTCAGCAATCCTCCCTATGTTTCTCCTGAGGAAAGAGTTGAGTTATCCCCGGAGGTCAGGGATTTCGAGCCGCCCGAGGCCTTGTTCGCAGAAAAACAGGGCTTAAAAGCTTATGAGGATATTGCAGTCGGGTTAAAAGAGCGGCTTTTAAGATTAGGCGCCGCATTTTTGGAGATCCACGCCAATGGTTTTGACAAGGTCTCCAGGATCATGGCTCCCTTGGGATTAAAGGAAACCCTGGAGAGGGACTTGCAAGGACTTCCCCGGATAATTAAGCTTGAAAAACAGTAAGTTATTGACTCTTTTTGGCGACGATCTGTATAATCACCCCTCTTTGCCCAAAACGAGAAAAGCCCTTTCTCGTTTTTTATTTTCTAGGGGCAGTTCTTTCTAAGGGAAGAAATTCCCATAAGCCGCGCATGGGCTCATTCCTGTTGTCTTCTGGAGGACTTTCTGTGAAAAAAATGAAATACGGCCGCCGCGAACGAATTGATTTCAGCCGCATCTCTTCCATTATGGAGATGCCGGACTTGATTGAGTTTCAACGGAAGTCCTATGAGGCGTTTTTGCAGAAAGATGCCACGGTGGATCAACGGGCCGACCAGGGATTACAGTCCGTTTTCTCCAGCGTTTTCCCCATTTGGGATTTCAACGAAGTTTCCTCCTTGGAGTTCGTTTCCTACACCTTGCTGGAACCAAAGTACAACGTGCGGGAATGCCAGGAACGCGGCATGACCTATTCGGTTCCCATGAAGGTGACCCTCCGCCTCGTGATCCGCGAGGAAGACCCCGAAACCAATACCAAGAAGGTTAAGGACATTCGTGAACAGGAAGTTTTCTTCTGCGACCTGCCTATGATGACCGAACGCGGAACCTTCATGATCAATGGCGCTGAGCGCGTCATTGTATCTCAGCTGCACCGCTCTCCCGGCGTTACCTTCGACGAGGACGACGGCAAACTTTCCTCCTCCGGTAAAAAGATGTACATGACCAGCGTGATTCCCTACCACGGTTCCTGGCTCGAGTTCGAGTTCGATGTGAACGGTGTGCTTTACGCCCGTATCGACCGCAAGAGGAAATTCGTGGCCTCCACCCTGCTGCGGGGATGGGGCTTTTCGACCGACGAAGACATCCTGAAAATCTTTTTTGAGATTGAAAACCTGGAAGTTTCCGAAAAGAAGCTGCAAGGCAAGGCGCTTGCCGCCGACGTGGCCCATCCCGAAACCGGGGAAGTTTTGGTGGAAGCCGGCGCGGATTTCACTGCCGAAGTTGTGGCGGCCCTGAAGAAGCATGGCGTCAAGCAAGTCAAGGCGGCCACTTCCAATCCCAATGATGTTTCCATTTTGAATACGCTGCGCAAGGACAATACTCATTCGCAGGACACCGCTTTGGTTGAGATCTACAAGAAGATGCGGCCGGGCGACCCTCCGACGTTGGAAAACGCCAAGAGCCTGATGGACAACCTTTTCTTTAACAAGAAGCGGTACGACCTGGCCCGGGTGGGCCGCTATAAAATGAACAAAAAGCTGGGAATGAAGACTTCCCTGGAACAGCGCACGATTTCCAAAGAAGACTTGGTGGCCATCATCCGTTACCTCTTCGACCTCTGCAACGGCAAGGGTGAAAAGGATGATATCGACCACTTGGGCAACCGTCGCGTCCGCACGGCCGGCGAACTCTTGGAAAACAAGCTCCGCCTTGGATTTACCCGCATGGAAAGGGCGGTCCGGGAACGCATGTCCATCGTCGATATGGACATGAATCCCATGCCCAGCCAGCTTATTTCCACCAAGCCCATTACGGCGGCGGTGAAGGAGTTTTTCGGAACGTCTCAATTGTCCCAATTCATGGATCAAACCAACCCCTTGGCCGAATTGACCCACAAGCGGCGGTTGTCGGCCCTCGGACCCGGCGGTTTGAACCGGGAGCGCGCGGGTTTCGAAGTGCGCGACGTGCACCATACCCATTACGGTCGTGTTTGCCCGATTGAGACGCCGGAAGGTCCGAATATCGGGCTGATTGCCTCCCTCTCGACTTATGCCCAGATCAATGAATACGGCTTCGTGACCACCCCGTTAAGGAAGGTCGAAGGCGGCAAGGTTTCCAAGAAGATTGAGTTTTTGCCGGCTGACGACGCCGACAAATACATCATTGCCCAAGCCAACACGCCCTTAGACGACAGCAACAAGTTCTCCAATGACATCATTGCGGCCCGTTATAAGGACGATTTTCCCATTGTGACCCCCAATGACATCCACTATATGGACGTTTCGCCCCGGCAGTTGTTCTCCGTGGCCACCTCCCTCATCCCCTTCCTTGAGCACGACGACGCCAACCGCGCCTTGATGGGCTCCAACATGCAACGGCAAGCCGTGCCTTTGATCCGCACCGAGGCTCCTTTCGTGGGTACGGGTATGGAATACAAGGCCGCCTACGATTCGGGTGTTTTGGTCATCGCCAAACGCGACGGCATCGTGGCGGGGGTGTCGTCCGACGAAATCATCATCTTTGCCGACGAAGTGGATGATACGGGTTCGGTGGATATCTATAAGCTCACCAAGTACAAGCGGTCCAACCAGGACACCTGCATCAACCAACGCCCCATTGTGAAGAAGGGCGAAAAGGTAAAAAAAGGGGATGTCATTGCCGACGGCCCCTCGACCGACCAAGGTGAATTGGCCCTGGGCCGGAACCTCCTGGTGGCTTTCATGCCCTGGAGGGGTTTCAACTTCGAAGACGCCATCATCGTGTCCGAGAAGCTGGTCCGCGAGGATTACTTCACCTCCGTCCATATTGAGGAATTCGAGCTGGAAGCCCGGGATACCAAGCTGGGCAAGGAAGAAATCACCCGGGATATTCCCAACGTGGGCGACGAGGCCCTGAAGGACTTGGATGAGGAAGGCATCATCCGTATCGGCGCCGAAGTAGTGCCGGGCGATATCCTGGTGGGGAAAGTTACCCCCAAGGGTGAGACCGAACTCACTCCCGAAGAAAAGCTTTTGAGAGCCATTTTCGGGGAGAAGGCCGGGGACGTTCGCGACGCCTCCCTGCGCGTTCCACCGGGTGTGGAAGGCAAGGTCATCGACGTCAAGGTCTTCAAGCGCAAGGAAAAGGACGAGAAGATCAAGGGCCGGGATGCTTCCATGGTCAAAGCCATTGAGAAAGATTCCACCCACAAGATCAAACAGCTGGAAAAGGAAAATGAAAACCGCATCGAGGCCGTGAAGAAACAGATGGAGGAAAAGGCCAAGGACCTGAACAAGAGTGAGAAAAACGCCCTGGAAGAGCAAGCTGAAGAAGAAATCAAACGCTTGAACGAGGTCCTGCAGAACCGCGTCAAGGAAATCGAGCGCGAAAAGAACAACGAAATCGAGAAGGTCAAGAAGGGTGACGAATTGCCCCCCGGCGTCATTAAACTCGTAAAGGTTTATATCGCCAAGAAGCGCAAATTGTCGGTTGGCGACAAGATGGCAGGCCGTCACGGGAACAAGGGTGTGGTCTCCAAAATCGTGCCAGTGGAAGACATGCCTTACCTTCCCAACGGGAGGCCAGTGGATATCATCCTGAATCCCCTTGGCGTTCCTTCCCGTATGAACGTGGGACAGATACTGGAAACCCACCTGGGTTGGGCGGCCCATGAGGGCGGCTACCATGTGGCTTCCCCGGTGTTTGACGGGGCCAAGGAAGAGGAAATCAAGAAAGCCTTAAAGGAACAGAGCCTGCCCGAATCGGGCAAGATCACCCTGTACGACGGTATGACCGGCGAGTCTTTCGACCAGGAAGTGACCGTGGGTTACATCTATATCTTGAAGCTGGCCCACTTGGTCGATGACAAGATCCACGCCCGTTCCATCGGGCCCTATTCCCTCATCACGCAGCAACCCCTGGGCGGCAAGGCCCAGTTTGGTGGCCAGCGGTTCGGGGAAATGGAAGTCTGGGCTTTGGAGGCTTATGGCGCGGCTTACACCTTGCAAGAACTTTTGACCGTCAAGTCCGACGACGTTCAAGGCCGCACCAAGGTTTATGAGGCCATTGTTAAGGGCAAGAACGCTCCGGAACCGGGTATCCCCGAATCGTTCAACGTTTTGGTGAAGGAACTGCAAGGTTTGTGTTTGGACGTCAAACTCATCAAGAATTCGAATTAAGGAGGGGGATCCATGAGCCAAGTCAAATCAACCACCCCTGAGAATGAAAACGAAGTGACCAAACCGGCAGCTCCGGAGGCGCCTGTGGCGGCTCCTATGATGGCCGACAAGAAACCAAACCTGGAGGTTCTTCTCAAAGAAACCACCCGGTTTGACGCCATCAAGATCGGCTTGTCCTCCCCGGAGACCATCCGTTCCTGGTCCCATGGAGAAGTCAAGAAACCGGAGACCATCAATTACCGCACCTTTAAGCCGGAGAAAAACGGTCTTTTCTGCGAGAAGATTTTCGGCCCAACGAAGGACTGGGAATGCGCCTGTGGTAAATACAAGAGAATCAAGTATAAGGACGTCATCTGCGACCGCTGCGGCGTAGAAGTCACCCAAGCTAAGGTTCGCCGGGAACGCATGGGCCATATCGAATTGGCCTGCCTGGTTTCCCATATCTGGTACCTCAAAGGTGTTCCCTCCCGCATGGGTTATCTTTTGGAAATGTCGACCCGTAACCTGGAAAGGGTCATCTATTACGAATCCTATGTGACCCTGGACCCGGGCAAAGCGCCCGTGGAAGTCGGACAGCTCTTAAGTGAGGACGAATACCAGAAACTCCGCGCTGAATATGGCGCTTCCTTGAAGGCCAAGATGGGTGCAGAGGCTATCCGGGACCTGATCCGCATGGTCAACCTGGACGATTTGGATAAGAAGTTGCGGGTCCAGATGAAGCAGACCACTAGCGAGCAAAAGCGCAAGACTCTCATCAAGCGTTTGAAGGTCATTGAGAGTTTCCGCAAGAGCGACAACAAGCCCGAGTGGATGTTCCTTGAAGTTTTGCCCGTCATCCCGCCCGAACTTCGCCCCCTGGTTCCTTTGGATGGCGGCCGTTTTGCCACCTCCGATTTGAACGACCTTTACCGTCGCGTGATTAACCGTAACAACCGTTTGAAAAAGCTTTTGGAACTGCACGCGCCTGAGGTCATCGTACGCAATGAGAAACGCATGCTCCAGGAAGCAGTGGACGCCCTTTTGGACAACGGCCGCCGTGGCCACGCTGTGCGCGGGCCGGGTAACCGTCCCTTGAAATCCCTTTCCGACATGTTGAAGGGAAAGCAGGGTCGTTTCCGCCAGAACCTTTTGGGAAAGCGTGTCGATTATTCGGGCCGTTCGGTCATTGTCGTGGGACCTGAACTGAAGATGCACCAATGCGGTCTTCCCAAGAAGATGGCTTTGGAACTCTTCAAGCCTTTTATCATCAAGAAGCTGGAGGACCGAGGTTACGTCCATACCATCAAGAGCGCACGCAAGATGGTCGAGCGCGTGAAGCCGGAGGTTTGGGACATCCTGGCCGAGGTTATCCGCGACCATCACGTGCTCTTGAACCGCGCCCCGACCCTGCACCGTCAGGGTATCCAGGCATTCCAGCCGGTCCTCATTGAGGGCCGCGCTATCCAGATCCATCCGCTCGTTTGCACGGCCTTCAACGCCGACTTCGACGGAGACCAGATGGCCGTCCATGTGCCCCTGTCCAGCGAGGCCCAGATGGAAGCGCGTTTCTTGATGCTGTCGACCAACAACATCAATTCCACCTCCAACGGCCGTCCTATCGTGACTCCGACCCAGGATATCGTCTTGGGTTCGTATTACATCACGAAGGAAATGCCGGGCGACAAAGGCGAGGGTAGGGTTTTCTCCGGCCCCCAGGAAGTCGTCATCGCCCTGGATGCCAAGCAAGTGGGCAAGCACGCCCGTATCAAAGTTCGCCGCAACGGGAAGTTGATTGACACTACCGTCGGACGGGTATTGTTCAACCAAGTCATCCCCTCGGATTTGCCATATGTCAATCGGGTCATGACCAAGAAGGAATTGGGCGACTTAGTGGCCCTTTGCTACGAAAAGTTGGGCCCCGAGGTAACCGTCAAGCTTCTGGACGACGTCAAGGAACTTGGCTTCAAGTATGCAACCCAGGCGGGAATCACAGTTTCCATTGATGACATGAAGATTCCGAAGGACAAGCCTGAAATCCTGAAGCGTTCTTACAAAGAAGTCGCCGAAATCGAGAACCAGTACAAGAAAGGCATCATCACCGGCGGCGAACGGTACAACAAAGTCATCGACATTTGGACCCACACCACCGATGAAATCGCGGAAGTCATGTTTGAGAACCTCAAACAAGATCACCATGGGTTCAACCCCATTTACATGATGGCGGATTCAGGCGCCCGCGGTTCCAAGATGCAGATCCGCCAATTGGCGGGTATGCGCGGACTGATGGCCAAGCCCCTGCAGAAAATCACGGGGTCCATCGGTGAAATCATCGAATCTCCCATTACGGCCAATTTCCGGGAAGGCCTCACGGTGTTGGGATACTTCATTTCCACCCACGGCGCCCGCAAGGGTTTGGCCGACACCGCCTTGAAGACAGCGGACGCGGGGTACCTGACCCGCCGCCTGGTGGACGTCTCACAGGAAGTCATCATTAACGTAGAAGATTGCGGCACTGTGAATGGCATCCGCGTGGGAGCCATCAAGGAAGGCGTCGAGATTATCGAGCCTTTGAAGGACCGCATCGGCGGCCGAGTGGCCGTGGATAACGTGGCCAACCTGCTCACTTCCGAGGTCATTGTACGTTCGGGCCAGATCATTACCGAAGACATCGCCGAAAAGCTGGAAGAGGCGGGTATCGAACAGATTCGCGTCCGTTCGGTCCTAACCTGCGAATTGGAACGCGGCGTCTGTGCGAAGTGCTATGGCGTGAATATGTCCAACGGCAGGCTGGTCCAAATCGGTGAAGCGGTTGGCATCATCGCCGCCCAGTCCATCGGCGAACCGGGGACGCAGTTGACCCTCCGGACCTTCCACGTGGGCGGCGCCGCCAGCCGTGCCCTGGAACAATCCAAGATCGAATCGACGAAGAACGGCGTTGTGAGGTTCCATAATCTGAAACTGGTCGAGAACCGCAATAAGGAACTGATCGTCTTGAACCGTAACGGTGAGATCTCGGTTTATGACGAAAAAGGAAGGGCCATGGAGAACCATGTGGTTCCATTTGGCTCGACCTTGAAAGTACGGGAAGAAGCTACCGTCCGGGAAGGCCAACTGTTGGCCCACTGGGATCTTTACAAGGTTCCCATTTTCACGGAAGTCTCCGGTAAGGTGAAACTGCAGGATGTTCTCCGCGGCGTAACGGTGCGCGAAGAGATTGATGCTTCCACCGGTTTGAAAGAACGCGCCATTATCGAATACAAGGATGAAAATCTGTCGCCCCGTTGTGTCATCATGAATCCGGAAACTGGAGAAGCCGTCAAGAGTTACCGACTGCCGACAGGCTCCCTCATCAATGTGATGGACGGAGACAATATCATGGCCGGTGACATCCTGGCGAAGATCCCGCGTGAAATGTCCAAAACCCGCGATATTACCGGTGGTCTGCCCCGGGTCGCCGAACTTTTCGAGGCTCGCCGTCCCAAAGGCAACGCGGTCATCGCCAAGATTGCCGGAACGGTCGGATTCGGAACCGCTTCGAAGGGTTATCAACGGGTGATTGTGACCAACACGGAAGGCAAAAAAAGCATCGAGGAAGAATACGCCATTCCCTATGGCAAGCATCTAAACATCCACGAGGGCGACTACGTCCGTCCTGGCGATGCCTTGACGGATGGTCCGGTGGACCCGCATGACATCCTGGAAGTGCAGGGTGAAGCGGCGGTCCAGGAATACCTGCTCTCCAAGGTCCAGGAGGTTTACCGCCTCCAGGGCGTTAAGATCAATGACAAGCACATCGAAGTGATTATCCGGCAGATGATGCGCAAGATCGTCGTGCAGGAAGCGGGAGAAACCGAGTTCCTTCCCAAACAACAGGTGGACAAGGGTAAGTTCAAGAAGGAAAACGAACGGGTCGGTGATAAAGATGGAAAAACCGCCACGGCCCGCCCCATCCTTTTGGGGATCACCAAGGCCTCTTTGGGCACCGAGAGCTTCATTTCGGCCGCCAGCTTCCAAGAAACCACCAAGGTTCTGACGGAAGCGGCGGTTTCGGGAAAAGTCGATGAATTGCGAGGCTTGAAAGAAAACGTGATTATGGGACATTTGATCCCGGCCGGGACGGGCAGTGCCTTTTACCGCGGGGTCAAGATCAAGGTTGACGAACCGGAGGAAGAGCTTCCGGTGGGCATCGCAGCCCCCCCCTCGGCCGAAATGGAAGAGGGCGATTTGAAGGCGAATGAAGGCGAAACTACCAAAAAAAGCCTTGACCAGGCCTAGGTCCTTTGGTAGCCTACCCGTCCGCGTTTGAGCTCGTTAGTTGGTCATAGCGGTTGAGAAATCCTCCTTTTGGGCGGTGCCGGAAGAGTGGCACTTACCAAACGGGTGAGCTAGAGGAGGGATTTGCTTGAAGATTCCCCCTTGAACCTTTTTCACGAGGTTCAGGGTGACGTATGGAATATTCACTTGGCAAAGGCGGAGCTCACTGTCTTTGCCTTTTTTATTTTATGGGTAAGTGGAGGGATCTTTGCCGACGCTGAATCAGCTGGTCCGCATGGGCCGTGAGAAGAGCAAACATAAAACGAAATCACCCGCTTTGAAGGCTTGTCCCCAAAAGCGTGGTGTCTGTGTCAAAGTGGCCACCATGACGCCGAAGAAGCCCAACTCGGCCCTTCGGAAGATCGCCCGTGTGCGGTTGACCAACGGAATGGAAGTGACTTGCTATATCCCGGGTGTCGGCCACAATTTGCAGGAGCACTCGATTGTCTTGATCCGCGGCGGCCGCGTGAAGGACCTTCCGGGTGTCCGTTATCACATCATCCGCGGTGCTTTGGATGCCGCCGGAGTAGCCGACCGCAAGCAGGGACGGTCCAAGTATGGAATGAAGCGGCCTAAAAAAGACGCCGCTAAAGCTTAAGGAGAGCACCCAATGCCCCGTCGAAAAGTAGCCGCGAAACGCGAAATTCTTTCCGATTCGCGTTACAACAACAAGTTGGTGGCCAAGTTCATCAATTGCATGATGTATGACGGCCAAAAAATGGTGGCTACTCAAAGCTTTTATGAAGCCCTGGATGTTTTGGGCCAAAAGCATGGGGAAGGCGCCTTGAATGTGTTCAAGACCGCCATTGAGAACGTGAAGCCAGTTTTGGAAGTCAAGTCCCGCCGGGTCGGCGGCGCCACATACCAAGTTCCCGTGGAAATTCGTCCTGAACGCAGGGTTTCCCTGGCCATTCGGTGGATTTTGACCGCGGCCCGCGCCCGCAAGGAAAAAACCGTCGCCGAGAAATTGGCGGCCGAATTGACCGATGCCTTCAAGAACCAGGGTACGGCCATCAAGAAAAAAGAAGATACCCATAAAATGGCGGAAGCTAACCAGGCCTTCGCCCACTATCGCTGGTAATTTCGAGGAAAGAAATTGTCCACTACTACGACCCGTCAGATCCCATTAGCGAAGACCCGAAATATCGGCATCATGGCTCATATTGATGCGGGCAAAACCACTTTGACCGAGCGCATCCTTTTTTATACGGGCCGCACCCATAAGATAGGCGAGGTCCATGACGGCGCCGCCACGATGGACTGGATGCCCCAAGAACAAGAGCGCGGCATTACCATCACTTCTGCCGCCACCACTTGTTTCTGGAAAAACAACCGGATCAATATCATCGATACGCCCGGCCACGTGGATTTCACCATTGAAGTGGAACGTTCCCTTCGGGTATTGGATGGTGCCATTGGCGTATTTGGAGCCGTGGAAGGCGTGGAACCCCAGTCCGAAACCGTCTGGCGCCAAGCCACCCGCTACGGCGTGCCCCGCATCGCTTTTGTCAATAAAATGGACCGGATCGGTGCCGATTACTTTGCGGCTATTGACCAAATGCGGAAGCGTTTGAACGCCAATGCCCATCCTGTCACCTTGCCGGTGGGGGAAGAGGACAAGTTCGATGGCGTCATCCACTTGGTCGAAATGAAACGCTATCGTTGGCTGGACGACTCCCTCGGGGCCAAGTTCGAGATTGAAGAAATTCCGGCTGACATGAAGGAAATGGCCCAGAAATACCGGAAAGAGCTGGTCGAAGCCGTCGCCGAATTTGACGACGATGTCATGCAAAAATACCTCGACGGCCATGAAATCACCTCGGAAGAAATCCAAAACTGTATCCGCAAAGGGACGATTTCCAATAAATTCAACCCGGTGTTCTGCGGCTCAGCGTTCAAGAACAAGGGAGTCCAACCTTTGTTGGACGCGGTTGTCAATTATCTCCCTTCGCCTTTGGACATCCCGTCGGTTAAGGGCCACAATGCTGAAACCGATGCGGAAGAGACTCGCGAAGCCAGCGACGATGCGCCCTTCTCCGCCCTTGCCTTCAAGATCATGACCGACCCCCATGTTGGAAAATTGGTTTATTTCCGGGTCTATTCGGGGTCCCTTTCCGTGGGTTCCTATGTTTATAACTCGACCAAGGGCAACCGCGAGCGGATTGGCCGCCTTTTGCAGATGCACGCCAACAAGCGCGAAGAAATCAAAGAGGTTCACGCCGGCGATATCGCCGCCACCGTCGGCATCAAAACCATCACGACCGGGGACACCTTGTGCCTTGAGGAGAAGCCCATCATCCTTGAGAAGATGGTGTTTCCCGATCCGGTTATCTCGGTGGCCATCGAGCCTAAGACCAAGGCCGACCAGGAAAAAATGGGTCTGGCCTTGGGCAAGCTGGCCGAAGAGGATCCGTCCTTCCGTGTTAAAAGCGATGAAGAAACGGGCCAAACCATCATCTCTGGCATGGGTGAGCTCCACCTGGAAATCATCGTCGACCGCATGATGCGCGAATTCAACGTGCAAGCCAATGTCGGTAAACCCCAGGTGGCTTACCGCGAGACGATCCGTAAAGCCGTCGAGGCCGAAGGCAAATACATCAAGCAAACCGGCGGCCGCGGTAACTATGGCCACTGCTACATCAAGATGGAACCCCAAGAACCCGGTAAGGGCATCGAATTCGTGGACGCCATCAAGGGCGGCGCGATCCCGCGGGAATTCATTCCCGCCGTTCAAAAGGGCATCATGGATGCCAAAGACAGTGGAGTGCTGGCCGGTTATCCAGTGGTCGATTTCAAGGTGACCCTCTTTGATGGCTCCTATCACGATGTGGACTCGAATGAAATGGCCTTCAAAATTGCGGCTTCCATGGCGTTCAAGGACGCCATGAAGAGTGCCAGTCCCGTCATTTTGGAGCCGATCATGGACGTGGAAGTTGTCACGCCCGATGACTTCATGGGCCCGGTGATGGGTGACCTGCAGTCCAAGCGCGGAAAGATTGAAGGGATGGAGTTGCGCGGTTCTGCGCAGATCATCCGTTCGAAGGTTCCTTTGTCCGAAATGTTCGGTTATTCCACCAACTTAAGGTCCATGACCCAGGGCCGGGCGACTTACTCCATGCAGTTCGCGCGTTACGAGGAGACGCCCAAAGCGGTCCAACAAGAAATCATCGGTAAAGTGAAGGGTTGAAAAAAATCAGCGCCCAAGTAAGGGCGTAGGGAGGGCTGTCTATGTCGAAGGAAAAATTCGTAAGGTCGAAGCCGCACGTGAACATCGGGACGATCGGACACGTGGACCACGGGAAGACGACCCTGACGGCGGCCATCACG
>Ga0209060_10002290_pt1 | contig 18181 bp, 15 predicted proteins | sample Coa_R1_8_FD_187155 | JGI IMG/M metagenome (GOLD analysis project Ga0209060, IMG submission 187155) | Surface soil microbial communities from Centralia Pennsylvania, which are recovering from an underground coalmine fire - Coalmine... | ecosystem: Environmental > Terrestrial > Soil >...
GGACGTGACACCCTCGATCGCGAAGGCGATGGGCGTGAGCCAGGTGGGCGGCGCGCTGGTAAGCGACGTGAGCGCGGACAGCCCGGCAGAACGAGCGGGCCTGAAGCGCGGCGATATCATCGAGCAGGTCAACGGCAAGGCGGTTACCGACAGCAACCAGTTGCGAATGAATATTTCGATGATGCATCCGGATTCGCGCGTGTCGCTCAAAGTGCGGCGCGACGGCTCCGAGCGCGACCTATCGGCAACGCTGGGCGAAATGCCGAACCAGCAGGCCAGCGCTGAAAACAATAGCGAGGGAACCAAGAGTTCCTTCTCCGGAGTGTCGGTGGAGGATCTGGACCGGCAGACCGCGCGGCAACTGGGGCTTCCGGCGAATACGACCGGCGTGGTTGTAACGGGGATCAATCCCTCCAGCGCGGCGGCCGATACGGATCTGCACAAAGGCGATGTGATCCAGGAGGTGAATCATCAGCCGGTGCACAACACCGCGGATTTCGAGCGGGCGATGCACAACAACGCGAAACAGGAAAACCTGCTGCTGGTAAACCGGCAGGGCCACACGCTGTACGTGGCGGTGTAAACGAACCGCTGTTGGCTGCCGCGGCTTCGTACCCCGGTGCGGAGCCGCGGCAGCGAGCCGGCGTTTCAATCGACGTCGATGCGAACGTCGGGCGGGGGCGTGTTCGCTACCCGCGAGGTCTTCTTCAGTGTCATTGACGGCTCGGAGCCGGCCTGAGCAATCGTGATATCTCCGTTCGGCTCCACGTGCCCTTTGAAGGTGATGACCTTGCCGCGCTGGGCATCGGGACGCTCACAGCCAAAGCTGGTTTCCCGCGTGCAGGTCTCCATCCGGCTTCCATCCAAGGAGCCATCCGGATTGATCAGGATCGTTACGAGCCACCAATGCTCTTCGGTGGTGGTGCGGGGCTTGGGGTCGTGCTTGCGCGAGTCGGCGAAGATAAACTCTTCGGTGAGCGTGTTTTTTTCCAGCCAGTGGCCGCGAACGGTCGCCTCACCATCCACCTTCCACAGGACCATTTCGCGCGACAGCGGAGTGCGCGTCTTGAAAATTGTTCGACCGCCCCGGTCTTCGAATTCCTGCAAGGGATCATCGAGAGCGATCCCGTAAGTTCCCCAGAGTTTCAGAGGCGTGACCTTTTTCTGCTCCGCTTCGTTCTTTTTGATGGCGTACCGAATGGCCGCGACGAGATCGGGCGCGCGGGCGGATTCCGGGCCCGGAAGGCCAATCCGCATGGCTTCTTCCAGGCTGGGCAGGGCGAGTTCGGGCTGCTGATTCCGAGCCTGGATCACCGCCAGTCCGTATAAGATCAGAGCGTTTTGCGGAGAGACTTTTGAAGCCTCGAGCATCTCGTCGGCGGCGACGGCAAGATCCTTGGCTTTTACCGCCAGCACCGCGGTCCGGTAATGCTCTTCGGCTTTCGGATCTCCGGAGGAATTGGTAAGGGACAGACTGGCGGCAATGATATCCGCGTCTGCCCGCGCGGCTTGCGGCTCGCCGGCAGCACCGGGTTTGGGGGAATGATCGGGCTCCGGCTGGGCGCCGGGCAGAGTAAAGGAGCGGGTGGGCAGGTTCTCAGACGCGGGCAACGAATTCGCAGCAACCTGACTGGAGGCGGCCGGCGGGAAAGCGAGCGCGCATGCCACAAGCAGGAATCCCAGCAGCGCGGCAGGCGAAGGCTCCTGCGGTTGCAGCACACGTTCCTGAAGACGGCGCCACGTGAAGACGGCCATAGTAGCGTCGTTTTGTTGCCCTTGCAGGTTGGTGAACGTATAAAAAACGGTGTTGCCTTCCACGCGGATCAGCTCATAATGCCCGGCCTTGTTGTCGAAACTCTGCGCGACGGCCAGCAGCCGTCCCGGCGATTTCGACACCACGCGCCCTTTGACCGCTCCCTTGCGCGTCGTTTTCATAGCCATAAACAGATCCTTGGCCCGATACTAGAGCGCGAATCGGAGGGGAACAAGCCGCCAAAAGGTTAACGCGACGGGGCGCCGGCTGCCGTTCCGGGGAATTCTCGATGGCGTCCGGATGCTGCCGGGAGTTAACCATCGGCTCGCGGCGCCCTGGGACCCGCCTCCGGACGCCGGGCTTATCTGAAAAATAGAGACCTACTCGCGCTCACCAGCGGAGCTTCAAATTGAGGCGGACCGCGCGCTGATCGAGACCGTCGCGGCCGGTGTTCGCGATGTTGAATGCCTGCATAAACGAGCTGCTGCTGATGTTGTTGGCGCTGGTGGTGCCGGTCGAACTGGTGGCGCCGGGGTTGGCATGGTGGGGCGTGTTCGCCGCATTGAATGCCTCGACCCGGAACGCGAACGTCAATTTTTCGCCGAAGATGAACTTCCTTTCAATGCCGACATCGGTGTTGATGAGGCCCGGGCCTCGCAAGGCGTCCTCGCCGCAACTCCCGAAACCGCCGGCTTTCGGGTTAGCGAACGCCGACACGTTGTACCACTGGTAAATGTTGCCCGTCTGTTGCGGCGTGCTGACGCAGTTCGCGAACTGGTACGAGTAGACGGCATTCAGCGAGGTTGCCGACGCGACTGCGGTAAAAGGCCTCCCCGTGAAGGCGCTAAATATGTCACTAATCTGCCAACCGCCCAACAGGGCGGCTGCCTTTCCGCTGGTCGCCCAGCTCTTTCCCTTTCCAAAGGGCAATTCGATGAGCGCCGTCGTTTCCAGGTTATGCGTGATGTCGGTCGGCAGCGGACCATAGTCGTAGGTTCGATACAACCAGGGCATGGCCGCGCCTCCCAGGTTCGAGGCAGGAACCAGGAAGCCGAGGTTTTTGGAAAACGTATAGCCGGCGCTAAACGCGATGCCGCCAAAGCGAACCTGATTGCGGACTTGCAGCGAGTTGTAATTGCTCGATCCCATCGTGCCCAGAAGATACGTGTTGGCGGTCCGGTTGTTATTCGCCGCGTTGTTGAGCAACTGGCCCGCAGTGCCGGTACCGATCGGCGACCAGTTCTGCTCGAGGTTCGCCATCGGGTCCAACCGCTCCGAGCCGGCATATCCGGCCGAAAGCGTCCAACCCGACTTGATGCGCTGCTCGATCGTAAAGTTATAGGTCCGGACATAGCCGCGCTTATAGTCGGCCCGGTCATAGGTGTACAGGCCCACAGTGCCCGGCACCGGTATGCTACCCGCGGCGACATTCGGGGCGGTTGGCGTCGGAATCCCCTGCCGCAGCGTGGTGGCGTAGGAATACGAGTTCGCAGGCAACAAGGTCAATCCTTCGATATAGGGGAAGTTGATCCGAGCCTGGGAGCGGGCAAACAGATTGGTCGGGTCGGCGGACATACCAAATCCGGCACGGATCACCGTATTGCCGAAACGGTAGGCGATGCCGATGCGGGGATCCAGATGCAATCGGTACTGGTCGAAAATGTTGCACGAGGTGGGAACGCCGGCCACGCCGCAGATCGTCATGGTGCCGTTGGAGGAATTGTAATACTCCATGCCGGTACCGTTGCGCAAGGGGACGGGGAAATAGTCGAGACGGGCGCCCACGTTCAGGGTCAGCTTCGGCGTGACGTGCCATTCATCGAGCGCGTAGCCGGCAAAGTACTTGGTGTCCGAGTAATAACGGGGGGGCCATTGATAAATCTTGCCGGAATCTTGCGGGAGTCCGAGCAAGAAAGATGCGAAGGCGTTGTAATCGTTTCCGGCAGGGCCTCCATTGAGCTGTGTGGTGCCTTGGGCAAAATGGAATCCGCCGGCGCCGGTGATGTACGGGCCGCTGGCAGCCTGATACTGCAGTTCCTCGGAATGCTGGAAATCGGAGTCGAAACCAAACCGCAGGCTGTGACTTCCGCGAATCCAGGTGAGATTGACGTCGACGTTCTTCTCGGGATCGTAATAATCCTGGGGCTGAAACCGGCTCTGCGACCCAAGAACCGCGAACCCGTCGATACTGAGGTTCGGCAGACCGCCTTGCGCGAGCTGCTGCGCCGACGGCGCGCCGGCGGTGCTCAAACCCGGAATCTGCATCAGGGTCCAGCCGAGATTCAGATTCTGGGCCGGCTGCTTGCTGCGCGCGATGTTCACGTCATAGCCGAAATGCGCGTCGAAGATCAGGGTGGAGCTGAAGATGTAAGTCCCGGAAACACTTCCGTTGAGAATATTGGCTCCGCCGGTTCCGCCGGCCGTGTTGGTGTTGGACAAGTTGGGGCCGCCGAGAATACCGAACTGCTCCGGCGTGCTCCAGTTGTTATTGCCCCAGCCGAAACGGACAAAAGTGTCGAGCTTACTGGTCGGGTTCCAGTTGATCTTGGCGTCGGTCTGCGCGCGCCGCAGATACGTCTCGCCATTGGTCAGGAGGTTGTTGCTCAAACCGAGCGATCCCGTTCCCACCTGGTTGGGAAGAGACCACTGGGGCATGGCGAGCAAGGCTCGCACGCCGGAGTCAATACGGTAGCCGGGAATAATGTTTCCATCAAAAGGGGTTCTGCCGGTGCCGTTCGCATTGCCCGAGAGCGGATCGTAGATGGGCGTTGGGGAGGCGCGCAAATCACCGGTGCGCATGGCGGGGGTGGGGACCTCGGCCAGGAAGGGAGCTACCTGAACCAGGCCGGTGCCCTCGAAACTCAAAAAGTAAAACAGCTTATCTTTTTTGATGGGACCGCCGATGGCTCCCCCATACTGATTGTTGATGTACTTGGGATTGGGACGCGTGCGATCGGCCGCCCACGGATACGCCTGGACATGCTGATTGGTGTGGTCTTCGAAGAGGGCTCCGTGCACGTTGTTGGTCCCGCTTTTGACGGTAATGTTGACGGCGCCGCCCGTGGCCGTTTGTTCGGCAGAGAAGGAATTGCCGGACATGCTCACATTTTCGATAGCTTCCAAGGCGGGAACAAATTGGGCTTCGGCGTTCGCCGTCATGTCAAACGTGCCCGCGCCATCCACTCTTATGCTGTTGTAGCCGGCATCGCCGCCGTTGACGACGAAGGTGAGGCCGCGGCTCGCGTTGGCGGTAAATGAATTGGCGTTCGTCGGCGGCGAGACGCCGGGGAGCGTCAGAAACAACATCTGGTAGTTGCGGCCGATGGGCACCGGCGCGTTTTCCAAGAGGTTGGCGGTGACGTCATCGCGTATGTCGGCGCGATCCGTCTGGAGACCCACTGCCTCCGCCTGGACTTGGACAGTTTGGTTCAACTGGCTGACGGCCAGGGTGACGTCCCGGCGGGTGACCTCTTCGGGCGACACCGAAACGCCGAGTACGGTGACCGTCTGGAACGAAGGCGCCGTTACCGTGATGGTATAGGTGCCGGGCGGCATCGTGGGAAGGCTGTATTCCCCGGCGGTGTTGGTGGTGGTTTCACGCGTGAAGTTGGTCCGTTGCTCCTTCGCCGCGACGCGCGCTTCCGGAACGGCCGCGCTGCTGGTATCGGTTACGTTGCCTGTAATGCTGCCTTGCAGCAGTTGGCCGCGCACGTTTGCCGGAACGATAAGAGCCAGGATTACCGGCAGGCACACGGAAAAGAAGGTAGTCCGACGAACCACAGCATGAGTCCGCATCTCGCTTCTCCCACGGTTAGGTGTGCATTTAAGGCGCGAAAGCTAAAACGCGCTGCACCAGTTGCCTAAACCAGGACGCCTGCCCTTTACCAGGGGCAGGTGCGCCCCGCGGCGCTATTCCACCGCAAGCCTATCGGAGCTCAACCAAAAATCTTCGGGATCAGATACCAAGCCATCAGCGGGAGGTGCTTCGGCTGCAACGAGAAAATCCTCCATGGCGCTTTACGTCCTCCCCTCGGTTCACCCAGGGACGCGTTCGGCTGCGGCAGATTCTACATGATCGCCATGCGGTGGTCAATCGTGGCAGATGGATTTATACTTCCAGCAATGACCACTGGGCCGAAGGGTTTGCTGACTGCGATGAGAACCGCGGTCGTTTTGGCGCTGGTCCTATTGGCCCCGGCGCATGGAGAGATTCGGTATGTGGGCTTGACCCAGCGTGGCGCGCGCATCGAGGCCCGCGTGATTGCGGGCGCTTCTCCCGCCTCGCCTACCGTGCTCCTGATGGGCGGTTTCCAGGGAGCGGATGAATCGTCCAGGATCGTCTCGGAGGAGACGCGCCGTTTCGAAGCAACTAAATTGAGCCGGCGCCGTTTCCGCCTCCTATCGATTTCGGTGGCGAACCCGGACGCGAACCGGTTGGTATTTCCTCCCGCGGGCGTCGCGTACCGGGAGAATGCGGAATCGCACGCGCTCTGGCGCTGGATTGCCGTGCAGGCCCCCGACCTGGTTCTGGTCGCCGACGGCGAAGATTTCGGAATCGCCGAGGCGCTTTCGCAGGAGGGGCCCGCCGGGGTGGGGCCCGTTTCCGCGCGCCGCGTGGCCGCGCGACCGGGAATTCTGCGTGAAGTGCCGTCAACGATCCCGCCATCGCCCGCGCACCGCGAACTAGACCGGCGGCGCGCCCGATCTCCCCGGCAGCTTGCGGACGAATTGGCGCAGTTTTATGGACACGATTTTGCCGAACCGGTTTACATTCCGGCCGTCGCTCTGATCGCGCAATTACGCCTCGGCAACGCCGCCGAGGTGGAGCGCCTGGTTGCGCCCTATCGGGATGGATCGAAAGACAGTCTTGCCCGCCCCACTTCCCCCGGATTTGCGGGGCATTTGGTATTTGCGGAATTGGCGCAGCGCACCGGGAATCGAAGCTACATTCAACTAGTGCGCAGAGTCGCGGACCTGGGCTTCACGGACGCCGGAGACATGAAGGAATCGATGCCATTGCACGACGAAATGAGCGATTCGGTATTTATGAGCTGCCCGATTCTGGCGAAGGCGGGGCTCCTGACGAGGGAGCAGAAATATTTTTCGATGGCGGCGCGCCATTTCCGATTCATGGAGACGCTCGATCTGCGTCCGGACGGGATCTATCGGCACTCGCCGCTTTCCGATGCGGCATGGGCGCGCGGCAACGCCTTCCCCGCGCTGGGTCTAGCGTGGACACTGTCCGACTTTCCAAAGACCCATGCTGATTTCGCAGGGCTGCTGCAAGCGTACCAGCGGCACCTGGCTGCGCTCAGCAAATTTCAAGACCCGGACGGCCTATGGCGCGAGGTAGTGGACGAACCGGCATCGTATCCCGAGTTCTCCGCGACCGCCATGATCGCCACTGCGATGTTCATTGGAATCCGCCGCGGCTGGCTGGACGCGCGCGTCTACCAACCCCGAGTGGATAAGGCGTGGGAAGCGATCGCCGCGCGCGTCGGCCCGCAAGGCGGCCTGATGGATGTCTGCGAGTCGACCGGCAAACAGAAATCCAAGACGGACTACCTGCGCCGGCAAGCCATCCTGGGTCAAGACCCGCGGGGCGGCGCGATGGCGCTGCTGTTCGCCACCGAAATGGCGGGTCTCGATTGAAGATCGCTTCCGGGGCCTCGGCTTGCGTCGCGGCTGCGGACCTTCTACGCCGTTCTTTGCTTCAGTTCCGGCAGGACGCGGGCAGCGGTTAGCGGGTATTCGCGCAACCGCACGCCGGTGGCGTCAAACAAGGCATTCGCGATGGCAGCCGCGGCGGGGCCCATCAACTCCTCGCCGCCTCCGCTCGGCTTCTGATCCAAACGCTGTACCACCACGGTGGTGACCGCGGGGCACTCCTCGAATCGCAGAACCGGATAGCTGTTCCAATCCAGGCTGGTGACGTTCGTGCTGCTGAACGTCACTTCTTCTTTCAGCATCCGGCTGGCAGCCTGCACCAGCATGCCGCTCATCTGATTTTCCAGGCAACCGGGATTGACGCACAAGCCCGCGTCGAGCGCGCCATACAGATGGCGGGCAACGATCCGGCCGGTAGTGCGGTCGACTTCGATATCGGCGACAGCCGCGGCGTAAGACGAGGTATGCGTGCCGACAGCGATGCCGCGCCCGGTGACACGGCCTCCGGCCGCCCGCCTCTGCTCCGCGCGGACGCCGGGTGTCCGCGGCGTCCAGCCGGCCGCCTGCGCCACCGCGTCGAGCACGCCGAGCCAGCGTTCATCCCGGATATTGCGCCGGCGAAACTCCAACGGGTCCAAGCCCGCCAGATAAGCCAGTTCGTCGATTGTCTGCTCCTGCGCAAATGAAAACGAGACGTCCAGCGGCGAGCGGAGATTCGATCCTTTCAGGTAGCGGGCGCCCTCGAGGCGGTGATTGACGAGGCGCATATTGGGAATGGCATACATTGCGCCGAGGTTGAAGTTGCTGACCTCCTGCGAGCCCGGCCCCGGGCTTTCGGCGGCAGGCGTTCCGAGAGCCAGTTGCTGCGTGGTCTCGACGGTTCCCCAGTTGTGCTGCCAGCCGTGGTATTCGTAGGCCGTGATTTTGCCGGCCGCATCGATGCCCACGCGAATATCGGCAAGCTGTGCCGGTCCGAAGTTGTCCCACCCATGCTCATCCGAGCGCATGAACTGGAGGCGCACGGGCCGGCCGGCCTCCTGAGAGAGGAGCGCGGCGGCCTGCGCGGCATCATCGTAGCAACTCCGCCCGTAAGTGCCGGAGCCTTCGTAATAGCGGACCGTGACCTTCTCGACCGGCATGCCGAGAACCTGGGCCACCTTACGGCGTGTGTCATAGATGTTCTGCGTGGAACACAGGACCAAAGCGGAGTTCACTTTCACATCGGCCAGCGCGCAATTGGGCCCGAAGGGGACGTGGGCTTGATAGGGGCCGCGGTAGGTTTGGGAGACCACGTGCGCGGCGTCGCGGAATGCGGCGGCGGCGTCGCCGTTTTCGAGCACTGTTCGATCGGTGGTCTTGGCCGCGCGCATCTGCCGGTGCAAACCCTCCGTGCCGGGCAGCGCCGCCGGCTGATCCCAGGTGACTTTCAACTCGCGGGCCGCGCGCACGGCGTCCCACTCTTTGCCGGCCACGATTCCGATGAAGTCCCGTTTGCGGATGAGGCGGGCGCCTGCAATGCCGGCGATCGACGTCTCGTCGACGCTCAGGACTCGCGCGCCGTCCGCATAGGCGCCCTGGCCGCGGGGGCGGACGATCCGTCCATGCAACATGCCGGGAACACGGACATGCTGCATATGCACATACTTGCCGGCGGCTTTGTCCGGGATATCGAGCCGCGGAATTCGCTCGCCGAGCAGTTTGTAATCGTGAAATGGCTTAAGCGGAGCGGCCCCGGTGTAGGGCAGGTTGAATGGCTTGCCGCCCACCAACCGGCCGTAGGTGATGGATTTGTCCGGAGCACCGGCGACCGACACCACGCCGCGGGAAACAGTCAGCCGGTCCACTGGCACATCCAGCTTCTGCGACGCCATTTGGAGCAGCGCTCGGCGCGCTTCGGCCGCGGCGGAACGAATGCGCGGTCCTCCGCGCGCGACCGACGCGCTGGCGACGGTGCCTCCCTGGTTGGGCATGGTGTGCGACTCCAGGCGGACCGATTTGACCTGGCTGAAAGCCAGATCGAGTTCTTCCGCCGCCATCTGCAGCAGTGCGGTGGTGCAGCCCTGACCCAGTTCCACGAAGCCGATAAATATGGTGGCCGTGTTATCGGCGTGGATCGCGATCCAGGTGTCCAGGCGGGCGGGATCGGGCTGATCCGGCCCCGTCACCAGCGCGACCCCCTCCACCGTTTGCGCCGGCACCGTGTCGCGCATGGCGAACCCGATCAATAGCGCGCCGCCGGCCTTGAGCAGATCCCGCCGGGGAAACCCGAAGCGTTCGGTCGGAGGCTTCATCGCCGTCCCTCCGGCGCGCCTTCATGCGTACCGGCTTGCGCGGCCCGCTGAATGGCTTTGATGATCCGCGGATAGGTGCCGCACCGGCAGAGATGCCCGTTCATGGCCGAGCGGATTTGCGCTTCACTCGGCTGCGGCATCTTCGACAGCAGTTCGCAAGCTTTAATCGTCATGCCGTTGTAGCAGTAACCGCATTGAATGGCCTGCTCGTCGATGAACGCCTGCTGCACCGGGGTCAGCGCGGGGATCTTCGAGAGTCCCTGCTGGCGCGCGTACCAGGCGGGCAACCCTTCCAGAGTCGTCACCGCGCGTTTGCCGACACTGGAAAGAGGCGTAACGCAGGATCGCGTTTCCACGCCGTCAATCAGGACGGAGCAGGAGCCGCACTGCGCCAGGCCACAACCGAAGCGCGGCCCATTCAACTGCAATTCGCCCGAGAGCACGTACAGCAGGGGTGTATCGGGCGCGGCGTTGACGGTCCAGAAGCGTTCGTTTACGCGGATTGCCCGGCCATTGGCCATATCGTTCACTCCGGGAGCGAAACATTGCTCACAGGGCCGCGAGCCCTCGATTGATGCTATTACGATCCCATCCTGGAGACAACCAGCCGCTCCCGTGAAGCGCCACTGTTACCGAGAACGGCCCGCAGGGGACTCGCACAATCGTGCAGGTAGTCGGCAGCCGCTGCGAAGGCCCACCTCTGAAAGCGTCGGGGCAGACTCCGGCCGGCGCGGCACTGGCTGGGGATGCGCGGTCGAACGCATCAGGGTAGCGGACGCAACTTGATGTTCCGGAACGCGATTGGAAATTTTTGATACTGCAGGCGGAAGTTTCCTTCTGGAAATTTCGTATCGTGGATATCTAAAGTGGTTTCTCCGTTCAGTACCACCACAATGTGGTCCCCATTCACGGTGATTTGATACTGATTCCATTGATCGGGAGTGAAGTTGAACGGACGGGTGGTCTTTGCGGTGCCGACGATGGAACCGGTATTGTAGCCGGCCGGCTGTTGCTTCCAGATCTGGACTTCATATCCTCCCGCTTCATTGGCAGCATGCAGAAACACACCGCTGTTGGTGTCTTCCCCACACATGAATTCGATCGAGAGCATGAAGTTTTTATAGCTTTTATCTGAAGTCAAATATCCGGCAGGTTCTCCGCAGGGCGTGAGGAGTCCATTCACGATCTCCCAATGAGAGCCCCCGCTCGGGACCGGGCCCGATTTCCCCATCGCTGTGGAACATGGCTTCGGATTCGAACCGGTCTGCGCCGCGGTACTTGGCCGTGCTGGTGGTGTTTTCTTCGGAGCGGCGCCGCTCGTTGCCGGGCCGCGCCCCGCCGGTGGGGCAGAGGAATGCCATCCGGTGAGCGTCTTTCCGTCGAATAATAGTTGCCAGCCCTCCGCTCTTTCCTTGGCGCTAAGGGAATTGATGCCCTGGCCGAACGATGTCTGTGATAACAAAAACAGCAGTAAAAGGCCGGCAATCACGAGGCGGGTTCGCACCGTATCATTCTACGCCCCCGCTAGAACGGTGATTAGCAAGAAATCGCCGGACTGGAGTGGCACCGGGCCGTAACGCCGCCGGCCGTTACCGCGTCCCGCCGGCGACGCCGCGCTGCTTGCGGGTCAGGATTTCGCGGACGGCATAGATGCGGCGGTCCTGGCTCTCGAAGTACGTGCGCATGATCATCTCGCCGATCAAGCCGGTGCTGAACATCATCATGCCGCCAAGCAACAGAAGGCTGCTGGCGACCATCAGGGGACCGTGCTCGACCACGATATCGTAGCCCATCAGTTTCTCGACTCCGAGCCACCCCAGAACGCCACCGCCGCACACGGTGCTGATCAGACCAATCGTGCCGAAGAAATGCATCGGGCGCGTGAGGTACTTCAGCAGGAACTTAATCGTGAGGATGTCGAAGAGAACGCGGAACGTGCGGCCGATGCCGTAATGCGAGCCGCCGTTGATGCGCATCGTGTTGCGGATGGGCACCTCGACCACGCGCGCGCCGTAAAAGCTGGCGAGCGCGGGAATAAAGCGATGCAACTCGCCGTACAGGTGAATATCCTTCAGGATCTCGGCCCGGTAGGCTTTGAAGGTAGTTCCAAAATCACGCAACTGCAACCCCGAGGCCTTGGCCATGAGCCAATTGGCAATGCGGGAGGGGAGCTTGCGGCTGATTGGGTTATCGACGCGATCCTTACGCCAGCCGCTGGCGATGTCGAAGCCCCGCTCGATGCCTTGCAGCAAGGCGGGAATGTCTTCAGGAGCGTGCTGCAAGTCACCATCCATCGCGACGATCACCTCGCCTTTGGCTTCGTGAAAGCCGGCCGAGAGCGCGGCCGTCTGGCCGAAATTGCGGCGGAGGCGGATAACCTTCAGATGAGCATCGGTCTCGACCAGGTTGGCGAGCAGCTCGAAACTGCGATCGGTCGAAGCATCATCTACGAAGAGAAGCTCGTAGGGCTTCTGCAGCTCCTCCAGCACTAGCGTAAGGCGGTCATAGAGCGGGAGAAGCGAATGCTCCTCGTTGTGAACCGGGATCACGATCGACAACATGGGAATGAAAGTAATAGTGTAGCACCTGGATTGCGCCCAGACGCGTGAACTATGCTGGAAGTTATTGATTGAATGGAGCGTCTACCCTTCCGCGCGACCCACGCCGGCGCCGTGTATGATGGCCTGTCGCTTCCCGTCGCGATCCTGCTCGACAATGTCCGGAGTCTGTATAACGTGGGGGCGTTTTTCCGGACGGCGGACGCGGCCGGCATTGAAAGACTGTATTTGTGCGGGATTACGGGGACGCCCCCGAAGCGCGCCATAACCAAAACGGCGCTTGGCGCGGAAGCGACGGTACCCTGGGAGCACGCCTGGGAGCCGCTGGCGGTCGCCGGGAGTCTGCGTGTTCGAAATTATCAGCTTGCCGCGATCGAAACGAGCGTGCACGCGGTGGACCTGTTTGACTGGCAGCCGCGATTCCCGGTATGCCTGTTGTTCGGCCATGAGACCGAGGGACTCCGGCCGGAGTTATCGGCGCTGGCCGACACCCACGTGCGCATTCCGATGCTCGGCGGAAAGCACTCGCTGAATGTGGCGACCGCGGGCGGCGTCGTCGTGTATGAGCTGTTACGCAAATATCGGGCGCTTGGCTTGGCGGCTCGATCCGAACCGGCTCGATGACAGCAGTGCGCTACGATGAAGGTTGCCGCAATCGCTCCCCCGCCTGCGCCTGAGCCTGGATTTCATGCCGTCGCCCTCGGCCGAGCACCCCGGGCTTTTCATTCGCGACCCCTACCGTTATTCCGACGCCATGCTGATCATTCCGCCGGCATTGGTGGCTTGCCTGGAATGCTTTGACGGGACGCACAGCGACCTGGACTTGCGCGAGCGGCTGGTGCAGCTCACCGGAGACCTCGAAGTCAGCCAACTGCAGCAGCATCTTGTGGAGACATTGAGCGCGGCGGGATTTTTGGAAGATGGCAACTTCGACCGCCTGAAGCAGGAACGGACGCAAGAATTCGCGGCCAGCCCCGTGCGCGAGCCGGCGCACGCGGGTTCGGCGTATCCGGCCGATCCGAAAGCGCTGAACGAAACCATGGTGCGGTATTTGGACGGCGCGACGCGTCCGGCGGCCGACGGCGTGTTTGCCATTGCCGCGCCGCACGTCAGCCCGGAAGGCGGGTGGCAATCGTATCGCGCGGCGTATCGCCTTCTTGGGCCGGAGCACCGCGAGCGGACGTTCATCATCCTCGCTACCTCGCATTACGGCGAACCGGAAACATTCGGCCTGACGCGGAAGCGTTTTGCGACGCCGCTGGGCGAGGCGGTAACCGACCAGGGCCTGGTCGATTGGCTGGCCGAGCGGGGCGGCGCGGCGGTTCGGATGGAAGATTATTGCCACTCGTTCGAGCACACGGTCGAGCTGCAATTGATCTTTCTGCAGCATCAGCTCGGACCGGGTGTCCGCATCCTTCCGATCCTGTGTGGTCCGTTTGCACATAGTCTGCTCCACGGCGGCAGACCCGAAGCCGATGACAAAGTGCAGCGTTTTCTGGACGCGCTGGGCGAACTCGGCGAGCGGGAGGCCGGCCGCGCATTCTGGGTGCTGGGAGTGGACATGGCGCACATGGGAGCGCGGTACCACGACAATTTTCAGGCGATCGCGGATCAGGACCAGATGGCGGCGGTGGCCGCCCGCGACCGCGCGCGCATCGAGCGGATTAACGCCTGCGACGCGGAAGGCTTCTGGGACCTGGTAGGGGAGAACCAGGATGATCTGAAATGGTGCGGCTCGGCGCCATTCTACGCGTTCCTGAAGGCGGCGCCGAAAGCGCGCGGTGAACTGCTGCGCTACGAGCAGTGGAATATCGACGAACGCAGCGTGGTCAGCTTCGCCGGAATGGCCTTCTCCCGATAAGACAACCGGGGGCCGGCATTTTTAGGCGGCTTTTTGGACTTTACCGGAACGGATGCAGGACGTGCAGACGCGCAGACGGCGGCTGGCGCCGTTGACGATGGCGCGCACCGTTTGCAGGTTCAGGTTCCAGCGGCGCTTGGTAACATTATGGGCGTGGCTGATGCGGTGGCCGAACTGCGGACCCCGCCCACACACTTCGCATACTCTAGCCATAGGGTAAGGTCGATTGTAGCAATTCCGGGTCGTTTTCCGCAAGATGCGATACAAATTTGACTGGCCGAACTTCTGGCGCTCGTTGATCGCGGTGCTGGCCGGAAACCTGATTTATTACGCCTCTTACAATCATTTGCCGCCGGGAGCGCGGCACCGGCTTTACCAGATCGATTGGGGGCTGGCGGTGGACTTCTGGATGTGCCTGGTGTGCTACGGGATCGTGCGGATGATCTGGTGACGCCCTACTTCACCTTTTCCAGCTTCTTCCGGATTTCGGGCGCATTCTTGGCATCGGCGGCCAGTTCGAGATACTTGGAGAAGGCTTCCTTGATGGTCTTGCCGTCTTGCTGCTTCTCCGCTGCCTCGCCAAGCCGCAGCCAGGCCTCGGCGTCGCCGGCGTTCCACCTGGTCGCCTCGCGGAAACGCAGGGCCGCGGCGCGGTAGCTGCCCTTCTTCAAGTAGTAATTGCCGACGCGGATTTCCTTTTTCGCCTGCAACGGATTAAACGAGTATTCCTTGACGGAGAGCGATTCGTCCTCTTCCTTGGGGACTTCCTCCTGGTCGGAGACGGGGGGTTGGGGCCGTTCCTTTTTGAGATCGTCCGCGAGGCCGGCCGCCGCGACCGACAGCAGCAGCGCCAAAATCCAGCGTGACATAATTGAATTATAACTTTCCCTCCATGGAACTCCGTGAAAAGGCAGGGCAGCTTCCCCTCGCGCCCGGAGTGTATCTGTACAAGGACGCGGGCGGTAAGGTTATTTACGTCGGCAAAGCCAAAAGCCTTCGGCTGCGCGTGCGCAGCTACTTCTCCGAAGACAGGCTGGCGGACGCCAAGACCGGAGGCCTGCTTTCGGAAGCCGTCGATATCGATTACATCCTGGTCGATAACGAAAAAGAGGCGCTGGCGCTCGAGAACAACCTCATCAAGCAGTACAAGCCGCGTTTCAATATCCTGCTGCGCGATGACAAGACGTATCCGTACATCAAGCTGACCCACGAAAAGTATCCGCGCGTGTACGTGACACGGCGGCTGCGCAAAGACGGCTCGACCTACTTCGGCCCTTATTTTCCGGCCAACCTGGCGCACCGGCTGGTGCATTTCATTCACCGGCATTTTTTGGTGCCGTCGTGCAAAGTGGATCTCGCGCGCTTTCATCCCAAGCCGTGCCTGCAATACCACATTCACCGCTGTCTCGGGCCGTGCGTTCAGGGTCTGACCACCGATGACGCCTATGCGGCGGCGGTGCGCGATGTGAAGCTGTTCCTGGAAGGCCGGCACGGCGACCTGGCCGGCCTGCTGCGGTCGCGCATGGGTACGGCTTCCGAGGAGATGCGATTTGAGGAGGCGGCCTCGCTGCGCGACCTGCTGACCACCGTCGAAGAGATCGAGCAGCGGCAGAAGATGGCGGCGGCCAAGGGCGACGACGTCGATATCTTTGCCTGCCACGCCGAGCCGCCCCTGGTCGCGTTGAACCTGTTCCATCTGCGCAACGGGCAGATCGTCGACCGCCGCGAATTTTTCTGGGAAGACCAGGAAGATTTCCAGGAGCCGGAGTTCTTCTCGACCCTGCTGCTTCAAATCTACCTGGACCAGCAGTACGTTCCGGCCGAGATTCACATTCCGGTGGATTTTGAAGACCGCGAGGTGCTGGAGGAGCTGCTATCGGAAAAGCGGGGCCGGAAAGTGGAGATCCGCACCCCCCAGCGCGGCCAGAAGAAGGCGCTGCTCGGGCTGGTACAGACCAACGCGAAGCACAGCTTCGATGCGCGCTTCCGCGTGATGAAGCCAACCTCCAAAGCGATTCAGGAAGCGCTGCAGGACGGCCTGAATCTGCCGGAGGCGCCGGCGCGGATCGAGTGCTTCGACATCTCGCACATCCAGGGTACCGACAAAGTAGCCAGCATGGTGGTGTGGGAAGACGGGCGAATGAAGAAATCGGATTACCGCAAATTCATCATCCGCACCGTCATCGGTAACGACGATTTCGCCAGCATGCGCGAGGTAGTGACGCGCCGCTATTCGCGCTTGCAGGAGGAGAACAAGCCTCTGCCGGGGCTGGTGCTGATCGACGGCGGCCTCGGACAGCTGCACGCCGCGGCGGGGGCGCTCGAGGCGCTCGGCATCATCAACCAGCCGCTGGCCTCCATCGCCAAACGCGAAGAAATCATCTACGTGTACGGCCAGGAGGACGAACCCGTGGTGCTCGACCGCTTCTCCCCGATCCTGCACCTGATCCAGTCGATCCGCGACGAAGCCCACCGTTTTGCGGTGACGTTCCATCGCTCGCGGCGCAATGCGCTGCAGCTTACTTCAGAGCTCGAGCACATCCCGGGCGTCGGAAAGCGCACGGTGCAGAAGCTGCTGAAGGAATTCGGCAGCTCGGAGCTGGTGCGCCAGGCCACCGGGGAGCAACTGGCGGCCGTGGTGGGCAGAGCCGCGGCGCGAAGGGTCAAAGAACACTACGCCGACGCTCCGCAGGCGCCGATCCCCGTGCCGGAATAAAAAGTGTCGACACGCCGCCGCCCGTGCCCGGCGGCGAACCCCTTTCCTCGACCCGTGCGAAAATAAGCAAAGGATGCGTTACCGTCTGCTGGCCGCGCTGTTTGTGTTTTCGCTGGCTGCTACGGCTCAGAGCCTGTCCGTCCGGCAACTGCGCAGCTTCCTCGAATCCTCGGTGAAGATGAAGCAGTCGGACAAGGAAGTTGCCGGCTACCTGGCGCACGCGAAATTGAGCGAAAAGCTGGACGACCGGACGATTGAAGAGCTCCAGTCTCTCGGCATCGGCCCGAAGACGGTCGCGGCCTTGCGCACTCTCCGCGAGCAATCGGAAAATCTGGCGGCGGCCGCGCCGCTGACGCCCGAGGCCAAACCGCGGCCGATTCCCCCGCCCTCGGCCGAAGAGCAGGCGGCCATCATCGCCGAAGTCCGCGAATACGCCCTGAACTACACCAAGGGCCTTCCGGATTTTATCTGCACCCAGGTGACCCGGCGCTACATAGCCCCCTCGCCCGGCGGGCGTTACGGGGGACATGCGGGTGACGATCCTTCGTGGCAGCTGCAGGACACCCTCACCATCCGCCTCAGCTATTTTCAGCAGAAGGAAGACTACAAGCTGATCCTGGTGAACAACACCGTGACGCAGCAGGATTACCAGAAGCTCGGCGGCGCCATCTCCACCGGCGAGTTCGGCAGCATGTTGAAGGATATTTTCGAGCCGGAAACCGAAGCGCGCTTCGAATGGGACCATTGGGCCACGCTGCGCGGCCGCCGCGCCATGGCCTTCGCTTATCATGTGGCGCAGCCCCGCTCCCACTGGATGCTCGATTACAACCGCGAGATGCACGTCTTTCCCGCCTACAGCGGACTCGTGTACGTGGATCGAGAGTCGCATCAGATCCTGCGCGTGACGCTGGTTTCGGAAAACATCCCCGCCGATTTCCCCATCCGGCAAGGCGAGACGGTTCTCGATTACGACTACCAGACCATCAGCGATCACCCGTTCCTGCTGCCTCTCAAAGCCGAGAATCGCATGCGCACCAGTGACGTGCTGACGCGCCTGGATATCGAGTTTCGGCTCTACCGCAAGTTCTCGACCGAATCGGAAATCAAGTACGATACGCCCGAGCCCCTGCCCGACGATCAGACCAAGGAGCAGGCGCCGCCCAAGTAGGTCTCACCGATAGCTTTTCTCGAATCGGTTGCGGCTGTTGAAGAGGGTGAACGAGCCGTCTTTCTCCGCCGTCAGGCGCAGCCCCTTGCTCTGGCAGAGTTCGTCGATGTTGGCGAGAAACGTGTCGGGCGAGTTGTGATCCTTCTCGGCGGCGATGGCATAGTGCA
>Ga0209060_10002291_pt1 | contig 18165 bp, 10 predicted proteins | sample Coa_R1_8_FD_187155 | JGI IMG/M metagenome (GOLD analysis project Ga0209060, IMG submission 187155) | Surface soil microbial communities from Centralia Pennsylvania, which are recovering from an underground coalmine fire - Coalmine... | ecosystem: Environmental > Terrestrial > Soil >...
ACCCCGACCCTCTACGACGAGGTCGCCACCTCCTCCTCCACCTCCGGGTGCGGCGCCGGGACCCCGGCCTGCTCGGGGACCCTGAGCGGCGGTGGGGCGTACCCGTCCTGGGGGCTCGCGTCGTTCTCCGGAGCGGCGGGGCTGGTCCTCGGGAGCGGTCCGGGAGCGGCGCCGCCCCTGCTCGGAAGCGGGGCCGCCCAGGTCGAGGGCGGCGGGTCCGCGGCATTCCCGCCGCTCTCGGTGGTCCCCGCCCCGATCGTCGCCGCGTTGCCGAGCGCGACGGTCTCCGCGACCGTCCTCGACCTCTCCGGGGTCTCCAACGTCACCTTCGACCCGTACTACTGCTCTGCCTCGTCCACTCCGTCGGAAGTGCCCCTCGCCGCGGTCCGAGTGGCGGGGGGCCCCACCGACGGCACCTGGAACGCGACGATGCCGATCGGCGCGTTCACCGGAACCTTCCCCGTCGCCTACTCGATCGTCCCGGGGAACGGGACGCCCGAGTTCGGGGGCCGGCTCACCTCCTTCAACGGACCCGGGGGTCCGGCGTGCGTGTTCCCCGGGACCCCGGCTCCGACCCTCACCAACGTCACCGCCACGGCCCTCGGCTATCGCGTCGCCTGGAACGACTCCGATCCCGCCCTCTCCGGGTTTTCGGTCAACGTCTCCGGTTCCCCCGGGACCCCCGGGGTGGTCGTCCCGGAGACCTGGAACGGGACCCAGAACGGGACCGTCTCGGCGCTCCTCCCCCTGGGGGCCGCCGGGGCCATCGAGGCGATGAACGTGACGGCGATCGGGCTCGACGCGGTCCTGTCGCCGCCCTCCCGGAACGTCACGGGCCCCCCCACCCTCTCCGCCCTGGACCTCACCGCCTCGGCGAGCCCGGGCCTCGTCGTCGGTCCGGGGAAGCTCGTCTCCGTCGCGGTGAACGTGACCGGCGGGCGCTCGCCGTACCGGTACTCCATCGATCTCGGCAACGGGGCCGCCCCGACCTCCGGGGTCCTGACTACGAACGCGACGGTCCCGTTCCCGCTCGGGACCTACCAGGGGACCCTGCGGATCGGGGTCCGGGTCACCGACGCGGTCGGGGACCTGGCGACGGCGCCACCCCTCTGGGTGCCCGTCTGGACGACCCCGCTCGGCGTGCCCCAGTCGTCGTCCGCGGGCGATGGGTTCGTCTCCGCGGCCTGGGGGACCCCCGTGGTCCCCGGGACCCCCTTGGAGGGGTATTTCGTCTACAGCACGACCAACGCCTCCGATGTCTGGCGGCTGGCGAGCGCCGGCGTCGTCCCGGGGACGTTCAACGGGGTCCTGGTCTCGTACACCCCCAACCACACCTTCGCCTTCGTCGCCAACGACAGCTCGACGCTGTACGCCCAGGTGGTGGGCCTGTGCTCCGCCGGGCTGGGCGAGCTCCCCAACGGCAACGGCACCCTGGTGGGCCGACCGGCCCCGTTCGTCGTCAGCCCCATCACCACCGTCGGCGGCGGGGAGGCGCCGTTCACCGACTCGTTCTCCGCCAGCGTCTCCGGTGGCAGCAACGACACCCTCCTGAGCGCCATCTTCTCCTTCCCAGGGTTCGCCACCGTCGACGCCACGATCTCCGGCGGCAACGGGACCTACGTCCTCGACGCCTCGTACACGTTCGAGTCGCCGGGAACGTTCGTCGTGACCCTCCACGTCACCGACAGCGAGTACGACGTGGGCCTTGCCTCCACCACCGTCTTCGTCTCGCCGGGGGCCCCGCCCGCCCTCTCCGCCTCGGAGCTCAACGCCCCGGCGTACAACGGCTCCCCGGTCCAGTTCCAGGCCGTGGCGACGGGTGGCTCCGGCACCGACCTCTACAACTGGTCGTTCGGAGACGGCTCCTCCGCCAACGGGTCCAATCCGACCCACGTCTACTCAGAACCGGGCACCTACACGGCCGTCATCCGGGCCACCGACGTCCTGACCCAGGGGTCCAACGTCACCACGTTCCCGGTCACCGTGTTCACCGACCCGGTGGTCTTCGTCTCGGTGTTCCCGGGGCCTAACGGCACGGACTCGTTCGACCTGCGGGCCAGCGTCGGCGGCGGCTCCGGCCCCTCGCAGGTCCTTTGGAGCTTCGGGGACGGCACCATCGCCCACGGGTCCAACGTGAGCCACGACTACGACGCGCCCGGCACCTACACGGTCAACGTCACCGCCACCGACCCCGCCGGGCATGCGGGGACGACGCACTACTACCTCGTGGTGACGCCCGTGGCATCGTCCGGCGGGGGCGGCCCCTCCGGCATCTCGCCGACCCTGTTCTGGCTCGTGGTCGCCGTGGCGGCCGGCGTCGTCCTGGTCGCGATCCTGTTCGCCGTCCGACGCCCGCCCCCGGCCCAGGCCGTCCCCGTCGGGGAGTTCGCGGAAGAGGACGGCGCGGTCGAGATCAGGTAGGGGGCGGCCGGTCGCCCTCGTCCGGGACCCGGCCCCGCAGCTGGCGCTCGCGGTCGAGCTCCGACTCGTCCACGGGGACGACCGGGACCGGGCGGCGGTCCTCCCGGCGGCGGCTCCGGACGGCGAGGAGGAACGACACCCCGAGGACCGCCACGAGGACCACCACGGCCCCCAGGAAGAGCGGGGAGACGTAGAGGGGCGTCGACGTCGAGGACGTTCCGTTCGATGGGCTCGTGGCGTTCTTCACCATCGCGACGGAAACGTTCACCGTCGTGCCGGGCAGGAGGGTCGCCTGCGAGAGGTACGGCTGGAAGCCGGGCGCGGTGGCCCGGATCGGGTAGGTCCCGGCGGAGAGGGAGACCGACGCCGTGCCGTTGGGTGTCAGGGCCACCGCGGTCCCGTTGACCCAGACGTTGGCGTCGGAAGGCACCACGGTGAGGAACAGGGTGCCGGGCAGGGGTCGGAGGGTGAGGTTCTCCCAGACCGTGGCGTTCGGGGGTACGTCCACGAGGACTTCGAGCGGAGAGAAGCCGGGGAACGTGGCATTGAGGGTGTGGTTGGTGTCGGCCGCGGCCGGGATGTCGAAGGTGCCGGCGGTCAGCGCAACGGGGCTCCCGTCCCAGGTGACCGTGCTCGTGGCGGGGAACACCGTCCCCCGGACCACCGACGGCAGCAGGGCGAGCGTGACGTTCCGCCAGACCGTCCCGTTCCACGCTTCCCCGAGGGTCAGGGAGGCCGACGCGTAGTCTGGGGCCGAGACCTCGAGGGAGTGGCCCCCGAAGGTGACGTTGACGTCGTAGAGCCCCGCCGGGGACGGCACGCTGGCGCCGTCGAACACCACCGCGGCGCCCGCGGGGGTCACGGCCCCCCGGTAGACCGTCCACGCCGTGAGGGTGATGTTCCCGGTCGGACCGATGGGGCCGGTCCCGGCCCCGTTGAACGCGGCCACCGTGACCTCGAACCGCAGGTCCGGGAGGAGCGACGGGATCACGGCGGAGGAGGCCGTGGCGTTCGTCGTGAGGTTGCCGACGTTGACCCCCTCCAGCCACCAGAGCACCAGGAACCCCGTGACCGTCGCGTTCCCCGGCACCTCCGTCCATTGGACGCCGATCTCCGCCGGCCCGGGCGTCAGCGTCACCTGAGCGGGGGCCGGCGGCACGGCGAGGCCGGCGGCCGCGAAGAACACCTCGGACTGGGTGTTCCCGAACGCGGGCTGGTACGCTCCCACTGTGAAGGCGAGGGCGTACGCGTCCCCGCCCAGCGGGTCCACCCCCAGGGTGTTGCCGACCCAGTCGGACGGGTACCCGGCCTGTTCCGACACGAGCTCGATCGGGCCCTCCGAGGTGCCGTTGCTGGAGAGCGCGGCCCCCCAGACCTCCCAGTAGTGACCGGTGGTGTTGTTCATCTCCCAGAGGGCGTAGGCGTCCCCCGCCCCGTTCCCACTGACGGTGACGTCAACGGCGGCCCCGGGACCGGAGCCGTGGCTCAGGGCGAGGGGCGTCGACCAGCTGTATCCACCGTCCAGCGAGGCCATGGCCCAGGCGGTGCTGACGTTCGTGGCCGCCACGTAGGAGCTGAACCCCACGTAGAGCGTACCGCTGGGGTCGACTTTCAGTGAGCCGTCGACCCACCAGGTCGCATTGCTGAAGTTCAGGGTGGATAGGATGCGGGGCGTGCCCCACGTCGCCCCCCCATCCGCGGACTGGGTGAACGTCTCCTCGCCGACCCCCAGGGCCCATCGGGGGGCGCCGCCGCTGTCGAACTGCTGGACCAGGGCGTCCAGCATACCGCCGCTGGTGACGGCGATCTCGGCCGTGACGCTCTGGGTGTGGGTCTGCAATGGGGTGACGTTCCAGGGGCGGGTCCAGTTCCGTCCTTGGTCATAGGAGGCCGCCACGACGATCTGGAACTGCCCTCGCTCGAACGCGCAGCTGTTCTTCGTCACGCACCACAGCCACGCGGAGGTGGTCCCGTTGGTGCACGGGGCCGGGGTGCCGGCCGGGCAGGTGACGGTGTCATTGGGAGCGTACGTCCAGGCCACGTAGACGGTGCCGTTGGGGGCGACGGCGATCGACGGCCGGTCGTCGTACGTCCCGTTCACCCAGGTGGTGACGTTCTGATACCCCTGGAAGGAGGCGCCGTGATCGTCCGACCAGGCCACCGCGGGCTGCGCCCCCGGCAGGTAGCCATCGAGGTAGCCGATGGAGTAGACGACGTAGATCGTCCCGTCGGGGGCCACCGCGATGCCCGGGTCCCAGGCCGACGAGTTGTCGAGGTTCGTGATCGGCCGGGCCGGGAGGGGCGTCCCGGAGGGGGAGGCTCGGAGCGGCGCGGCGTTGGCGTCGCCGTTCGGGTTGGTGATCAGGTGGGAGTTCGTGTCGGGCAGGTAGTACGCCGGCTGGAACGAATAGCCCCCGTCCAGGGAGCGTGCGAAGCCGATCCCCCCGCAGCCGATGAACGTCTCGTAGAGGTACCCGGTCGTCGGGTCGACCGTCTGGGAGACCTGACGCTCCGGCAGGGAGTTGCACGGGGCGCCGACGAGCGTGTTCCGGAGGGAGGAGTTGGACCCGGTGGAAGGCACCACGGGGTCGTGGGTCGTCAAGTCCCGTGGGAGGTCGTGGGGGCTCGGGGTCGCGGACGACCCCACGGCCAGGGGAGCGCCCAGGACGGGCGGCGACCCAGCCGCGAGGCTGATCGTCCCCATGGAAAGGGTCAGGGCCGCCAGGGCCCATACCCCGAGGAGTGGAAGGACCGCCGGCCGCATCGTTCCAGCCGGAGTTCTTCGGGCGGAAAACCCTCTCCCCCCTATCCACACGCCACCCCGGTCGCATTTCCGCCCCCCGTGGGCGAGGTCGGTCTCCCGGAGGCACGGCCGCCCCTTCGGTCCTCGGGAGGCTGAACGCCGCGGCAACTCTGGCGACCCTTGCCGCCCGCCGGCTCCTGCGGCAAGGGGCTCCACTGGTGCCCGGGAGCCTGCGCTGCGGACCGGCCCTTTTTCCCACGTCATCCCCAGTTGAGAACCCGACCATGTAGGTGGCCGGCGGCTCCGGTCCATGGAAGATGGAGCGGACCCCTTCGTCGGGCGAACCCCGGGGGCTCTGGCACAGCCTCCGAGCCATGCCCGCCCGGAAAGGGCGGGTGGTGGCGGCTTTCCTGGTTGTCGGAGTGCTCGTGCTCGTCATCGTCGGCGTCCCCGTCCCCTCCGGGTGGAGCGGAAGCTTCGCGGCCTTGCCGTGCTATTGGCTGGGGGGTCTCGGGACGGGCTACGTCGCCTTCCAACTGTCCGGGCCGTCCCAGGTCACGATGGCGTGGTCCACGAACAACGGGGCCGACGCGTACATGACCATCCTCGGACCGGGGGTGAGCGAGCACTGGCTGTCGAGCGAAGGGTCGGTCACTTTCAACACCCCCGGAGGGACGTTCGACCGGATGGCCGAGGCGGCGGGCGACTGCCAGTCCCCGATGGTGATCACCCTCTCTGTCACACAGGAAATGACCCTGGCCGAGCGTTTCCTCGCGCGCTGAGCGGGGCTCTTCCACCGTCCTCTCCCCTGCGGGGGGGCGCCGGGCGCTCGGCGGACTGGGTCGGGTCCACCGGATCCCCGGGCCGGTGGAGGGATCCAGCCCTCCGGGGCCTTCCGCCCTCGACCAGATCGCTCGGAGGTGCTCCGGCGCGGCTCCGGGCTCACGCCGGCCAAAATCTGAACGGAAGATAGATATGGCCCGCCCGCCTGCGACGGCTGCCCGAGGCCCGGGTAGGCGTTGACGTGGGCGATTCTTCGTTCGACGGAAGGCCGGCGAACGCCGGTCCGATCCCTCCGTCGGCCGCCAACGAGCCGCCCGTCGCGCTCGGTGCCCCCGCCCTCCCGACCCCCCCGGGGGCTCACACCGCCCCCGCCCCAGGTTCGCACGGGAGCCCGCCGCCGAGCGCTCCCCCGAGCACGGCGAGCGAGGTGTTCGATGCGGTCCTCCGACGGAGCTCCGACCTCTACAAGGGCAACCGCGAGGTCCTCCGGGAGTCGCACATCCCGAGCCGCCTCCCGCACCGGGAACACCAGATCCGCCAGGTGGCCGAGGTCCTCGCCCCCGCCCTGCGCGGGGACATCCCGTCGAACCTGCTGATCTACGGGAAGATCGGCACGGGGAAGACCGCCGTCGTGGCCCAGGTCCGCCAGGACCTCCAACGACGGACCGACATGACCGGGCACATCACGTTCATCACCGTCAACTGCGGCAACATCGACACCCCCTACGGCCTCCTCCAGACGATCTGCAACTCCATCGCACCCACCGAGGCCGAGAGGATCCCGACGGGCTGGTCCCTCGACCGGGTCCAGGCGGCGATGCGGGGCCTCATGGACGCCCGGGGGGGAACGGTCATCCTGACCCTCGACGAGATCGACCGCCTGGTGGCGCGGAGCGGCGACGGGGTCCTGTACACACTGAGCCAGCTCAACACCGAGCTCCAGGCGGCGCGGCTCGTCATCGTCGGGATCTCCAACGACCTCAAGTTCACGAACAACCTCGACGCCCGGGTCCGGAGCCGTCTCAACGAGGAGAAGATCCTCTTCCCCCCGTACGACGCCCCGATGCTCCAGGACATCCTCCGCGAGCGCGCGAAGGAGGCGTTCCGCGACGGGGTCGTCGACGCCGGGGTCATCGAACGGTGCGCCGCCTACGCCGCGCTCGAGAACGGCGACGCCCGGCGGGCCCTCGCGCTCCTTCGGCTGGCGGCGGAGATGGCCGAGCGGGACCGGGCGAAGCGGATCACCTCGGACCACGTCGTGAAGGCGAAGAGCCGGCTCGAGCAGGACATCATCCTGGAGTGCGTCCGGACCCTGCCGCCGCACTGCAAGGTCCTCCTGTTCTCCATCCTCCAATCGTACGAGCGCCGTCGGGGCGGGGTCCTCACCGGGGAGGTCTACGACTCCTACACCAAGATCTCCCAGCGCCTCGGCCTTCAACCGCTCCACGCCCGGAGCATCTCGAACTACCTCTCCGAGCTCGAGAACCTCGGTCTGATCCGCGCCACGATCGTCTCCCGCGGTCGCGGCGGACGCACCCGGGAGATCGTCGTCGATGTCCCCCTCTCCGAGACCATGCCGGCCCTCGCCGACGACCCGCTCCTGGCGCCCATCGCCCGGCCCAAGCCCGCGAACCAGACACTGCTCACGAACTTCGACAACCCCAACCGGGGCGGCGGACCGTACTAAGGCCCCGTCGACGCGGCCGCGGGGACCGCGTCGTGCACCTCGACCACGGCGCGCCGACGGGCCCGGATCCGGCGGAGCTCGGTGAGCTCCCGTTCCAGTTCCCGCATCTCCCGGGCATACCGGCGGAGTCGCACCCGGGCGATCGCCTCGATGGCTTCGATCTCCTTGTCCAGGCTCTCGTCCGAGCCCCGGAACTCGGCCATCGCCTACCGGGGGTCGATCTGGGCCTTCTGGAGCTTCTGGGAGAAGTCGACGAAGACCGTCTTGAGCTCGGTGAACTCCTCGATGGCGACGGAGCCGGCCTCCCGGCCGCCGTTGCCGGTGTTCTTGATCCCTCCGAACGGGAGCTGGACCTCGGCGCCGATGGTCGGGGCGTTGATGTACGTGATCCCCGCCTCCAGGTCCTGGACCGCCCGGAACGCCCGATTGACGTCCCGGGTATAGATGGAGGAGGACAGGCCGTAGTCGACGTCGTTGGCGATCTTCACGGCCTCCTCGTAGGTCGAGAACTTCATCACCGACAGGACGGGCCCGAAGATCTCCTCCTTGGAGATGCGGGTGCCGTGGTGGGTCTCGACGACGGTCGGGGCGATGAAGTGGCCCTGGTCGTAGGCACCGCCCCGGAGCCGCTCACCCCCGAAGAGGACCGTGCCCTCCCGGCGGGCGATCTCGATGTACTCGAGGACCTTCTTCTCCTGGTCCGGCGAGGCAACCGGACCCATGTCGACGGACTCGTCCAGTGGGTCGCCGATCTTGAACGTCTTGAGGCGGTCGACGAGCATGCCGACGAACCGGTCGTAGACCTTCTCGTGGACCAGGAGCCGGCTGGTGGCGGTGCACCGCTGGCCGCTGGTCCCGAACGCCCCGAACAGGACGCCCTCGAGGGCCAAGGGAAGCTCCGCGTCGTCCATCACGATCTCGGGGTTCTTCCCGCCGAGCTCCAGGTGGACCATCTTGAGCTGCTGGGCGCCCCGGACGTAGACGTCCCGGCCCGCGTCGACCCCCCCGGTGAACGAGACGGCCCGGACCCGGGGATCGCTCACCAGGGCGTTGCCGACGACGCTCCCGGACCCGGTCACGAAGTTGAGGACCCCCGGCGGGACCCCGGCCTCCTCGTAGACCCGGACGACCTCGGCCCCGCACCACGCCGTGTTGGAGGCCGGTTTGAAGACGACGGTGTTGCCGCAGATCAGCGCCGCCGCGATCTTCCAGTTCGGGATGGCGGTGGGGAAGTTCCACGGCGTGATGCACGCCACGACCCCCTTCGGCTGGCGCACGGTGAGGCAGAACTTGTTGTGGAGCTCGGACGGCACCGTCTCGCCGGCCAGGCGGCGGCCCTCGCCGGCCATGAACTGGATGAAGTCGATGGACTCTTGGACGTCGCCCCGCCCCTCGTCGATGACCTTCCCCATCTCCCGGGTGACGATCCGACCGACCTCGTCCTTCCGTCGCAGGAGGATCTCGGCCGCCCGCTGGAGGAGCTCCCCGCGGTGCGGGGCCGGCGTGTCCCGCCACGCCGGGAACGCCCGCTGGGCCGAGGCCACCGCCGCGCTGACGTCGGCCGGGCGGCCGCTGACGAACCGGGCGAGGACCTCGCCGTTGGTGGGGTTCCGGGTCTCGAAGTGGGAGGCCCCCTCGGGGGTCATCCACTTCCCATCGATGAACAGTCCGAACTGGCGGGGGGTCTCCGACATAGTTCCCTCGGGCCCGTCGAAGGGTCGGCACCTAAAAGGCTGGCGCGGCCGCCGCGTATAGGGTTATGAACGGGGGTCTCGTCCCGACGGCCATGGACTACGAGCTCGATGCCGAGGTGACCCTCAGCGGGGTCCCGGCGACCCCGGGGCTCGTCGAGCGGCTCGTCCCGGAGCTCGCCGCCGAGGCCCTCCGAAAGACCATCGGCCCGCGGGGCGAGGGGCGCCTCGCGAAGCTCGTTTCCGACGGCCCCGTTCTCCGGCTGGTCCTGGAGTCGTCCGGCGCCCGTCCCCATCAGGCCCTCCTCGCGCTGGTCCGCCGGCTCGGCGAGGAGCTCGGACGGACGGCGAAGGTCGGGGTCCGCTCGTTCCGGGCCCCCGTCTACCGGATCCGCTTCCCCATGGACCCCGTGCCGAAGGGCCCGCTGAGCCTCCCGATCCCCCACGAGTTCCACATGGACGGCCCCGTCGGCGTCCTGGAGCTCAAGGACCTGCCGGAGGAGGCCCTCCGGGACAACTGGGCGGACCGGACGACCCAGCTCCTGCAGGAGAAGGCGAAGCGGCAGGCGTACGAAGGGAAGGAGCAGTACTGGGCCCTCCTGCGACCGGCGGTCCCCCGGGAGCCCTCGTTCCGGGGCGATCCGACGGAGGAGATGCTCCGGCGGCAGTGGGTCCGCAGCGGGCCGACGAAGGGGAAGTGGTTCCTCGGGCCCACGGCCGCCCACCTCCTGAGGACGATGAACCGGATCGCCGTCCGGGAGGTCCTCACCCCTCTCGGGTTCCAGGAGGTGGTCCAGCCCCACCACGACTCGTTCGAGATCCTTCAGAAGACCGGACACCTGGAGGGGCTGCCGGGCGAGTTCTACTACGTCACCGAGCCGAAGACCCGGGACCCCGCCGCCTGGGAGCGGTTCACGGACCTCGTGAAGATCACCCGGAAGGTCCCCGAGGAGGAGCTCGCGAAGCTCGTGAGCCCCCCCTCGGCGGTCTCCTGCTACGCCCAGTGCCCGACCATCTACTGGTGGCTGTCGGGCCGGACCATCGCCACCGATTCGCTCCCCCTGCGCATCTACGACCGGTCGGCCATCAGCAACCGGTACGAGAGCGGGGGGCGGCACGGCCTCGAGCGGGTGGACGAGTTCCACCGGATCGAGCCGGTCTACGTCGGGACGCCGGACCAGCTCGTGGCGCTCCGGGAGAAGCTCCTGGAGCGGTACGCCCACGTCTTCGACGACATCCTGGAGCTGGAGTGGCGCACGGCGTGGGTCACCCCCTTCTACATGCAGCAGAGCGGGGGGGTCGGCGTCGAGGACGCCCAGGCCCAGGTGAAGGGGACCATCGACTTCGAGGCGTGGCTCCCGTACCGGGGCGACCGGGCCACCTCCGAGTGGCTCGAGTTCCAGAACCTCTCCATCGTCGGCGAGAAGTACACGAAGGCGTTCACCATCCGGGCCCAGAAGGGCGAGCTGTGGAGCGGCTGCTCCGGCATCGGCCTCGAACGGTGGCTCACCGCCTTCCTGGCGCAGAAAGGGCTGGACCCGGACGGCTGGCCCGCCGGGTTCCGCCGGGCGGCGGGGGACCTCCCGCCGGAGCTGCGGTTCCTCTAGGCCGACCGGGCGAGATCGGGGGACCGTGCCGTCCGAGCGCTCCCGGTTCCACCGGCTGGAGGAGTTCGACGACGGCCGCGGACCGGTCGCACCCGATCGACCGGCCCCTCCGAGCCCCCGTACCGCACCCGCGGTCCCCGGGACGTGGGGGGTGGAGGACGGGTTCGTCGCCCACCCCCTTCTCGCTCCGCGGACCCTGCGCGCCCTCCCGTTCCAGATCGATTTCGCGCGCATCGGCCTCACCGAGGACCTCCTGGTGGTCCTCCCGACGGGGCTCGGCAAGACCGTCATCGCGGCCGTTCTGAGCGCCGAGCTCCAGCGGTCGGGGAGCGGGAAGGTGCTGTTCCTCGCCCCGACCCGGCCGCTGGTCCAGCAGCACGCGGCGTCGTTCGCCCGGTGGCTGCCGGAGATGCGACGGGCCGTGTTCACCGGGACGGTCGCCCATCCCCGGCGGGAGGGGGTCTGGGACGGCGCCGACGTCGTGTTCTCGACGCCGGAGATCATCGCGAACGACGTGGCGGCCGACCGCTACGACCTCAAGGAGGTCCGCCTGCTGATCCTGGACGAGGTCCACCACGCCGTCGGCAAGTACTCCTACGTGCCCCTCGCTACGCGGTACCGGACCGAGCGGCCCACGGGGGGTCGGATCCTCGGCCTCACCGCGTCGCCGGGAGGGAAGGACGAGCGGATCGAGGAGGTCGTGGCCGTTCTCGGCGGACCCCGGGTCGAGGCCCGGAGCCGAGAGGACCCCGGGGTCCGGGAGTACGTCCAGGCGGTGGACGTGGAGTTCCACTGGGTCGACCTGCCCCCCGAGGCGAAGCGGATCCAGGAGCATCTCGTCCGGGCGACCCGGGAGGTGGGCCACAAGCTCCAGAAGATGGGGTACCTCCGCAAGAAGCCCCTCACCTCCCTCTCGGTGAAGGACCTGATCGCCCTCCGAGGGGAGATCTTCGCCCGGCCCGGGCCTATGACCCGGAAGTTCGGCCCCCTGTTCCACCAGCTCATCCTGCTCCACCTCCACCACGCCCAGGAGCGCCTGGAGACCCAGGGGATCTCCCCGTTCGAGCAGTACGTCGAGCGGGTCGCCGCGAAGCCCAAACCGTCCCGGGGGGACCTCGCGTTCGTCCGTCGACCGGAGGTGGTGGCGGCGATGACCGAGGCCAAGGTGTTCCGGGAGGGGAGCCGGCAGGCCTCCCACCCGAAGCTCGACGCCCTGGCCGAGGTCCTTCGGGCGGAGATGGGGAAGGACCCGGGCCATCCCCCCCGGGTGCTCATCTTCGCCCAGTACCGCGACACGATCCAGGGGATCGTCGAGCGGCTCGAGGGGGAGGGCTGGACCGTCGGACGGTTCGTCGGTCAGGCGACCCGGGACGAGGACGACAAGGGCATGACCCAGGCCGAGCAGGCGAAGGTCCTGCGGGCGTTCGCCGATGGCCGCTTCCCCCTCCTGGTCGCCAGCAGCGTGGCGGAGGAGGGCCTCGACGTCCCGGACGTGGACCTCGTGGTCTTCTTCGAGGCCGTCCCGAGCGAGATCCGGGCCATCCAGCGCCGGGGTCGGACCGGGCGGAGCTCGGCCGGCCGGGTCCTGGTGCTCCTGACCCGGGAGACCCGGGACGTCGGCTACCAGCGCGCCGAGGTCCGTCGGGAGGCGGCCATGGGCCGCGTCGTGCGGCGGCTCAGCGCCGCGGCCCGCCGCCGGTCGCGGGTCGGGCCCCCGGAAGGGGTCGGACCGGGCGCTCCCACGAGATAGCGTACCGCACGGCCGGTCCTGCCGGTGGCTCGCGGACCTCAAATACAGCGTCCCGACTCGCGCGCCTTCAGGGTCGCGTCCACGTCGGATCTATCGGTTCTCCTCGGAAACCCCGGTCTGGTGGCGTTCACCGCGGTCGCCCTGGCGCTGATCGCCTACCTCGCGTACTCGATGATGCACCCCGAGGCGTTCTGATCGGAGGCCCACGTTCGATCCCGCCACGCTGGTCACGGTCGCGATCGTCTTCGCGATCGTCCTGGCGATCGCGCCGTACTTCGGGGCGTACATGGGCCAGGTGTTCCTTTACCGCCCCGCGGTCGGCGACCGGTTCCTGCTCCCCGTGGAGTCGGCCATCTACCGGCTCCTGGGGACGAGCCCCCGGCACTCCATGCGGGCCCGGGAGTACCTGGCCGCCCTCGGACTGGTCAGCCTGTTCCTGATCGTCTGGCTCTACCTCTGGTTCACGTTCCAGCAGACCCTCCCCGACAACCCCCTCGGCATCGTCAACATGCCCTGGTACGAGGGGTTCCACTCGGCCGCGAGCTTCACGACGAACACGGACTTCGTCCACTTCTCCTCCGAATCGGCCCTGAGCCAGGGGACGATCGTCTTTGCCATCCAGATCGCCCTGTTCCTCTCGGCCTCGTCCGGCCTCGCCGTGGTGGCGGCGTTCATCCGGGGGTTCGTTCGGAAGGACGGCACCCTGGGGAACTTCTACGTCGACATCGTCCGTTCGATGACCCGGATCCTGGTCCCCCTGGCGTTCCTCGGGGCGATCCTCCTGGTCCTCTTCGGGGTCCCCGAGACCCTTGCGGCGTACGTCACGGTCCACCCGCTCGGGGGGGGAACGCAGACGATCCCCTTGGGGCCCGTAGCGTCGTTCCAATCGATCTCCCTTCTGGGCACGAACGGGGGTGGGTTCTACTCGGCCAATGCGGGGTCCCCGTTCGCCAACCCCTCCGAGGCGTCGAACCTCTTCCAGATCGGCTGGATGCTCCTGATCCCGATCTCCACCCCCTTCCTCTTCTCCACGATGGTGAAGCGGCCGGGGGAGGCGCTCCCGTACCTCGGCACGATCCTGCTGGTGCTCGTGGTGGCCGTCGGCCTCTTCCTGGCCTACCAGTCGGTGGCCAACGCGGACCTCGCGCTCCCGCAGGTCGCCATCGGGTCCAACGGGTACCCCGTGGGCCAGGAGACCCGGTTCTCCCTGGCCAGCGGCTCCGCATTCCAGGTGGTGAGCGTCTACGATAATGTCGGCGCGAACAACCTCGCCATCGGGAGCGTCTCCCCCGTGGGCCAGATGGTCCTATTGTTCGGGATGTTCACCCAGAGCACCCCCGGCGGCGAGGGGACCGGGTTCGGGACCCTCCTGATCTACGCCCTGATGGCGATCTTCGTCGGGGGCCTCATGGTGGGGCGTACCCCGGAGTACCTCGGCAAGAAGATCGGGCAGGTCCAGATCCGCTGGGCGGCCCTTGTCCTGTTCATCCACCCCGTCCTCATCCTCGTCCCGACCGCCATCGCGACCCTCGGCGGGTTCGTCCCCCTGGCGGGGCCCACCTCCCCCGCGGGGGCCTCCACGGCGTACATCGCCCACTCGTTCACCAACGTCCTCTACGAGTTCACCAGCGAATCGGCGAACAACGGCAGCGGGATGGCGTACTCCGACAACACGCTGTTCCTCAACTTCGCCGGCGGGATCGTGATGCTGGTGGGCCGGTTCCTGCCGATCATCGCCATGATCACCATCGGCGGGCAGTTCGCCGAGCAGGAGCCGGTCCCGCCCGGGCCCGGGACCCTTCAGACCCGGAGCCTCACGTTCATGCTCTACCTGGCGTTCTTCGTCATCGTCCTCACCGGGCTGCTGTTCCTCCCCGTCCTGGCGCTGGGGCCTCTCTCCCAGCAGGGGTTCTGACATGGCGACCGCCACCGTGGCCGCCGCCCTTCCGACCCCGTCGACGGCGGCCGGGGCGAAGGTCCCGGTCCGGCGGTACGGGACCACGTCTTGGCGACGGGTGCTGGCCGACTCGTTCCGCTACTTCGACCCGCGCCGGGCCGTCCGGAACCCCGTGATGTTCACGGTCTACGTGCTGACGATCTTCCTCGCGTTCCTGACGTTCGCCCCCGGGCTGTTCCCGGACCTGCGTTCGGGCTACGATCCCGCGTACGACCTCGGCCTCACGATCATCCTCGCCCTGACCCTCTGGTTCGCCAACCTGAGCGACGCCATCGCCGAGGCCCGGGGCCGGGCCCAGGCCGACAGCCTCCGGCAGATCCGCAGCGGCATCCAGGCCCGGCAGGTCCTCCCGGACGGGGAGTACCGCTGGGTCTCCTCGGACATCCTGCACATCGGGGACCGGGTCGAGGTCCGCCCGGGCGAGCCCGTTCCGATGGATGGGGACGTCCTCGAGGGGGCCGCCATGATCGACGAGTCGATGATGACCGGCGAGTCGGCCCCGGTCACGCGGGAGAGCGGCGGGGACAAGACCAGCGTGCTGGGGGGCACCCGCGTGGTCCAGGGGACCGTGAAGATCCGCGTGTCGGCCGTCCGGGGCCAGTCGTTCTTGGACCGGTTGATCCGCCTCGTCGAGGGGACGGTCCGGGAATCCACCCCGAACGAGCTCGCGCTGCGGGTGTTCCTCGCCGCCCTCACCATCGCGCTGTTCATCATCATCCTCTCGTTCATCTTCCTCGTCCGGAGCGTCGGGTTCATCGCCATCGACGTCGGCACCCTCATCGCGCTCTTCGTCTGCCTCATGCCGACGACGATCGGGGCGCTCCTCCCCGCCATCGGGATCTCCGGCATCAGCCGGGTCGCCCGGGCGAACATCATCGCGAAGTCCGGCCGGGCCGTGGAGGCCGCCGGGGACCTCGACGTGCTGATCCTCGACAAGACCGGCACGATCACCGTCGGGAACCGGCTCGCCGTGCAGTTCGTCGCCGCCCCGGACGTCGACCAGGCCGAGCTGCTGGCGGCCGCCATGCTCGCATCGGGCCTCGACGACACCCCCGAGGGACGCTCCATCGTTAGGCTCGCCGCGCGCCGGGGGGCCCAGGCGCCCCGCCTGGACGCCGGGGGCTACCGGGTCCTTCCGTTCACCCCCGAACGCCGGATGAGCGGGCTCGCCCTCCCCGACGGCACCGAGTACTACAAGGGGTCCATCCAGGCGATGGAACAGTACGCGGGAGGCCTTCCTCAGACCCTCCGGGCCGAGGCCGAGACCGGGGCCCGCCAGGGGATGACCCCCCTGATCATCGCCCGCAGCCGGCGGGTCCTGGGGCTCGTCTTCCTGAAGGACGTGGTCAAGCCCGGCATCCGGGACCGGATCCGCGAGCTGCGGTTGATGGGCATCCGGACGATCATGTGCACCGGCGACAACCGGCTCACCGCCGAGGCCGTGGCAAGGGAAGCCGGGGTGGACGAGTTCATCGCGGAAGCGAAGCCCGAGACGAAGCTCCTCGTCATCGATCGGGAGAAGGCCGCGGGGCGGCTCGTGGCCATGACCGGGGATGGGACCAACGACGCCCCGGCCCTCGCCCGGGCCGACGTGGGGCTCGCCATGAACAGCGGCACCAGCGCCGCCAAGGAGGCCGGCAACATGGTCGACCTCGACAACGATCCGACGAAGCTCATCGAGGTGGTCTCCATCGGAAAGCAGCTCCTGATCACCCGGGGCGCCCTCACGACGTTCTCCATCACCAACGACGTGGCGAAGTACTTCGCCGTGATCCCCGCGATCTTCACCACGTCGGTGATCCTGCTCCCCGGCGTGCAGGCGCTCAACATCCTCGGCCTGCCCAACCCCCAGCTGGCGGTCCTCGCGACCCTCCTGTTCAACGCCCTCACGATCCCGCTCCTGATCCCCATCGCCCTGGCCGGGGTACGGTTCCGCCCCCGGACCGCCATCGAGCTCCTCCGGCGGAACATGATCGTCTACGGTCTGGGCGGGCTCCTGAGCGCCTTCGTGGGGATCAAGCTCCTGTACGTCTTCCTCGAGTGGCTCGGCCCCCAGCCGTGGTGGGCGCCGGTCGTCCACTCGGCGGCCCATCTGTTGGGAGGCCTGTGAACGCGAAGTCCCCCCCCGTGGACCCGATCCCCCGGGCGGTGGAGATCGGATCCCCGACGGGGCCCGTGGCGCCCCGGGCGCCGACCCCCCGGCTCCCGCCCGAGTCCGTCGGAACCCACCTCCGGGCCGCCGCGGTCATCCTGATCCTCGCGATCCTCGTGGCCGGGGTCGGCTACCCCCTCGCCGTCACCGGGGTGACCCAGGTGATCGACCCGACGGCGGCCAACGGCAGTCTGGTCCGCTCCCCGAACGGCACGGTCATCGGCTCCTCGCTCCTGCCGAGCCCCATCCTCCTGCCCTGGGAGTTCTGGCCGCGGCCGTCGGAGGTCGGCTACAACCCGTACAATGGCTCCGACGGCCCGCCCGGCCCCACGGACCCCGAGCTCGTGAACGAAACGCTCTCGTACCTGGCGCAGTACGGGAACGATACGAACAACGCCACGATCCCCCTCTGGCTCCTGACCCCGTCGGGCTCCGGCGTGGACCCGGAGATCACCCCCGACTCGGCATTCGTCCAGGTCCCCCGGGTGCAGGCCGAGGTCCAGGCGGTCTTCGGGGTCTCGCTGTCCAACGCGTCGCTGGACGGGCTGGTGGGCGCCTCGATCCAGACGCCGCCCGGCGCCGTCCCCGGGCCCTCGTTCGTCGATGTCCTTACCCTCAACCTCGCCCTCTGGGAGATGATCCATCCCTGACCATGTACCGACGCATCCTCCTCCCCGTCAGCGAGGCCCCCGAGGTCGAACCGATGATCCGGTTCGCCGCCCGGCTCCTGGACGCCGACGGCGAGATCCGGGTCCTCCACGTCATCCCCACCACCACCCTCCCCGCGATGACCCGGCAGTGGCGGGGCTCGGTGGACCTGGTGGTGCCAGCCCACGAGGCCGGGGCCGCCCTTGACGTACGGGTCGATCCCGAGGTCCGGGCCGCGAGCGACGTGCCGGGAGAGATCCTGGAGAGCGCCGAGTCCCACGGCGTGGACGCGATCCTCATGCCCCTCCGGGGCGACCGCCGGGGGACGAACCCGTTCTTCGGCCACACCGCGAGCGCCATCCTCCACCACGCCCCCTGCGACGTCCTGATCATCAACCGGCTCGCCCTGGCCGAGGAGCGGGTCCCGAGGATCCTGCTCCCGAGCCTGGCCGACACGGCGCCGCCGAAAGCGATGCGGGTCGCCGAAGAGCTGGCGGTCCGGAACAAGGGGATCCCGATCATCACCCTCACCCTCTCGGGGTACGGCACCCAGGGCGCGCCGGCGCCGCCGGAGCGCACCCCCCGGGGGGTCCCGATCCTCCACCGCCGCTCGCTCCTCTCGAAGGCCCTCCTGGGGCGGCGCCACCGGCTCGCCGAGCTCATCCTCCACGAGGCGGCCCGGGAGCGCTACGGGCTCCTCATCGTGGGGGACGACTCGACCCGGTA
>Ga0209060_10002293_pt1 | contig 18162 bp, 17 predicted proteins | sample Coa_R1_8_FD_187155 | JGI IMG/M metagenome (GOLD analysis project Ga0209060, IMG submission 187155) | Surface soil microbial communities from Centralia Pennsylvania, which are recovering from an underground coalmine fire - Coalmine... | ecosystem: Environmental > Terrestrial > Soil >...
GCAAGACGTTTTCCTGGCTTTGATGAAAACCGGCGGCAGCTTTGATCCGGCGCGCGGGAGCTTGTCTGCCTATCTTTTCGGCATCGCTCGCAAACTGGTGCTGCGGCACTTGGATCGGAGCCGGTACCTCATCGCGCTGGATAGCGAGGGCCAGGATGTAGCGATGACCCGTCTGGCCCTGAGTACCGATCCAATGGTCGATCTGATGCGCCGCGAGGGCCTCGAGCAGCTCCGTCAGGCCGTCCTCACTCTGCCGAAGCGCTACCGCGAGGTGGTGGCCCTCTGTGATCTTCAAGAAATGGATTATGTTGCGGCCGCCGCCACGCTTGATTGCCCGGTGGGCACCGTGCGTTCGCGACTCCATCGGGCCCGGGGGTTACTACTCGAGAAACTGCAGAAACAGGAAGTTCGGCCGGTTGGCGCTCTCAAGCCCGCGAGGAGTTTGATATGACCTGTGATGAGTTTTGGAACCAGATGCCGGAACTGGCCGGCGCGGCTGCGCCCCTGGACCATGTGCAGCAGTGCCCGTCCTGCGCCCAGTTATTCGAACGGCAGCGCGCGTTATCAGCCGGCCTCCGCCGGATGGCGCGGGAACTGGAGCCGCGAGAGGCGCCGCCGGCTGTCGAGGCGCGCCTCCGCAATGCCTTGCGCGTGCAGACTGGCGGAACTCCTCGGCCGCTCCGGCGTTATTGGTGGGCTTGGGCTTCCGCCGCAGCCCTAATCGTTGCCGCGTTCTTTCTCACCCTGGAGCCGCGCATGGAAAGGAACCGCTTGGCAGATTCCCGGTTGCGTCCGGCGCAGTCGGATCTGGAATCGGCCGATTTCGATCCCGATTTCATCCCGCTGCCGTTTGGAGCCGCCGATTCGGCCGGTTGGGAAACCGCCGATGATCCTGATCTCGTGCAGGTCGAAGTTCCGCGTTCGGCCTTGATCGCCCTTGGGTTGCCCGTCACCGAGACGGGGGCGCCGCGCGTGGAAGCGGTACTGGCATTAGGTTCCGACGGCACCTTGCGGGGAATCGAATTAGTGCAATAGAAGCTTTCAAATTGGAGCTTTAAAATGCTGAAACAAGGTTTATTGCTGGTATTGATCGGAGTGGCGGCGGCGTCCGCCCAAGGCCCTGGGCCCCGTGGCGGACCCGGTATGGGGCCGCGCGGTATGGGCGGAAACGGGCCTCTCCAGTTCTTGGGCGCCGAACCGGGTCAGCCCGGCGCGGTTGTGACCGGTGCGCCCTACTCGGCCGAGGCCGTCACCGACATCAACCGGACTCTGCCTGATGGCAATAAAATCCATCAGACCAATACGACCAGAATCTACCGGGACACCCAGGGGCGAACCCGCCGTGAGCCGGAACTGAGTGCCCTGAGTTCTGCTGCGCCCGGCAGTACTATGCCGTCGCTGGCGTTCGTCGACGACCCGGTCGCCGGTGTCCGCTATGCGCTGGACCTGACGGATCACACCGCCACCAAAATGACTTTGCCGGCCCCTCCCGCCGGTGCGGCACGTCCTAACCGTCCGCCCCGGGCGCCCGCCGATTCGGCCAATACGAAGGTCGAATCGCTGGGACGCCAGCTGGTCAATGGTGTGCCCGCCGACGGGACCCGCACCACCATCACTATTCCCGCCGGCCAGATTGGCAATGCACAGCCGATCCAGATCGTCTCCGAAACCTGGTATTCGCCGGATCTGCAGTTGACCGTTCTTTCCAGGCGCAGCGATCCCCGGTCGGGCGATCGCGTTTATCAGCTCAACAATCTCAGCCGCGCGGAGCCCCCGTCGACCCTCTTCGTCGTGCCCGCCGATTTTAAGGTGACCGAGCGAACGCCCGGCATGCGGATGCGCATGCGCAATCGGGGAGCGCTGCCGCCGCAGTAGACTTAGCGCCTGCCTAAGTAGATATCGTGGAGCCGCAGCAAACCGAGCGCGCGGCCGGAATCATCCACCACCGGTAGCACCGAGATCTGGGAGGCGCGGCGCTCCATTTTTTCAAGCGCTTCCCCGAGCGTGGCGCAGGGTCCGACCGCAACAGGCTGCCGGCTCATGATCTGCTCCGCGCGCAGGCCGCGGATGTCGTCATGGTTGGTGAGTGCGCGCCGCAGATCGCCGTCGGTGATCAGTCCTTCCAGCAGGCCCGAAGACGAAACCACGGATGCGGCGCCCCAGGGCCGCGCCGTCATTGCCAGGATCACGTCTCTGAGCGAGGCGGCCGGGTTCACTACCGCGATTTCCGCCAGGCCGTGCATCGCTTCGCGCACTTCCAGCCGCAGATTGCGGCCGATCTGCCCGCCGGGATGAAAGCGCCCGAACTCTTCGGGCGTGAAGTTGCGCGCCCGCATGAGCGCAATCGCCAGGGCATCGCCCAGCGCCATGGCGGTGGCGGCGCTGGCGGTAGGCGCCAGGTTGTTCGGATCTGCTTCGCGTTCCACCGAGGCGTCCAGCAGCACGTCCACTTCCGCCGCCAGCGGCGAGTTCGTCTTGCCCAGGATGCCGATCAGCGGCGAGCGAAACTCCCGCAGCAGCGGCACCAGGGCCAGCAATTCCGAGGACGTGCCGCCGCGCGAAATCATCACCGTCGGATCGCCCGGCGTATAGATTCCCAAATCGCCGTGTACCGCTTCGGCGGGGTGCAGAAACACGGCGGCCGTGCCGCTGCTGCACAGCGTTGCCACCACCTTGCGCGCGATGTGGCCCGACTTGCCGATCCCCGTGATCACGACCTTGCCGGGGTGCGCGAGAATCAGATCCACGGCCCGGATGAGTGCGCCGTCCAGCCGGCACGCCGCCTGAGCCAGGGCCGCCGACTCGATCTCGACGGCGGCGCGCGCCGCCGCCAGCCATTCCTGCTTTTCCCCCGTTGCCATCTGAACTCACCATCATCGCACCGGCGCCAACCGTTCGTCACGCTACAATCAACTGTTATGCGGAAGCGCGCCGCGCGATGGCTGGCACTTGGAATCCTGGTGGCTGCGCCGATGGCGGCGGAGATCCGCTCGCTGACCATTCTCCATACCAACGATCTGCATGCCCGTCTCACGCCGCTGGAAAACGGACGCGGCGGTTTTGCCGCTTTGGCCGCGGTAATCCGCCGCGAGCGTGAGCATTGCGCCGACTGTATTCTCTTGAATGCGGGCGACCTCGCGCAGGGAACCCCCGTCTCCACCATTTTTCACGGCGAGCCGGTTTTTGAGATCGCCAACCTGCTCGGTTTTGACGCCGCCACGCTCGGCAACCACGATTTCGATTACGGCTGGCTGCAGGCGCGCAAGTTTATCCAGAACGCCAAATACCCCATCGTCAGCGCCAACATGGTCGGCGCCGGCGGCCGGCTTTTCACTCCCCAACCGTATGTCATTCTGCAGGTCAACGAGCTGCGGGTGGCGGTGATCGGCGCCATGACCGAAGAGCTCCGCACGCTCAGCACGCCGAAACTGATGGGAGAGTGGCACGCGGCGCCCGTCATTGAAACGGTCCGCCGATATGCAAGCGAGCTGCGCGGCCAGGCGGACCTGATCGTGCTCCTCGGACACATCAACAGCGCGGAAGAAAATCAGTTCTTGAGCCTGGCCCCGGAGATTCCGGTGCTGGTTACCGGGCACCTTCATAACGGGCTCGAGCACGAAGTGGTTCGCGGCGGCCGCCTCCTGGTGCGCGTCAAGAGCTATGGCGAGGAGCTCGGCCGGCTCGAACTCAAAATCGACACGGAAAAGAAAGCGCCCGTGAGCTGGAGTTGGAAACGAGTCGCTGTCGATGGAAAACGAGTCGCGCCCGCCGCCGACGTCGCGGCTCTGGTCTCGCGCTGGGAAGGGGAGGTGACTAAACGCGTCGACCAACCCTTGGCCTCGTCCAAGCGCAAATTGGATAAACCGGAAGTTAAACGGCTGATCGAGCAGGCCATGCGCGAGGAGACCGGCGCTGATTTTGCCTTCGTCAACCTGGGCGGCGTGCGCGACATCGTGCCCAAGGGCCGGTTACTGGTGCGCAATGTCTGGAACATCATGCCCTTCGACAACCGCGTGGTCTTCGGCAAGTTCAAAGGCAGCGCTTTGCCGCCTGTTGTCCTCGGCAGCCGCAAAGTCGAGCCGGACCGCGAATACACGCTTGCCGTCACCGATTTCACGGCTGCCAATCAGAGCGCCGAGGAGCAGTTGCAGACTACCGGGCTCGAGTTCCCGGGAGACGGCGGCTTGCTGCGCGATCTGTTGCTCGACTGGTTCCGAAAAAAAGGCGTGATTGACTCGGTAAACTGACCGGCGGGCGTTCGATTCCTATCCGTGCCCCAGGTACATCAACCAGCCCAGGCCGAATAGCGCCACAAAAAAACAGACGAAGACATACACGCCGTAGTGCAGGCGGTCGCGGTCGGTTCGCTTCGTAACTACGCCCAGCACCACGGAAGTGAACAGCGAAAACAGGAAAGCGGCCTCGAAATGAGTGAGATTCATTTTGGGCATCAGTCTTTCCTCCCGGCTGCAATCTCCCAGGCATCGGTCAGCGCCAGGATGTTGAGCAGGCCCGCGGTGACCAGGAATTTCGTGCCGTAGTCATGGACGTGGCCGGGCATATCGGGCTGACTGTACCCGAGCCACACGCTGAGAAAATAAAGAAGGCCCGAGGCGATGTCTCCGATAAAACCGCCCGTGTTGATGATGGTGGTGAGCAGATCTCCGCTCTGCGGCTGGAACATGGCGCCGCGCATCATCAGCCCGCAGGCGAACATACCGGTCACGGCAACCAGCAGGAGCACGCCGCGGCCGGTGCGTTTCAGGAGCAAATGGCCGCCTCCCGGTATAAGCCAGCCCACCGCCAGCACCGGCGCCCACTTGTTCACCGGGGGCTGGCTCGGCTTTTCTTCTTTTTCAGTAGCCATTTTCTTAGAGTGTAGCAGTAGATACAGCTCTCCCGGCGGCTTTGCGGCGCCGGAACCGCGCGTTATCTCCGATTAACAAAGTCCCCGATCCGGGGCGGACAGTTATAATCGGTATGTGCGAATCGCCTCTGTCCTGCTGATCCTTCTGTCCGCGGCAGCCTGCAACCGCGGCGGCCAGAATAAAGACGCCGTGCGCCAGGGGGTGGTGGATTACCTATCCGGACGCAAAGATCTCAATATCGCTTCGATGGACGTCGACGTCACGGCCGTCCAGTTCGACGGCAACAAGGCTGACGCGACCGTCACGTTCGCTCCCAAAGGGGTGAGCGGCGCGCAGGGGATGACGATGCGTTATCAACTGGAACAGCAGGGAGGGCGCTGGACGGTGGTGGGCCGTCAAGACTCCGGCCACGCCGGCGCGGTGCCGCCCGGCGCCGCCAATCCTCACGGCGGCGGAGCGGTGCCGGAGCCCGAAGCCAATCCGCACGGCGGCGGCGGCGTCCGGATGCCTTCGCCCGAGGATCTCCCCCCGACCGGCGGCAAGAAGTGAAGCGCGTCGCCGTTCTGGGCGGCGGTCCGGCCGGCGCTTTTGCCGCGGAGCGTTTGGCCTCCGCCGGCTTCACTGTCCTGCTCTTCGATGAGAAACTGGCCTGGGAAAAGCCCTGCGGCGGCGGACTGACCTACAAAGCCTATAGCGAATACCCGTTTCTTCTCGACAATTCGATGCCCAAGCGCATGGTTTCAGAAACCGTGCTGGCCGCGCCGCACGCCGGCGCCGTGAGTCTCAAGCTGGACGATCCGCTGCTGATCTATTCGCGTTTCGATCTCAACCGGATGCTGCTGGAGCGCGCCGAGCGGGCCGGCGCACACATCGAGAAGACGCGCGTGCTCGATATCACCCGACAGGGTTCCGGCTGGTGCGTGCGCACCAAGGCTGGTTGCGCCGATGCCGATTTCTGTATCGTGGCGACCGGCGCCCGCAACCCGCTGCGCGACGTGGGCACGCAATTCGGCGCGGCCGATACCATGTCCGCGCTGGGCTATTACGTTTCCGGCGAGCAGACCAGGATTGATATTCAATTTCTGCCGCATCTGGAAGGTTATATCTGGATCTTTCCGCGCTGCGGACATCTCTCGGTGGGTATTTGCGGCAAAGGCGAGCCGGCCAGTTCGTTGCGACAGCGCCTGGAGCGCTTTATGACGGAGCGCGACCTTTCCTGGAAGCACGGCTCTTTTTACAGCCATATGCTGCCTTCACTCGACACGTCGTCATGGCGCAAGAATCGGGTTTCCGGCGAAGGCTGGCTGGCGGTCGGAGATGCCGCGGGCCTGGTCGATCCGATTACGGGCGAAGGTCTCTATTACGCGCTCCGTTCGGCCGACCTGGCCGTCCGCTCCCTGCTGGCGGAAGTGAGCGGCCTCGCCGAACGGGTGAATCTGTATCATCGCTTTCTGCGCCGCGATTTCGCCGCCGATCTGGAATTCGGCTCGCGACTGGCGCGCCGTGTCTTCCACGGCGAATTTCTCTGGGCATCGGTACCCGCCCGGATGGTGCAGTTCACGCGCCGCAGTCCGCGGTTCTCCGCGATCATGCAGGACCTGTTTGCCGGACGGCAGCAATACCTGGGCCTGCGCCAGCGCCTGCTGAAAAACCTGAACGGCAGCTTATACGAAATCGCCATGAGTTTCGGCTTTCGCCGGCTCGTGCCGCGCAAAGCCGGCTGATGCTTGCGGCGCGTTCCCCGCTCGTGAGAAACCCCGTGAATCACACTAAATCCGAACAGCTTTTCCAGCGCGCGCAGCAATTGATTCCCGGCGGCGTGAATTCGCCGGTCCGCGCCTTCCGCAGCGTGGGCGGCAATCCGCCTTTTATCGCGCGCGGCGAGGGTTCTCATATCTACGACGTCGACGGCAACGAGTACATCGACTACGTCGGCTCCTGGGGGCCGCTGCTTCTGGGCCATCGCCATCCGTCGATCCTGGCCGGCCTCGACAAGGCGCTCGCGATCGGCACCAGCTTCGGCGCTCCCACCGAGCAGGAAGTCGAATTAGCGGCCGCGATCTGCGACGCCATGCCCTCGGTCGAAATGGTGCGTCTGGTTAATTCCGGCACCGAGGCGACCATGGCGGCCATCCGCGTCGCGCGCGGGTTCACGGGCCGCGATCTCATCGTGAAATTCGAAGGTTGCTATCACGGCCACGTCGACTCGTTGCTGGTCAAGGCCGGCTCCGGCGTGGCGACGCTCGGTATCGCCGACACGCAAGGCGTGCCGGCGGCTTTCTGTGATACCACCATTGCCCTTCCGTATAACTCCATCGATGCGGTGGACCAGGCGTTTCGCGCGCACGGCAGCCGCATCGCCGCAATTATCGTCGAGCCCGTGGTGGGCAACATGGGCTGCGTGCCTCCGCGCGCCGGCTATCTGGAGGGCTTGCGCGGGATCACCGCGCGCGCCGGCGCCCTGCTCATCTTCGACGAGGTGATGACAGGCTTTCGCGTGGCCTTCGGCGGCGCGCAGCAGCGCTTCGCGATCCGCCCCGACTTGACTACGCTCGGTAAAGTGATTGGCGGGGGCCTGCCGGTCGGAGCCTATGGCGGCCGCCGCGACATTATGAGCCGGGTGGCGCCCGCCGGTCCCATCTATCAGGCCGGCACGCTTTCCGGCAATCCGCTGGCGGTGGCTGCCGGTCTCGCCATGCTGCGGTTCCTCAAGACGCACCCGGAGATCTACGTTCACCTGGAAGCGCGCGCGGCGGAACTCTGCCAGGCCGCGCCCGCCGGCGTCACCGTGAACCGCGTCGGCTCGATGTTTACGTTTTTCTTCACTGACCGGCCGGTGATCGATTACGAATCCGCCAAGCTCTCCGATACCGCGCGCTTCGGCCGCTACTTCCGCGCCATGTTGGACCGCGGCATCTATTTGCCGCCCTCGCAATTCGAAGCCGCGTTTCTGTCAGCGGCCCACAGCGACGAAGATATTCGCAAGACAGTGGCCGCTGCGCGCGAGGCGTTTCGCGCCTAGCCCCGCGGCTGGCGATTACATCGGCGTCCGCGGCCGCGCCTCGCTGCCGACCCAGACTTCATGCGTAGCAAACTCCCCGGGCGGCAGGCTGACCAGCCGCGGCGTAATCACCATGAGCACTTGACTGTTCGATCGGTTGCGCGTGTTGTTGCGCAGCAGCGGGCCGATGCCGGGCAGCCTCGATAAACCCGCGGTCCCGAGAATGGAGCGGGCGTCGGAACTCGAAAGCAATCCGGCCACGACCGCGCCTTCGCCCGCGCGGAGCTGCACCTGGGACTGCAGTTTACGCTGCGCAATCTCCGGCACGCCGTTGACCATGTTTCCCGTCAGCAGCTTGGTCTCGGCCTCCAATTCCAATAACACCTCGCTGGCGCCGTGCACGTGCGGCGTGGCTTTTACCACCAGCCCGAGGTCTTCATAAGTAAATGCGGGCGGCGGCGCGTAAGTCTGGCCGCCCGAGTATTGGACCGGAGTTCCGGACGGGGTTTGAAATCCGCCAAACGGACTGGCCAGCAGTACCGAAAAATCGTTGGCTCCGGAATTCGCGGTCAGCAGATCCGGATAGCCGTCCCGGTTGAAATCCGCATGAGTGACGGATACCGGCTCGGTTCCGGCGCCGATCGCGAATTGGATCGGCGTTTGGAAGCTGGTTCCCAAACCCAGAAGAAGAGAGATCGTACCGTCTCCCTCATTGGCCGCGGCCACATCCTGGAAACCGTCATTGTTGAAATCGGCCAGCGTCACCGAGACCGGTCCTGAGCCGGTGTTGAACTGCTGGCCGCCGCTAAACGCGCCGGTGCCGTCGCCGACAAAGACCGAGACCGTATTCGACGCCGCATTGGCAACTACCAGGTCCGTGAACGAATCGCGGTTAAGATCCCCTGCCGCCAGACCCCGCGGCGAACTTCCGGTCGCATACGTGTTCGCCTTGCGAAAGGTGCCGTCGCCATTGTTCAGCAGAATCCAGAGATCGTTCGAGCTGTAATTGGCGACAGCCAGGTCGGGCAGCCCATCGCCGTTGAAATCGCCGGCGAGCAAAGCGCGCGGGCTTGCCCCGGCGGTGACCGTAAGCGGCTGCTGGAACGTACCGTCGCCCCGGCCCGGCAAGATCGTAATATTATTCGAGTCGGAGTCGGCGACGGCGATATCGACAAACCCGTCGCCGTTGAAATCCGCGCTCGCGAGAGCCGCCGGACTTGTGCCCACTGCAAATGCCGTCGCAGCTTTGAATGTCCCGTCACCGGCGCCTGCCAGCACCGAGATCGTATTGGACCCGGCATCGGCGGTGACCAGATCGGCAATGCCGTCACCGTTTACGTCCACCGCCAGAAGGGCCGAAGGGTTCTTCCCGGTGTTATAGGAAATCGGATTGCCGAAACTTCCGTTTCCCGCGCCCGGGTAGACCGCCACCGAGTTTCCGGATGAGGAAGTTGCCGCGAAGTCCTGAAGGCCGTCGCGGTTGAAATCGCCGACCGCCACCGCCGTCGGGTTCGTCGTATTTCCAAATGCGTTCTCGTTCTGCAGCACGTTGCCGGTGGAACTGCCGGCGGTTGTCCGGGTGCCGGCGGCGGGCACCGTCCCCGCGCTCACGTTTGCCTGCCCATAGTAGCCGGCAGTGAGGATCGGATAGCGGTCTCCGGCGTGAAACGTGACTGCCTGACCATCCACCGAGCGCAACTCGAGGTGCGTCAGCGAGTGCGATTCGGAATTGCTGAGCGTCGCCATCAGCTGCGCATTCCCGATCGCCACCGCGAACATGGTCCCGGCGGGACCCCAGCGCGCCAGATCCGCCAGCGTCATCACCGCGTTGCCCGCGCTGCTGAATGCGTTCAGCGGAAACAGGTTCGGCAACGACAACCCGTAGGTCAAGGCATCATTGCGATTCAGCTCGAAGAAATCGACATCCACCACGACTTCCGCCCGATTGCGCATCAGATCTTCGAACAGGGCTTGCGCCGGGACGATCTTCGAAGCTGGTCCGCGCAGCAGCACCGTATTGGTCTGCGAATCGAAGCCCACCTTCTCAATTGCCAGCGCTTGTTGAACCGCCGTCACCACTTGCGTCAATTCCTGGGGGTTGGCCGCTTGCGGCACCTGCAGCGCGACGCTGATCCAGGGCTCGAGGTCCCGCCGCTTTTCCGGCGTGTCTTTGGCGGCCATGAAAAGCTTCGGAGTCAAGGGAATGAGAAATGACCCTGTGGCCACTTCTACTCCATGCAGCGCTTCCCGGTAATTCACCGATTCCATGCGAAAACGAATCGGGCGTCCAGCCTGGTAGTCGCTGTCAAATACGCAATCGAGCCCGAACGCCTGCCCGACTTTCTCGAACAGGGCGCGGCTGTCGCCGGTCAGGTCGAAGTCCTTGCGCTCCGCGGTCGCCTTCAGCTCGACCGGCGACTGCGGCTTGCGAGCTTCGGCCAGCTCCTGTGGGGTTGGCGTCTCCAGTCTTCGAACCGGCTCCTGCCCGGGCGACTCGGCCGGCTCCGCCGAAAATTGCGCCGGCAGCGAACCAGCCGCCGGGATCGCCTGCAGCGCGGCGCGGCTTCGGACAGCCTGGCTGCGCAGCCAATACGTCTGGTTCGCCGGGTCCATCAGCGCGGCTTGCGAATACAGGACGTATGCCTTGTCGAACTTGCCGGCCTTTTCCGCTTCCCGCGCCTTTTTATACAGTTGCGCCGCGTCCGTTCCCCAGCCCGCCGAGGTGGCGAAAGCCAGTGTAACCAGACATAATACGACCCGGCACATATGAAGATGACGCAGCGATTCGGCGAAACGTGCAGACTCAATGTCCCCGGCCGGCTGAGATTCGTGCCCGCGAAGCCTTATGATAGGAACCGCGGCCCCCGTTGATCCGCATTCTGCCAGCGAAGGAGTGAGAGAAATGGCGAAGGCGAAGGAGTTCACGGTAGCGATTGAAGACAAACCGGGGGCGCTCGGACGATGCTTTCAGGCGTTGGCGGAGCGCGGCGTCAACGTGCTGGCCTTCGAATCGTATGTCGAAGAAGGCGAGAGCCTGGTTCGTTTCCTGGCGGATGACGCCGCAGCCGCGCAAGCGGTTCTTGGCAGCCTGCGGATGATTTTTGAGGTGACCGACGTCGCCGTAGCCCGTCTGCCGCACCGTCCGGGTCAGCTGGCCCGCGCCGCTTCGCGCCTCGGCGAACGCAAGGTCAATATCGACTACTCCTACTGCGGGATCGATCCCGGGGCATCGCTGGTGATGCTGGTCTTCGGCGTGGATCACCTGACCGAAGCCGCCAACCTGCTGGACGAGCTGGCCGCCGATACCGGCGCTGCATAACGATGAAAAACGACGAATTGCCCTGCCTCAACCTGCTCGATGCGACGCCGGCAATCCTGCGCGGGCTGATGTCGGAGATCACCGAGGAGGACGCCCGGTGGAAGCCGGCGCCGGACAGATTCTCCATTGCAGAGGTGCTGGCGCATCTGTCGCACTCGGAGGGTCACTGCTATCGCGCGCGCCTGGACCGCTTCGTGAACGAGCAGATGCCGGAGTTCGAGCCTGACGATGCGCAGATGCACCTCGAGCTGTACAAGAACAGAGATCCCGAGGATGACTTCCAGCACTTCGAGGACCAGCGCGAGGCGAATATCGAACTGCTGCGCGGGCTGCCGGTGCATGCGGGCTCCCGCAAGGCGAGGCATCAGGCGGCCGGTGAGATCACGCTCGCCGAGATGCTGCACGAATGGGCGCTGCACGATCTGGGACACATCCGCCAGATCGCGGAGCTGGTGCGGGCGCGCAAGTACCTGCCCGGCGCGGGTCCGCTCGGGGCGGATTACCGGTTGAAGCCCTGACCGAGGGGCCCGCGGTTCGGCATTCGGCGCTCCTTGACAGCTATTCAAGTAATCGCTTAAATAGTTTACTGTGCGGGCCACGGGCAAGCGGCAGTTCAAGGATGAGATCTTCGCGCAGTTCGCGCGCATCGGCAGAGCGCTATCGAGCGGCCGCCGGCTGGAACTCCTGGAGCTTCTCGCGCAGCGGGAGCGCGGTGTCGAAGAGCTGGCGATCGAAACCAGCCAGTCCGTGGCCAATATATCTCAGCATCTCCAGGTATTGCGGCAGGCCGGGCTTGTCGATAGCAGGCGGCAGGGAAACTATATTCGATACCGCCTGGCCGCCGACATCGTACTGAACCTTTGGCTGGCGCTGCGCGATGTGGGACAGACACGGCTCGCCGAGATCGACAAGCTGGTGCAGGCGTTTCTGAAGGACCGGAGCGCTCTGGAAGCAGTCACCTGCGTCGAGTTGCAGCGCCGCATTAAGAATGGAAACGCTATCGTGCTCGACGTTCGTCCGGAGCAGGAGTTCGCGGCCGGGCACATTGCCGGCGCGCGCTCTATTCCAGTCGCCGAACTCCGCACCAGAATCAGGGAACTCCCCAAAAGGAGAGTCATCGTTGCCTATTGTCGCGGCCCTTATTGCGTTTTCGCCGACCAAGCCGTTGCAATCTTGCGAAACGCAGGGTATAACGCCCTCCGCCTGGACACAGGTTTCCCCGAGTGGCGGATGAAAGGTCTGCCGGTGGAGCGCGACGCGGCCCGGATGTGAGGAGTCATGGCCGATATTACCGTTGACACATTGTGTGAATGGTTGGCTGAGCGCAAGCCCGTCACGGTTCTGGACGTTCGCACCCAGGAAGATCGGGACCTGTGGTCCATTCCGGGAAGTGTGCACCTGGACGCATACGAGTCACTGAAGGCCTGGCGTTCCGATGCCCTCGCCGGTTTCGAACTGCCTGCGCCGGGCCCGATTGTCACCGTTTGCGGCCGAGGTAAGGTCAGTCAGATTGCCGCCGGACAATTGCGGGCGCGCGGATTCGATGCCATTTCACTCATAGGCGGGATGCAAGCCTGGAGTCTCGCTTGGAATGTTGCGGAGGTGCCGCTTCCGATTTCCGGCGTTCAGCTTCTTCAAATCAGGCGCACCGGTAAAGGATGCCTGTCTTATATCCTCGGGTCGGCCGGTTCGGCAGCCGTAGTCGACGCCTCGTTGCAGCCCGCCGTTTACACTCAGCTGGCGGAGGCCCATGGCTGGCGCATTCGCTGCGTCATAGACACGCACGTGCATGCCGACCATTTCTCCCGGTCCAAAGTCTTGGCCGAACAAAGCGGCGCAACGCTTTTCCTGCCGGAGCAGCGGCGGGTCCATTTTGATTTCAGTCCCTTGTCCGACGGTGCTGAGGTGCAAGTCGGCTCCATCGCTCTTACGGCTCTGAGGACGCCGGGCCACACCGGAGAGAGCACCTGCTACCTGCTCCCCAATACCTGCCTGATGACGGGCGATACGTTATTTCTCACGGCTGTCGGGCGACCCGACCTCCACGCCAACGAGTCGGAAGCTCGCGAGCGCGCGAGTTCGCTGTTTCGCTCGCTATGCCGCCTCCGGTCGCTTCCTCAGCACCTTCTTGTCTTGCCGGCTCACACGAGTATCCCGGTCGCGTTCGACGGCGTTCCCTTAACGGCGTCCCTCGGAGATGTGTTCGCAGAGCTCGGCGGTTGGTTCACTTCCGAAGATGCTTTCGTCACGCGCCTGCTGTCTCGATTGCCCCCCACGCCGCCGAACTACCTGCAAATCGTCGATCTGAACGAACGAGGCGGCTCTCCAGCGATCGATCTCACCGAGCTGGAGGCTGGGGCCAACCGTTGTGCAGTCTCCTAGCGGCAGGCGGGACCTGGTTCCGGTTCGTACAGGTCTGATCCGTCTTGGCCTTCGTGCCAATTGGGAACAATTCTCCCTCTTAGTCCTCATCAACGCTTTCGTTGGCGCTACCGTCGGGATCGAACGTGTGATTTTGCCTTTGCTTGCGGAGCGCGAATTCGGCCTGGCATCGCGAGCGGCAATCCTTTCCTTTATCGCGAGCTTTGGTCTGGTCAAGGCGATCGCCAACCTTTTCGCCGGCCGGATGGGCGAGCGCTGGGGTCGGAAGAAAGTGCTGGTCGCCGGTTGGCTCTTTGCGCTTCCACTTCCCGCGTTAATCTTCTTCGCGCCGTCGTGGGGTTGGGTGGTCCTCGCGAATATTCTTCTCGGGATTAACCAGGGCCTGTGCTGGTCAACCACCGTAATCATGAAGATCGATCTCGCCGGACCCGACCGGCGCGGGTTGGCCATGGGATTGAACGAAGCATCAGGCTATCTGGCCGTATCGGCCGCTGCGGCCGGATCCGGCTACATTGCTGGTTGGCTTGGGTTGAGGGAAACTCTCTTCTGGATGGGAGAATGTTTCGCTGCCGCCGGTTTGCTCCTGTCAGTCATATTTGTTCGCGAAACCCTCCGGCACGTTCATTTGGAAGCCGGGCGCGTAACCGCAGAAAATGAGCAGCGCAGGTTCGCCGAAATCCTGTTGCTCACGAGCTGGAAAGATCGCGCGCTGTTTTGTGTCAGTCAAGCCGGGATGGTGAACAACTTGAACGACGGCATGGCCTGGGGCCTGTTCCCGCTGTATTTTGCAGCCCAGGGACTTTCGCTGGCACAGATCAGCTTTGTGGCTGCCCTTTATCCTGCAGTATGGGGAGCGGCGCAGCTGGTTACCGGCGGGCTATCGGACTGGCTGGGTCGAAAGTGGATGATCGCTGCGGGAATGTTAGTGCAAGCGCTTGCCATTTTCATGATCGTCGCATCGTCCGGGCTCAGGCTGTGGGCGGTATCAGCAGTTCTTTTGGGAATCGGTACGGCGATGGTATATCCTACGCTGCTCGCCGCCGTAGGCGATGTAGCGCATCCGGCGTGGAGGGCTTCCGCGGTCGGCGTTTACCGGCTTTGGCGGGACGGCGGCTATGCGATCGGAGCGCTGCTGGCCGGAGGCCTTGCGGATGTGTTTGGCGCGCGCCGGGCGATCCAAGCGGTAGCAGCTTTGACGTTTCTCTCGGGTGTGATCGTGGCAACGTTCATGTACGAGACCCGGTCGCGAAAAGGTAGAATACCGGAACAGCGGGGTTGACCATGAATGAATCGCATAAACGGTCCGGCCCGCGGCGAAGGGCGTTCCTGAAGGCCGCCGCGGCTACAGCGCTGACCCGAAGCACGCCTTGGGCGCAGAGCAGCCCGGCCGCTTCGGCCTTTCCCAAAATCCATGCGCCGTTTCTGATCACGCCCGCGCAGGCGTGGGACTGGAACGTGTTCAAGAGCCGCGGCGGCCCCACTTACGCGGGCAGCGCGGGATGGAAACGCTACACCGATTTCCTGATCTCGAAAATGCAGGAATTCGGCGCGACTGATTTCGATTCCGTCGAGATCCCGTACGACCACTACATTGTCGATGACTGGCCCGACCGCCGCACGCACGAACATAATTCCGGCATGGCCGTTGAGAAGCTGGTCAGCGACGGCAAGCCGGTGCCGGTGGTTGCTTCCTACGGCATGACGTCCGGCTTCACGCCGCCCGAAGGCATAACTGCGCCGATGCTCTATTACGAGCCCGGGGCGCCGCCCGCGGACGAGCAGGTGTCCGGGAAAATTCTGGTTTTCGAGACGGCGCCGTATCCGGATCCGCCTTACTCAGACGCGTTCCTCGACAACTACACGCTGACCGATTACGAATGGCGGTCGCCGGGCAAGTGGCATCCGCTGTTTACGCCGCCGCCGGCGAGCGTTACCAGTTCCTACCATTGCCGCTGGGTCTGGAGCCAGCTCAACCGGTGTGCCGCGATCGGTATCCGCGGAGGAGCTGCGGGCATCGTGATCGTATACGATCTTTCGCCCGGCGCCGCCTTCGGACTGGCGCAGCGCAGCGTCTATACGGCGAACGGCAAGGCGGGCCTCGGCGCGCAGTACATCAACTGCCCTACACTCACGCTCGATCGCGTGAACGGTGCGAAGGTTCTGGCCGATGCGAAGGCGGGCAAACGCGCTACGCTCACGCTCGCCGCGCGCTTCCAGCGGGACACCGGCAAAGCCTTTCTGGCCTATTTGCCCGGCCGCAACTACGGCACGCCGCAAGACGAGCAGGTATTACTGGCTACCCATACCGACGCCATGTCGCTGATCGAAGAGAACGGCGGGCTGGGTATGCTTGGCATCGCGTCTTATTTCAATCGCATTCCCAAAGCGTCGCGGCCGCGGACTCTCGTCTTCTATTTCGATTGCCGCCACTTCATGCCCGGAGGTGAAGGCAGCTGGCCGCAGTTCGATTACTACACCATTCATCCGGACCGCCTGAAGCCCGTCGTGGCGACGATCGGCATCGAGCACATGGGAGGACGGCAGACCATCGAGAATGGCAACCAGTACACCTACTCCAGGGATCTGCCGGAAAACGGCGGCGTCATTACCAGCCTGATGGACGTGCACAACAACAACCTCTGGCTCATCGAGGCGATTGCGCGCGCCGCGACCGACAATCACTGGCCGCGTGTCGACGTCAAATCCGGCAACACGGGCCCCGGCATCAACGGCGGTTTTCAGGGCACGGTGAAAAGCCCCATGAACAAGGGCCGCGCCTATGGGATACCCGGCGTCGGACTGGCTGGGGACTGGCCTGGCGGGTGGACGCAAACCTATGCGCAAATCGACACCGAAGCCGGGATGCACGGTTTTGACGAGCAGTACTTCGTGCAGCAGGTGGCCGGGCTGTCGCAACTCGCAGGCGAGTTCATGCTCGTCAAGCCGCTGGTGATTGACCTCGGTTGGGGCATGTTGAAATCGGCGCTGGTGAAGCTGCCCGCGGCGCATCGGCAGCCGCTCATGGACCAGTATGCCGCCCTGTTCCGGAACGTCGAGCACGGCGCGCTCAGGGAAGCTCGAACCGGGCTCGACACGCTTTTGGCGAAGATTCCTGCTGAAGAGCAGGGCGACTTCCGGAAGCTCGTGGAGGCGCAGCGCGCCAAGCTGTAACGGTAGGCCCGCTACTTGATCCCTTTGAACGCGTACCGGTAATAGCGCTGCCCGTTATTTACCTCGCCGAGGAACAGGTTGCCTTTCGAATCCGCGGCGAAGCTGTGAATGTGAAAGAACTCCCGCGCATTGTGTCCCGCGTGCCCGCCCACCGATGCCAGAACTTCCAGCGTCTGCCGGTCGAGTATGCGGATCGCTTTATTGGAACCATCCACCACGTAAAGATACTTCTGCTCTTTGTCGGGCGACGCCGCGGCCGCATGAACGGTCCCTTCGTTCTGCAGCGTGTTGCGCGCGATAAATACTTCCTTGATGTATGTCCCGTCCGGCTTAAAAATCTGGAAGCGGTTGTTCGAACGGTCCGCGACGTACACCAGATCGTCGTTCGTCACCAGCACCGCATGAACCGGGTTATTGAACCCTACCGGAGCCAGCCCATGGGTAAGCTGCGCGCGCTGTGGGAATTTCAAGGTGTCATCCGGCCGCTTCCCGTAGCCGCCCCAGTGGCGTTTGTACGCGCCGGTATCGGCATCAAAGACAATGACGCGGTGATTGAAATACCCGTCGGCAACGAACAGCTCATTCGTTTTGCGGTAGACGAATAAGCCGGCGGGGCCGCCCAGGTTTTCGGTGTCGTTGCTGCCCCGGTTCTTCCCGGCATGGCCGATCTGCAGAAGGAACTTGCCCTTGTTGGTGAACTTGAGGATCTGGTCGTCCTCCTTCGCGCTGCCGCTGAGCCAAACGTTGTCCTTGGAGTCGACGAAGATGCCGTGCTCCGACTTAAACCATTCGTAGCCCTGTCCCGGGCCGCCCCAAGCCTGAAGAAATTTTCCGTTGGAGTCGAACTCCAATACCGATGGCGCGGGAACGCAGCACTCCGACTGCGGAGGATTCAGCGACGCGCCTTTTTCGCCATCGGGAATCGTCGCAGGCCGATGAAAAACCCAGAGATTGTCATGCGAATCGACGGCCAGCCCACCCACCTGGCCCGTCACCCACTTGTTCGGCAGCGCTTGCGACCACAGCGGGTCGGGTTCGAACTGGGGCACCGGCGCCCGATTGGTCTGCGCCCCAGCCGTTAAGAAAGCGATAGCGGTTCCCCAGGCCCACATTGTTTTCATGGAACCCTCCTTTGAGGTATGGTAGCCCCGAAGACGCATATCCGGGGGTCTGGCCGATGCTGTAAGATAAAACCCGTCGTTTGCGCATTGCAGAGGAGGAGGATCATGAATCGCAATTTCGACATCGCCCGCCGCAGTTTTCTCGGGCTTGCGGCAGCCGCGGCTGTCCGGGCGGCCGAACCGATTCCATGGTGGGCGGCGCGGCCCGGCAAGGGCGGAGCAGGGAAGCCGGTGTCGATCGACATGCACGCGCACTGGTCGCCCGCGCCATACAACAAAGCCCTGGCGGATTTGGGGCAG
>Ga0209060_10002295_pt1 | contig 18158 bp, 15 predicted proteins | sample Coa_R1_8_FD_187155 | JGI IMG/M metagenome (GOLD analysis project Ga0209060, IMG submission 187155) | Surface soil microbial communities from Centralia Pennsylvania, which are recovering from an underground coalmine fire - Coalmine... | ecosystem: Environmental > Terrestrial > Soil >...
GGCGTGCCCTATGTGCAATGGGCGCATCTCGACGATCCGGTGATCGAGATCAACCTCACCCCCAACCGGCCGGACTGCGCCGGCGTCCACGGCATTGCGCGCGATCTTGCCGCCGCCGAGATGGGCAAGTTCAAGGACGCCCCCGTTAAGCCGATTCCGGGCGCTTTTCCTTGTCCGGTCGGCGTTGCGCTCGATTTCGGCGACACGCCGTCGCTTTGCCGCGGCTTCGCGCTGCGTCTCGTCCGTGGCGTCAAGAACGGCCCCAGCCCCGACTGGCTGCGGCGGCGACTTACAGCCATTGGCCTGCGGCCGATCAATGCGCTGGTCGATATCACGAACTACATTACGTACGATCGCAGCCGGCCGCTGCATGTCTTCGACGCCGCCAAGGTCAAAGGCAATCTTGTGGTGCGCCGCGGTCGCCCGGGCGAGTCTCTGTTGGCGCTCGATGGCAAGACCTACACGCTCGACGATTCGATGTGCGTCATTGCCGACGAGCACGGGGTCGAATCGCTTGCCGGCATTATGGGCGGAGAAGCGAGCGGGTGCTCCGAGGCAACTACCGAGGTGTTGGTCGAGTCGGCCGTGTGGGACGAAATCAACGTCGCCCACACCGGCCGCAAGCTGAACCTCAACTCCGACGCCCGCTACCGCTTCGAGCGCGGAGTAGATCCTGCCTTCATGGTGCCGGGTCTCGAACTCGCGACCCGGATGATCCTCGATATCTGCGGCGGAACGCCATCCGCGATCACATCGGCGGGCGACATTCACAATCCGGACCGCGTGATCGATTTCCCGCTTGAGGAAGTGAAACGCCTCACCGGCCTCGACCTCCACTTTGCCGAGATCAAGCTCGTGCTCAACCGGCTTGGCTTCTTCACGGCTGGCGCTGGTCCCGTCATCAAGGTCGCGGTTCCGACGTGGCGGCCCGACGTGCACGGCAAGGCGGATATCGTCGAGGAGATCGTGCGTATCGTCGGCGTTGATCGCGTGCCGATGGCGCCGTTCGAGCGCGGCGATACTGGGCGCAAGGCCGTTCTCACGGTGCTGCAGAACCGGACCAGAAAGGCAAGGCGCGCGCTTGCGGCCCGCGGCCTTGTGGAGGCCGTCACTTGGTCCTTCGTGTCGAAGCTGCAAGCCGAATTGTTCGGTGGGGGCACGCCCGAACTCGCCCTCGCCAACCCTATTGCGGCCGACCTGTCCGACATGCGACCCAGCCTTGTTCCGGGCCTCGTCGCTGCGGCGCAAAAGAACGCCGATCGCGGATACGGGAACGTGGCGTTGTTTGAGGTGGGACAAATCTTCCGCGGTGATCGTCCACAGGATCAGTTCGTGGCGGCGAGCGGCGTGCGCCGTGGCCTTGCCAAAGCATCCGGCTGGGCGCGCCATTGGGCGACCGGCAGCAAGCCGGTCGATGTCTTCGACGTGAAGGCCGACGTGCTCGCCGTGCTGGCTGCGGCCGGGGCCCCGATGCAGGCGCTGCAGATCGTTCCGGGAGGCCCTGCATGGTTGCACCCGGGGCGCAGCGCCACGATCCAGATCGGGCCGCAGAACGTGCTCGGCCATTTCGGCGAGTTGCATCCTCGCGCCCTCGAAGCGCTCGGCGGAGACGGACCGCTGGTCGCATTCGAAACCATACTGGATCGCGTACCGGAGCCGAAGGCAAAGCCGACCCGTGCCAAGCCGCCTCTGGAGCTTTCACCGTTCCAGCCAGTCGAACGTGACTTCGCATTCATCGTCGAGCGCGCCGTGAGAGCGGGCGATCTCGTGCGCGCCGCGCAGGGCGCCGATCGGAAGCTGATCGCCGGCATCACCGTGTTCGATGTGTATGAGGGCGGCGGCATCGATCCAGACAAGAAATCGATCGCCATTGCGGTCACGTTGCAGCCGCGCGAAAAGACGTTGACGGACCAGGAGATCGACGCCGTCTCGGCCAAGATCGTGGCCGAGGTCGAAAAACGCGTCGGCGGCGTGCTGCGGGGGTGATCTGGACGAGACGCCGCCTGCGTTTACCCGCGCCGGTTTTGTCCTCCCCCGCTTGCGGGGGAATCGCCCTTATCGCCGCCGGGGCGTTGGCGCTGCGGTCCGCCTCGGTTCGGACGGCTCGCCTGTGAGGCCAAGCTTTCTCAGCACTGCGTCGGCCGCGCGCTCGCCCGATGCCCACGCACCGCCGACCGTGCCCCACAAGGTTTCGTGGGTGGCTTCCCCTGCAAAGAAGATGCGGTCGCGCACCGGCTCGGCGAGCACGGCGCGCGCCCCTTGACCGCCCGGGGCCGCGGCCGAGAAAGCGCCGAGCACCCACGGGTCCTGGTTCCACCGGGTCGCGCTCGTGCGTTTAACCGCCTTGCGTATATCGGCCCCATAGAGGCTTGTGAGCCAGTCCAGCGCGAACGAAACCATGGCGGGCTCGCCCGAAGCCGCAAGCTCGGCGCCGAATTTTCCCGCGACTTCGACCGTGCAGAGCGTGGTGCCGGAAATGTTTGCCAGAACGGCGGCCGTGCGGGCCGAGTCGGCCTTCTCGAACACAACCTCGTCGCGTTGCAGCCCGAGGGGATTGCCGGGCAATTCGAGGGCGATGTGGTCGTAGCTGCCGAGCTGGACCTTCTCGACGGCATCGAGATAGCGCTTGGGCAACTCCGGCAGAAACTTCAGCTTCTCGCCCATCAGCACGCCGGTCGATACCGTGACGATAACGGCGCGAGCCACGAGCCGCCCTCGTGCGGTGACGATTTCGATGCGATTGCGTTCGCTCCAGTCGATCCGCGACACCGGATTCGACAATTGCACCGGTAGCCCTTCGGCGAGCCTTGCGACCAGCGCGCCGAAGCCCTGTCGGCAAAACATCTCGTTGTCGCGCTCGGCTGACCGCGCGAAATCCGCGGCCGAGACGTCGGTGAGGTCCTTGGCGCAGCCGAACGGGCCGAGTACGAACTCGATCGTCCGCTGCCAATCGCCGAGGTCCTTCGGCAGGGCTTGCGCGCAGGAGATGTCCTGTCTGCCGCGCCCCGCCTCGCCGATGGCGCGGTTGGCCCGCACCATGGCGGTCAGATAGTCCTCCATTTCGCCTGCCCGCGCGTTGCGCCGGGCGATTCGTACCCGCTGCCCCGCCGGGGCTGGATAAATGTCAAAACCGGCCTTCAGGGCCAGCGGCGTGACCGGATTGAGGTCCGGCATGTGGATCCAGTGAGCGCCGCGGTCAAATGGCACCCCGAACGTCAAAGTGTCGGTGAGGCAACGTCCGCCCACTCGGCCGGATGCCTCAATGAACGCGAGCTTGGCCCTGGTGCCGGCAATCCGGCGCGCCGCCGCAATGCCGGCGGCGCCCGCCCCGATGACCGCGACATCGAAACCTCCTGACGCCTGCGCCGCTATGGCGCGGGCGCTGGCGGATGCCGCCGACGCGGCGGACGCGGCAAGAAACCGGCGACGGCTGAGCACGGGCATGATGAATCAGTGGCTAATGCGCCGCCACCATGCCTCAACCGAATCCGGTTCGCAAATGCGATACGTTTTCGCGCGTCCTTCCCGCCCGCGCCCTGGCCCGGCGCGGTGCCGGGAAAGGGGGCCCCCGCTCCTTAAGCGGCTGCGCCTCCGCGCCGTGATCCGGCGAATCGCGACGGCATCCTTGACACTATCGGGACCGCGCCAGTAAATGGCGACCACATTGCCGGACGGCCACCAATGGGTCTTCCGCCGGCAGGGGCCGTAGCTCAGTTGGGAGAGCGCCGCAATCGCACTGCGGAGGTCAGGGGTTCAAATCCCCTCGGCTCCACCAAAACGGCCAGACGGCTGGTGACTGCGATGCGGTCGTGAGGGTTGCGCTCCAGCTTATATCGCGAACCGGCAGCCATTGTGAGCCTATTTTGATGGTCGGCGCAGCAGCGCGGCGCACTACCGCCAGCGCTCCATTGCCTGCCGGTGAAGGGACTCCGGCGGAAGTTCCGCCAATTCCATGCGAATGCCGTTCGGGTCGACGATATTGGAGAGGATAGCCTTTGTACCGCTGACGGTCGTCTCGCCGACAGCAGCCCCCCTCTGCTTAAACATCGCGGTTGCGGCTGCCATATTATCGACATGCACACCGAAATGCGTGATGCCGGGCGGCCGCTGCGCGTTCGCGGGTTGCAGCTCCACGAACGTATTCTGGCTGACCTGGACATAAACCAGCTGCACTTGCCCTGACGCGTTGGTGAGCCGGAATGCTTCCGGAAAGCCCAGCGTCTTCGTGTAATATTCAACGGCCTTATCGAGGTCGGGCACGCTGAGCCCGACGTGATTCAAGGCGACGATGCCGCGATTAGGCGTCTGGTTCTGGGCGAACGTCGTGGCGGCGAGCCCGACCACCGTGCCGGCAGCAAACAAACCAAGACCCCGCAGTACCCGCATGACCACCTCCAATGTTTGGGCCCATTGTGGAAGGCGAAATTAGAGCATGTTTCTGGATATCAGAGAAGTCGTGTCCGGGCATGTCCTGGTCACCCCGATTATCTTTGCTCTTCGCCTCAAAATTCGGGGCCGCCAGGGCAAGCCCGGCGACGATGCAGAACGATGCAATAGGGGTCTGATATCTGATTCAATACCAATGAAATCATCTCTAATCCGGTCAAGCCACGGTTTGGCTTGAAATGGATTAAACCACAATCTTGTTACGTTTCTAAATCATTTAACTGATCTCTTTTTGTGAAAAGGCCAAGTCTCTTGGCTGTTGCAGAGCATAAACCCGCCGCCGCAGCTCTGTTTTGCACATAGCTGCGATGCTGCCACTGCGAACCTGCATTTTAGTTTTCGCGCTTTCGCGATTTTATATATTCTATAATCAAGTTCAGATGCTCCTGAAATGCCTCGCACGCCGCCGGCGTCCCATCGCATCGAATATCCACCGTGGTCGGTGTGGCAAAATCACAGGTGATCTTGCTCTTTAAACCCAGTTCATAGGCATGCTCTGAGAGGTTATTCAGCAGGATCGGCAGCCAAAAATCGGATACATCGGTAATGCTACATTCAAGTGACGTTTCACCTGGCGAGGCTGGCCGAGGCTTTGACGAGGGATATGCCAGAGACGGCAGAAGATGGGCCAGCTTCGGATCTTTCCTGACCAGTTCGCGCGCTTTGTGGAGTGCAGCAACGGCCTCCTCTTCGTACGCCCCAGGATTGATGGCGATGGCCAGAACCTTTTCTAGACGATCTCTATGAGAGAGCATTGGCAGAACCCCCGGGAAGGTAAAGTCCACCAGCAACAAACGTCGTTGGTGGCAATAAGTTGCGGGGTCGCGATCAATTGATGGCACTGGATTCGACTATGGGTTGTAGTTGAATGTCGGTTCGGCAGCAGGAACTGTTGCCTCGACATGGTGCGTGCGAACAAGCTTTAAAAAATCGATGAGCCCTGCGTGCTCAGATCAGATGTTGCAACCGAGTGCTGAGGAAACATGAACAAACCAACATATCCCGATTTGCACGCCCACATCGCGGCGCTGGAGCGGAACGGACTGCTGTTCCGAGTCCAGCGGCCGATCAATAAAGATACCGAGATGCATGCTCTGGTGCGCTGGCAGTTCCGTGGTGGCATCGCGGAATCGCACCGCAAGGGATTCCTGTTCGAGAATGTGATCGACAGTACCGGCCGCCGCTACGACATCCCGGTCGCCGTGGGGATCCTCGCCTCCAATCGTGAAATCTACAGCATCGGCATCGGGTGTGACGTCGAGGACATCAAGAGAAAGTGGGATCACGCTGAGCAGAATCAGGTGGAGCCGGTTCTGGTCGAGAGAGCGCCGTGCCAGGAAATCGTGGTGCAGGGCGCGGCGCTCAATGAGCCGGGCCAGGGTGTCGACGGGTTGCCGATTCCGATATCGACGCCAGGCTTCGACAACGCGCCTTATGCGTCGTGCTCGATGTTCATTTCGAGAGACCCCGACACAGGTCGCCAGAACATCGGCAACTACCGAGCCATGGTCAAAAGCCCGACCCGCATGGGAATGAACCCGGAAATCGAGCTGAACCAGGGCATCCATGAGCATTGGCTGAAATACAAGGCGCGCGGCGAGAAGGTGCCGGTGGCGCTGATGTTGGGCGCGCCACCTGCCATCACCTTCGCGGCGGTTCACAAGCTGCCGAAGCACCTTGACGAACTCGCAGTCGCGGGCGGACTCGTGGGAGCGCCGATCCGGGTCTGCAAAGCCAAGACCGTCGACCTCGTCGTGCCGGCGGAGGCCGAGATCGTCATCGAGGGCTACATCGACACCGAATGGCTGGAGCCCGAAGGCAGCTTCGGCGAGTCGCACGGCTACATGAATCTCAAGGAGTACAACGCCTTCATGGACGTGACCGCGATCACGCGGCGCCGCGATGCCGTGCTGGTGTCGATCATCAGCCAGGTGACGCCGAGCGAGAGCAGCCTCATCAAGCGGGTCGCGTATGAACCGGCGTTCCTGCATCACCTGCGGCATCACCTGAACATCAGCGGCGTCACCCGGGTCTTCATGCACGAACCACTCACCAACCTGCGCAAGCTGATCGTAATCCAGCTCAAGGCCGATACGCTGGAAGCGGAAGTCTGGCGCGCCCTTTACGGCGCTTCGGCATTCTCCTCAGCGGTGGGCAAGATGATCATTGCGGTGAACGAGGATATTCAGCCAGAAAATCTGGACATGCTGTTCTGGGCGCTGGCCTACCGAATGCGGCCGCACCAGGACCTACGTATCCTGGATCACAAGGACATGGGGCACGGCCCGCGCACCGGCCGCGACGACAATCACTACGAAGCTACCGACTCCGCGATGCTGATCAATGCGATGATCAAGCGGCCCTTCCCGCCGATTTCACTTCCCGCGAAGCAGTACATGGAAAACGCAAAGCTGATCTGGGAGGAGTTGGGATTGCCGCCGCTCCGGCCGGAAATGCCCTGGTACGGCTATTCGCTCGGTCAATGGCCGGAGGAATTCCAGGCTGAGGCCGAGCGGGCAACGCGAAGCGAATACTGGACGACCGGCGAGGTGATGAAGCAGCGACGGCGAAAGGACAAGCGATTGAATGATCCATTTCTGTCACTTTGATACGCTGTCAACGATGTAGGGCCGACCCTCATTGGCATTAGGTTAACGAGCCGCGCGGGGCTCCCTCACCTCCCCCTGAAGGGGGGAGGTCGGCCCGCGCGAGCGGGACGGGAGGGGGTGACAGCCTTTCAGCGAATGCTGCGCGGGTGTCACCCCACCCCGGACTGCCTTTGGCAGTCCGCCCCTCCCCCTCCAGGCTACGGGATTCACACATCTCAAAAACCGACTCGAAAACAGAGACTTAGATGACCCCCGGTATAGGAAGCCACGTAATCTTGGTCTCCAATCCAGCGCTGAGAAGACTCGCTTTTTTCCTCGCGTCGGACGAGCCATCGAAAGATGTGTGAATACCGTAGGCCAGCGGGGGAGGGTAGCGAGGGGCTGGTAGCCGGGTCAGGCCCGGCAATGACGTTGGATAAACGTCAGCGAAATACGCTCTACCCCGCCGCGGGACGGTAATCGTTCCATATCGCCTTTGCGCCAAGTTCCGCGATGAGCGTGGCGTGGGCGGCACGTTCGGCGGCGGTTACGCGCGGAAGCAGGGGAATCGCCCGAACCTTCGACGGAGCCGCAAGACTGCTTACTATGATCGGAGCTGGCGTTGCGGCAATCAGCCCGAGCTGGGCCTGTCGCGCATCAATAAGCTCAACGTAAACTTCAGCCAGCAACTCAGCGTCGAGCAGAGCGCCATGCTTGGTGCGGCGGCTATTGTCGATTCCGAATCGGATACAAAGATCGTCCAGGCGGTTGGAGCTGCCCGGATATTTGCGTCGCGCTAGCAGCAACGTATCGACCAGGCGATCACGTGGAATCGTGGTCTGTTTCACTCGCTCCAGTTCAGCATTAAGAAAGCTTAGATCGAATGACGCATTATGCGCGACCAGTGCCGCATCACCGACAAACGCAAGAAGGTCGTCGGCAATATCGGCGAATACCGGATGAGACTTCAGAAATTCATACGACAGGCCGTGAATCGCGAAGGCGTCCTGGGGTACGTCCCGTTCCGGATTGAGATAGCGGTGAAACGTCTGCCCGGTGGGAAATCGATTGACCAGCTCGATGCATCCGATTTCGACCAGCCGGTGGCCTTGATAGGGGTCAAGGCCGGTGGTCTCCGTGTCGAACACGATTTCGCGCATCGCCCTTGCTCTTGTCTTCGATCCCTATGATCGACTGCGCCGAATCGGCAGCGTCGACGCGGCCCGCAAGATGGCATGGACCTGTTGGCGAGCGGAATCGAAGCCTTGAGACGTATCCACTACAAAATCGGCGCGGCGGCGTTTTTCCATGTCGGGCAGTTGCTTGGCGAGCAGGGCCTGAAATTTCTCCTCCGTCATGCCGGCCCGCTCGAACGCACGCGCGCGCTGCATCTGCGCGGGCGCCGTCGCCACCACGACCGCGTCGACGCGGCGGTCGGCGCCGGTTTCAAACAGCAGCGGAATCTCAAGGACCGCGACCGAGGCGCCGGCGTGTTCGGCTTCCTCAAGAAACCGCGCTTCCTCGCGTCTCACCAGTGGATGGATGATGCCCTCCAGGCGCTTTAATGCATCAGGGTCATTGAGTACGCGCTGTGCAAGCTTTGCCCGATCAACTCCACCGGAGTCGCTCACTCCCGGGAATTCCGCTTCGACCATCGCGGCTGCCTGACCGGCGTAAAGCCGATGGACAGCCATGTCGGCATCGTGAACCGGCACGCCAGCCTCGGCGAAAAATCGCGCCGTCGTCGATTTGCCCATCCCGATCGAGCCGGTGAGACCGATGACCACCACGTTGTCGCCTCTCCATCGCCAGTTACGCGACAAGGCTGCCGGTGCGCCTCAGAAAATCCAGCAGCTTCAGCAGCGGCAATCCCAGGATGGTAAAATGATCTCCCTCGATTCGGTCGAACAGATGAATGCCGATCTTTTCGAGCTGATAGGCCCCGACGCTTTCCAGCACAGCACTCCCGGCCGTATCGAGGTAGTCGTCGAGAAACGCTCCAGACAATTTTCGCACGGTGAGACTTGCGGTATCGGTTGCGTCGAACAGGACTTCGCCATCCCGCGCAAGCGCAACAGCGGAATGCAGATGATGGGTCTTGCCGGCCAGGATCATCAGCTGTTCGCGGGCAGCGGCGCGGTCGCGAGGTTTGTCGAAACGCCGCTCTTCCAATGCAAGCGTTTGGTCTGCGCCGACCACAATACGACTGGGCGTCGACCGCGCCACCGACTTTGCTTTTTCACGGGCCAACAGCATCGCCACATCAGCGGGGCTGCGCGTTCCAGCGTCGGCTTCGACAGCTCGCTCATCCAAATCCGGAATACGGACTTCAACCGGAATGCCGGCCGCCTCCAACATCGTGCGGCGGGATGTGCTACGGGAGGCGAGCACAAGCGGCCGATCGGCACGCCACAGCGACATCATCCCTCCACCGGTAATCGTCGTCGTTCGGCGAGCAGCGTCATTATGGCGGCTGCGGTCTCTTCGATCGAGCGCCTCGTTACGTCGATCAACGGCCAATTGTGCTTCGCGCAGAGTCGCCGCGAAAACGCGATCTCCTCGGCAACCGCCTGCCGATCGACGTACTGATCGTCATTGCGATGAGCTCTTAGTCCCAACAGACGATTTTCCCGGATTTGGACGATGCGTTCAGGACTGGCAAAGAGTCCCACGACAAGCGGATGGCGAATCGATTCCAGCTGCGTCGGCGGAGGCATGCCAAGCACCAGCGGAATGTTCGCAGTTTTGACGCCGCGATTCGCCAGATAGATTGATGTCGGGGTCTTGGACGTCCGCGAAACGCCGAGAAGTACCACGTCGGCACTTTCCAGGTCGTCGGCGAGCTGTCCGTCATCGTGCATCATGGTGTAATTGAGAGCATCGATCCGTTTGAAGTATTCCGCGTTCAGCATGTGCTGAGCGCCCACCTTGTGCGTCGATTCTGCGCCCAGATAGGCCTGGAACAGACGCAGCACTGGACCAAGGACCGACAGGCATGGCAGTCCGAGGTCTCGACACTTGTCCTCAAGGAGGCCGATCAGCGTTTGATCCAGCAAGGTGTAAAGCACGACGCCGGGCGATTCCTCGATCTCCGCCAGCACGCGATCGAGCTGCTTATTGGTACGCACCGCCGGATAGACGTGCTCGACCGGCGATGCATTGCTGTACTGAGCGGAAGCGGCGCGCGCGACCGTAATCAATGTTTCGCCGGTCGAATCCGAGACGAGGTGAAGATGGAAGAAGCTCGAATCGCGTTGCGACATCAACTTGGTTCATTGAACTTCTGTGGATTGAGGAGGAGAAAGCCACGTCTCAGGCCCAAGAGCAAGAGACGCGCGGTCGCCCGCTGCTTCTCTTTCCACATGACCACAGTCCTGCATGCGTTCAGACGTGTCTTTTCTTTCGCTGTTGAAGTTTGCTCTAAAAAACCCGGGTGGGCTTGGTGGCTATTTATAACCCATTAGCATATAAAGAGAATATCTTCTGAGCCAAGCTCCCTCTTGGCGAGGTAAGAAGCAGCCGCGATGTGGACAACCTCGGTATGGCGTTCGAAGACCGACTCATCGGTGCAATTCACCGCCATTCAAAAAATTAAAAGAGTCTGGACTCCGATTTGAAAGGACGCAATCGAACGATGGTCTGTGTGCGTACCAACTCCCCAATCTTGAAAGTCCTTGCCGACCAGATGTCTCCTCAAACGCCGATTTGGTTGATGCGGCAGGCCGGTCGGTACCTGCCGGAATATCGCGACGTCCGTGCCAAGGCTGGATCGTTCCTGGAACTATGCTTCACTCCGGCACTCGCAGCAGAAGTTACGTTGCAGCCAATACGAAGGTTCGGCTTCGATGCCGCGATCCTGTTCTCCGACATTCTTGTCGTGCCCCATGCCCTCGGGCAGAAGCTGACATTCGAAGTCGGCAACGGCCCGCGCTTGTCACCACCGATCGCGTCCGCCGAAGACTTGGATAAGCTCGCCCGTGAAATAGATCTGGATTTGCTCACGCCGGTGTTCGAGACGATCGCGAGGGTGCGATCGGAACTGGCGGACGATGTAGCGCTGCTCGGATTTTGTGGTGCGCCCTGGACGGTCGCAACCTACATGGTGGCAGGCTTTGGAACTCCGGATCAGGCGCCAGCGCGCCTGTTCGCATATCGTGACAGGGACGGATTCGACAGGTTGATCGATCTCCTCGTGCGGGCTTCGATCGACTATCTTGCGGCACAATTTCATGCCGGTGTCGACGCGGTGCAGCTCTTCGATACCTGGGCCGGAGTGCTTGGACCCGACGAATTCGACCGCTGGTGCACAAAACCCGCTGGTGAAATTGTCGCAGGTCTGCGCCGAAGAATTCCCGGCGCGAGAGTGATCGGATTTCCTCGCGGTGCGGGTACCTCCCTGGTGAATTACGTGGATAGCGTGCCGTTCGATGCGATCGGACTGGATTGGATGATCGATCGCAAGTTCGCACGTGATAGAGTTCAATCGCGCCGTCCGATACAGGGAAATTTGGATCCGTTAGCGCTGCTCGCCGGAGGGAGCGCGCTGGACCGCGAAGTGGATTCCGTGTTGGCGTGGTTTTCCGACCGGCCCTTCATTTTCAATCTCGGCCACGGCATCCTGCCTGAAACGCCGATCGCGCATGTGGAGCGGATGGTCGCTCGCGTTCGAAGAACACGTCTGTAACAGCGGTGCGGAGCGCAAGCGAGATGCCACCGGACACCAGGCAGCGATGGGTTCGCGCTGCGGTCGGAGTGGGCGCCGTCGTGGCTTTGGTAGCGGCGCTTGCGGCGTGGCATCCCGCCGGTCTTTATCTCTGGCTCAAAGCCTTTCACATCATGGCGGTAATCTCCTGGATGGCCGGAATGCTCTATCTTCCGCGGCTTTTCGTCTATCATTGCGGCGCGGAACCCGGCTCGCGCCAGTCGGAGACGTTCAAGATCATGGAACGTCGACTCCTCAGGGGTATCATCAACCCGGCCATGGTGGTGACGTGGGCACTTGGATTGTGGTTGGCCTACGATGGCGCCTGGCTTTCAGCCCACTGGCTCCATACGAAGGTGCTGCTTGTTTTGGCATTGTCCGGCATCCACGGGATGCTGGTGCGTTGGACGGCTGATTTCGCCGCTGATCGAAACCGGCGCAGCGAGCGTTTTTACCGCATCATCAACGAAATTCCGGCCGTGCTGATGGTCGGGATCGTCATTTTGGTGGTGATCAAGCCGTTTTGATCACCAAAAAAGCGCGCGTCATGGCCGGAACCCTTGCGTCTGGTCGGAACTTTTCTTATTATTTACACATCTCACCGAGCGCAGGTTGATACTGTCGAAGGCGGCCCGCGAAGGGACCCCCCGAACGCTGTATCAGGCCAGAGGCGTGTCGCTTCGGCAACGATCTGCGAAATTTTTCCCCCTCATACTCCGGGTCGGCTTTTCTCCTTGGCCGCCCACAGGAAACACCCGCATGCGGGAAATGAAGCTCCAAGACCTCAAGTCAAAATCCCCCGTTGAGCTCCTCGGCTTTGCGGAAGAGCACAGCGTCGAGAACGCGTCGACAATGCGCAAGCAAGAGTTGATGTTTGCCATTCTCAAGCAGCTCGCCGCGAAAGATATAGACATCATCGGCGAAGGCGTCGTCGAGGTGCTGCAGGACGGCTTCGGCTTTTTGCGTTCGCCGGAGGCGAACTATTTGCCGGGCCCCGACGACATCTACGTTTCACCCTCGCAGATCCGGCGATTCGGGTTGCGGACCGGCGATACCATCGAGGGCGAGATTCGCAGTCCGAAAGAGGGCGAACGCTATTTCGCGCTTTTGAAGGTCAACACGATCAACTTTGAAGACCCGGAAAAAGCGCGGCACAAGATCAATTTCGATAACTTGACGCCGCTCTATCCGGACGAACGGCTGAGAATGGAACACGAGGATCCCACCAAGAAGGATCTCTCGCCGCGGGTTATCGACATTGTGGCGCCGATCGGAAAGGGACAGCGCGCGCTGATCGTGTCCCCGCCGCGTACCGGCAAGACGGTGCTGCTTCAGAACATCGCCCACGCCATCACGGCCAACCACCCAGAGTGCTACCTGATCGTGCTTTTGATCGACGAGCGGCCGGAGGAAGTCACCGATATGCAACGATCGGTGAAGGGCGAGGTCATTTCCTCGACATTCGATGAGCCTGCACAGCGGCACGTTCAGGTTGCCGAGATGGTAATCGAGAAGGCTAAGCGCCTGGTAGAGCACGGTCGGGACGTAGTGATCCTGCTTGATTCGATCACCCGACTCGGACGAGCGTACAACACGGTCGTGCCGTCGTCCGGTAAAGTACTGACCGGTGGTGTCGATGCCAATGCGCTGCAGCGCCCAAAGCGGTTCTTTGGCGCGGCTCGCAACATCGAAGAAGGCGGCTCGCTGACCATTATCGCGACGGCGCTCATCGATACCGGCAGCCGCATGGACGAAGTGATCTTTGAGGAGTTCAAGGGCACCGGCAACTCGGAACTGATCCTTGATCGCAAAGTTGCCGACAAGCGCACCTTCCCGGCGATCGATATCACCCGTTCAGGCACCCGCAAGGAAGAGCTGCTCACGCCGCCCGACGTGCTCAAGAAGATGTATGTGTTGCGCCGCATCCTCAATCCGATGGGGACCATGGACGCGATCGACTTCCTGCTCGACAAACTCCGAAATACCAAGAGCAACGCCGAGTTCTTCGACTCGATGAACACCTAAGCCTCGGTGAACACCTGAGCCTCCGTCGAAAGCAAGGCCGGTCCCGTTCGCTCTGCTTCACTGAGTCGGGAAAACGCAATGTAGAAGGCGACCCTTGTGGTCGCCCATCTGCACATGGTGCCGCCGGCAAGAGGGGCGATCCGAAGAGTCGCCCTACGGTCGGCGTAAAGCGGCGGGTCGGTCCTATGTGATCGTCTTGGTCTTCCTGAAGCGTCGGCAACTATCGTAGGGTTGTCGCGTCTGGCTCTGCGCCGGACCGGCGGTCTGGTGCGTCAACCCGAATCAATGATCACGGAGGAAGCGATGATGAGGCAATTCGTTGGCATCTCTGCTGCGTGTGCAGTGCTGGGTCTGTACGCCATGGGCGCCGAGGCCCAGCAGAACCAGTTCCCGCTTGCGGCGCCGGCGGGTGTTGACAGCAAGGCCCGAGAGGCGGCGCCGCCGGGCGCCGTCAATCAGGGTCCGTTCAATATGAACACCTGGAAGTACGGCAACGCGTTCGCGCCGCCGCCGGGCACGAAGATCTGGAATCCAGCCAAGATCAAGTTGATGTCGGGCGGCAAGCTGGTGGGCGGCACCGTCTCATCCGGGATAGGTCCGAGCACGTACTGCGCGATGGCGAATGCCGGCTATGACTTCATCTGGACCGAGATGCAGCACGCGAACACGACCTGGGACCAGGCCGGAAAAGCGTGGCGCACTTGTCCGCACGCGAAAGCGGTTCCGGGAGCGCGTGTCCCCTACGCGGATGAGTTTCAGATTCAACACGCCCTCGATGCCGGCGCGCTGGTCATCGTGGTTCCAACGGTAGACACCGTGGAAGAAGCGGTTGCGGCACGAGACTGGACGTATTTTCCGCCCTTGGGCAAGCGCAGTCTCGGTGGTGGATACGCTTTTGATCCGAACATGTGGGGTAGCGTGCCGGGCGGCTATCGCAACACCATCAATGACAACGTGGTCTTGATCCTGATGATCGAGACCCTCGAGGGCCTCAAGAACGCCGACGAGATTGCCAAGGTTCCGGGAGTGCATGCCATTTTTGCCGCGAGCAGCGACCTCGGGAATTTCGCCGGCTACAAGCAAGGCGATCCGGACTACGAACGGGAGATCAACATCGTGCACGACGCCGCCATCAAGGCCGGCGTGAAGCTGTGCGGTCCCTGGGCATGGAGGGACCGGCCGGACTTCAGCTGCTTCCAAGCCGGCAACGAAATGGCCGCCATCGCGCGAGGCGTAAAGATCGAACTTGGCCAATACGCGGATACGCAAGGGAAGCCGGAAGTCGGGCCATTCGCGGCGGCACAGACGAGGTGACGTCCGTGGGTGCAGTAGCAGGGCAACGACGAACCGTTGCAGGTCGGTAATCGGCGAGTGCTGTTAGGGTGGGCACGCTTGCTTCGCCCACTCTATGGCGCTTCGATACGATCGGAGCGGGCGCTGCCCGCCTTTTTGGCTTTTTCGAGTCACATCTTGCCAGCGTCGCAGCACTCCCGCCGCCGACCCCGACGGTGAGCACGCACGCAGAATCGAGGTGGCCGGGACGAGCTTGGCTACGACCGGGAGGGATTGAACGTGGTTCAACACGACCGGGAAGCGCTGTGGTCAGGCCTGCATAGGCTGAGCCTCACCGCCGAGGGCTCGCGCGGCCGCCACAAGTTGGTGCGGGTCGGTGATAGGCAACGAACACCTTTGTCCGGCGCAGACCAGCGCGGCAGTCTGACCGTCGGACAGTGAAAGGGTTCGCCCAGGATGGGCGGGAGGCAGGTCGTCGGGTTGGGCGGCGCGCACCACCACGCGTTCGAGGAACGGCAATTCGGAGGCGACGGCGGCGAACTGTTCGGCCTCCGGACCAACCGCAACGATCTCGACGACCCGCAGGCGCAGGTCGAGCGCATTCATCAGGCTGGCATGAAGATACATGCTTTGTGCCGCGGTCGGCAGCAAGGCATCGAACAGGGCGTCAGCCTGGCGGCGCCAGGCGTCATCGCCGGTCAGCACGGCAAGCCGCACAAGGTTCTGCGCGGTCACCCCATTGGGGTTTGGCGTCGCTTCGTCAATGGTCGAATCGGGACGCACGATCAAGCCCTCGGCATCGTCTGCGGTCAGGTAATAGCCACCGAGGTCTCGGCGAACGTAGTGGCGGTCGAGAGCCTTTTGCCATTGCAAGGCATTGTCGAGATATTCCGTCAGGCCAGTGGCCTCGTGGAGCGCCAGAGCGGCCTTCACCATTGCGGCGTGATCCGAGGCAAGGCCCGGATAGACGAGCTTTCCGTCGCGCCACGAATGGCCGAGGCGATCGCCGCGCGTCATGTGGCGCATGATGAATACGAACGCCTGACGGGCTCTGTCGAGCCATGTTGGCTTGCGGAGTGTCACGCCGGCATTTGCCAAGGCTGCGATCATCAAGCCGTTCCAATCTGCGAGCACCTTGCTGTCGAGACCGGGTCGAACCCGGCGGCCACGCACGGTCAATAACCTGTCCCGCAATGCGGCGAGGCGAGGCTCATCGTCGTCAAGACCGCCGTTACCGCGTTCAGTTGAAGAACTGCTGGGGCGATGCAGAGACTTTAGTCGGTTTAGGATATTTTTCCCTTCGAAATTTCCTTCGTGGGTGACGTCGTAAAGGCGGGCGAAAAAATCCCCATCATCGGCGCCCAAAACCTCGTCAATTTCGGCGCGAGACCAGACATAAAATTTGCCCTCCTGGCCTTCGGAATCCGCATCAAGCGAAGCGCAAAATGCGCCCTCCGGTGTCGACATCTCGCGCAGGAGCCACCGGACGGTCTCGTCGGCGCGTCGGAGGAAAAGCTGTTTTCCGGTTCGACCGTGGGCAAGTGCGAGGAGTTCGAGGAGCTGGGCATTGTCATAGAGCATCTTCTCGAAATGCGGAACCAGCCACTTTTGATCGACTGAGTAGCGCGAGAAGCCGCCGCCCAGGTGATCGTAGATCCCGCCCTCGCACATGTGCTCGAGCGTGAGTTCGACGAGTTCAAAAAATCGCGGCTCGCGCCCGCGAAGGCCGGCACGCCAAAGCGTTTCCAGCATTGAGCACTGCGGAAATTTCGGCGCCTGGCCGAGACCGCCGTTGGTCTGATCGAATGCACGTGCGATCGCGACGGCGGCCGAATCCAATTCAGCAGCACCAATGACGACCTGATTGGCCGGGTGAGACTTGGCCGCCAGGGCTGCCATCAGCGCGGCGCGGTTGTGTTCGATGCGCTGAGGTTCCTCGCGAAACAGCCGCGCGACTTCCTTCATCACGTCCATGAAGCCCGGGCGACCGAAGCGCGCGACCTTCGGGAAATAGGTGCCGCCCCAAACCGGCTCGCCATCGCTGGTGAGGAACATCGTGAGGGGCCAGCCGCCATGTTCACCAAGGTGATGCAGCGCCGACATGTAGATTTGATCGATGTCGGGCCGTTCCTCCCTGTCGACTTTGATATTGACGAACAGCTCGTTCATTACGGCGGCGACCTGTTCGTCTTCGAAACTCTCGTGTGCCATGACATGGCACCAGTGGCAGGCGGCATATCCTATCGAGAGCAAGACCGGCTTGTTGCGCTGCTTGGCCTCGCGCAGCGCTTCCGGTCCCCACGGCCACCAGTCCACCGGATTGTTCTTGTGCTGCAACAAATATGGACTCGTCTCAAATGCGAGACGATTTTCATGCGGGCGGGAATTGGCACTTGCCATTGGAATTCCGGAAGTCCGCGGGTTGGAACGCTGGTACGAGTTCAGGTCAAGCCAAACATAGTCGGCGAGCGCGAATTTCCTAGCGTGACTGCGGCTTCCCGTCCGTGGAACGATTCGGGAGATTTGGCGTAGGGCGGGGCGGCCGACCCGGTAACATGGTCTACGTCCGTAGAATAAGTGGGTAGGAGGGATCGCCCTGCTGTGCGCAGTCAGTATGTGTAACCTAAGGTAGTAGTCACATCAATGCTCAGCCAGAAGGATACGATTTTTGCACTGTCGTCCGGGCGGCCACCTGCCGCCATTGCGGTGGTGCGGGTGAGCGGCCCACGGGCGCGCGAGGCCTTGTTGTCGCTGGCTGGACGAATTCCGCAGCCGCGGCAGGCGACGCTGGTGCGGCTGCGGTCGCGGCTCGGCAAGGGGAGTGACGCGGTGTCAGGGTCTGCGGCGGAAGCGATCGATGATGCGCTGGTGTTGTGGTTCCCGGGTCCGCGGAGCGAGACCGGCGAGGATATGGCCGAATTCCAGTTGCACGGTGGGTATGCGGTGATCGCGGCGGTACTCTCTGCGCTTGGCCAGGTCGAGGGCCTGCGCCCGGCGGAAGGCGTCCACCCCGGGCTCGAGCTTGCCGGCCGCCCGGCAGGCGGCGCCCACGGTCACCAGCGCCTTCAGCAGCCGCTGCTGCACGGCGGCGGTGGACGGGGCGC
>Ga0209060_10002297_pt1 | contig 18131 bp, 13 predicted proteins | sample Coa_R1_8_FD_187155 | JGI IMG/M metagenome (GOLD analysis project Ga0209060, IMG submission 187155) | Surface soil microbial communities from Centralia Pennsylvania, which are recovering from an underground coalmine fire - Coalmine... | ecosystem: Environmental > Terrestrial > Soil >...
AAAGACGACGAGAAACCCGCGCGACAAAGATGGCCTAGCCGCTGAGCGCCGCGCGCACCCGCGGCAGCGCGGCGTCGATCTCCGCCAGCGAGACCGCGCCCACCGAGATGCGGAACCAGCCGCTCTCTTCGCGCAGCCCGAACGCCTGGAACGGCACCAGCGCCAGGCCCGCGCGATCGAGCAGCAGCTTGCGGGTCTCCTCGTTGGTGCGCCCGGGGAGCGCGAAGCGGACCGACAGGTAGATCGCCCCCTGCGGGGCGATCGCCTCGACGGGCAGTCCGTCCTTGCGCATGGCCGCGAAGCCGGCGGCCAGCCGGTCGAGCCGCTCGGCGACGCGCGGGCGCATCTCGCCGAGGTAGGCGTCCACCACCGGCGCGTCGTCGAGCAGCGCCGCCATCGCCACCTGCTCGGGCCGCGGCGCCCAGGCGCCGACGTGTCCCAGGATGTCGGCCATCCGCTGCCGCGCGGCCGGCGGCATCACCGCCCACCCGACGCGCAGGCCGGTGGCCGCGAAGCTCTTCGACGCCGCGTCGAGGATGATGGTGTACGGCGCCACCTCGGGGCAGACCTCGGGCGGGGTGACGTGTCGGGCCCCCCCAAACACCAGCTGCCAGTAGACCTGGTCGTAGCAGAGCCAGGCGGCCTTGGCGCCGGCGCGCTCGCGGCGGTGGTTCTCCTCGACCAGCGCCTCGCAGATCGCGCGCAGCACCTGGGGATCGATCGCCGTGCCCGTCGGGTTGAGCGGCGAGTTGAGCAGCACCAGGCGCGCGTACGGCAGGTGCGGGCGCAGATCGTCGACGGTGGGGAAGAAGTTCGACTCGGCCCGCACCGGGATCTCGACGGCGCGCGCGCCGCACAGGTAGGCGTAGTGGTTGTTGTTCCAGGACGGGACCGGGTAGACGACCACGTCGCCCGGATCGAGCACCGTCCGGTACGAGCCGTAGAGCAGCGGCCGCGCGCCGCCCGTGATCAGCACCGACTCGACCGGGTACGAGAGGTCCAGCCGGGTGGCGTAATAGCGGGCCACCGCCTCGCGCAGCTGGATGACGCCGTCGGAGGGCGGGTAGTTGGTCTGCCCGGCGGCCAGCGCCGCGCGCATCCCGTCGAGCAGCGCCGCCGGGGCCGGGAACTGCGCCGGATCGAAGTCGCCCACGGTCAGGTTGCAGATCTGCGCCCCCTTGGCCTTGAGCGCCCGGATCTCCGCGGCGATGCGCAGGATCTCCGAGCCGATCACGCCGCGCGCCAGATCCGACAGTGACGCGTCGACGGTCGCCGGCTCACCGAGCTTATCGGTCAAGTCCATCGCGCGAGTATTGCACGTCCTGCGTGCGGCGGAGCTGGCCCGGCGGCTGAGGCGGCGCCGGCTCGCTCATCCCCGCGATGGTGAACGACCGGTCGCGGTGCCGGCGCGAGATGGCCGCGGGGCGGACCGAACCCGCTACGCGCGCTCGAGGTACGTGTACCCGGCCAGTCCCTCTTCGTACATCCGGAGCATCGAGCGGGTCTCTTCGAGGGTCATGCGGCTGGCGCGGACGGCCAGCTCGGCGAAGCGGCGCAGGCGCGCCACCATGTCCTCGCGCGAGTAGCTGACGTACTTGAGGACGTCGGTCACGGTGTCGCCGGTGACGACGTGGTCGATCTGGTAGCCGCCGCCGGCGGCCAGCGAGACGTGCACGGTGTTGGTGTTGCCGAAGAGGTTGTGCAGGTCGCCCAGGATCTCCTGGTAGGCGCCGATCAAGAAGATGCCGAGGTAGTAGTCGTGGCCGTTGACCGGGTGCAGCTCGAGGACCGACTTGACGTCGCGGCGGTCGATGAAGTGGTCGATCTTCCCGTCGGAGTCGCAGGTGATATCGGCCAGCACCGCGCGCCGGGTCGGCTCCTCGCCCAGCCGGTGGATCGGCATGATGGGGAACAGCTGATCGATGGCCCAGATGTCGGGGAGCGACTGGAACATCGAGAAGTTGCAGAAGTAGGTGTCGGAGAGCGCGCGCTCCAACCCCTCGAGCTCCTCGGGAACCTCGCGCATGTCGCGCACCTGCTTGAGCAGCTTCTGGCAGATGGCCCAGAAGATGTCCTCGGCGACGACGCGCTCCTCGAGCGACAGGTTGCCGAGATTGAAGAGCTGCAGCGCCTCTTCCTTGTACTCCAGGGCGTCGTGGTAGGCCTCGAGGACGTTCTTGCGCGACACGTCCTTGTAGGTCTCGAACAGGTTCTTCACCACGCGCGAGCTCTCTTTGCTGACCTTGTCGGGCGCCTTGCCGACGTCGAACTCGCCCACGCCCAGGATGTCGACCACCAGCATCGAGTGGTGCGCGACGACCGCGCGCCCGGACTCGGTCACGATGGTCGGGTGCGGCACGCCGCCGGCGTCGCAGATCTCTTGCAGCGAGAAGACGATGTCGTTGGCGTACTCCTGCGTCGAGTAGTTCATCGACGAAGCGAAGTTGGTCTGCGAGCCGTCGTAGTCGACGCCCAGGCCGCCGCCGGCGTCGAAGTACTTGAGCGGCGCGCCCATCTTGGAGACCTCGACGTAGAACCGCCCCGCCTCGCGCAGCGCGTTCTTCACCGCCCGGATGGCCGAGATCTGGCTGCCGAGGTGGAAGTGCAGGAGCTCGAAGCAGTTGAGGAGGTCGTTGGCGCGCAGGAAGTTGATGGCCTCGACCACCTCGCGGGTGGAGAGGCCGAACTTCGAGCGGTCGCCGCCCGAGGCCTCCCAGCGCCCCGACCCCTTGGCCGCCAGCTTGACGCGGATGCCGATGCGCGGCCGCACGCCCATCTTCTTGGCGGTCTCGGCGATGAGCGACAGCTCGGAGAACTTCTCGACCACGATGAGCACGGTGCGCCCCAGCTTGGAGGCCATCAGCGCCGTCTCGATGTACTCCTCGTCCTTGTAGCCGTTGCAGACGACGAGCGCCTCTTCGTCGTCCAGCATGGCCATGACGGCCAGCAGCTCGGGCTTGGACCCGGCCTCCAGGCCGTAGTGGTAGGGGCGCCCGAACTGGACGATCTCCTCGACCACGTAGCGGTGCTGGTTGACCTTGATCGGGTAGACGCCCTTGTAGGCCCCCTTGTAGCCGTACTCGGCGATCGCCCGCTTGAACGTCTCGTTCAGCTCGACGATGCGGCTCTTGAGAACGTCCGAAAATCGAATGAGCAGCGGCAGGCCGATCCCGCGCCGCGCCACCTCATCGACCAGCTCCTTGAGGTCGATGCGCGCGCCGTCGGGGCCGGCCGGATGCGCCTGGACGTTGCCCGCGTCGTTGATGGAGAAATAACTGTTTCCCCAGTACTTGACGCCATAGACCTCGGCCGAGTCGGCGACCGTCCATTTGCGGGGGATCCCCGCTGCACTGCTCATGGGCCCTACGTTGAAGAAGTTTGGGTGGAGATTCCAGTGAAAATATGGTGCCGCCTGGAACGCCCCGTCAGAATTTCAGCGAGAGCCCGCCCGTGAAGACGAAGAACGGATCGTTCGTCCCGATGAGCGCCTGGTTGAACCGCCCCTCGAACGCCTCGCGCTGCGGGATCGGGAACTGGTCCGTCAGCGGCACGAACTCGAACTGGAAGAACAGCGAGGTCAGCCGATCGAGGGCCGCGGCGGCCGAAAAGCCGATGTACCAGTGGTGCCCGGTGAAGGCCCGCGACGGGTCGCCCGTGCCGAACAGGTTCATCTTGGCGGTGGCGTCGTTGTCCGGGGGGTAGCCGCAGTAGTCGTCGGCGGTCGCCCCGTTCGCCAGCTGGTTGACGGGCGGGCAGAAGTGGTCGTCCCACAGCGACAGCTTGCCGTAGGCCGACACGGTGGCGATGTCGGCGAAGGCCAGGGTGACGATGGCGTCGAAGTCGGCGAAGAACGAGCTGCGCCCGTTGATGCCGGTGCCGCCGCCCAGGTTCCCCTCGGCGCCGAACGCGAACGGGCCGACGGCGACGATCTGGTATCGCCCGCGCACCGCGAAGTCGGTGAGGTCGAACATGGTCTGGATCTGCACACCGATGTCGAAGCCGCCGACCTCGTAGCCGTTGATGTTCTTGGGGGCCAGGGCGCCGACCATGACCCGGGTCGAGAGGTACCAGGGGTAGCCCAGGCCGAAGTCGACCGTCACCCCGCCCACCGGGTTGACCTTGGCGCCGAACGACGACATCTGCGTGCGCCGCTTGGCGATCGCCTCGGGCGACGGGCCGGTGGGGATCAGCTTCAGGTCGACCGAGTAGATCTTCTCGCGCCCCCCCTCGGCCTTCATCGTCTCTTTGTGGTCGAAGTAGCCCTTGAGGCGGAACTCGACCACGTGATCGCCGGCGCCGGCGTCGTGCACCACCGGCGTGCGGCCGATGAGCTCGCCGTCGAGCCGCACCTCGGCCCCCTCGGGGGTCGAGAGGATGCGCAGCGAGCCGCTGGCCGACAGATCGGCCACCAGCGTCACCGACTGGTTCTCCTGGAGGACGATCTCCCGCTTGAAGTCGCTGTAGCCGTCGCGGTGGACCGAGACGTAGTGCTTGCCGGGATCGAGGTCATTGCGGTCGACCGGCGCCCGGCCCAGGCTGGAGCCGTCGAGGAAGACCTCCGCGTTGGGGATGGTCGACTGCACCTTGAGCCCGGCGTGCGGGCGATCCGGCGGGGCCACCTCCATCCGGAAGCTGACGATGGCGTTCTCGTTGCTGGCCACCCGCTGCGTCTGCTCCTGCGGCTTGAACCCCTTCTTGCGCGCCCCGACGATGTGCTCGCCCGGGCGGATGGCCTCCATCGTGATGGGGGCCTTCCCCTTGTCCTCGCCGTCGACGTAGATCTCGACGTCGGGCTCGTTGGCGATGATGCGCAGGCTGCCGTTGCCGCTGGCGGCCGCGCCGAAGGTGGCCGCCACCTTCACCTGCTGGCCGGCGACGACGGTCACCGTCTGGCGCCAGGGGGGAATCCCCTCCTTGCGGACCTCGATCACGTGGTCGCCCGCGGTGACGCCCGTGAGGATCGCCGGCGCCACGTCCTTGCGGGCGCCGTCGAGGTAGACGTCCCCGCCCGCGTCCGAGCTGATCAGCAGCGTCCCCGTGGGGGCCTCGGCGCGTGTCAGCGTCAGCTCGCGGGTCCGATGCTCCCCCTCGGCCAGCTCGACCCACTCGGAGAAATCCTTGTAACCGGGCTTGCGGACCTCGACCTGGTGTCGGCCGGCCGGGACGTCGAACGCGTTCGGCGCCGTCCCCTTGTCGGCGCCGTCGATGAACACCTCGCCGCCCGCCGCGCCGCCATCGGGGCCCGCCTGCAGGTCGAGCTTGGCCATGGCCGGCGCGCGCTCGAGGGTGAACGTCATCGTCTGGCTCTTGCGGACGTCGAGCGACTGCTCCTGCGGCTTGAAGCCGTTCATCTCGACGATCACCTTGACCGGCCCGCGCGGCACCTTGAGCGTGAGCGGCGTGTAGCCGGCGATACCGTAATTCTTGGGATTGGGGGCGAGGCCCGCGTCCCAGTAGACCGTCGCCTGTTGGGGCGAGCTATCGATCTTCAGGCGGTGGGTCCGCCCCTTGACGCGCGGGCGGATCGCCGGCGCCGTCTGGGCGCGCGCGGACGGAAGCTCGAAGCCAGGAGCAGTTCCACTCAGCGCCGCGCCGAAGATCAGCAGCGCCGGGACGATCGACGGACGGACCATGCGCCCTCGCAGGGTAATGGTTGAGCGGGTTCGAGGTCAACTGATGAGACCACCACTCTCTAGTCGGCGGCACGCCCGTCTCACCTTGAGGCGGCCGGCTCAAAGGGGCGGAAGACCGACGTCCGCGAGCGGGGTCGACGGACGGCTGCCCCGACAGCCCGCGCCCCCGAGGACGATCAGAGCGCCCACCCAGGCGCCCCGTCCGACAGCCGACGACGCCCGGCCCAGCATCCGTCCATCATAGGGCGGCGCTCGAGGAGCGGGGAGCGCTATAGTCGCGGGCCGAGATCGTGTCGCCGCGTCGATCGGTTTTGCTCGGCATCCTGATGGCGCTCGCGGCGTGGGCCTCGCCCCGGCCGGCGCGCGCCTACCGGCCGTTCGACCAGACCGACGCCGACGTGGCCGAGACCCACGACATCGAGCTCGAGCTCGGCCCGGTGGGCGTGGTCCACGATCCCGCCGGCACCAGCTACATCCCCGGGTTCATCTTCAACTACGGCGTCGTCCACCGCGTCGAGCTGGTGTTCGACGCCCATCACGCCTTCCTCTTCGGCGGCCCCGACGTCGAGCCCCGGCGGCGGGAGCTCGACTCCGAGCTCCTGGCCAAGATGGTGGTCCGCGAGGGCGCGCTCCAGGATCGCCCGGGACCGAGCGTCGCCGTCGAGGCCGGCGCGATCCTTCCCACGGTCCCGGTGGCCGGCGGGGCGGGCGCGGCGGTGACGGCCATCGCCTCCGAGCGCTGGCCGGCGCTGGCGCTGCACCTCAACGGCGAGTGGGACTACACGCGCGACCACACCTTCACCTTCATCGGCGGGTTCATCGTCGAGGGGCCCGACGCCTGGGTCGTCCGGCCGGTCGGCGAGTTCTTCTTCGAGCACGAGACCGACCTGCCGGTGACGGTCTCCGGCCTCGGCGGGGCGATCTGGCGGGCCGCGCCCCACCTGGCGTTCGACGCCGCCGGGCGCGTCGCCGACCAGGGGGGCGTGCGCGAGATCGAGATCCGGGCCGGGCTGACCTGGGCGTTCAGCGTCGACTGAAAAATTCAAGCTTTTCTCGGCCGGCCGGATCGCTACCTTGGCCGCGATGTCGAAGCTGACGTTCGCCGACTGGCTGGCCCGGCAACACCCCGCCATCCCGCTCGCCGGCGCCCAGGCGATCCTGGCCCTGGCCGAGGGGGGCGCCACAGTGCCGTTCATCGCCCGCTACCGCAAGGAGCAGACCGGCAACCTCGACGAGGTGGCCATCCGGCAGGTCATCGAGGCCAAGGAGCGCTGGGAGACGCTCCTCAAGCGGCAGGCGTTCATCGTCGAGGAGATCGCCCGCCAGGGGAAGCTGACGCCCGAGCTGGAGGCGCGCGTCCGCGAGACGTTCGACGAGACGGCGCTGGAAGACATCTACCTTCCCTACAAGCAGAAGCGCAAAACCAAGGCGCAGACGGCGCGCGAGGCGGGGCTGGAGCCGCTGGCCGACTGGCTGTGGGGCGCGGCGCACGGCCAGGTCGACCCCGGCGCCGAGACGCCGGAGGCGCGCGCGGCCGGGTTCGTGGCCGCCGACAAGGGCGTGGCCGACGCCGCCGCGGCGCTGGCCGGCGCGACCGACATCCTGGTCGAGCGCCTGGCGGAGGACGCGCCGCTGCGGCAGACCGTGCGCACGGCGCTGTTCGAGCGCGGCTACGCGCGGACCCGCAAGGGGGAGAAGGCCAAGACGCCCAGCCGGTTCGAGAACTACTTCACCTACCAGGAGCCGGCGCGCGAGCTGCTCAAGCCCGAGTGCTCGCACCGCTACCTGGCGATGCGCCGGGGCTGGATGGAGGAGGAACTGATACTGACGCTGGGGGGCCCCCTCGGCGACGACGGCACGAGCGACCCGCTGACCGACGAGCTGACCGCGGCGTTCGAGGCGGCGGCCTGCCCGCCCGCGGCGGCCGGGTTCGCCGGCGCGGCGCTGCTCAAGCGGGCCGGACGCCTGGCGCTGAAGGCCTACGTGGCGCCGTCGATCGACTCCGAGCTGCACAAGGCGCTGCGCGAGGTGGCCGACACCGCCGCCATCCGCGTCTTCGCCGACAACGTCCGCAAGCTGCTGCTGGCCGCGCCCTACGGCCCCAAGGCGGTGCTGGGCGTCGACCCGGGGCTGCGCACCGGCTGCAAGCTGGCGGTCGTCGACGCCGCCGGGCACTACGTCGGCTCGGGGCTCATGCACCTGGAGTCGCCCAGCGGCAAGGCGCAGGCCGCCCCTATCCTCGCCGAGCTGGTGAAGAAGGCGGGCATCCGCGCTGTGGCGGTCGGCAACGGGACGGCGGGGCGCGAGACCGAGTCGTTCGTGCGCGAGACGCTGCGCCACTTCCAGCTCGACGTGCCGGTGGTGATGGTCAGCGAGGCGGGCGCCAGCGTCTACAGCGCCAGCGACGCCGCGCGTGAGGAGTTCCCCGAGCTGGACGTCACCGTGCGGGGCGCGATCTCCATCGCGCGCCGGCTGCAGGATCCGCTGGCCGAGCTGGTGAAGATCGATCCCAAGAGCATCGGCGTCGGGCAGTACCAGCACGACGTCTCGCAGACCGGCCTCAAGAAGAGCCTCGACGAGGTGGTCGACTCCTGCGTGAACCAGGTCGGCGTCAACGTGAACACCGCCTCCTACCACCTCTTGGGGCGGGTCTCGGGCATCGGGCCGGGGCTGGCGAAGGCCATCGTCGATCACCGCGCCAAGGCGGGCCTCTACGCCTCGCGGCAGGCGCTGCTGGAGGTGGCGCGGTTCTCGAAGAAGACGTTCGAGCAGGCGGCGGGCTTCCTGCGGGTGCCGGACTCGGCGGAGCCGCTCGACAACACCGGCGTCCACCCCGAGCGCTACGCGGCGCTGGGCCGCGCGGCGGCCGAGCTGGGCGTCGGCACCAAGGACCTGCTGGGCGCCGGCGTGAAGCTGGTCAAGCAGGCGGCCAGCCTGAAGAAAGAGCTGGGCGACTTCACATTCAGCGATGTACTGCGCGAGCTGGAGAAGCCGGGGCGCGATCCGCGCGACACGTTCGTCCCCTTCGCCTTCCGCGCCGACATCCACGAGATCAAGGACCTGCAGCCGGGGATGGTCTGCCCGGGGGTCGTCACCAACGTGACCAACTTCGGCGCCTTCGTCGACATCGGCGTCCACCAGGACGGCCTGGTGCACATCTCGCAGCTCGCCGATCGCTTCGTGAAGGACCCGAAGGACGTGGTCAGCACGGGCGACCGGGTGACGGTCCGGGTGCTGGAGATCAAGCTCGACAAGAAGCAGATCGCGCTGACCATGAGAAGCGAGCGGAGCCAGAGTGAGCGGAGCCAGAGCGAGCGGGCGCCCGATCGCGCCTCGCCCGCCGACGCGCGCGGCGGTCAGGGGCCCGGCCCGCGCGGCGATCGGCGCCCGCCGCCGCAACAGCCGCCGAAACCCGCGCCGTTCAACAACCCGTTCGCGGCCGCCCTGGGCGGCGGGAACGGCAAGCCGCCCCGCCGCTGACGGGCCCGCGCCCCTCAGGTGTAGAGCAGGACCTCGACGGCCGCGCCGGCGTCGAGGTGATCGACCGCGGCCGGCACGCAGACCAGGCCGTCGGCGCGGACGACGTTCGACAGCGTCGCCGAACCACCGCGCAGCGGGTCGGCCCACAGCGCGCCGTCGCGCTCCTCGAGCGCCACGCGCAGGTAGTCCTCGCGCCCCACGACCGAGCGGTGCGCGGCGCCGAGACGCGCGGCCCGCCGCGCCGGCCAGGGATCGCGCGCCCCCTCGCCAGAGAGGCGCCAGAGGAGCGGCCGGATGAAGGCGTCGAACACCACCAGCGACGAGGTGGGGAACCCGGGCATGCCCAGCACCGGCTTGCCCCCCGCGCGCGCGAACAGCGTCGGTTTCCCCGGCCGGATGTCGATGCCGTGGAAGAGGATCCCCGGCGGGGGCAGATCGCCCAGCGCCTCGGCCGAAAGATCCTTGGTCCCGATCGACGAGCCGCCCGAGAGGATGACGGCGTCGTGCCCTGGGAGCAGGCTGGTCACCTTCGCGCGCAGCGCCTCGGCGTCGTCGCGCACGATCCCGGCCGCCGTCACCTGGCAGCCGCAGGCTGCGACCTGCGCCGCCAGCGCGACCTGGTTGGCGTCGCGCACCTGGCCCGGGCGCGGGATGGCCTCGGGGGCGCACAGCTCGTTGCCGGTCGACAGCACGGCGACGCGCGGGCGCCGAAAGACGTCGATCTCGACGGCGCCGAACGTGGCCAGCAGCGCCAGATCCGCCGGACGCAGGCGGCGGCCCGCCGGCAGGACCGTCTCACCGCGCGCCAGATCCTCGCCCGGCTGGACGACGTTTCCGCCGGCGGCCACGGCGCGCGAGACCTCGATGCGCGCCCCGCCGCCGCTGCCGTCGCCGCTGCCGCCCAGCGCCTCGGTGTGCTCGACCATCACCACGGCGTCGGCGTCGGCCGGGAGAAAACCGCCGGTCGCGATGGCCACCGCCTCGCCGGCAGCCATCCGGCCGTGGAAGACGTCGCCCATCGGCACGCCGCCCACGACGTTCAGCACCACCAGCGACAGCTCGGAGGCGGTGTGCACGTCGGCCGCTCGGACCGCGTAGCCGTCCATCACCGCGCGCCGCTCGGCCGGCAGGTCGTCGGGCGCCATGAAGGGATGGGCCAGCACGCGCCCGGTGGCCGCCGCCAGCGGGACGCGCTCGGCCCCGACGGGCGGCGTCTCGGCCAGGATGCGCCGGGCCTCGTCGGGAGGAATCAGGGTCAGCCAGCGCGAGGACATGTGAAGGCCGCCGTTCGCGCTAGACCGGCAACACGGGCCGCCGCCGCGGCAGCCCCGACACGCTCTTGGCGCCCGCCGCCGCCAGCCGGCGCAGGAGCTCGGCGCGCAGCTCGTCGCCCGGGACCACCGCGTCGACGTGCAGATTGGCCGCCAGCTTGAGCAGATCGATGTCGGCGCGGTACTGGGCGCGCAGCTCCTCGACGTAGGCGGCCCGCTCGGCCTCGGGCTTCTCGGCGATCTTGTTGGCGTAGACGGCGTTGACGGCCGCCTCCGCCCCCATCACCGCGATCATCGCCTGGGGCAGCGCGATGGTGGCGTCGGGATCGAACCCCGGCCCGCACATGGCGTAGAGCCCCGCGCCGTAGGCCTTGCGCAGGACGACGCAGAACTTGGGCACCGTCGCGTCGGCCACCGCCGAGATCAGCTTGGCGCCGTGGCGGATGATCCCCTGCCGCTCGACCGCCTTGCCGATCATGAACCCCGGCACGTCGGCCAGGAAGACCAGCGGCAACCCGAACGCGTCGCACAGCCAGATGAAGCGGGCCGCCTTGTCGGCCGAGTCGACGAACAGCACCCCCCCCTTCCACTTCGGCTGGCTGGCCACGATGCCGACCGGCTTGCCGCCCAGTCGCGCGAACCCGGTCACGAGCTCGCGCGCGTAGAGCTTCTTGAGCTCGAAGAAGCTCCCCTCGTCGACGAGCGCGTCGATCACGGCGGCGATGTCGAACGCCTGGTTCTGGTTGGCGGGAAGGACGTCGTCGATGCGCTTGGCCTCGGCGCGCGGCGGCCGCGGGGCCACCTCGGGCGCCGGGTCGCCGGCCCGTTGCGGCAGGTAGGCCAGGTAGTCGCGCGCGGCGGCGATGCAGCTGGGCTCGTCCTTGGCCAGCAGATCGCCGCAACCCGAGACCTCGCAGTGCATGCGCGCGCCGCCCATCTCCTCCAGCGTCACCTTCTCGCCGATCACCATCTCGGCCATGCGCGGCGACCCCAGGTACATCGAGGCGTTCTTGTCGACCATGAAGACCACGTCGCAGAACGCCGGGATGTAGGCGCCGCCCGCCGCCGAGGGGCCGAACAGCAGGCAGATCTGCGGCACCGCGCCCGACAGGCGCACCTGGTTGGAGAAGATCCGCCCGGCGTGGCGCCGCCCCGGGAACATGTCGAGCTGATCGGTGATGCGCGCCCCGGCCGAGTCGACCAGGTAGAAGAGCGGCAGCCGCAACCGCGCCGCGGTCTCCTGGATGCGCACGATCTTCTCCACGGTGCGCGCCCCCCACGACCCGGCCTTCACCGTCGAGTCGTTGGCCATGATCGCCACCGGCCGCCCGTGCACGCGGCCGACGCCGGTCACGACGCCGTCGGCCGGCAGGTCCGGCGCCGTCGCGTTGGCGTAGAGGCCGTCCTCGACGAAGTCCTTGCCGCCCTCATCGCACAGCAGCGCGATCCGCTCGCGGCAGTGGAGCTTGCCGACCGCGGCGTTGGCCTCGTGGTACTTCGGCGCGCCGCCTTTCTTGATCTTGGCGCCCAGCGCCTTGAGCTCGTCGCTGCGTGACATGGTCGTCTATCGTCCTTTGTAGACCGGCGGCCGCTTCTCGGCGAACGCCGCCAGCCCCTCGTTGCGATCCTCGGTGACCAGCACTTCCTCGTAGTTCGTGCGCTCGAAGCAGAGGCCCTGTGACAGCGTGCGTCCGGTCCCGTAGTCGATCGCCCGCTTCGCCGCGCCGAGCGCCAGCGGCGCGGCGCCGGCGATCTCCGTCGCCCAGCGGGCGGCCGCCGCCGACAGGTCGTCCGAGGGCACCACCTCGCTGACGATTCCCAGCTCCTTCGCCCGCGTGGCCCCGATCCGGCGGCCAGTCAGGATCAGCTCTTTCGCCGCCGCCACCCCGGCGATCAGCGTGAGCCGCTGCGTGCCGCCCGCCCCCGGGATGATCCCCAGCCGAACCTCGGTCAGCCCGACCTCCGCGGTGTCGGCGGCGATTCGCAGATCGCAGGCCAGCGCCAGCTCGAGCCCACCGCCGAACGCGACCCCGTTGATGGCCGCGATCACCGGCCGCGGGAAATCGTCCAGAGCGTTCATGAGCGCGTTGATCTCGCCCAGGAAGACCCGCGTGTCGTCGAGCGTCCAGGTCCGCCGCTCTTTCAGATCGGCGCCCGCCGAGAAGGCCTTGTCCCCGGCACCGGTCAGGATCAGCGCCCGGATGTCGGCCCCGCCCGCGACCTCTCCAGCCAGCGCGCCGAGCAGCTGGGTCAGCTCGGCCACCAGCGCCCGCGACAGCGCGTTCGCCGCCCCCGGCCGGTTCAGCGTCACGAACACCGCCGGTCCGCGCCGGTCGACCAGCAGAGTCTCGGATGTTCCGGCGGCCGCCGTTCCCATGCCCTCCGACGCTATCACGCGATCAGCCGCCGCGCTCAGCCCGGGGCCTTCCCCAAGAGGCGGGCGACGGTCACCGCGCCGGTGCGCGCCCCTTCGGCGATGCGCATCGTCCATCCCCCCCGGCGGCGGCCCACGGGCCGCCCCAGACGCAACATCCGCGGATTCAAGTCGGCCCCGGCGGCGGCCGGCCGATCGGTCGTGCGCGCCGGGAGAGGGCCGGCCGCTCTTCGAGCTTCAGCGGACCGCCGGCCCGCCGCCAACCGACGCTCGCCATCCACGTCGTGGGCTCCGCCGTAGCCGGCGGGGCCGCCGGGGCACCCCTGACGGCGGCCATCGTGGCGGCAGACGCAACATCCGCGGAATCAAGTTGGCCACCTCGGCGCCACCCCCAAAAGTGGGCGCCCGAGCTCCGCGGGTCGATGCCGGCGGGCGCATTGAGGTGCTTCCGAAAGTTGAGCAGCACGTAGACCATGCTTCTTCGCATCTGTCGCGGCGTCGTGAGCGGGCGAACGTGGTAGCGATCGCCGACCACCTTCCCTTTGCGGCGGCCGAGCGCGCGATTGACCGCGAGCGCCAGCCGGATGGCCAGCCCATGCATGCCGCCGCGAGCCCGGCGCGCCTCGTCCCCCTCGACGATGAAGTGCCCGTGATCTTGCCGAATGGAGAAGTGAATCACGCGGAATCGGTCGACCGACGCCCGCCCGATGGCGCGCCGGAGCGCCCCGAACACCCGCGCCGACCTGAGCGAAGGAAGGCCGGGCACCGCGCGGATGGTGACCTGCAACGGGTATCGGGGATCGACCTTCGCCCGCGTATCGTGCGGCATCGACGGTCGGCCGCGCGGCTTTCGGCCTGCCCCCTTCCGTGCCCCGCCCCACCTGCTCGCCACCGGGAGCTGCAGCCGCAGCTGCCGCCTGCCTGCCGACTTGATTCCGCGCATGCCCCGGTTGTCGGCGCGGGACGGCCTCGGGTTGCGAGGCGACCCACGAGGCTTGAATCCGCGGATGTTGCGGGGGGGGGCGACGCCGGACTTGGTGCTGACTTCGGGACTTGAATCCGCGGATGTTGGGTGGGGCCCGGAGCTGCCGCCGCGGGGAATGCGGGTGGAGTCTCGGTGGTGGCGGTGGCGGGCGGCGATTCTCCCTGGAGGGACCTCCCCCCGGCAGGGTCGCGGATTCACTCTGGCAGGATCCGACGAATGATGAGGGGCCTCGGCTAGGGCCCGCCGTGCTTCGCGGTGGTCGCGTGCGGCTCCTGCCGTACCAACCATCCGCCGGCATACGACCGGCCGCGGCTCTTGGGGACAATCCCGACCTCGACGGACTGGCCCGGGCGGGCACGCGGCGTGAGCGCGGTGGGCGCCCAGGAGCCCGCGTCCGGCGTGACCCCGTCGGGGCGCAGCGACCGGGGCGTGAAGGCTTGAATGGAAGCGCCCGGCCTGAGCTCGCAGACGACGCGATCGCCGCCGAGGAGTACGGTCGCCGTGCCGCCCGAGATGCTCTTGTTCGCCTCGCCCCGGGTGACCTCATGGCAGAAGCCGCCGGGCGGATCGCCCGTGATGGTGATGATGCAGGCGATCGAGCTCAGGACGCCCTTCTGCTCGGGGCGATAGATGTCGACGCGAATCATCGCGCCGTCCGCCGCGTCGCCGGCTCGGGCTACAGCCAGGACCGCCCCGAGCCCGGCGGCCAGAACAAGAACGCGACGCCGGATCCGCATGCTTCAGACCCGCTGGCGCGCGGCGATGAACGCCTCGCGCAGGGCGTCCGGGCGGCGCAACCGGAGCCAGAACGACACCTCGCCCGCCGCCGTAGGGCCCGTGGAGGTAGGGCCCGTGGACGTAGGGTCGGTGGACGTGGCACCGGTGATCGTCCGGTAGGTGATCCGTAGCCACTGCTGCAGCAAGAACCGCCCGCTCTCCATACTGACGATGTCGCGCAGCGGGATGTCGACCGCGGCCCCCACCCAGCGGTAGAGCCGCCGCGGCGAGAGCAGGTTGAACGGGAAGTGGACCCCGGTCACCAGCCGATCGGGCAGGAGGGAGACCCACACGCAACCGTTGAAGCCGACGATCCCCCGGCGAGCGCTGCGCCAGCTCTCCTCGAAGAGAGCCTCCGGAAACCGCGCCGCCATCGCTACCCCGAAGCGCGGGACCGCGCGCCGATGGCCGCCCGGTAATACTTCGACGGCACCTCGTGCCCGACGAACGTCGAGGCCAGCCGGCCGCAGTCGACCAGCTTGTCGAGATCGATGCCCGTGCGGACGCCCATTCCCTCGAGCATGTAGACGACGTCTTCCGTCGACACGTTCCCGGAGGCGCCCGGCGCGTACGGGCAGCCGCCGAGGCCGCCCAGCGCGGCGTCGACGGTGGTGATGCCCATCTCGACGGCGACCAGGATGTTGGCCAGCGCCGTGCCGCGCGTGTCGTGGAAGTGGACCGCCACCTCGGGCGCCGGGATCTCGGCCAGCACGCGGCCCAGCACGTCGCGCACTTGCCGCGGGTTGGCGACGCCGATCGTGTCGCCCAGCGAGATCTGGTAGCAGCCGAGCGCCCGCAGCGCGCGGCAGAGCTCCAGCGCCTTGGCCGGGTCGACCGCCCCTTCATACGGGCAGCCGTAGACGGTCGAGACGTAGGCGCGCACGCGCAGCCCGGCGGCCAGCGCGGGAGGCACCGTCTCGTGAAACGCCGCCAGCGTGTCGGCGATGGTCTTGTTCACGTTCTTCTTGTTGTGCGTCTCCGACGCCGACATGAAGACCGCCACCTCGCGCATCCCGGCCGCCATCGCGGCGTCCAGCCCCTGCTTGTTGGGGACCAGCGCCGAGTAGACGACGCCCGGCTTGCGCGCGATCCGGCGCGACACCTCGGCGCCGTCCGCCAGCTGCGGGATCCACTTGGGGTTGACGAAGCTGGTTATCTCGATCGCCTTGAGCCCGGTCTCCGAGAGGGCGTCGACCAGACGGATCTTGTCCTCGGTCGGCACCATGCGCGACTCGTTCTGCAGCCCGTCGCGGGGGCCGACCTCATACAGCGTGACGTCGGGGGGAAGGTGATCGAACAACGCTCGATTTTACCACGCGTGTCGACCTCGCCGGCGACGGGCCGGTTCAGGCCACCAGGCGGGCGCACAGCTCGTCGCCGACCTCTTCCAGCGTGTCGACGACGACGTCGGCCCCCGACAGATCGTAACCCGCGAAGTTGCCGGCCCGCACGGCGATGACCTTGAGCCCGGCCGCGCGCGCCGCCTGGATGCCCGGCGTCGCGTCCTCGAACACGATGGCGCGCCGTGCCCCGACGCCGAGGCGCGACAGGCCTTCCAGGTACGGCTCGGGGGACGGCTTGCCGTGGGCGTAGTCCTCGGCGGCGACGATGACCGGGAACAGGTCGCGCACGCCGATCCCGCTCAGCGCGTCGCGCACCTCCTTGCCGCTGGCGCCCGACACCACCGCCATCTTGGCGTGGCGCGACAGCCGGCGGACCAGCGCCACCGCGCCCGGCAGCGCGCGGTGGCCGGTCTTGGCGATGAGCGCGTCCTTCTCGGCGACCGCCGCGTCGATGAGCTCGCGCATCGGGACGGTCAGCGCGTGGTTGCGCGCCACCATCTTGTAGATCTCGTTCCAGGAGTGGCCGACCACGAACCCGCGCTCGTCGTCGGTCATCTCGGCGCCGTAGCGGCGCAGCGCCAGCACCACCGACTCGACGTTCTCGCGCTCGCTGTCGACCAGCGTGCCGTCGAGGTCGAACAGGAAGGCCTCGGGCGCTCGGGGTGGCTCGGCGGCGGTCATTTCGCGGTAGATTAGGCGAGAAGCGTGACGATCCGGACCAAAATCTGGCTGATCGCCGTCAGCGTGGCGGTCACCGTCGGCGTGGCGTCGTGGGGGCGCATGTTCCTGACGCGCAACCGGATCATCAAGGACTCGCAGGCCAGCGCCCAGGAGCTGGCGCACGACATCGCCGACGACCTCAAGAGCCTGCCGCCCGACGCCGACGACCGCGCGCTCGAGGAGAAGTTGCTCGGCTACCTGAACCGGCACACCCGCATCGTGCGGCTCGACCTCTACGTCTATCGCGAGGCGAACACGCCGGCCAGCCGCATCGTCGCCCCGCGCGGCGACCGCCCGGAGATCACCCGCTTCGCGCCGATGGTGCGCCAGCCGCTGGGCTTCACGCGCCAGACCGCCGCCGGCGAATCGCAGGAGGAGCCGATCGAGCTGCCGGTCGATCTGCAGGGGCCCTGGAAGGCGACGCTGGACATGCGCTGGACCCTCGGTCCGGTCGAGGCGATGCTGAAGACCGAGGAGCAGATCTCGATCATCTTCGCCGTGGTGTTCGTGATTGGCCTGACGCTGGTCTCGGGGCTCATCACGCAGCGGGTGATCGGCAAACCGCTCGAGGTGCTGGCGGCGGCGATGCGCGACGTCGAGGGGGGGGACCTCTCGCGTCGCATCCCCGTCGAGACGCTGGATGAAGTGGGACGCCTGTCGGAGGGATTCAACCGGATGCTCGAACGACTGTCCAAGGCGGACGCCCAGATCCGCGCCTTCAACCAGCGCCTGGGCGCCGAGATCGAGAAGGCGACCCACGACCTGTCGGAGAAGAACGTGGCGCTCGGGCAGCTCAACCGGCTGCTCAACGACATGCGGCTCGACAACGCCTCGAAGGTGCGGCTGGCGACGCTGGGCCAGCTGGCCGCGCAGCTGGCGCACGAGATCGGCACGCCGCTGTCGTCGGTCTCGGGGCACATCCAGCTGGCGCTGCTTCAGCGGGACCTGCCGGCCGCGCTGCGCGATCGCCTCGACGTCTCGGCGCGAGAGATCGAGCGCATCAGCAAGATCGTGCGCGACTACCTCGACTCGACCCGGCCGCTCGAGCCCGAGCGCCGGCCGACCGCGCTCCCCAAGCTGCTCGAGGAGGCGGTCGAGCTGGTCCAGGGCGTGGCGCCCGGCAAGCGGGTGACGGTCAGCTCGCAGGTCGATCCCGCGCTCGAGCTGGTGACCGACCCCGGGCTCCTGCGCCAGATCGTGGTCAACCTGGTCTCCAACGCGCTCGACGCCGTCGACAAGAACGGGCGGATCGAGATCGCCGCCCGGCCCGTCGGTGACGACGTGCTCATCACGGTGCGCGACACCGGGCACGGGATCTCGCCCGAGGACCTGCGGCGGATCTTCGAGCCGTTCTACACGACCAAGGGGCGCGGCAAGGGGACCGGCCTGGGCCTGGCGATCTGCCGGCAGCTGACCGCGGCGCTGGGCGGCGCCATCTCCGTCGAGAGCGTCCCCGGCGAGGGGTCGACCTTCACGGTCCGGCTGCCGATCCAGGGGCCGCCGCCCGTCTCCGCCGGGAACACGGGCGAGATCCGGCTGCGCACGGCG
>Ga0209060_10002298_pt1 | contig 18121 bp, 13 predicted proteins | sample Coa_R1_8_FD_187155 | JGI IMG/M metagenome (GOLD analysis project Ga0209060, IMG submission 187155) | Surface soil microbial communities from Centralia Pennsylvania, which are recovering from an underground coalmine fire - Coalmine... | ecosystem: Environmental > Terrestrial > Soil >...
CACGATGACTTCGACCTTGGGCATCTCGCGGATGCGCAGCGAGTTGTAGGTGTCGAAGTTGGTCTGCTCGATGGCGCCGTCCTTGACGGTGCATTCGCCATAAAGCAGTGCCGACAGGCCGAACACGAACGAGCCCGCGACCTGCCGCTCGATCTGCGCCGGGTTGACGGCGTAGCCTGGGTCGATCGCCGCGACGATGCGGTGCATCTTCAGTGCGCCCTGCGGGCTCACCGACACCTCGGCGCAGGCCGCCACGTAACTGCCGTGAGCCATGTACTGGGCAAGCCCGCGATAGACGCCCTGCGGCGCCGGCGTCGACCAGCCCACTTTATCGGCGACGGCCTTGAGCACGGCGGCGTGCTTCGGCTTGAGGAACTTGAGCCGGAATGCAAGCTTGTCCTGGCCGAGCGCGTCCGCGACCTCATCGATGAAGCACTCGGTGTAGATCGCGTTGTGATTCACATTCACGCCGCGCCAGAAGCCGGCGAGGATGTGGGTGTTGCGCATCGCGTGGTCGATGAGGAGGTTCGGGAAGGCGTAGCCGAAATTGCCTTCCGGCGAATTCGGCGTCAGGCCCTGGAACACGATCGTGTCCCGGCCGTCAGGATCGAGCCGGTCGGGCGCGAGTGAAGCCGCGATCGATTGCCCGGAGATGCGCATGTGGAAGCCCACTACGTTGCCGGCCGCGTCGATGCCGGCGGTGAGCTTCGCCTGGGTCACCGGGTGATAGCCGCAGTGGGTCATGTCCTCTTCGCGTGACCAGATCAGCTTGATCGGCGTGCCGGGCATTTGCTTGGCGATCGCCACCGCCTGGCGCACATAGTCCACCCGGCCACGCCGACCGAATCCGCCACCGCACAGGAACTTGTGCACGTCGCACTTGGCGATCGGCAGGCCGGATTCCTCCGACACCGCTGCGAGCGCGGCTTCGCCGTTCTGCGTCGGCCCCCACACTTCGCACCGATCCGCCGTATAGAGCGCCGTCATGTTCATGGGCTCCATGGTGGCGTGGTTCTGGTACGGGTAGCTGTAGACCGCTTCGATCTTGCGCACCGCGCCCGCGATCGTGGCCTTGGCATCACCGGCCTTGTTGCCCACGAAGGCCTGCTCGGCATCGAGCCCACCCTTGAGGAATTCCGCAATCGAAGCGCTCGACACCTTGCCGGCCTCGCCCGGATCCCATTCGATCGGCAGCGCCTCGATCGCCTTGTGGGCGCGCCAGTAGCTGTCGGCGATCACCGCGACGCCGGAGTCGCCGACCTGCACCACCTTCTTGACGCCGGGCATGCCCATGACTTTGGCGGCATCGAAGCTCTTGATCTTGCCGGTGCGCACCGGCGAGTCCTTGATGGTGGCAATCAGCATGCCGGGCATCTTGATGTCGATGCCGTAGACCTGCTTGCCGGTGAGCTTGTCGGCGGTGTCGAGCCGCTTGACGCCCTTGCCGGCGATCTTCCAGTCCTTCGGATCCTTGAGCTTGATGTCCTTGGGAGCGTCAAGCTTGGCGGCTGCTTCCGCGACCTTGCCGTAGGTCGTCTTGCGGCCGGATGCCTGGTGCGTGATCACGCTGTTTGAGGCGCTGCATTCGGATGCCGGCACTTTCCACTCGTTGGCAGCCGCCTGGATCAGCATGGTGCGGGCGGCAGCGCCGGCCTCGCGCACGTATTGATGGGAGGTGCGGATGCCGCGGCTTCCGCCGGTCGACATATCACCGTACACGCGCTTGCGTGCCAGGCTCTGGCCGGGCGTCGGATATTCAGTCGTAACCTTGGTCCAGTCGCATTCCAGCTCTTCGGCAACAAGCTGCGCGAGGCCGGTGAGCGAGCCCTGTCCCATCTCGGAGCGCGCGATACGGATCACCACGGTGTCATCGGGCCGGATCACGACCCAGGCGTTGACTTCCGGCGAGCCGTCGGCGGCGCGGACGATATCGGGACCAAACGGCAGGCGCAGGCCAAGCGCGAGGCCGCCGCCGGCCGCGGCAGTGCCGATCACGAAAGAACGGCGATCAAGCTTCGGAACGTAATTCATGGCTTCCTCCTCACGCATTGGCGGCGGCGTGAATGGCCGCGCGCACCTGCTGGAAGGTGCCGCAGCGGCAGATGTTGGTGATGGCGGCGTCAATGTCGGCGTCGGTCGGCTTCGGCTTGCTCTTCAACAGGTCGACCACCGCCATGATCATGCCGGACTGGCAGTAGCCGCATTGCGGTACGTCGTTGTCGAACCAGGCCTGCTGCACCTTGTGCAGCACGCCGTTGGCGGCTAGTCCCTCGATGGTGGTGATCCGCTTTCCGGCCACATCGGACAGCTGCACCGAGCACGACCGCGTCGCAACGCCGTCGATGTGGACCGTACAGGCGCCGCACTGCGCGATGCCGCAGCCGTATTTGGTACCCGTCATGCCGAGCGTATCGCGCAGCACCCACAGCAGCGGGGTGTCGGGCTCGACATCGACGTTGTGGCTTTGACCGTTGACGATGAGGGTTGGCATTCGTTTCTCCCGTTCCTCGCCTCTTGCGAGGCGAAATAGATGGCGCGTCAGCGGCAATTGCGGAGTGGCATAAGAACAGCGCGCCTCACGCAAGTGTAGCGGGTTTTGAGGCCTGTGAGAATGCTACGGGCGCTCTCGTCGCCATTCCGCGGCCAGCGCCTTGCGGTCGAGCTTGCCGCGGGCGCTTTTCGGCAAGGTCTCGCGCAAGAGGATCTGCTTAGGCGCCTTGAACGACGACAAATGCATCGCGCAATGGCGCAGGAGATCGTCGGGCGCGAAAGGAGCGCCTGGGCGCAGCACCACGTAGCTCACGACCTCCTCGCCCCACACGGCGTCCGGAATGCCGATGGTCGCGGCCTCGGCGATTTCGACGCGTTGCATCAGGATGCTGTCGATCTCCGCCGGCGAGATGTTGACGCCGCCGCGAATGATGAGGTCCTTGGCGCGTCCGGTGAGATGCAGGAAGCCGTCCGCATCGAGGTAGCCGAGGTCGCCGGTGCGCATCCTGCCGTGACTATTCGCGCGCGCAGCGCCGTCTTCGGCGAGATAGCGATACGCGTTGTCGTCCCAGGCGCCGATCTCGACCTCGCCGATTTCGCCGGGCGCAAGTTTGTGACCGGCTGAGTCCACGATCGTCAGCCGCTGGTAGGCAAGCGGCCGGCCGACGGTGCCGAAGCGCCGGTCGCGACCAGGATTGATCGCCATCCAGGCGGTCTCGCTGCTGCCGTAGCTTTGCGCCACCGGGATGCCGAAGCGCTCCTCGAAGCGGCGCCATGCCGGCTCCGCCAGCGGCGCCGAACTCGACGTGATGAAGCGCAGCGTCGGCACGTCGGCGGCGCGGATGGCGGGATCGGCGCCGAGCAGCATGTTGATGGTGGTCGGGTTGCCGGCCGCGATCGTAACGTCATGGGCACGAATATCGTCGAAGAACCGCGACGCGGAGAATTTCGTGCGCATCACCAGCGTCGCGCCCCGGCAGAGCGAGCCCAGCACGCCGAACAGCTGCGCCGACGCCCAGTTGAAGGAGCGGAAATCGTAGATGCGATCGTCCGCCGACATGCCGAAGGCGTCGGCCATGGGCGTGACATTGCCGATCTGCTCGCGATAGCTCAGCACGACGCCTTTGGGTTGATCGGTCGTGCCGGAGGTAAAGAGGACGACGCCGTCATCGCGGGGGGTGGTTTGCGGCGCATGGGCGCCGCTCGGATCACCGGCCGCGACCGTCGCGAACCAGGTGCCGGCCACGGGCGCGTCCCAGCGGCCGAGCGGAAGAACACGCGACTCTCCCGATCCGGAATCGGAGAAATGGGCGTCGTGCAGCAGGTCAGCATCGCAAAGTATGATCCGGGGTCTGAGCTGCGCCAGGATGCGGCCGAGATGCGGGCGGTTCATCTCGACGTGCACCGTGCAGATCGTCGCGCCATACGCCATGATGCCGACATAGCAGGCGACATGCTCGATCGAGTTGCCGGCAAGGAGCGCGACGCGATCGTTCGTTACGAATCCCATGCGGTGCAGAAGACTTCCGGTACGGCGCACGAGGTCCGCGAATTCCGCGAACGTGATGGTGCGTGCATCTTCCACCGACACGATGTATGGCTTGTCCGGGTGAAGCCGTGCGGCGCCATCGATCCACGCCCTGATGAGAGCGGGGCCGGCATCATGCGGTGCGGGATCGTGCATCTTTCCTTAATATCGCGCCGGCTGGCGTCGCGGAAGTTCGCAGCGTAGACTTTTGCAGGATCGCGGGCGTCTTGCCCGCCCTCACATGGCGCGCGATACGCGCGCAGCGAACATTTCGCGGGAGAAACGCCATGACCGATAATCCGGATCACACCAGACGCTGGCTGATCAACGCAAGCGGCGCGGCGATCTTGTCGAACACGCTCGTGGGCGGCTCATCCCGTGCACAGGTGGCCGGTGCGCCCGCCGCGAAGGCCACAGCAGAGGCCGAAGACGCGTCGGCGGACCAGCCGATCTCGCCGGTGACGACTGCGCTGTGCGAATACGTGGCGAAGACGCTCGAACGCGACATGCCGCCCGAGGTCGTGGCCAAGACCAAGCTGCACACACTCGACACGATCGCCGCGATGGTCTCGGGCTCGCGGCTCAAGGCCGGCGAAATGGCGGCCCGCTACGTGGACAGCCTCGGCGGCAAGCCGCAGGCGACCGTGATCGGCACCGGCATCGTCACGTCGACCGTCAATGCGGCGCTTGCCAACGGCATGGCGGCGCACGGCGACGAGACAGATGATTCCCATTTGCGCGGGCGCTTTCATCCGGGTTGCGGCATCGTGCCGGCGGCGCTCGCGACCGCTGAAGCGGCCGGCCGCAGCGGCAACGACGTCCTGCGCGCGGTCGCGCTCGGCTACGACATCGGAGCGCGCCTCATTTACGCGCTTGGCTTCGGCAAGCTCTATACCGAGCGTAACAGCACCCACTCGCTCTCGACCACGTTCGGCGCGACGGCGGCGGCAGCCGCGATGCTGCGGCTTAATCCGACGCAGGTGCGGCATGCCTTCTCGTTCGCGTCGCAGCAAGCCTCGGGCGTGCCGTATTGGGAGCGCGACCGCGAGCACGTCGAGAAGGCGTTCGACTTTGGCGGCATGGGCGCCCGTAACGGCGTCACGGCAGCCACCATGATCGCGTCGGGCTTTACGGGTGTCGATGATTTCCTCAGCGGCGACAAGAATCTGTTCACCGCGGTCGGGGGCGACAAGCCGCAGCCGGGCGAACTCGTGGCGGAGCTTGGCAAGCGCTACGAGGTGATGAACACGTCGATCAAGAAGTGGACGGTCGGCTCGCCGCTGCAGTCGGTGCTCGACGCCGTCACGGTGCTGCTGGAGGACCCGGCGGTGCGCGCCGGCAAGATCAAGCGCATCGTGGTCGATATGCCGGCGGACCGACTGCACATCGTCGACAACCGCACCATCCCGGACATCTGCCTGCAGCACCTCGTCGCCATGATGATCGTGGACGGCGGCGCGACCTTCGCCAGCATTCATGATGCCGCCCGCATGAGTGACCCCAAGGTGTTGGCCATACGCAAGCTGGTCGAGGCGGTGCCGAACCAGGAACTTGTGACGGCGGTGCCGGCGCGTCAGGCCATCGTCAAGATCGAGACTACCGACGGCCGCACGCTGAGCCATCGCACCTACGAGGTGCGCGGCACCCCGGGCAACCCGATGAACGCCGACGAGGTCGCCGCCAAGGCGCTCGACCTGATGGCGCCGATCCTCGGCGATGGCCGGGCGAAGGAACTCGTCGCGGCCGTCTACGGGCTCGACACATTCGGCCCGGTGGCGGGGCTGCGGCGGCTGTTGCAGGGGTAGGGGTAATGGGAGGGGCAATGGGACCGCGGGCGTCCCGCCCGCCTCTTCAATGAAGCGGGCGGGACGCCCGCGGTCCCAGCTTACGGCAGATAAATCCCGCCATTCACGTGAATGGTCTGCCCCGTGATGTAGCGCCCGGCCGGCGAGCACAGCAGCTTTACGGCGGCGGCGATGTCCTCCGGGTCGCCTTCCCGCCCGACCAGCGGATGGCCACCGCCCGGAATGACGCCGCCCCTGCCGGAGTTCGGCGAGCGCGGGCCGCCGATGCGTCCGGGCGCGACGCAGTTCACCGTGATGCCGCTGCTGCCGAACTCGACCGCAAGTGCCTTGGTGAGGCCGACGAGGCCAGCTTTCGCGGCCGAGACATGGGCCCGCCCCGATGCGCCGGTGTGGGCCGTGAGGCCGCCGATATTGACAATGGTGCCGCGCCCTTTCGCCAGCATGCCGGGAATGACGGCGCGGCTCATCAGGAAGGCGCCGTCGAGCACCACTCCCATAACGAGACGCCAGCTTGCAAGGCTCATGGCCGTAAAGTCGTCGTCGCGCCGGAGCGCCGCGTTGTTGACCAGGATATCGACCGGGCCGAGTGTCGCGGCGGTCTCCTTCACCATGCGGGCGACGCCGGCTTCATCAGAAACATCGCCCATGACAACTCGCGCGGCGGCGCCCAGAGCCGCGATCTCTCGCACAGTCTCATCCGCCTCATCGCGCGAGGACTTCGCGTTCACCGCAATCGCAGCGCCTTCGCGCGCCAGCGCCAGCGCGATGGCGCGGCCGATCCGCCGTACGCCGCCGGTGACCAGCGCAACCTGGCCGCTAAGTTCGCCTTGCGATGTCGATGTCACGTGCGGGCCCCGCGCTGCCGATTTGAGAAATTGCGCCAACTTGCGTGTCATCGCCCGCGAAAGCGGGCGATCCAGTAACCACAGGTTACGATTGTGAACACTTCCCGATGTCGGTGGTTACTGCATGCCCCGCTTTCGCGGGGCATGCAGGCTGTGTTTCATTTGGTCACGCTTGACGCCTCACCTCCCGCTCCGCGCCAGCGAATGCACCCAGCCCTGCATGCGCGACTTGGCGTTCGCGATATCCTTTGCGGTGAAGAAATCCTCCGGCTTTACCTTGTCGACCGGATAGACCGGGCGCAGGAAATCGCTCTCGTAGCCGAACGGCACGGTGGCGTCGATCCCCATGCCGCCTTCGAAGCGCGTATTGGAGGCGGTCCACTGGGCGCTGCCGGCGGTCATGCGCTCGGCCGGCATGAAGGTCTGGCCGCGCCCGCCCGGGATCGGGTTGAGGATGTCGGTCTGCGGATTGACGCGGGTGGTCAGGCACCACATCACATCGTCCATTGAGTAGGGGTCGACGTCTTCCGACACCGCGATCGCCAGCCGCATCCCCTGCGAGCATGACAACGCCGCGGCCATGAAGTTGCGCTGCCAGCCTTCGTCGATCTGGTGACGCTTCTTGACCTGGATGATGCAGCCGCCCCAGTCGGTCATGCAAAACGGAATGACCACGTTCTGCACGATGCCGGGCTGCAGCCGCTCGCACAGTTCATAAATCGCCGCCTCGCGCACGGTGGTGTCGATGTTGTGATCGTCGAGCATGTGCACGCCGAGGCAGTAGATGATCGGCTTCGTCTCGGGCTTGCGCATGGTGACGGCGGTGACGTGGAAGGTCGGCGCCTTGTAGGCCTTGCCCATGTAGCCCGCCCATTCGGGATGGAAATGGAAGCGGCCCTGCACGCCCGCTTCTTCTGCCTGCGCCGTCTCGTAGCGGCGGTCGCGCGGATGGATGTAGCCTTCCAGCACGAGTTCGGCATCGGCGAGCGTATAAGCGTCGACGGTGCGGCACTTGACGAGCCTGATCGGCGCGCCCTGCACGGCGCCCGCAATGCCGATCTCATCGCAGCCCATCGGCAGGATCGCGTAGTCGAAACCGGCGCCCGCGAGCAGCGTGCAGGCGGGCGGCACGCCGAAGCACATGCTGATTGGGATCGGCTGGTCGTCCTTGTAGTATTTGTTCGCCACCTGCCACATGTGCGAGCCGGGCGAGATCTGGAACGTGCCCACATTGCCCCAGCGGAAGTTCATGCGGTTGTAGCCGAGGTCGGTGCCGCCGTCGAACTGGTCGAAGCTGATGCAGCGAATGCCGGAGCCGACCGTCAATTCGGTTTCGTAGCTGGTGTGCCGGATCGGTACCATGTACTGGTTCACGTCCTTCGGATCGAGCACGACGTGTTCCTGCACCGGCGCGTCAGCTTGCGAGATGATCTCGGGTTTGAGCGGCTTGCGGAATGCCGCCGCGATATGGCGGGTGCGCTCGACGTCGCTCTTCCAGCCGAACATCTTGTTGATGACGTTCATGTCGCCGAACAGGTTCGTGATCACCCGGTGGTTCGGCTTGCCCTTGACGTTGTGGAACATCACCGGGCAGCCGCCGTCCATGTGCTTCTGCAGGCCGGTGACCTCGAGGTCGGGGTCGACCGGTTTCTCGGTCTCGATCAGGTCGCCCTGCGCACGCAGCCACTCCAGCGTCGCGCGCAGGTCGCGGGGGCGGGCGTTGGGGAGAGCGTGTTCGTGTGCGGCGGGCTTGTGCACCGGCTGCTGCATTTTCTTGGCTCCTGGCGATGTGCGTTGGCCTCAATATGACCGGTCCTGGCTGCGCATGGAAGCTTGGAAATGCGCAGCCAGAATTGCGTAGCCCGGATGGAGCGCAGCGACATCCGGGAACGGCACCCGGATGTCGCTTTCGCTCCATCCGCGCTAAAGTTGCGGCGGCTCGACAAAATGCCCTTTCACGGCTCAACGGGCACAAAGGGAGCGCTCAGATGCGGATTCTATTCTTTGCACTCATGGCGGTGCTCGGCGCCATTTGCCCTGCGCTTGCCGATGACACATTCCGGATCGCGGTCGGCCAGCGCGGGCTGTGGGACACGTCGGTGGCCGAGTTGGGCCAGCGCGGCGGCATCTTCAGGAAGCACGGCATAACGCTCGACATTCTTTACACCCAGGGCGGCGGCGAGACGCAGCAGGCGGTGATCTCCGGCAGCGTCGAGCTCGGCGTATCCGCCGGCTCGTTGGGCGTGTTCGGCGCCTTCGCCAAGGGTGCGCCGCTGCGCATCATCGGCGCCGAGATGACCGGCGGGGCTGACCTGTTCTGGTATGTGCGCGCGGACTCGCCGATCCGAAGCCTGCAGGATACCGACGGCAAGACGATCGCGTACTCGACGAACGGGGCCTCGACCCACGCCATCGTCAACGCGTTCATCAAGCAGTACGATCTCAAGGCCAGGCCGGTTGCGACCGGCAGTCCGCCCGCGACGCTGACGCAGGTGATGTCCGGCCAGATCGACGTGGGCTGGGCCGGGCCGCCGTTCGGCCTCGACCTCATCGACGAGGGGAAAATCCGCATCATCGCCAGCGGCAATGACGCGGCTGCGCTCAGGAATCAGACGGTGCGGGTCCTCATCACCAATGCCGCGACTTTGCAGTCGCGACAGCCCGCGGTCGAGCGCTTCATGAAGGCCTATCGCGAGACCGTGGACTGGATGTATGCGGACCCGGCCGTGTTCAAACACTACGAGGATTTCATGGGGATTGGTGAGGCCACCATGCGCCGCGCCCGCGACCGCTTCTATCCGAAGGCCGCGCTCGATCCCGACGCCATCGTTGGCACCGACGCCATCAACGCCGACGCGGTCGGATTCAAATACATGACGGCGCCGCTGACACGCGAGCAACTCGCCGAGCTGATCCGCATTCCGCCGCGGTGAGATCTTGCGACAGCCTGTAGGGCGACCCTTGTGGTCGCCCCGTTGGCACGCCGTCCGTTTCGGGCCAAGAGGGCGACCACAAGGGTAGCCCCTACAGCAATCCGGGATCAGGGCGGTGATTGCTTCACGCGCTCATTCGGGGGAGATGACACGCTACGTGATTCCATCAGCGCGAGATTTGCTGTAGTCATCTGACGGAATAATAACGCGCGGGGAGAGAATGACCGAGGACGTAAAGCCGGTTGCGGCCGAGAGTGCGGCGACCGTCACGGACGAGCAGCTGCGCAAGGCGGAGGCCTATGTCGAGGCGGAGGAGGGGGCCACCAACCGTCTCGCCGGCTGGGCCGGCATCATCGTCACGGCGATTGCGGTCGCCTGCACGCTGTTCCACCTCTACGCCGCCTACGACATCGTGCCGACCCAGCCGCTGCGCTACACGCACGTGGCGTTCGTGATGGTGCTGTGCTTCCTGCTGTTTCCGGTGGCCGCGCGATTTCGTAACCGCATCCAGGTCTGGGACGTGCTGGCGGCGGCCGCGACGGTCGTCATCCTCGGCTACGCGCTCTACGGCGGCGAGGACTTCACGGACCGCGCCACGGTGCCGGAGCGCCTCGACGTGGTGCTCGGCGTGATCTTTATTGTCCTGCTGCTGGAAGCGACCCGCCGCACCAGCGGCTGGATCATGCCGGTGGTGGCGGTCGCCTTCATCGCCTACGCGATGACGGGGCCCTACCTGCCTCCGCCGTGGACGCATCGCGGCTACGACGTGTCGCGCCTGGTGGGGCATCTCTTCATCACGCTGGAGGGTATTTTCGGCACCGCGGTCGACGTGTCGTCGACCTTGATCATCATGTTCACAATCTACGGCGCGTTCCTGCAGCACTCCGGCGCCGGCAAGTTCTTCATCGATTTTTCGATGTCGCTGATGGGCGGCAAGCCGAACAGTGCCGGCCGCACCGTGGTGCTGGCGTCATTCCTGCTGGGCGGACCGTCGGGCTCCGGCGTCGCCACCACCGTCACCATCGGGGCGGTGGCCTATCCCATGATGGCGCGCGCGGGCTTTGAGAAGAACGCCGCGGGCGGCCTGCTTGCGGCCGGCGGTCTCGGCGCGATCCTGTCGCCGCCGGTGCTCGGCGCCGCCGCGTTCCTGATCGCCGAGTTCCTGAAGATCAGCTATCTCGACGTGATCTGGATGGCCACCATCCCGACGCTGCTCTACTACACCTCGCTGCTGTTTATGGTGGAACTCGACGCGCGGCGTTTCGGCGCCAAGGTCGTGCCCTACGACACGACGCTGTCGCTGTGGGAGATGACGAAGCGCTACGGCTTCCATTTCACCTCTCTGATCGCCGTTATCATCTTCATGGTCGCGGGCTATTCGCCGATGCTGTCGGTGTTCTATTCGACGCTGATGTGCTTCGTGCTCTCGGGGCTGACGCCTGAAACCGCACTGGCGCCGCGGCCGCTGCTGTTGGCACTCACGATCATCGGCGTCCCGCTCTATTTCGTGACGGACCTCTGGCATCCGATCCTGTTCTTCATCGCGCTCATCGGCATCATCGTCATGAGCCGGCGCAGCCCGGAGGCTGCCGCAACTTCGAAGAAGCTGGTCCGCACGCTCGCCGACGGCTCGATCGGCGTGCTCAACGCCGCGACGACCTGCGCGTCGGCCGGCATCATCGTCGGCGTCGTCACGCTCACCGGGCTCGGGCTGAAGTTCTCCTCGATCGTGCTCGATTATGCAGGCGGCAGCCTGCTGATCACCGCGATCTACACGGCGCTCATCGTGTGGATCGTCGGCCTCGCCGTGCCGGTGACCGCCTCCTACATCATCTGCGCCGTGATCACGGCGCCGGCGCTCACCAAGCTCGGCGTGCCGGACTTCGCGGCGCACATGTTCATCTTCTACTATGCGGTGCTTTCCGAAGTGTCGCCGCCGACCGCGCTGTCGCCGTTCGCAGCCTCAGCCATCACGGGCGGCGATCCCTATCGCACCACGCTGCAGGCGTGGAAATACACGCTGCCGGCATTCCTGGTGCCATTCGTGTTCGTGCTCGACCCGATCGGGGTGGGCCTCTTGATGAAAATCCCGAAGGACGGCAGCGTCGCGGATATCTTCATCATCACGCTCAAGACCGCGGCCGGACTTGCCGCGCTGGCGGCCGGCGCCCAGAACTGGATCTTGCGCCGGACCACTCTGGCGGAGCGCATTCTGCTGATTCTGGCGGGCCTGCTCCTGGTGTTTCCGAGCCTGATCGAGGCGACCGCCGAACAGCTTTCCGGCTACGATTTGCCGCATCCGGCGCCGTTCGGCCTGGTGATCATGGCGATCCTGCTGGTAAGACAGTGGATGATGACGCGGGCCGAACCCGCGAAGGCGTAGGGCGAATCGTCTCCTGATCTGTTGAGACGGTTCTCAGGTATCGTCACCCGCGACCGGACGTGTCAAAATGAAGGCCCTCATCCTTGAGGAGCCGTGCTACGCACGGCGTCTCGAAGAATGGTCAAGGGTTCGACTGGGCCTGTGGCCATCCTTCGAGACGCCCGCATCGAAATCGGCTGTTGCCGATTTCGACACTTTAAGGTGCCGAAGTCGGGCAAGCCCGACTTCGGTGCGGGCTCCTCAGGATGAGGTCGGAACTTTGCGTCAACGCAAATCCAGGGAGTGAAACATGGCGCACGGAAGGTCTCGGCCGAAATATCGGTCGATCTCCTCATTGGCGATTGCCGCGGTCTGCGCTGCGCTGATTTCGGGCGCCGCGCTGGCGCAGATGAAGACAATGTCGATTGCGACCGGCGGCACTGGCGGGGTGTTCTATCCGCTTGGCGGCGGCCTCGCTAACGTTCTTTCAAAGGCCATTCCGGGGCTCCAGGCCACCGCGGAAGTCACCGGCGGCTCGGTGGACAATCTCAAGCTGATCGGCTCCGGCCAAAGCGAGGTCGCGTTTACGCAGGCCGATGCGGTGTATGACGCGGTGAACGGGCTCGACAAGTTCAAAGGCAACAAGCTCGCGATACGCACCCTGATGGTGCTTTACCCGAACCAGATGCACGTCGTGACTATCGAAGGCACCGGCATCAACAAGGTTGCGGACCTCAAGGGCAAGCGCGTCTCCACCGGCTCGCCCGGCTCTGCCACTGAGGTGATGGCGTTCCGCGTGATGGAAGCCTTCGGCCTCGACAAGGACCGCGACGTGAAGCGCGAGCGCCTCGGCGCTGCGGAGTCCGTCAACGCCATCAAGGACCGCAAGATCGACGCCTTCTTCTGGGTCGGCGGATTGCCGACCTCGGCCGTGACCGATCTTGCTGCAACGCCCGGCGTCAAGCTCAAGCTGATCGATCACGCCGATGCGGTCGCCAAGATGAACGCCAAGTACGGCAACCTGTATGCCGTGAGCGTGATCAAGGCCGGCATCTATCCGGGCCAGGACAAGGATAATCAGAACTCGGTCGTGTGGAACCTCCTGGTGACCGGCGACAAGATGCCGGACGACATGGCCTATACGATCGTCAAAACGATCTTCGATAAGCAGGCGGACCTGATCGCGGTTCACCGCGAAGCGGAGAACTTCTCCCTCAAAGCCCAGGTCAAATCGAACAGCACGGCGCCGTGGCATCCAGGCGCCTTGAAATATTTCGCCGAGCGCGGCGTGGTGATGTAACTTACTAACTCCCTCCCCCGCGAGCGGGGGAGGGGACCAGGCGGCGCCCAGTTAAGAGCTCATGCCCGACAAACCACACGCCAACCCGACCAAGCCCACGACTCCACCTGACACCGCGCCGCCGGTGCCGGTGTCGCGGCATCTGTTGACCTGGTGGTTTGGCCTGATGGCGCTGGGCGGCGTCGGGTTCGGGGTCTATGCCGATGAGCGGCCGTTCGGCAACGGCCTGCTCGGCCATCCGCTGATCGTGTTCTTCGCCTTCGTGATCGCGGGCCTGCTGACCCTGCGTTTCCTTCACGCGCGACCGGTCCTGGAATTGATTTCCGCCGCACATCTCGCAATCGGGGCGGCTATCGCCATCGCCTGCTTTTTTGTCGGCGACTGGTTCGGTGCGAACCTTATCCACATGCCGTAGGTTGGGTCTATGGGAGGCGATAGACGGCGCATCAAAGCGCCTGAATCCAAAATGGTCGCCTGAAAATGGCCTTCCTGCGTTCCTTCTCCTTGAGTGATTTTGCCGATTCGCTCGTCAGCCTCATTGCGGCCTTCGTTCTCGCCGGCCTGATCGGCGCCGAGCGTCAATATCGCCAGCGCAGCGGCGGATTACGCACGAATGTCCTCGTTGCCGTCGGGGCGGCGACGTTCGTGGATATCGGAATGCACCTCAACGGCGATGCCGGAGCGACCCAGGTCATCGCTTATGTGGTCTCCGGCGTGGGGTTTCTCGGCGCCGGCGTCATCATGAAAGAAGGCGGCACCGTCTGGGGGCTCAACACCGCCGCTACCTTGTGGTGCTCAGCCGCCGTGGGCGCGTGCGCGGGAGCCGATTTGGCGATCGAAGCGGTCGCGCTCACCGCTTTCGTGCTGGCCGGCAACACCTTGCTTCGCCCTCTCGTCAACGCCATCAATCGCGCACCGATCAAAGAAAGCCGAACTGAGGCCATTTACGAGATTCGCCTTACCACCACCCCACAGCATGTGGACAAGGCACGTGAATTGATGCAGTCGCAATTGGAATCCGCCAACTATCCGCTCCGGGAAATCGAAGTGAAAGAAAGAGATCAAGAGGCAGTTGAGCTGGTGGGAACGCTGCTCGGGAATACCGCTGATCCAATCGAACTCGACGAAGTCGTTTTGCGGCTCGATCGGGCACCATTCACGCATCACGCAAGTTGGAATTTGCGAACAGCAGAGTGATGCACGCCATACATTCAGAGCCCGTCGGTGCGCCCGGCGCAAAACGGGCACGGGGCAGCCGCTCAACGGTGGTTCTTTTCAACGATCGGTTCCTTCAGCGATTAAGAGACTGGCGCCCCGGGATCAACTCCGAGGACGGCGATGACTCGATTTTGCCATGAATGTCGGCGCGATGCGCTTTATGCTGCCGGACCGCAGGGAACTTCTATTCGTTGACCGTGGTGCGCAACATGCCGAGGTCAAGCGAGCGCGGGGACTGCCCCGGAGGCGTTGTGGAAATCTCCAGTCGCGGGTTGCGGCGGGTGAAGTCGCAATACGCAAAGCTGAGCCCTGAGATCGAGCCGCGGAAGCTTCGCGCATCAGTCTGTTGGACCGTAAAGCAAGGCTGGAATGGCAATCCGCGCAGTGAGGCGCAAATCGAATCGGGCTGCACGCGGATGGTGCCGGTCGGCAGTGTGACCAAGTGGACCGGCCCTGCGCCGCGTACCTGAATGGTGCCGACCACAGACCCGTCCGCATTGATGCGGCCCGCCCCGCTGCTGCCCTCGAAACAGTTATAGCTAAAATACTTGCCGGCAATGAAGCGCTTGGCTTCTTCCGGCTTGAGTTCGCCCGCCCAGGCCGGCATGACGGCTACGATGCTTGCAACCACGACGATGCTACGCCCCAACATGCCCGACTCCACTTTCGAGAACCCTCTTAACCGGTTTTGTTAAGCCGCCCCTTACCATACCCGAAAATGAGGATGATTGGATTTGGTGAATAACCTCTGAACGCGGCTACTGGATTTTGACCACGAGTCGACCGCGTATGCCACCTTCGACGATCCTTTTCCCCATCGCGATAACCCTGGTGAGGTCAATTTCCTCAGTCATTTTGGCCAATTTGTGCCGGTCGAGGTCACTGGCGAGCCTTCTCCACGCCTGGTTGCGCACCGGAAGAGGCGCCATCACGGATTCTATTCCTAGCAACGACACGCCACGCAAAATGAAAGGTGCGACCGAAGTTGGCAGCTCCATGCCGCCCGCGAGGCCACAGGCCGCAACCGCGCCGCCGTAACGGGTCATCGCCAGCACGTTGGCGAGCGTGGTCGACCCCACCGTGTCGATCCCGCCCGCCCAGCGTTCCTTCGCAAGCGGGCGCACCGGGCCGGTGAGTTCTGCCCGGGGAATCACCTCGGTCGCGCCCAGGTCCTTGAGATAACCGGTTTCGGCCGGCCGCCCGGTCGAGGCAAAGACCTGGTATCCAAGCTTGGCCAAAAGCGCGACGGCGACCGAGCCGACCCCGCCGGCAGCGCCCGTGACGATGACCGGGCCGCTGCCCGGCGCAATGCCGGCACGCTCAAGAGCGGTTACGCACATCATTGCCGTGTAGCCGGCCGTGCCGATCGCCATGGCATCGCGGCTGGTGAGGCCCGGGGGCAGCGCAATGAGCCAATCGCCTTTCACCCGTGCTTTTTCCGCATACATGCCGAGATGGGTCTCGCCGCAGCCCCAGCCATTGACCAGCACCTGGTCGCCAGGCTTCCACGCCGGATGCGACGAGGCCACGACGGTGGCGGCCGCGTCGACGCCGGCAATCATTGGAAACCGCCGCACGACTGGAGCCTTGCCGGTGATCGCGAGGCCGTCCTTATAGTTCACGGTCGACCATTCGGGCCGCAGCGTGACGTCGCCCTCCATCAAGTTCTGCTCATCGAAGTCCGTCAGCGCTGCGTCGGTGCCGCCGTCGGTCTTGGTGATGACAACTGCTCTGAACGTGGCCACCCGGGCTCTCCTTTTCGGTCTGGCGCACGCGAAGGTTTACGCGCGATCACATCGTGGCCGCAAGGGAACCGTACTCCGGTGCGTCAAACACCCGACAATGGCATTACACGCGCAGGATCTCGCCTTCCTCACGCCGGCGCGTGCACGAGCCGCTCGATCGGTTTTTCGACGATCGGGAGATTGATCAGCGCCGACATCACCCCGAACAAGATCGAGAGCCACCACACCACGTCGTAGGAGCCCGTGTGCTCATAGGCGAGTCCGCCAAGCCAGACGCCGAGGAAGCCGCCAACCTGATGGCTGAAGAACGCAAACCCTGCGAGCATTGCGAGCCATCGCGTGCCGAACATCATGGCGATCAGCCCGTTGGTGGGCGGCACCGTTGACAACCACATCAATCCCATCACGGCGCCGAAGATGAGGGCGCTCGCCGGCGTCACCGGGAACGAGATGAAGGCGAGCACCGCGAGCGCGCGGATCAGGTAGATCACGGAAAGGATATAGCGCTTGGGCAAGCGTCCGCCGAGCCAGCCCGACGACAGCGAGCCGATGATGTTGAAAAGGCCGATGACCGCGATGGTCCAGCCGCCCACAGATGCCGAAAGGCCTTTGTCGACCAGGTATGCCGGCATGTGAATGGTGATGAAGGCGAGCTGGAAGCCGCAGGTGAAAAAGCCGAGCACGAGGAGCAGATAGGAGCGATGCGCGAGCGCTTCCCCAAGCGCCTGCTTTAGCGACTGCGATGCGCGCGCGCCGGCCGTCGCGACATTGCGGGGCGTCGCAAGCGCGAGCGAGAGCGGCAACATGATGAGGCACAAGCCGGCGAAGCTCATCAGTGCGCCTTGCCACCCATAGGCGTCCTTCAGGGCAACGGCGAGCGGCGAGAACACAAACTGGCCGAACGAGCCGGCTGCCGTTCCGGCCCCGAATGCCAGCGAGCGCCATCGGTCCGGCAGCAGCTTGCCGAATGCCGCAAGCACGACGTTGAACGAGCACCCGGACAGGCCAAAGCCAAGAAGCGCACCCGCAGACAGCTCCAGCATTGCGGGCGAATGTGCATTCGCCATCAGCACGAGTCCGATGACGTACATCATGGCACCGCCGGCCAGCACCCGAAGTGCTCCGAAGCGGTCCGCAATGGCGCCGGCAAAGGGCTGCGCCACGCCCCACAACAGGTTCTGCATGGCGAGCGCCAGCGAGAACACATCGCGGCCCCAGCCATTTTCCTGCGACATCGGCGTGAGGAAGAAGCCGAGCGCTGAACGCGGCCCGAATGAAAGGATTGCCATCAGGCAGCCGCAGATGATGATCACGCCGGGCGTACGCCAGCTCATGCGCGAGGGTGCTGCTTCAACGGTGGTCATGGGCGGCTCTTTTTGAAATTTGCAGACGCATGTGGATTGACGAAAATACAAACTCTCCGTGCAACGCATGGTCGGAGATTGCGCTCGCGCGAGCGCGGCACCACATCTAAGGTCTCGCAACGTTCAAACCAAATCGAAAATTACGCAAGTCATGACCAATTTGCGCATGGCAGCCATCCCGGCCGCCTGTGCGATGCTGCCATTCGCAATTGCACGCCGATTTGGTCGCTTCGAACCGCGGCAGGGCGGATTAGTTTAATCCGCCATGGTCCACGGCGGATTTATGCCTTCGGCTAAACCTGCCTACGATCAGGGACCGCGCTGGTTATTTCACCTGGCATCGAGATCGGCTATTGGTTTGTCCCCCGCTCAAAACCAGGTTTTTCATGACAAGTACAATCTGCCCGGATGCCTTTCTCTCGCCGTTTGCCATTGAGGAAGCGGTAACGCGGGCGCTGACGGAGGACTTCGGTCGCGCCGGCGATGTCACCTCTATCGCGACGGTGCCGGCCAGTCTCACTGGGCGCGCCG
>Ga0209060_10002301_pt1 | contig 18110 bp, 12 predicted proteins | sample Coa_R1_8_FD_187155 | JGI IMG/M metagenome (GOLD analysis project Ga0209060, IMG submission 187155) | Surface soil microbial communities from Centralia Pennsylvania, which are recovering from an underground coalmine fire - Coalmine... | ecosystem: Environmental > Terrestrial > Soil >...
CCAAAGCTTTATCCTCAATGGAAAATAAAAATTTTTCAGGATTTACCAGTTGCCTGCAGCTTAGCCACATCTCTCCTTCATAAGTTTTAAAAACATTTCCTTTGTTAGTTATTTTTACAAGCAATCCTTTTCTTTCCCCATTGCTGTACACATTATAATAAAACCAATAAACAAAAAGCACCAACAGCGCAATCACAATCAGCAGAGTTGACCACAGAAATTTTTTCATAATTAAAGTTTTTAAAATTAAAAGCCATATTTATCAACCAGATAAATTAATGCTGTCATATTGATGGCACCTAATTCCAATTCTCTTTTGTTCACGTTTTCAAACACATCATTTGGCGTGTGATGATAATCAAAATATCTCTGCGAGTCTGGTAGCAACTCGGATACTGGTGTTCCAAGAACTGCATTTAAAGGACCCACATCCGCCCCACCACCTCCAGCAACAAATTTATAAACACCATAATCCACCAATAAAGGCAGCCATTTTTTTCTGATATTATCTAATTTATCAGCAGGCAAAGCAATGCTAAAACCACGCGGCGTGAAACCACCAGCATCACTTTCCAATCCGAAAATATGTTTTTCATTTTTTGCTTTTGCTTCGGCTGCATATTTCTCTCCGCCATCTCCGCGGTTTTCTTCATCTGCAAAAAGAACAACGCGAATGGTATGTTTGGGTTTATATCCGAGCGCTTTTAATGCACGCAATACTTCGATGGCATGCACACATCCTGCGCCATCATCATGCGCACCTTCAGCAGGATCCCATGAATCGAGATGACCGCCAACAGTAATAAATTCATTGGGAGATTCAGTTCCTGTAATCTCTCCGATTACATTGTGACCTGTTGTGTCGGACAAAGTATGTGCATTTGTTTTTAAAAAAATTTGCGCATTTTTATTTTGCTGAACTGCATCAACAATTTTATCAGCATCCCATAACCCGACAGCAAGCGCCGGGATTTTAGGCTGTGCGTTATCATATCTCATCGCGCCTGTGTGCGGAAAATTATCAGTAGAATTGGTGATTGCTCTTATAACTACTGCAACAGCTCCGTACTTCGCAGCACGGCTTGCTCCCATGCCACGATAACGCACCGCATCACCATAACCATAAAAAGTTTCAATAAATTTTGGGTTGAACTTATAATTATAAAAAACAATTTTCCCTTTTACTTCATCTTTCTTTTGCTCAAGCTCATCAAAAGAATTTACCAATAATACCTGTGCTGTAATTCCTTTGTTGTCTGTTCCTACTGAATTTCCCAAAGCAAGTGCGGCAAGCGATTCTTCCTTATTTCCGCTGATCAATTTCACTTCATCTTTCCCGCCGCGAACCCAACGTGGCACTTTGCATTCCTGCAGCCACACTTTATCTGCTCCCATTTCCTTCAATGTTTTCACTCCCCAGTCTTCTGCTTCATACATTTTCGGCGAGCCTGTTATTCTTCCACCAACAGTTTTTGTAAGCGTATGGAGATTACTGTAAGCTTTTCCATTCACTAATATCTCATCAGCAATTTTTCTGATAAATACGGAGTCGTCCGACTGTGCAAATAATGAAGCTGAAAATAAAACAAGTGAACAAGTGAACAGTAAGCGATGCATGGTTGTTAGTTTTAGCATTGCAAAATAAGCAAAGTGAAGATTAAATCATGATGAAAGGGAAAGAGATTATTAAGAATCTGATTAACTTCGGCGCTTTAGTAGTATGTCGTAAGTGATAAGTTGTAAGTACATAACTTGGAAATTCCTTACCACTTACAACTTGCCACTTAATCTTCACTTTGCACAAAACCAAAATATGCGTATAGGGATTGTTTGTTATCCAACATTTGGCGGAAGCGGCGTTCTTGCAACAGAACTTGGAAAAGCACTTGCAGATAAAGGTCATCAGGTTCATTTTATTACCTATCAGCAACCCGTCCGGCTGAATGAATTCAATGCAAATATTTTTTATCATGAGGTACGTGTTACAACGTATCCTTTGTTTGATTACCAGCCTTATGAAACAGCGTTATCAAGCACGATGGTGGATGTGATAGTAAATCATAATCTCGATCTTTTGCATGTTCATTATGCAATCCCTCATGCTTCCGCAGCTTATTTAGCAAAAAAAATAGTTGAAACACAGGGCAAAAATATTCCGGTGATAACAACGCTTCACGGAACTGATATCACACTTGTGGGAAGAGATAAAACATTTGCTCCGGTTGTTGCATTTTCCATTAACCAAAGCGATGCCATCACTGCAGTGTCAAAAGATTTGAGAGATGATACTTATAAAATTTTCGATATCAAAAAAGAAATCGAGGTCATCCACAATTTTGTAGATGTAAAACGATTTCATAAAAAACCAATTGATGCGTTCAGAAAAGTGATTGCGCCAAATGGAGAAAGAATTTTAGTGCATGCTTCGAACTTTAGAAAAATAAAACGCGTGCAGGACGTAGTGAAAATTTTTGCAGAAGTCAGAAAAAAAATCCCAAGCAAATTATTGTTTGTAGGTGACGGACCGGAGCGCCCCATAGCAGAAGAGCTTTGCCGTGAATTAGACCTTGATAATGACATGCGCTTTGTGGGGAAACAAGAACAAATGGAAGAGATACTCGCTATTTCTGATTTGTTCCTGCTCACATCGGATTATGAAAGCTTTGGGCTTGCAGCATTGGAAGCCATGGCAGCCGAAGTTCCTGTGATATCCACCAACGTTGGCGGCTTGCCGGAAATTAATGTGAATGGAGAAACCGGTTATCTCAGCAATGTCGGAGACATTGAAGATATGAGCAAGCATGCTATTGAAATATTAAAGGATGATGTTGTGCTGAAAAAATTTAAAGCTAACGCGCTCGCACATGCGAAGAAGTTTGACATCCATAACATCGTTCCAAAATACGAGCAACTGTATAACAGGTTTTGTAAATGTTTGTGAGGAAGTCGGCGGCCTTCGGACGACAATCGTCAGACATAAATTCTAAATTCCGGATAAATTTTGCAAGCTTATTTTCAGCAATTTCCAATTATCAACATTCGATAACTGACGACCATTTCATTTTCTTCTCAGCCATTGCTCAGGATTAAGATTTTTATTTGCATCGTCAAGAATAATAAGTTGAATTTCTCCATTACCATCTGAATTTTCTCCTGCTTTACCGATTATTTGTCCAACTTTAACTTTATCACCTTTTGATACAGAGGCTGAGGAAAGATTACTATAAGATGTAAAATATTTTCCATGCTTTAGCAAAACAACTGACGCTCCTTCAATACTGAATACAGACGAAACTTCACCATCAAATACAGCCTTAATAGAAATACCAGATTGTGTCTCTATCGTAATACCTGGGCTATTAATTTTGATTCCTTTCATGCCCTCAACTTCTGAAAAACCAAAAGGTACGGTAACATGACCGGCTTCAACAGGCCACGGTAATCTTCCTTTATTTTTATAAAAGTTTTCTGATATAATCATTCCTTCCGGAGTTAAAGGAAGAGGGCTACTTTTGGTTTTAGTAGTAGATGCGTTCAAATTGCCCGACTTAACGGCCGCAGAATTATCTACAGGATTATTATTAGCATTATTTTCTTTAACAGGATTTGTTTTTGCTTCTGCTAAACGCTTCTTTTCTTCAGTAGCTTCTCTGTCTTTGGCCAACTTTATTTCGCGATTGATTGCAACCCGTAACGCAGCCTGCAATTTTCCATCCTGCCTTTTCTTTATTGCCAAATCTTTCTGCAATTCTCTTTCACGCGATTTCAGGCTTGACACAAACTGGTCTTTTTCTTTTTTCTCATCCTCAAGCACTTCTTTTTCTTTATTCTGCTTTTTCAGCACAACATCTTTTTCTTCGCGCTTTACCTTAAGGCCGCTAATCTTGTTTTGCAAAAGCACTTGTGTCTTGGCAATGTTCTGTGCTCTTTCTTCACGGTAAGCTCTATACGATTTCAGGTATGCCACTCTTTTCACGGCGTCATTAAAACTGGCGGCGGAAAAAATAAAATTCAAAAAATCATAATTGCTCCTGTTTTTGTATGCATATACAACGCTTTCTTCATATTGCTTTTTCAGTGTGTCGAGCTCTTTGCGGAGGTTCAAAATATCGCGCCATGATTGGTTCATGTCGCTTTGTATGAGGTTCACCTGTGCATTGATATTTTGTATCGCAGCTTCCCTCAATCTTAATTTTCTTTGTAGCAAAGCGAGCTGGCCCAGCGTTTGTTTCCTGTTCTTCTTTGTTTCATCTAAGGTTTGCTTTACATCTTCAATCTGTTTTTGAATAGCGGCACGTTCCTTTTCAAGGTCGCTGCGGCTTTGAGAAAATGAAGCGATGGATGAAATCAATAATAAAAGAATGAAAAGAGGTTTCAGCATATCATTGCTTTAACGGGTTTAATAAATACATAGGGCGGATGGGGCAAAGCACATTATGCAAAATTTATTTTATAACGCTTATTTGTGTTTATAATTTTTCGGGATCGTGAATGGAAAGCTTAAGTTCTCGTTAAAATTAAATTGTTTGTACACAAATTCAATATCAATTTTCCATTTCTCAGTAATCGAAATTCTTCTGTATGTCGAAAAGTTATTTGAGTAATCACCGTATGTCAAATCGCATGTTCTGGGAAGCATTACATCTACATTATCTAGCTTGCTATGGTTCAATGTGTATCCTTGATTATTCAGTGTCAGGTAATTTTTAAAAACTTTGCCAATGCTTAATAAAGAAATAGCATTCGCTTCTTTTCTGTAAAAAACAATATTGCTGTCGAGATAAATCGGATTGCCCATCAGCAAATCCTGCAGCGTATAAAAATCCAGCGGTATTCTCGCCGTTTCCTGTAAAAAACCAACAGAGCGGAACACTAATTCTTTGTTCAGTTTGTTGAGTACTTTGACACTATCAGGCGTTATCAAAATTCTCAACGCTTCAATTCCTAATAATGCAGAAGCTTCCACTCTTATCCAAATGGCGCTGTCTTTTTTCATGCGAAGGAATGCAGTGAACTGATTATCCTTGCCGTTATTATCTACATAATCCACTTTGAGCTTGGCGGAAAATGTCTGAAAATCTATTTTGTTTTTTTCTACTTTGCTAAAGATGTCATTGATGAACCTGATCGAATCTTCTTTTGGATTGTCGACAATCACAACAGAATGTGCCGTATCCTTTTTGGAGTTAGAAATTGCTTTCTGGATCTTTTTAGCAGAACGGCAGCTTGCAATCAGCAACGTGACAAACACTATCCCAACAGCCAAATAAAAAAATCTTTTCATACACTACGATTTTCCTGTATGCCCAAAACCACCGGAACTGCGACTCGTTTCATTTATTTCTTCCGCAACTTCCCAATCTATTTTTTCAACTTTTGCAATCACCATTTGTGCGATGCGATCTCCTTGATTAATGGTTTGTTCTTCCTGAGAAAAATTTATCAGGATCACTTTAATTTCTCCGCGATAATCAGCATCTACAGTTCCAGGCGAATTAAGGCATGTGATGCCTTGCTTGATAGCCAGCCCGCTGCGCGGCCTCACCTGCGCTTCAAAGCCTTCAGGCAATTCAATAAATAATCCGGTAGGTATCAGCTTTCGCTCGAATGGTTTTAGTAAAACGGGGTCTTTTAGGTTAGCTCTGATGTCCATGCCTGAAGAACCTGCAGTAGCATATTCAGGCAATGCGTTGCCAGATTCGTTTATGATCTTCACTTTCAATTTCGGCATGGGCGCAAAGATAGTCAGCAAATGTGAAAATGGCGCAATGTGAAAATGTGAGAATCCGGAATCAAAATAAAATTATAGAACCAAAAAATTGAATTGAAATAAATATTCATTCATTCGCAAATCCGCACATCTGCACATTACTTAATTTTACATAGCAACACGTTCGCATACGCAACAAGCCCTTCACCTCTTCCCACAAAGCCCATTTTTTCTGTTGTTGTTGCTTTTATGCAAATATCATCATTTCTGATCTCAAGAATAGAAGCAATCACATTCCTCATCTCATCAGAATGCTTTTTTATTTTCGGTTCTTCGAGGCAAACTGTTGTGTCAATATTAACCACCGAATATTTTTTTTCTTTGATCAGGTCATAAGTTTTCTTCAATAAAATCTTGCTATCAATATTTTTAAAACCAGCATCCGAATCAGGAAAATGCATGCCGATATCTCCGAGGCTTAATGCACCAAGCATTGCGTCACAAATTGCATGAAGGAGAACATCCGCATCGCTATGCCCCAATGCGCCTTTGCTATGTGGAATTTTAACGCCGCCGAGCCAAAAATCTCTTCCTTCTACAAGCTGATGAAAATCTATTCCAAAGCCAATCCTGAATGACATGTGATGTTTTTAAAAAGAGAAAAGCGCTCTGACCTTTATGAAACAGGACAGAACGCTTCAAAATTATTTCTTTTATTAATACTGCTTGAATTAATTGTTTGTTGGAGCTGTAGAGGAAGTATTGTCTTTGTTATTATCAAGGTCAAATACCAATCCAAATCTCAAAGTGTTTGATAAAGGATTTCTTGTGACTCCATTTCCTGAAGGAACAAGGTAAGAGAAGTTCAATCCGATGACATTGTATTTAACACCAACACCAACCGTGAAGAATTTTCTGTCCCCTTGATTTTTATCTTCATAAAAATATCCGGCACGAACAAAGAACTGGTCTGCATAAGAATATTCTGCACCAACAGAAACATTGATCAGGCTTAATTGATTGCCTCCGCTAAAAGAGCTGAACCAGCTTCCCACTACACTTTTGCTTCTATAATTTGAAAGATTTATTGAATCCTGAGTGGCATCTGGGTCTGGATTTGGAGCGGCAGGCACTAATAATTTGTGAAGATCAAGGCCGAAAGTGATTTTGTTCTGCTCATCAAAAACGGCAGTATAAGCGGCACCAAGACTCAGGTTCGCAGGGATATAATCCTTTTGGGTTGCGTCGTTCGTGTAGCCAATCTTGGTGCCAAGATTGGTGAAGGTTGCACCAAAGTTCCAGCCCTGGCCATTTTCTTTGGCAAGTGTATAGAACAGGCTGATATCTCCTGCAACTGCATTTCCTGCTTTATAAATAGAACCCTGGCTTGGTGCATTTGCTGCCAGGTTAGAATGAATATATCTTAAGGCCAGGCCAATTGAAAGCCTGTCGGACAATTTTTGAGAGTAACCGAAATCTGCGCCCCATTCTCTTGGCTGCCCGGTGTTCAAAAGGTTTCCGCTTATATCAGTAAACTGAATATTACCAAGGCTAAAGTATTTAATAGAAGCAGACAAAGCTTGCTTATCATTCAATTTGTAAAAACCAGAAGCTGCTAATAAATAAACATCATTAAGGCCGAGGTCTTTCAGCCATGGAGTGTAGGTGAGCCCGATTCCTACATCATGTTTAGCGAAAGGAGTTTTCGCATTATTATATAAAGCTGAGTTCGCATCTGTGGGTGTCGCAACTCCCAAATCTCCCATACCACCGGCGCGTGCATCCGGAGAAATCCTCAAAAAGGGAACTGCGGTTGTGACAACACCATTGGCATAATATTGCGCATGCGTATAAGAACTAAAACCCGTAATCAAAATCAGAAAAGCAGTTAGCCTGAAAATCATCAATCGTTTCATGTGTTATAATTTAGCTTTAAAAGGTATCGTCAAGCTTTCATTGATCCCATTCAAAATTATTTGGCTTGGTTTTATCGGAATCCTATAAATGCTTAAGCTTGTAAAGTTATATCGCCGGGCTCTAAATTTAAGATTTATACAAATTTGTTTTTAAGCAATATAAATACGCAAATAAAATACCATATAAATATTATACCGCCATTTTTATTGCAATTATTCTCACAGCCATAGTTCCAGAATATACACGAACGGAACGAAACGCCATTTATTGTGCAGCAAATTGAATTTTACGAGTTTAGAAAATTAAAAAGACGGAGGAAACCTGACGGCACTTTGAATCGTTATTCAAATGTATAATAAATATCATGCTATAGGTTTTTTTCTACATTGAATCACGGGTTTATACTTAGGCAATTTTGATGAAACCATCTATATTCGCAATTCAGTATATCCTTTGGATAAACAATTGAGGCAATACAATATTCGCATCATATTTCCGTTTATCCAGTTTCAAATCACGGCTAAATGATTGTAAAAATGAATCTGAAAAACCTTGCTCTCTTCGCATCTTCTGCTTTGTTGATCACATCCTGCAGTAAGAAACCCGAACAATCCACAGTTACAGGCTGGAACTACAATGATAAAAACATGGGTGGTTACCAGGTAGCTTTAGAAAAAGAACAGAAAACCGGGCCAGGCCTCGTGTTTGTTCAGGGTGGTACATTTACCATGGGCTCTACTCAGGAAGACGTTATGAGTGACTGGAACAACGTTCCAAGAAGAGTTACTGTTAACTCCTTCTACATCGATAGAACCGAAGTAGCAAACGTTCACTACCGCGAATATCTTTATTGGCTGAATAATGTTTTTGATGGCGATGAATTCAAAGCAGTTCGTGATGGCGCATTGCCTGATACATTGGTTTGGAGAAGCGAGCTGGCTTATAATGAGCCATTGGTAGAATATTATTTCCGCCACCCTTCTTATAATTATTATCCAGTTGTAGGCGTGACCTGGAAGCAGGCACATGACTTCTGCTTATGGAGAAGCGACCGTGTGAATGAAAAAGCATTGGTTGATAAAGGTTTTATCAACAAAAACTCTTTGAAAAATATTCAGGGCCTTGGCCAGGAAAACTTTAATACAAAAGCATATTTGTTGGGAGAATATCAGCCAACTCCGGGCACTGCAGCAAAATCAAAAAAGAATGAGCTGAAAAACCCGAATGGCACACCAAGAACTCAGGTCACTTTTGAAGATGGTATTTTATTACCAAACTATCGCCTGCCAACAGAAGCAGAATGGGAATATGCAGCACTTGGATATATCAATCAAAATCCATTAGCAAGCAAAACTGATAAAAAACGTGGTGAGGAATTGGTGGTGAACAAACAGGTTTATTCATGGAGCAGCAATGTGAACGGCCTTCGCGACACAAAACACGGAAGCTGGCAGGGAACTTTCCTTGCTAACTTTAAACGCGGCTCTGGTGATAACATGGGGGTTGCAGGGGGCTTGAACGATAATGCAGTTTATACAGCGCCTGTTACTTCTTTCTTCCCGAATGGGTTTGGGATTTATAACATGTCTGGCAACGTGAGCGAATGGGTGCAGGATGTCTACCGTCCATTGTCAAACATTGATGTGGATGATGTAGCACCTTATCGCGGTAATAAATTTGAAGCAGTTGACATGGGCAAAGAAAATAAAGCTGAACGAGATAGCTTAGGCCACATAAAAATGCGTGACGTTACTGATGAGGAAAGCAAGAGCCGTCGTAACTATCAAAAAGGAAATGTGATCAACTATCTCGATGGTGATTCATTGATCACTGGGGTTAAATACAATAGCGATAGCGCATCTCATTATGGATATGGATTCACTACGCTCATCAGCGACAAATCAAGAGTGATCAAAGGTGGCAGCTGGAATGATCGTGCTTATTGGCTCAGCCCCGGCACACGCCGTTTCCTTGAAGAAGACCAGGCAAGCTCAACAGTTGGTTTCCGTTGCGCAATGGACAGAGTTGGCAGCCCGTCTGGCAATGGAAGACAAACAGGTATCAACTATAAACAGAGAAAACAAAATACGCGCAAGCAATAAAGAAATTCTTTTCAGTAAAAAGCCATCCGAATGTCCGGATGGCTTTTTTGTTTGGCTCATAATAGTTGATAGCAGATACATTTCTTTATTTGAATTATCAACTAACGAACCAATCAACTTTTCAACTTACCAACTTTTCACGTAGGTTTGTCTGCATGATATCTATTGAAGAATTATACAAGATCTATCAAAGCCATCCTTCCATTCAAACTGACACAAGACAGCTTAAGCAAGGCGATATTTTTTTTGCATTGAAGGGAAATAATTTCAATGGCAATCTTTTCGTAAAACAAGCTTTTGAAAAAGGAGCTGCTTATGCGGTAGTGGATGAAGCACAAAAAGAAACTTCAGGTAAAATCATCTTAGTAGATGATGTGCTGACAACTTTGCAAGCGCTAGCAAAGCATCATCGCCAGCAATTCAATATCCCTTTTATCGCCATCACCGGAAGCAATGGAAAAACAACAACCAAAGAATTAATACACGCCGTTCTTTCTTCAACTTTTAAAACATACACCACACAAGGCAATCTGAACAATCATATCGGCATCCCGCTTACTATTCTGAAAATAAAAGCTGATGCAGAAATAACTGTGATTGAAATGGGCGCTAACCACCAAAAAGAAATTGAAGGTTATTGCAAATACACGCTCCCTACTCACGGACTTATTACCAATGCAGGCAAAGCGCACCTTGAAGGATTTGGCGGAATAGAAGGCGTGAAAAAAGGAAAGGGCGAGCTCTTTGATTTTTTAAGAGCAAATAATGGAACAGCTTTCGTAATGTGGGATTACGAATACCTGCATCAAATGACAAATGGGATTTCAAAAATTATAAAATATGGAACTCACGATGCCAGCATTACGGGCATTGTGAGCAAGAGTGAACCTTTTCTCGAAGCTGAAATGACAAGCGGCACTTCAATCAAAAAAATAAAAACTCAATTAGTGGGCGATTATAATCTTCCCAACATTCTGGCAGCAGTTGCAGTTGGAAAATATTTTAATGTGGAGGATGAAAAAATAAAATCAGCCATCGAAAATTATGAGCCATCGAACAGCCGCTCCCAGATGATTGAAAAAGGTTCCAACAAAATCATATTAGATGCTTACAATGCAAATCCAAGCAGCATGAAAGCCGCTGTTGAAAATCTTGCAAAACTACATGCTGAAAAAAAAGTTTTAATGCTCGGCGCAATGGCAGAGCTTGGTGAAGAAAGTTTAGAAGAACATAAAAACCTGATCAGCCTCATCCAAAAATATGCCTGGCACAAAGTGGTTTTAGTTGGTGGTGATTTCTTAAAGATTGAAAACCCGTTCAGAACACTCAAGTCTTCATTGGAAGCAAAAGAATGGTTCCAAAAAGAAAACCTGCAAAATGCTTACATTCTTATCAAAGGGTCAAGGAGCATGCAGATGGAAAAGGTTTTGGAGTGAGTTATAGAAGAATGATCATGCGATTACTGAATATGTTTATTCTTTTTTAAAATAAGTCTCTTTCTAATTAATTCTTTTTCTACTTCATCTTTCAGCTTTTTCTGCTTTCCCTTTTCAAGGAGTTTTTGTTTAATCTTTTCTTTGGCAATTTCAGCTTCGATTTTTACTGCATATCTTTTTTGTACAAATTCTTTCTTTTTTTTCTGTCTGTCAAATACCAAATCGTTTGAACATAAAAATTCTTCTAATTTTTGTATGTCACTAAATGAAGGAGTTATATAAGTTTGTTTTTCGTTTACGAACATTAATTGTATAATTCTTGTGTCAGTTAACTGTACAAAAATATTTTCAGCTCTTTTTAAGCTAATTTTTAATTTTCTGCATAAATAAGCAGCAGAAGGTATTTGAAATCTTAATATGTCTCTTGCTGCATCATTAAATAATAAGTCTCTACTTGATGGCGGAATAATTTTTTTGCCTTTTAGATATAAATCATCTTCAGCAATAACTTTAATTAATGCATTTAATTCTTCTTCTTTTAACTCCCAATGATTATTTTGTTCAGCTTGCATTTCTTGAACCTCTTTTAACACATCTTCTTCTGTAAGCATTTTCATGTTAAATAAATATGAATTTACCTATGATAAAACTATTACACTAATATAAATCAAATTGAGTATTTTTATTAAGGTTAGCCAAACAAAAAAAGCCCCGCTTATCGCGAGGCTTTCAATATCGCACTTATCAATTTTATTTTTTCAGATATTTCGCTTGTGGCAGAATTACATTAGGGATTGTTGTTCCTTTTTCATAGATGTAAATCTCCGCACGCCTGTTCAGCCACGCCGTGTTCGGATTGCTGTTATCAGCTACAGGGTTTTCTTTTCCATAGAACCTTGAAGTCATCCTGTCTATAGAAATTCCTCTGCTGCTCATATATGAGTGAACAATATTTGCTCTCTTCCTTGATAGCATCATGTTGAATTCATTCGTGCCCACATTATCTGTATAACCTTTAATGCTAATCATTAGATTGTTGTCTTTCTTTATGCGGCCTATCACTTTATCAATCCTGGTGAATGCACTTGAGTTCAGGTCATATTGGTTGAATTCGAAATACACTACAAACTTCACAACTGCTTTTCCATCAATTGTGTCCACTTCAAAATCATCTACACTGAAATCATCATAGTTAAACGCTTTCAATCCTTTCTTTGCATTGCCAGCCGCATTCGGGTTGTCACTGTCATCATTGGTGAACTCATCATCATAACCATCTTTTTTACCTTTTCCGTTCTTGCTGTTCTTACCATTCTTTCCATTCACTCCATTATCATTCAAATCATCCTGACCATCTTGCCCGTCCTTGCTGCTTTTCGCCTTCATTACAGAGTCCATGTTGACGTTCAGATTGTTCAAGCTGTCTTTATCTTTTTTCGACGTGCTATCACTATTCTTCTTTGCAAGGCTGTCTTTCGGTTTATCAGAAGTAGTCGGCTTAGATGAAACTTCATCTTCCATCGGTTTTTTCTTTTTGAAATTCACAGGAACGTACAGCGATACTGTGTACATCACTGTGCTTGCATTATTTTTTGTGAGACCATAGCCATAACCAGCTTGTGCCACTGCCATAATTTTTCTCGAATGAAATTTCAAACCAACACTGACAGGTGCTGACAAATAAGATGAGTCATTGATCAGATCATGAATGCCTATTGAAATAAACGGTTGCAATTTGTAGCGACCTGGCAACAAATGATAATACGCAGTCAGGTCGAGAACATTATAAGTTTTTGGCCTTGTTGTTCCTACCAATACATCAGTGCTGGTGACATGTCCGTAACCGAGGCCGATATCTGCGCTTGCAGAAATCCTGCTCGTGATATTTTTATATGCAGATAAAGAAGCAGAGATCGTGCTTCTGTCTAACATAGAAAGAGTATTCGCATTGCTTTGATATCCGAAATGATTTTTTTCGAGCATCCCATAATCAACCAACTGAAATTTGAAAAGCGGAGAGATAAACCATCTGTTGTCAAAATCCTGGTTGCTGCCAACTTGTGAAGGATCAGTTTTATCAACGACCAATTTTATGTCATCAGATTTTTTAGGAGCAGTTGTATCTTTTTTTGCAGTTGTATCTGCAGCAGGCTTTGCTGAAGTATCGCGTTTTTGATGAGCTACGGTAGTATCGAAAAGTATCCTTTTGGAAACTGTTTCTGACGTGTCCTGTGCACATAGGATATGAGTAGCCATTAGCATGGTGGCTGCACAGACCAGCAACTTAGTCATGGGTCGTAATTTTAAGTTTTTCATTAGCGTGAACAGATTAGGGACCTGAACAACTGATATTGGATATTAGAAATCTATGCGCAGCGCCAGCTCCAGGCCATTTCGCCTGAGGCCTGCGGCATTGATGCTCGAAATATTTATATCATAAGATAATCCGAAAATCAATTTTTGATATCTCAGTTCAATATTAGGGACCAGCGCATCATCATATCTGTAACCTAAACCAAAACCAACTGCTGCGCTGCCTGGAACTGATGACAAATACTTCACATAGGCTAAATCGAAGTAGTGTCTGTAAGCCGGACCTTGCCAGTTCATGATCATATAAAATGCAACTTCATCGTCTGTGGAAGTAATGTACTTGTAACTTCCCTGCACTCCTATTCCCATCTTTAAACGTAAAGAATCCGTTTTTAGTTTATCAGTGTATGGTCTATTTACCTGAAGAGCTGATAATCCGAAATACCATTTATTATGTCTTGAGTTATTGAACACGGAAACTCCTGAATTAAAATTGAAATGACCATAAGACCATCCATTTGCAAGAACGTCGTTGCTGACGCTATGTTCAATTGGTCCGTAATTGTCATATTGATCTCCAAATGCATTTTCAACTCCGCTCAGATTTAATCTGCTCTGATAATATGCCGCCTGAAAACCTGCAGCAGCATAAGTTTCATTTCGCCCGATCGGAACAGCATATGAAACTCCTAATAATCCAAGTGTGTTATTTAGTATGCCCTGATTTGATTTGTCTGATGCAGCTCCTGCGCTGATGCTGAAATAACCTGAGTTCCTTTTATCCTTCGCTGCTTTTGATAACAGCGGCATGTCGAACATGGCACTGACGCTATTGTAGGCAATCGCTCCGCCGTACTGAACATTTCGATAGTTCAATTTCAGGCTGTTTATCTTATCTGTTTTGAGGGATTGATTGTACCATATCGTCATATCCTGCACACGCGAGAAATTGATCTCCTGCGCATGAGCCAATCCCACAGCAAAAACAAAACTTAATAATAAACAAACTCTTCTCATCTGGATATTGGATTTACATTTTTTTTAGATCCTTCATAACAAACTAATTTTTTACAGCTTATTATCTGAAAAATTATTTTCAGGTATACATGAACATTATCAACAAATTCATCCAAAAAATTTTAACCCCACACATCACTATAATTATCTCACCAACGATACCATTCCTTTCTGTACAATTGTTTTTCCCTGATTGTCTACTCCTTCAGCCACCCACAAATACGTTTCAACAGGCTGAGGAACTCCTTTTAATCGGCCATCCCATCCGGCATTCGGATCTTCTGACGTATACACTATATTTCCCCATCTGTTATAAACAGTGAAATAATGGAAGGTTGATATGCCTACTAAAATCGGTTTCAAAATATCATTATTGCCATCGCCATTCGGTGTGAAAACTTTCGGCACATAAATATTAACAGGAATAAATCTCACTCTTGCCGGGCTACCGTTAATAATATCAACGTTACCAACTTTTGCTGTGATCAAAACAAATCCGGGTTTTGTGCTGGTGATTTGAATGATAGCATCACCATTTGCATCTGTCATCACCGGCTGTGGTGTTATAATTGTTCCGCTTCCGGAGTCAATAGCAAAAACAATATTTTGTCCGGGTAATTGAACTCCATTCTGGTCAACAATATGCGCTTTCACAGTTGTTGTTGCCTGTCCGTCAGAAATTGCTTCATATACCACAACAGACAATGCTGTATTTGGATTGTTAACATCAGGATTGTTTGTGAACACTACTATTGCAGCGCTTCCATTGATAATATTAGTTCCATTAACCGTTGCAGTGATGCTTACAGAATCAGCAACAGTGCTGGTTAATGTTATCACTGCATTGCCGTTTGCATCTGTTGTTACAGTTGCGCTGCCGACAAATGTTCCCGTGCCACTTGCAATCGCAAACGTTACAGACGCGTTCGCAACAGGGTTACCGTTTTTATCAGCTATATGTGCCTTCACGCTATTTGTTGCAGTGCCATTTGCTGCTGCATCATTCACCACAACACTAAGCGCTGTTGAGTCTGATGTTACATCAGGGGAGCCTGCGACAAACTGAACAACTGCCGGACTTCCGTTTGTAATATTATTTCCGCCTACTGTTGCAGTGATACCAACATTGCCGGCAACTGTGCTTGTTAATGTAATAAGTGCATCACCATTTGCATCTGTTGTTACAGTCGCACTGCCAACAAATGTTCCGGTGCCACTTGCAATTGTGAAGACAACCGACAGACCTGCCACCGGCATGCCATCTTTATCAACGACATGTGCTTTCACACTATTGGTTGCGGTGCCATCTGCTAATGCACCGGTTGTAACTACTATTAGTTTGGTAGCACTATTTGTTACGTCTGCACTATCATTCACAAACTGAACCACAGCAGGACTTCCCAACGTGATAGCATTACCACCAACAGTTGCAGTGATTCCCACATTGCCAACAACAGTGCTTGTCAATGTTATTGTTGCATTTCCATTGGCATCTGTTGTTACGGTTGCACTTCCAACAAATGTTCCTGTTCCACTTGCAATTGAAAATGTTACTGATTGATTAGCCATCGGCAGGCTATCCTGATCAACAATATGTGCTTTCACACTATTTGTTGCTGTTCCATTTGCCATCGCACCTGTTGTAACGACAATTAATTTTGTAGCTGTGTCTGCAACATCAGGAGCTGCATTCACAAAAGTTACTGTTGCTGGGCTGCCATTTGTAATATTATTTCCACCAACAGTTGCAGTGATTCCAACGTTGCCTGCAACTGTGCTTGTTAATGTAATAACAGCATCACCATTCGCATCTGTTGAAACAGTTGCGCTTCCGACAAATGTTCCTGTTCCGCCTGCTATTGCAAATGTTACTGATTGACTTGGCACAGGATTGCCGCTCGCATCTGTTATATGAGCCTTCACACTATTTGTTGATGTGCCGTTTGCGATTGCATTATTTGTAACAACGCTCAGTTTTGTTGTTGGTGAAGATGTGCTTGGCGCACCTATCACAAACTGAACGGTTGCCGGGCTGCCGGTCACAATGCTGTTTCCATTTACTGTAGCTGTAATATTTACATTGCCCGGCACTGTGCTTGTTAATGTAATAACAGCATCACCATTTGCATCTGTAGTAACGGTTGCGCTTCCCACAAAAGTTCCTGTTCCACTTGCAATCGCGAATGTTACTGAAGTATTTGTGATCGGATTATTATTAGCATCTGCGACGTGTGCTTTTACACTGTTTGTAGAGGTTCCATCAGCAGTTGCTCCTGTTGTAACTACAATAAGTTTGGTATTGCTATTTGCGGGGCTTCCGCTGACAAATGTTACAGTAGCAGGACTTCCATTTGTGATATTGTTACCATTCACTTTTGCAGTGACGTTAACATTACCTGCAACTGTACTTGTTAATGTTATTGTTGCGTTGCCATTTGCATCTGTAGTAACAGTTGCACTTCCAACAAAAGTTCCCGTTCCACTTGCAATTGCAAACGTTACCGAGGTATTTGGAACTGGATTTCCTGTTGCATCTGTTATATGAGCCTTCACGCTGTTTGTCGCAGCCCCATCAGCTGTTGCATTATTTGTTACAACACTTAGTGCAGTTGATGACGATGAGGTGCTTGGCGCTCCAACCACAAACTGAACTGTTGCAGGGCTACCAGTCACAATGCTGTTTCCGTTTACTGTGGCTGTTATATTCACATTTCCCGGAACTGTGCTTGTAAGCGTGATGACTGCATCGCCGTTTGCATCTGTTGTTACAGTTGCGCTTCCCACAAAAGTTCCTGTTCCACTTGTGATTGCAAATATTACTGAGGCATTTGCTATCGGGTTATTATTCGCATCTGCAACATGTGCTTTTACACTGTTTGTAGATGTTCCATCTGCAGTTGCTCCTGTTGTTACTACAATAAGTTTGGTATTACTATTTGCAGGACTTCCGCTTACAAAAGTTACTGTAGCGGGGCTTCCGTTTGTAATATTATTTCCACCTACAGTTGCTGTTATGCCAACATTACCTGCAACTGTGCTGGTTAATGTTATGGTTGCATTGCCGCTTGCATCTGTTGTCACTGTCGCACTTCCAACAAATGTTCCTGTTCCGCTGGAAATCGCAAATGTTACCGATGTGTTTGCAATTGGGTTTCCATTTGCATCTGTTATATGAGCCTTCACACTATTTGTCGCTACACCATTAGCAGTTGCATTATTTGTTACTACACTCAGCGCAGTACCAGGAGCCGAGGTGCTTGGAGCCCCAACAACAAACTGAACTGTTGCAGGGCTGCCATTAGTAATACTATTGCCACTCACTTTTGCAGTAATACTTACATTACCTGCAACCGTGCTTGTTAATGTTATGGTTGCGTTGCCACTTGCATCTGTCGTCACTGTCGCACTTCCAACAAATGTTCCTGTTCCGCTGGAAATCGCAAATGTTACAGAAGCATTTGCTACAGGGTTTCCGTTCGCATCAGTAATGTGCGCCTTCACACTATTTGTAGATGTTCCATCTGCAGTTGCTCCTGTTGTTACCACGCTTAATGCCGTGGTTGGAGATGTAGTACTTGGGGCACCGGCCACAAACTGAACTGTCGCCGGACTGCC
>Ga0209060_10002302_pt1 | contig 18105 bp, 13 predicted proteins | sample Coa_R1_8_FD_187155 | JGI IMG/M metagenome (GOLD analysis project Ga0209060, IMG submission 187155) | Surface soil microbial communities from Centralia Pennsylvania, which are recovering from an underground coalmine fire - Coalmine... | ecosystem: Environmental > Terrestrial > Soil >...
TCGCCGACAACCCCGACGTCGCTGGACAAGAGCGGCTCTTCGAAAGCTGGATTCGCGCTCAGCTCGCCTATCGCAATCTTCCCGGGCTGGTGGTCGGCGTCGTGGCCGATCAGCAACTCGTCTGGGCCAAGGGCTTCGGGTTCGCGGATGTCGAGAGCCGCACGCCCATGACTTCGGCCACCAAATTCCGCATGGCGTCGCATAGCAAGCTCTTCACCGCCACTGCCATCATGCAACTGCGCGATCAGGGAAAGGTCCGGCTGGACGATCCTGTTGCAAAATATCTTGATTGGTTCAAAGTCGCGCCGGCCGAGACCGACGATCCGCCCATTACGATCGAAGAGTTGCTGACCCACAGTGCAGGTCTCCCGCGCGAAGCCGGCGCCCACTGGACCGAGCAGGAGTTTCCCGACGCCGCCGGCATCCGCAAATATGTGCTCGAACATCCGGCACCCTACTCTCCCGAGGTTCGCTTCAAATATTCGAACCTCGGATTCACCATCGCCGGCATGATTGTCGAATCGGTCTCGGGCGAAAAGTACGCGGATTATGTCCAGAAACATATCTTCGATCCGCTCGGCATGACCAGCTCCAGCGTCGACAAGAATGTTCCCGGTATCGCATCCGGCTACGGCCGCCAAATGCCGGACGGCTCGCGCACCAAGGTCCATTTCGTGGATGCCCGCGCTATGGCGCCCGCCACTGGAATTACGTCGACCGTGGAAGACATGGCGAAATTCGTATCCCTCCAATTCCGCAAAGGGCCGGTTGGTGGCAGCCAGATCTTGAGCACCGGCGCACTACGCGAGATGCATCGCGTGCGCATGCTCGAAAGCAACTGGACGCGCGGCAACGCCATTGGATTCGCGGTGCTGCGCCAGGACGGCAAAGTGTACGTCGGCCACGGCGGCGTCTATTTCGGATATCGAACGCAAACCATCATGCAGATGGATGACAAAGTTGGCGTCATCGTACTCACGAATTGCGACGATTTCAAGCCCGCCGAAATCGCGATGCGGCTGATGAACGGCGTCGGCGATGCTGTCGCCAAAGCGTCGGCGCCGAAAACAGACTCCATCGCGTGGGACCCAACCTGGAGCCGTTTTGCCGGCCTCTATCGCTCGCAATTCGGCGATACGGAAGTGGTCGAGCTGAATCGCAAGCTCGTGATGTTCGATCCCGCGAACCCGAATCTGGAAACGCCGATCAACTTAATCCCGCTCGGCGGCGGACGTTTCCGCTTCGACGCGCCGACGGGTGGCGGCGTGGTTGGCGAAATCGTCCGATTCACCGAAGAGAACGGAAAAGTTGTGCGGATGTACACGGGCGATAGCTACACCGAGCGCGTCCAGTAGTCGTAGTGGGGCGGACCCCCAGGTCCGCGCGGGTCCCCCAGGACCCGCTCTTGATCAATTGAGCCGACGAGGGCGTCGGCTGCGGACCAGGGGGTCCGCCCTACGGCTTGGGCTGATACGATTTCAGCGAATCTTCGATCTTCGCCTTGTCGCCCACCACCACGAGCGTCATCTTATTCGGATTCAGATAGCTTTCTGTAATCCGCTGTACGTCGCTGCGCGTCACGGCGTTCACTTTTTGAATGTACGTCTTAATGTAATCGTCGGTAAGTCCATGAACTTCGAGGAACGAAAGTTGCCCAATGATGCCTTGGTTCGAGGAATTTTGCAGAACGAAAATTCCGTCCATGAAATTCTGGACGCCCTTCAGCTCCTTGTCGTCGGGAGGATCTTTGCGCAGCCGGTTCACTTCATTGAAAATCTCGCGCACGGAATCCGCCGTGAACTTGGTTGTGACATCCGCCGATTCCTGCCAGCGCGTGGTGTGATACCGCGTCACAACCTGGCTGAACGGCGAATACGTGTAGCCCTTTTGCTCGCGGATGTTGTTCGTGATGCGCGATGTGAAAGCACCGCCCAGCAGGGTGTTGGTCACTTGCATCGGAATGTAATCCTTGTCGGTGGGCGATACGTTGATGGGAATCCCGACGCGCAGCGTCGATTGCACCGCATCCGGCCGGTCCAGAATCACCATCGTCGGCTTCGCGATCTCTTTCGGCGGATTTCTTTGCACAGGTTCGCCGGCGGCCCAATTCACGAAGTAGCTCTCAATGGTCTTCTTGACGGCCGCGGAGTCGAAGCGCCCGACCACGTAGAAATGAGTTTTCTTCGCGCTCAGATTTGCCGCGTAGAATTTACGCAAATCGTCGAGCGTGTAGCTCTTCAACTGCGCTTCCGTCGGGAACAGACGCCCGTAAGGATGATTCGGATAAAGCGCGGCGGCGAAAGCCTGATTCGCTTTCGCTCCCGGCGTCGAAAGTTGCACGGAAAGCTGCCGCAACAAATCGGCCCGATTCCGTTCCAGCTCGCTGGCCGGAAATTTCGGATGCTGCAAAACATCCGCCACCAATTTTACGGCGTCGGGAGCGAATTCGCTCAGCACATCGAGTCCGGCCGACGACGCGTCCACTCCGGCATTGAAATAGAATTGGCCGCCCATGCGCGCTGCCTCGTTGGCGATCTGTTGCGCGGTCAGGCTGGTGGTGCCTTCCTTCATCATGTTCGTCAGGAAATCGGAGATCCAGGTCTGATCGGCCGATTCGTTGCCGTTTCCGAACGCGATGTCGGCCCGAACGCTCACCAGCGGCACGGCGCCATATTCGGAAAGCGTCACTTTCATGCCGTTCGCGAGCGTGAAGGTTTCCGTGGGAGGAATCGCAAACGGTTTCGGGGTTCCGAGCGGTGGTGGCGCTTCCCGATCCTGCGCGCCAAGCGCTACTGCGAAGAGCAAACCAGCCAGAATTCGGATTTTCATTTTGCACCTTCCTTGGCGGCGCCGGGCACGATCGTCAAGATCGTCCGGTTCGTATTCCGCAGAAACTCCTGCGCGGTTTTCTGGATCAAATCGGGCGTAACGCTTCTGAGATTTGTTTCCAGATCGTTGATCGGCGCCGGATTGTCATCGAACAGCGCGAAGCTCGCCATCAAGTCGGCGCGGCCGAGTCCGCCGAACTGGGTGAGGCCTTGATAGAAATTCGCCCGGAATTTCACCAGCGCGCGATTGAGCTGATCCTGCGTTACCGGATGCTCGCGCACGTTTTGGATTACCGAATCCATCGCGCTCAGAATCTGGTCCGGTTTTACATTGGCATCGTGGATGAGGTTGGCCATCCACAACATCGGCCCTTGATAGTTAAACTGATTTCCCAGAAGATTGATGCCGCCGCCTACCGAATCCGTGTATCCCAGTTTCTTTACCAGCTCCTGCGTCAGCAGGCTGTCTTCACCCTGCAGCAGGATCTGATCGAGCAGCACCATCGCGTAATGCTCCTTGGCGCCACGATCCGGCATATGATACGCGACGGCGAGTGCCGGCTTGGACGCCAGTTTGTCCGTCTTCGAGAAGCGCTGCTCCTCGGTTTGCCGAGGCTCGGTGAGATCGGGCTTGGGCGGGAGCTTCGACTGCGGAATGTCCGAAAAATATTTGTCGATCCACTTTTTCACTTGCGCTTCGTCGAAATCGCCGACCAGCGCGATCGCCGCGTTATTCGGTGCGTAGAACGTATGCGAGAAATCGATTGCGTCTTTCAACGTGGCGGCTTCGATGTCTCCGAGCTCGCCGTAGAAGTTGTGCGCGTTGAACCAATTCTTGTTGGCATACTGCGGCATGTCGAGCCATGGGAATCCGCCGTAGGGCTGATTGAGAACGTTCACTTTCACTTCGTTGCCCACCACGCCCTGCTGATTCTTGAGATTCTCGGCCGTCAGCGCGAGGTTCTTCATGCGATCGGCTTCGCCCCACAGCATTTCTTCCAGCACATGCGACGGCACCACTTCGTAGTAGTTGGTGAAGTCGAAGCGTGTGCTTCCGTTCGAGAGGCCGCCGTTGCCTTCAATCAGTTTGTCGAATTCGCCCTTGGGCAGATTCTTCGAACCTTCAAACATCAGGTGCTCGAAAAGATGCGCGAATCCGGTGCGATTTTTCGGCTCGATGCGAAATCCGATGTTGTAGTAAACGGCAACGACAACCAGCGGCGCCGTGGTGTCGCGCGACAACGCGACTTTGAGTCCGTTCGGAAGCTTGTAATACGTGATCGGAACAGTGAACGTGCTCGCTGTAGGCGCGGCCGATCCGCAAACCGCGACGGCGCACAGCAAGAGCGCGACCAAGTGTATACGGCGTGAAAGATGTGGCAAGAAACTCCTCCCGTTGAAAAGCTTAAGCCAACTTGCCCCGACGGCGCCCCAATCCTTTGTTGCATTATACATTGCGATTGTCTTGAAAAAAATTGCGCACGCACTACCGAACCGCGACCGCAAGGGAGCGCCACAACGGAAGTTCGGGGTAGCGCTCCCTGGCGGTCGCGGTTCGGTAAGCATAATAGGATGAGGAGGCCTCATGGAATATCAACAGCTCGGGAATACCGGTATCTTCGTATCCAAACTTTGCATGGGCGCAATGACCTTCGGCGGATCGGAAGGCATCTTCAAGACCATCGGCGGATTGAATCAGCACGACGTGGATGCGCTGGTGGAAAACTCCATCGACGCCGGCATCAATTTCTTCGACACGGCCAATGTCTATTCGGCGGGCGAATCGGAAACCATGTTGGGCAAATCGCTCGGCTCGAAGCGCAAGGATATGGTGGTTGCGACCAAAGTCTACGGCCGCATGGGCAAAGGTCCCAATCAAATCGGACTCTCGCGGCTGAATATCATGCAGGAAGCCGAGGCCAGCTTGCTGCGCCTGAATACGGATTACATCGATCTCTATCAGATTCACGGCTTCGATCCACTGACGCCGTTTGAAGAAACGCTCAGCGCGCTCACCGATCTGGTCCGTCAGGGAAAAGTCCGCTACATCGGATGCTCCAATCTCGCGGCGTGGCAGATCATGAAGTGCCAGGGAATTTCCGCCATGAAGCATCTCGAAAAATTTGTGACGTTGCAGGCTTACTACTCGCTGGCCGGCCGCGAGCTGGAGCGTGAAATTGTTCCGATGTTGCTGGATCAGAGAATCGGACTGTTGGTGTGGAGTCCGCTGGCGGGCGGATTTCTCTCCGGCAAATTCACGCGTCACGGCGCCTCCGATGGTGAAGCGCGGCGCGCGAAGTTCACGTTCCCGCCGGTGAATGAAGCGAAGGGATATGACATTGTCGACGTGATGCAGAAAATCGCCGGACGCCGTAACGCTACGGTCGCGCAAGTGGCGCTCAGTTGGCTGCTGCATCAGCCATCCGTTACGAGCGTCATTATCGGCGCAAAGAAAACCAGTCAGTTGAAGGACAATCTCGGCGCGGTGGATTTGAAACTCGACCACGAAGACCTGAAAGAGCTGGACGAAGTCAGCAAACTGACGCCGGAATATCCGGGCTGGATGTTCGGGTTCCAGGGTTCGGACCGGCGTCCCGGATCGGTGCGCAACTGGGAACGCTTCGCAGCCGCAAAGTGAGTTACCTAAGTTAGCGATTGTTAATAGCAAGGAAGGGAGGTGCAGCATCATGAATAATTTGCAAGCTCACCTCCTGGACGAAACCCTGGCAGCGATTTCGGCATCACACTGAAAAGCCTGATTTTCCAATCCCTTGCAGGAGCGAAAGTTCCTTAGTACTCTCGGCCCCTGAGTTGCTCACACGGTAGCGAATGGCCACCGCTACTTCGCAAAAAACGGTCTGGCGCGACCGCTTTGCCGCGCTCAAGAACGTTCCGCCAGTTTTAAAATTGGTGTGGAAAGCCGCGCCGAAAGTGGTGGCTGCGGGGCTGGTGTTGCGTGTTTTTAGCGCGTTGACGCCGCTGGCTGCACTTGCGATCTCGAAATCGATTATCGATATCGTCGTCGCGGCGGTGAAGCATCCCGGTCCGCTGCCGAATTTGATTTGGTATCTGCTCGGTGCCGAGTTTCTGGTCGCGGCGGTCGGAAATATTCTGAGCCGCGGCATCGATTATTCGGACGCGCGCCTGGCCGACGAGTTCACGCGCGAAGTGAGTTTGCGCGTGATGGGGCACGCGGCAAAGCTCGATCTGCAAACCTTCGAAGATCCGGCGTTCCAGGACAAACTGGAGCGCGCGCGTTTGCAGGCAACCGATCGCATCGGGATGTTGAATTCCATGGGCCGGTTGATCTTGCAGACCATCACGCTGGTTTCCTTATCCATTGGCGTGATTGTTTATTCGCCGTGGCTGTTTCTGGTTCTGGTGATTTGCGTCACTCCGGCATTCGCCGGGGAAAGCCATTTTGCTTTTCTGGGTTACTCGCTCGCGCATAGTCTGACGCCGATCCGGCGCGAGCTCGATTACCTCCGGATTGTCGGCAGCGGCAAGGAGAGCGCGAAGGAAGTGAAGATGTTCGGCCTCGGCGGATATTTGACCGAGCGCTATAGCGAGCTTACCGATGGCGTGATTCGCCGGAATCGAGAGCTTACCAAGAAGAGGCTGCGGTGGGGATCGGTGCTCGCGATTATCGGGTCCATTGGATATTACGCTAGTTTCGCGTTTCTGGTATGGCGAACGCTGCTCGGTGAAATCAGCGTCGGTACCTTGACGTTCCTGGCGGGCGCGATTGCCGGATCGAGCACTCAATTGCAAGGCGTGTTCTCGTTGTTCTCCAGCATTTCCGATCAAGCCTTGTTCCTAACCGATCTCGTAGATTTCCTCGCGGTCACCCCGCGCATTCAATCGAAGCCGAACGCCATCCTGGCGCCGCGGCCAATTCGCGCCGGATTCGAATTTCGCGACGTGTCGTTCCAGTATCCGGAAACCAGCCGGCTGGTGCTCGATCATCTGAATTTCCGCGTCGAGCCGGGCGAACATATCGCGCTGGTCGGCGAAAACGGGCAAGGGAAGACGACGCTGGTGAAGTTGATGTCCCGGCTTTACGATCCGACCGGCGGCCAGATTTTGCTGGACGGCGTGGATCTGCGCGATTACAACGTGGAAGATCTGCAGCGCGAAATCGGAATCATCTTCCAGGATTTTGTGCGCTACGACATGCCGGCGCGGATGAACATCGGTGTGGGCCGAATCGAGAAGACCGGATCCGACGACGAGCTTTGGACCGCGGCGAAGAAGAGCCGCGCGGACCGGACGCTCGACCGCCTGGAGGGCGGTCTTAATCAGATGCTGGGCCGGCGCTTCGAAGGCGGCGTGGATCTTTCGGGCGGCGAGTGGCAGAAGATCGCGCTGGCACGCGCGTACTTGCGCGATGCGCAGGTTCTAATTCTGGATGAACCGACTGCGGCGTTGGACGCGGTAGCCGAGGCCGAAGTTTTCGCGAGATTCGCGGAGCTGGCGCAGAACAGAACCGCGATTCTGATCTCGCACCGCTTTTCCACCGTGCGCAAAGCCGGCCGGATCGTGGTGCTCGAAGGCGGCAAGATCCGCGAGCAAGGCACGCACGACCAACTGGTCACCAGTCAAGGCAGATACGCGAGACTTTTCGAGTTACAGGCGGCGAACTACCGATGAGCACAGCAACAATCGTGATGGAGGGCGAGGGCCGTCGGCTTCCGCGCCCGTTAACTGGAGCCGACAGCGCGGTGCGGCGTTTGGCGGAATGCGCGCGCACGCTGCGGCAGCACGTGAAGAAGCTGCACCCGCAGGGCGATAGCAAAGCTCCGGCGGCGGCTTGGCTCATTGGCAATCATTCGTATTTGCAGGCGCAGATTCGCGAGACCCAGCGTTCACTGCCGGCGCGCTACGTCCGCATGCTGCCCAAGGAGGGCGAAGGGGCATCGGCCGAACTGCGTGTCTTCAAAATCGCAACGGCTCTGTTGCTGGAAGCGGAAGAGGTCATCGATGCCGCGGCGGTGGAAAAAGCGGCGGCCGATCTCAAAGAGCACCAGAACCTGTCGCTGGTGGAGTTGTGGGCGTTCGATGCGGCGCTGAAGCTGGTTTTGATCGAGCACCTGTGCGCCAATCTGGATTCTGAGCGCGTGGTTTCGCTCATGGTGAAGGGCCTGCGGGCGTTGGAGCAAATTGCCTGGCGGGATTTCGTGGAATCCGTCTCTGTGGTGGAACGAGCGCTCGAGCGCGACCCGGCCGAAGTTTACGCACGGATGGATTTCACCACGCGCGACCAATACCGCCACCAAGTGGAGAAGATGGCGCGGCGATCGAAGCTGAGCGAGCTCGAAGTGGCCGAGAAAGCCGTCGAATTCGCCGCGAAACAGACAAGCGATGCCGGAAAGCACGTCGGATATTGGCTGGTCGGGGATGGTGCGCCGGAGTTCCGCCGCAGCATCGGTTGCAAAGGCTGGTTCGGCATCCGTACCGTTTTGGAGCAATCGCCCAACGCGTTCTACTTTTCGAGCATTGCATTGATGACCGCGTTGATCGTCGCGGCGTTTGCATGGGTCACTGGGCCGTTCGCGTGGTGGATCGCGCTGCTGCTCCTGATTCCGGCAAGCCAGGCTGGTATCGAGATCGTCAATGCGTTGGTGAGTCGGCTGCTGAAGCCGCACGTGCTTCCGAGCATGGATTTCTCGGATGGAATCCCGGACGATTGCAAAACAATGGTTGTGGTTCCAACGCTGGTGTATTCGGAAGCGAACGTCGCGCGCTTGCTGGAGGATCTGGAGATCCGGTATCTGGCGAATCGCGAAGCGAACCTGTCGTTCGCTCTGCTCACGGATTTTGGAGACGCGGACCGTGAGCAGACGCCGAACGATTCCATTTTGAAAAACTGCGCCGAGGGGATTCAGCGGCTGAATGAGCGTTATGCCTTCAATGGGCCGGGACCGTTTTATCTGTTTCACCGGTCACGCAAATGGAACCAGGCGGAATCCAAATGGATGGGCTACGAGCGCAAACGTGGGAAGCTGAACGATTTCAACCGGTTGCTGCTGGGACGCGGCAACTGCTTCGAGACCGTGATCGGCGAGCAATCCTTGCTGCGTCAAATTCGCTATGTGATTACGCTCGATACGGACACGCAACTGCCGCGCGATACCGCGACGAAGATGGTGGGGGCGGCGGCGCATCCTTTGAATCGGCCGATGGTGGATGCGGCAACGGGAATGGTGAAATCCGGATACGCGCTATTGCGTCCACGCGTGGCCGTCAGCATGGAGTCCTGCAACCGGTCGAGATTGGCGCAGATCTTCAGCGGAAAAGCCGGATTCGATCCGTATGCGACGGCAGTATCCGACGTGTATCAGGATCTGTTCAACAGTGCCAGCTTTACCGGAAAGGGCATCTACGACGTTGAGGCATTCGAGGCCGCGGTGGGCGACCGATTCCCAGAGAACGCGATTTTGAGCCACGATTTGATCGAAGGCGAATATGCGAGAACCGGGCTGCTCACGAGCGTCGAGCTGGTGGAAGACAGTCCCACGACGTACGAAGCGTTCACCAAACGCAAACATCGCTGGGTGCGCGGCGATTGGCAACTTCTGCCGTGGCTCGGAATGCGAACGCCGGTAGCGCGCGGCGAGCGCGAGAGAAATCCATTGCCGTTCCTGTCGCGCTGGAAGATGTTCGACAATCTGCGGCGCAGTTTGCTCGAGATTTCCATTCTGCTGTTGTTTGTGGCGGGCTGGCTGATGGCAGAAGATGCGACGCGCTGGACCATAGCGGTTCTGGCGCTGCTCGCATTGCCGGTGTACGCCGATCTGCTGCTCACTGTCGGGAATGCGCCGGAGCGCCGATTACTGCCGGCGTTTCTGCGCAATGTGGGCGAGCGCATGTTCGAAAGCCATCGCGACGTGTTTCTGACGCTGGTGTTCATTCCGCATCAGGCCTTGATGATGCTGGATGCCATTGGCCGAACACTAGTGCGGCGCTTCATCACCCAGCGAAATCTGTTGCAGTGGGAGACGATGGCGCAATCGGAAGCTGCAAAGGCCTCCGGCATTACGGTTCCGACGCGCTATCTTTACCTGGCGTGCGGAATCTCGCTGCTGTTGCTCGGATTCGTGAATTCCAGCCTTTTAGTCGCGCTGGTTTGCTCGGCCTGGATCACCGCGCCTTTCGTAGCCGGATGGTTGAACGAAGCTCCAGTGGATATGCACGCGCTTTCGGCGAACGACCGTGAGTTTCTGCGCGGCACGGCGCTGCGCACGTGGAGGTTCTTCGCCGACCATTCGAAAGCGGAAGAGAATTGGCTGGTTCCGGATAATGTGCAGCAAGATCCGCCGCTGACCGCGCATCACATATCGCCGACCAATCTCGGATTGCTGGCCACAACACACCTGGCCGCGCTGGATTTCGGATATTCCACGATTGAGGAATTCCGCGGATCGTTGCGCCGGGTGCTCAACACGGCGGAGAAGCTGGAGCGTTATCGCGGGCACCTCTTCAACTGGTACGACACGCGGACGCTGGAACCGATGAACCCGCGCTTTGTTTCGACCGTCGATAGCGGAAATCTCGCGGCATCGCTGTGCACGCTGCGCCAAGGGGTTCTGGGGTTGCTGAAGCAGCCCGTGGTGGGCGCCCACACGCTGCGTGGATTGCGCGATCAAGTACTGCGTCTGCGCGAGGAACTGCCGTACGCATACCGCAGTGGATCGTTAATGCGTCCGGTGGCCAGCCTGTTGCGGCAGTTGGAACATCCGGCGACGGATCTGTTCTTTCTGGAAGCGGTACTGACCGATGCCCGCGATATCTGGCGCCGGATGCAGGAGCCGTTGACCGCGATGCACCGTCGTCTGGAAAAGCAGGGCGAGCACGATCGATCGGCCGAGTTGCGGTATTGGGAATTGCTGGTTTCCGAGCGATTGGATGCCGCGCTGAGCGAGTTGTATCGGTTGACGCCGTGGCTGGTTCCCGAAATTGAACCGGAGCTGCGGTTGAATCTGCGCGATGAAAGCTTGGCGCCTCTGTTGGCCGAGCTTTGCGTCGTTCCCACACTGGAAGCTCTTCCGGAACTTTACGAAAAGATCCGGGCCGTGATTCTGGACCGGCTCGGCGACGAGAAACCGCTTTATCCTTCGTTGCGTCAGACGCTCGAAGCGCTCTTGATGCGGCTGCCCAGGTCGCGCGTGCGGGTGGTTGAGTTGATCGAGGAGCTGAAGGGCCTGGCCGAGCGATCCGGCCGCATGTTTGAGGAGATGGATTTTGCGTTCCTGTTCGATTCCAAGCGAAAGCTGCTGCGCATCGGCTACGACGCGGCCGCCGGGCAGCACGCCGAATCGTATTACGATCTGCTGGCTTCCGAAGCGCGTACCGCGGTGTTTCTCGCGATCGCGAAGGGAGACATTCCGCGCGATGCGTGGTTCCGGCTGGGCCGAAAGTTGACGGCGTATCGCAATCGCCGTACGCTGCTCTCCTGGACCGGAACGATGTTCGAATATCTGATGCCGCTGCTGCACATGCGCAGTTACGAAAACACGCTGCTGGATAGCGGCGCGCGCGGAGCGGTTCAGATCCAGCAGCTGTACTCCAGAGAGCGCGGAGTGCCGTGGGGAATTTCAGAAGCCGCCTATGCCGCGCGCGACGAACGGATGCAGTATCAGTATCGGGCGTTCGGAGTTCCTTCGATGAGCGCGAGTTCCGAAAAATCGGAGCGCCTGGTGATCGCGCCTTATGCGAGCATGCTGGCGTTGATGGTGGATCCGGGGCAAGCCACGGCGAATCTGCGTGGCTTAGCCGCGAAAGGCTGTTTGTCGCGCTATGGGTTCTGCGAGTCGCTGGAATATTCGTCCGGCAATCATCATCCGGAATTGATCCACTGCTTTATGGCTCACCATCAGGGGATGGGGCTGCTGGCGATGGATAACGCGCTGCTCGGCGAGAAGATGCAGCAGCGGTTTCACGTTGATCCGATGGTGCAGGCGACGGAGTTTCTTTTGCAGGAGCGGATGCCCGCGATGGTTGAGGTGCTGAGCGAGAGCGGCGACGTTGCTGCTTGATAGGCTTTACAGACTTCAACAAGCTGGGTTGTAAGGACTGCGGCTCGGAAAAACCCACCAGATCCATGGCGCGTGGAACCGTTTGGTTTGCCATGAACCAGCGCCAGACGTTGCCAGTCAATAGATTTTCGGCGCTTAAGAGAGTGATGCCGACGTCGATTCCCACCACGTCGGAATCGAACCACTTCAATTCGGGATTGAACGCATCCACGAATCCGTACTTGCGATAAACGCGATCCTCGAAATGATCGCGCATGGCGCGCAGCGCGGGGATGGAAATATCGGGCGTGAACATCAGCGATCCGCCGGCGGCGCACGGCGCCACCGTTCCGTCCACGGCTTCAAACTGTTTGATCTCGCCGTAGATTTTGTAACCCTTGGTGCTGTCGGACGCGGTGATGCCCCAGATATCCGGTCCGAAGCTCAGCGGAAACAGTTTCGCGAGGTTGAGGCAATAAAGATCGTTGGCGCGCGTGGCGTTCACAGAGTTCTGAAAAAAGTCGACGAAGCCGCGGTCCCGCCGATTGCGGAAATCCACCCAAGCCTGCGAATACTGGTGCGTGAATAGCGGACCGCCGCTGATAAAGTGATAAGGACCGTAAGAATAGAGCGGGCGCTGCCAGGCGTACCAGGAATCGGGCGGGATCGGGTGCGTGGATGATCCGATAGCAAGCAGGTAGAGCAATGACAGCTCGCTATAAGCTTCCCATTTGTACTTCAGGAATCCTTTGCCCTGCACCCAGCCGTGCGAGAGCAGGTGAGTGTCGCCGTCCAGCATCCAGGCGAAATCCACGCGATCGTAGATTTGCTTCGCGAGCCGCGTGATGTCGGGATCGTTCGAAAAATATTGCGCGGCGGTGGCGACGCCCGCCAAAAGAAACGAGGTGTCGATGGACGACATTTCACTGTCCCACTTGCGCTCGCCGGTGGAGACATCCATCCAGTGGAAAAACCAGCCGTGTTCCTGCGCGGCTTTCGACGAAAGAAACTGGAGCGTGTTGCGGACGCGCGTTTGCGCCTGGTCGCGCGGAATCCAATGATGTTCGGCGCCGATGCAGATGGCGGTGAGTCCGAAGCCTGTGGCGGCGATGCTCGCGATATCGCGGCTGGGCCCTTTGGCGCGTCCCCCGTCGGCGCTCGCGCGATCAAGCACCAGGCCGGTGGACGGGTCGCTTTCATTCCAGAAATATTGGACGCTGCGGCGCTCGAGATCTTCGAGCAGCGTGCGGTCCTGAGGGGTGATGGGTTTGGGGGGCGCGGCGTTCAGTGTTACGAAGAAAGGTAAGACCCCGATGAAAAGTGAGACCGCGATGGTCAGAAAACTCGTCGCGCGCGCCCGCATCCCTACCTCCATCATAACCCTTGCAATCGAAAATCCAAGGTTACGAGAGTACTAGTGGAACGGTGTGCTTTGCTAACGTTTTCTAACGTTGTTATATGCTTGAACGGATGCGCCTGATTCTATTATTCGCGCTCATTATCAAGGTTTGTTTCCCACAACAAATATCGCCTGAAATTCTGGCACGCACGGAGCCGGATTTTCCAGAGGAAGCGAGGAAGGCCGGCGTCGATGGAACGGTGGTGGTGGAACTGGTGGTGGATCCGGACGGGAATCCAACCAATTTGCGCATCAAGAAACCGATCGGATTTGGGTTTGATGAAGCCGCGCTGAAGGCAGTGGCGCTGTGGAAATTCAAGCCGGGCGTGACGGACGGGGTTCCACTTGCGTCCGATACAACCGTGGAGGTGAATTTTCGAATTCCGGAAACGCACGTCTTGATGCACATCGAGCGATTTTCATGTGAGGCGCCGCAGGGCACCCCGCATTTGCAGGTTTTGAAAGTCGAGCAGCCGGCGCCTCCGCGCGATCCATATGAATCGTTTTCCGCATCGGTTTCGTTGGATGTAGATGAAAGGGGCACTCCCGCGAATTTTCGGGTCACCAAGTTGAGCGATCCGAGCCGGGAGGAAGATGTGAAACGGGCGCTGCTTGCGTGGCGATTCCAGCCAACGGATCCACCCGCGTTCGCCAGGTGCAGGTTGAGTTTTATGGCCGGGCCGGAAATCGAATCTTATCGCGGCATCGGAATTTCTCTGCCGCAGCTCGTGAGCAAAGTCAAACCAAAATATCCCAGAGAGGCGCGCCGGGCAAGGGTGGAAGGGACGGTGGTCCTTTTCGTCATTGTGGATGCGAACGGCAAGCCGCAGGCGCTAAAGGTTTTGAAGCCGCTCGGTTCGGGTTTGGATGAGGCGGCGATCGAGTCCGTGCGCCAGTGGGTGTTTCAACCTGGGCGCAAAGACGGGAAAGCGGTAGCGGTACAGGCGACGGTCCAGGTGAATTTTCGATTGCTGGACAAGTAGTCCGGCGTTAACTACGCGAAGCTGTGGTTGCACAGATCGCCAATGCGATCGATGCTCACATCAGCGGGCGGATATTGCGCGATGGCTTTCGCGTCGTGCGCGTAGTGGCCTTGCTTGACGAAGACGGTGGTCACGCGATCGTTCCAGATTTTTTTGATGGCTGCCAGGATGCGGAGTTTGTCGTCGACCACTACATAATGCGCGGCTGGAAAGCGCTGTTCTACGTCTTCTAATTCGTGTTCCTTGTGGACGTAGATCAGGACGTTGCCGTTGAAGGTTTCATACAGCCCGGAACGGTAGACTTTGTGCGGCTGGAAAACCACGTCTCCATCGGAGAGGATCGCGGCCGGTCCCCATTGCGCGACGTGCTGCACGGCGTCGATGGATCCGGGGAACAGCCGGTTGGCGAACGGGTAGCGGATCAAGAAATAAGATACGGCCAGCAACTTGGGATCTCGCGGGTATTCGATGCGATAGCGCTGCAAAGCTCCGAGGTAATCGGCGTAGCCGAGCTCGGTGCGGAGAATTTCGAAGATTTGCCAGTAGCGTTGGGCGCGGTCCGGGCCGACTTCAGTTTGGAGATGGCGTTTGAGATCGGCTGTGACTTGATCGTTGTTGAGCAGGGTGTTATCGACGTCGAAGAGGAAGACGGTCTTGGCGGCGGACATTGACTTACGATAGCAGGACTAATCCTTGGGGGAGAAGAGGGAATCCAAAAGGCGGCAACTGGAATTGAGGACATCCACGATTTCCGGCCGGTCTAAGGTTCCGCGGGCGAGAGCGGTGAGGCGGCGAGAGATAGCTTCGGCGACGGCTTTCTTGCGAGGAGAAGGCGGCCAGTGACTGACGACCTCGAGGCGATATTCCAGAAATAGGATGTCGGAGCGGGCAGGAGTAGGTGGGAGTAGAGGCATCATCGCACTTGTCATATCGGCGCGATTCTAATGAATAAGAGGCGCTCATATTCGTCCGGGTGCGTTCCGATAAGGTTTCAGAGGCAAGACCATGACCCTGACCGAGGTACGAAAGAGCCAGCGAAAGCCGCCGACGAACAATGCTCCTTGGGCGTTAGATAAGCTGCCGCCGTTTCCGATGGTAGCGACACGGTTGATGCAGATCTTGGCCCGGGAAGATCCGGATATTTCCGAAGTAGGCAAGATGATTTCGGCCGAGCCGGTGTTCGCGACGCGCGTGCTGCAAATGGCGAACTCGCCGCTGTTCGCTTTGACGGCTCAGGTGAAGACGTTGTCGCATGCCATTGTCGTACTGGGCTTGGCGCGCGTGAAGTCGATCACGGTAACGCGCGCGGTGGGCGATTTCGTAGCGCCGGTGTTGAATGTCCGGTCGCTGCGGGTGTGTTGGCAAAACAGTCTGGCGGGCGCGCTGCTGGCCGAGAAGCTGGCGCGGGCGTGCAAGATGGATGCGGATATTGCGTACGTGGCTGGATTGCTGCGCGACATCGGAAGGCTGGCCCTGCTGGTGAAGTATCCGGATTCGTATGCGAACCTGCTGGCCGTTTCGAGCGAGCACGCCTTCGATCTGATGAACACCGAACGTGAACTATTCGATGTGGATCATTGCCAGGCTGGGAGTTGGTTGATGGCGCGGATGCCCTTTCCTCCGGAACTGGCCGAAGTGGTTGCGCATCATCATGACGTGCCGAACGGCGGACCCTTCGGATTGGTGAACTTAATTCGGATCGCAGACCGGATGGCCGACGCATTGGGATTTGCCGTGGTCGCGCATCCGGATCCGTTGTTGTTTGCGGACGTGCTGGGCGAACTTCCGGCGGAGGCGCTGGCGCGGGCGCAATGGGATGAACAGGAGTTGAAAGCCGAGATCGCGACGCGGATTCAGACCTGGGGATGAAGACGCTCTATTAGAATGATGGGGTGACTCGGCTCGGATTTTTCTGGATCGCATGTGCTGTTTTCGGGATGGCGCAGGCGCCGCAACCGGATGGGGGTGGTGTGCGGCCCGGCACGCTGCTTTCGCACTGGATGACGGGCGGTCCGGATTGTCTGGAAGTTCCTGACTGGCAGGTCCACGCTTATAACGAAGACTTCTACATTCTGCGACAATCCGGCTGCGTGGATTACGAGAAGCCGTTTCTCTACTTGCTATTCGGTAAGGAAAAAGTGCTGTTGGAAGACACGGGCGCTGAGCCGAGCGATGCAGCTGGCGCGGTGACGGGTCTGATCGCAAAATGGCTGAAGGCGAAAGGACGCGCTTCGATTGAGCTGATTGTTACCCATTCGCACTCGCATGGGGATCACGTGGCGGGCGATGGCGGATTTCGCGGGCTTCCGAACGTTACGATGGTCCCGTTAACTGTCGAAGGCACGAGCGAGTTTTTCCACATTGAGAAGTGGCCCGAGGGAATTGGCCACGTGGATCTGGGCGCCCGCGTGCTCGACGTCATTCCGATTCCGGGGCACGACAAACTGAGCCTGGCTTTTTACGATCGCGAGACGGGCGTGCTTCTGACCGGCGATAGTTTGTATCCGGGCCGGTTATACGTGCGCGATTTTCCGGCGTTTGTGCGGAGTACCGAGCGGCTGGTGGAGTTCACCAAGGGTAAAATCGTCGCACATGTGCTCGGCACGCACATCGAAGAGATGGCGGCGCCGTACAAAGATTATCCGGTTGGTACGAAGTATCAGCCGGAGGAGCATTCGCTCGATCTGTCGCGCGGGACGCTGCTCGAGCTGGCGGATGCGCTGCGCTCCATGGGCGGTACGCCGGTGCGGATGGCGATGCGGGATTTTACGGTGTGGCCGGTGAAATAAAGGCGGGTTTGGGGATTAGGGATTGGGGATTAGCAGTCCTGACCGAACCGCGACCGCGAGAGAGCGATACCACGGCTGTTCGTGGTGGCGCTCCCTTGCGGTCGCAGTTCGGTACGGGTACGCGGATCAGAGGTGGTCGGGGTCTAGGTCGAAGACTTCTACCATGTACTCGTAGTGGCCTTCATGCAGGAAGACCAGGAAGATTTCGTGCACTAAGTGGATTAGTTTGCGGGTGGCGTATTCGTAGTCCGCTGTTTTTACTGTCATGGTCAGGGCTACGTTTCCGGATCCCAATGACGGGCGCACTACGGCTTTCTTTGGATCGATGCGGCGATGGTCCGGCAGATCCGGCGATTTGCGGGAGTCCAGGAATTCTTTGAGTTGGCGATACATGGGCGCCGGAACTTCGGGAAGAACCACGGGGAAGCGCAGCGTTTTTTTGCGCGTGTCCAGGATCAGCTCGAAAAGGCGATCACGATGCCAGAGAATTTTAAAGGTAGCTGCGCCGGCGCGGACCGGGCCGCGGGCGAATCCCTTGAAAGTCCCGCGAGTCGCGTAGTTTTCGAGGATTCCCGCGACCAGATCGATCGTTTTCAGTGGGCGAAGGCCCCCACGCCGGGCTCGGTCGGCAGCGCGATGCCGGGCGGATACTGGTTGCCGGAGGTGAATTCCTTGAGCGCTTGCACGTTGATGAGCGACGATATGGTTTCCTTCGACGCTGCGTCGTAGCTTCGCTTCAATGCCGCACGCAATTCTTCCGGAGTCCGGACATATTCGCCGCGCGCGCCGAGGCCTTCCGCCATTTTGTCGTAGCGGAGATTCTCCTGGAACAGATAAAGGTGCATGGAACGGGCGCTTCCGATGGCGGCCGGGAACATGCCCCAGCAATTGTTGTTGTATACGATGGCGATCACCGGGATTTTGTATTTCGCGGCGGTGTCGAGTTCGAACATGCTGTAGGCGACACCGGCATCGGAGGTGATGCAAAGCACCGGCGCACCTTTATAAGGAGCTTGGGGGCCGATGCCGCGCTGCACTGCGGCTCCCGCGCCAATGGTCATGGCGAGATCCGGTCCGATGGCGCCGTATTGA
>Ga0209060_10002305_pt1 | contig 18101 bp, 16 predicted proteins | sample Coa_R1_8_FD_187155 | JGI IMG/M metagenome (GOLD analysis project Ga0209060, IMG submission 187155) | Surface soil microbial communities from Centralia Pennsylvania, which are recovering from an underground coalmine fire - Coalmine... | ecosystem: Environmental > Terrestrial > Soil >...
TTCTTCTTCGAGCAACTGATCGAGACCGATGCCCCAGGCTGATACGCTTCCGCTTCTGAGCTCCGCCCAGGTCGCGACCTTCGTCGCCCGCGGCTTCCTGCGCTTCGACGCCGCCGTGCCGCAGGCGATCAACGACCAGTTCATGCAGGAGGCCGGCCAGGTCCGCGAGCTCGGCGATGGCGAAACGCTACGCCGCGTCTACGCGGAGGCGCTCGCCACCAACAGGATTCCGGAAGTCGCCGCCGGTACGCCGCTCGCCGAAGCCTATCCGGCCGAGAGCGCGCTCGGCCGGCTGATGGCGCTGCCGCTCGTGCGCGGAGCGCTGAAGAGCCTTTTGGGCGATGACCCGATCTTCGACCACCACTTCCTGCACGTGACGTTCCCGCCGCGCTTCCACGCGGCGTCCAGCCACGAGAACGTCTCCCAGCACACCCACCAGGACTCGACGATCGACCCACGGCTCTCGTTCGACGTGCAGATGATGTACTACCCGCACGCCGTGACGCGCCCGATGGGTGGCACGCGCTTCATTCCCGGCACGCATCTGAGGAAGGTGAGCGAGGTCGCCCTCGGCCGCTATCAGAACATCAAGGGCCAGCAGCACATGGTCTGCGAGGCCGGCACGCTGCTCTTCCTGCACCACGGCGTCTGGCACGGCGGCGGCGTGAACCTCTCCGACAGCGCCCGTTACATGTTCAAGATCCGCATGCGCGCATCGGGCTCGCAGGTCAGGCAGTGGGACGTGGACGACGTCGCCAAGCCGAACGCCCAGCGGCCCATCTTCTACACCAAGTCGCCACCGAAGCCGGGCACGGTCGAGACCATCCTGACCACGCCGGAGCCCTGGTTCGAGCAGGACACAGGGCGCCTTGAGTACGTCAACCGCATCAAGCTGTGGCGCTACCTGTCAGCCGATCCGACCTACGACGCCGACTACTGGCTGACCCGGCTCGACGCCTGAACCGGAGCGGGGAGGGAAAGCGAGCGCATGGGCGGCTGGATGCTGGGCGTCATCGGCGGCTCGGGCCTCTACGAGATCGAGGGGCTCGAGGGCGCAGCCTGGGCCAAGGTCGAGACGCCGTGGGGCGACCCGTCCGACGAGATCCTGACCGGCGAACTGAACGGCCTGCGGCTCGCCTTCCTGCCCAGACACGGCCGCGGGCACCCGCTGCCGCCCACGGCGATCAACGCCCGCGCCAACATCGACGCGCTGAAGCGCCTGGGCTGCACGGATGTGCTGTCGCTCTCGGCGGTGGGATCGCTGCGCGAGACGATCGCGCCCGGCGCCTTCGTGGTCGTCGATCAGTACATCGATCGCACGTTCGCGCGCGAGAAGAGCTTCTTCGGACCCGGCCTCGTCGCGCACGTTTCAATGGCTCACCCGGTGTGCCCGCGGCTTTCGGGCTTCGCCGCCGATGCCGCCGAAGCGGTCGGCGCGACCGTCGTGCGGGGCGGCGTCTACCTCGCCATGGAAGGCCCGCAGTTCTCGTCGAAGGCCGAGAGCGAGATGTACCGCGCCTGGGGCTGCGACGTGATCGGGATGACCAACATGCCCGAGGCCAAGCTCGCGCGCGAGGCCGAGCTGCCGTACGCCTCGGTCGCCATGGTCACCGATTACGACGCCTGGCGCGAGGACACAGCGCCGGTCGAGGTGGCGCAGATCATCGCCGTCCTGAACGCCAATGCCGACAAGGCGCGCGGGCTGATCGCGCGCCTGCCTGCGCTGCTCGCTGGCGAGCGGGCGCCCTCGCCGATCGACACCTGCCTCGATGCGGCGATCATCACCGCGCCCGCCGCCCGCGATCCGCGCCTGGCGGCCAAGCTCGACGTCGTCGCCGGCCGCGTGCTCTAGGAGCGCCCATGGACCTGAAGGACCGCGTCCGCACCATCCCGGACTTTCCGGCGCCCGGGATCATGTTCCGCGACATCACCACGCTCTTCGGCGACGCGGCTGCGTTCGGCCAGTGCATCGACGAGCTGGTGCTTCGGCTCGCCAGCAGTCAGGTCGATCGAGTGGCGGGGATCGAGGCGCGCGGCTTCATTCTGGGCGGCGCGGTGGCGGCGCGGCTGGGCGCCGGTTTCATTCCACTGCGCAAGAAGGGAAAGCTGCCGCATCGGACGATCGCGGTCGAATACGCGCTCGAGTACGGCACCGCCGAGATGGAGATGCACCTCGACGCCGTCGCCGCCGGCGAGCGGGTGGCGATCGTCGACGACCTGATCGCGACCGGCGGCACGGCCATCGCCGCCGTCCAGCTGCTGCGCCAGGCCGAAGCCCAGATCGTCGCCGCCGCCTTCGTCATCGACCTTCCCGACCTAGGCGGCGCGGCGAAGCTCGCCGGGATGGGTGTCCCGGTTTCCTCGCTCATCGCGTTCGGCGGTCACTAGCCGCTAGCGGTCCCAGTTCCCGTCGAACTCGGGCATCAGGGCGATGAGGGCGAAGAGGCCGACGATCAGACAGACTGCGCCAAGCAGCATCATGGTGTTCGGCTCCTACACGCTCCTGATCGCAAACGCTCGGCCGCCCGCAGCGGGTCCGCATCTGGCTGGCCGGCCTTGACGCTTGCGCGCAACCGGCGGACAGCGAAGCCATGGCCGCGCTGACCGGCGACTGGAACTATCCGACCCGCATCCGCTTCGGCGCCGGCCGCATCGCCGAGCTCGCCGATGCCTGCGCCAGCGTCGGGATCGAGCGACCGCTGGTGGTGACCGACCGCGGGCTCGTGGCGAGCGACATGATCGCCTGGGCGGTGGCCGACCTTGCGGGGGCGAGTTTGGACGTCGCCGTTTTCAGCGACGTCGGCGGCGACCCGAGCGGCGAAGACATTGCGGCGGGCTGCGCGGCGCTGCGCCAGCACCGAGCGGACGGCGTGGTCGCGTTCGGCGGCGGCAGCGCGCTGGACGCCGGCAAGGCGGTCGCTTTCCACGCCGGGCAAAGCCGGCCGCTCTTCGACTTCGAGGACGTGGGCGACAACTTCGCGCGCGCCGACGCCGCCAAGATCCTGCCGCTGGTCGCGGTCCCGACCACAGCCGGCACCGGCTCCGAAGTCGGCCGGGCGAGCGTGATCAAGGACGCCGCCGCCGGCGTCAAACGCATCATTTTCCACCCGCTGATGCTGCCGAAGGTGGTCATCGCCGATCCCGCGCTGACCGTTGGCCTGCCGCCGGCCCTGACGGCGGCGGTCGGGATGGATGCGCTGTCGCACAATCTCGAAGCGTTCTTCGCCCCTGGATACCACCCGCTGGCACGGGGAATCGCGGTGGAAGGGGCGCGGCTGGTGAAAGCATGGCTGCCAACGGCGGTCGCCGAGCCGGCGAACATCGAGGCGCGCTCGAACATGCTCGCCGCGGCCGAGGCGGGCGCGACGGCGTTCCAGCGCGGACTTGGGGCCATGCACGCGCTCGCGCACCCGCTGGGCGCCCTCTACGGCGTGCACCACGGCCTCCTGAACGCCGTCCTCATGCCCTACGTGCTCGAGGCGAACCGTCCGGCGATCGACGCAGACGCCGCCTGGCTCGCGCGCGCCCTCGACGCCGGAAGCGACGTGGCGGCCCTCGTCGCCTGGATCTGCGCGCTCAGGCGCCAGATCGGCATCCCCAACACCCTCGCCGAGGTCGGCGTGCCGGCCGAGGCGCTGGAGCGCGTGCCCCCGCTCGCGGTCCAGGATCCGTCGGCGGCCACCAATCCCGTTCCATTCACCGCTGCGGACTACGGAAGGGTGCTGGCGCGCGCGCACGCCGGCGAGCTCTCGCGGGCGGCCTAGATGAGCGACGACCTCGCCAACCTGACCAAGGACAAGCTGGTCGCCCTTGTCCGCTCGGATGCCTTCTCGGCCTTCAAGGTCGGCGCCTTCGACATCGACGGGATCTTGCGCGGCAAGTACATGCACCGCGACAAGCTGCTGTCTTCGCTGGAGAATGGCTTCGGCTTCTGCGACGTGGTGCTCGGCTGGGATTCCGCCGACCAGCTCTACGACAACGTCGCCTACACCGGCTGGCACACCGGCTATCCGGACGCACCGGTGCGCCTCGCGCCGGAAACGGCGCGCCGCATCCCCTTCGAGCCCGGCACGCTGTTCGTGCTCGGCGAGTTCGCGGAGCAGGCCGAGGCGGTCTGCCCGCGCGGGTTGCTGCGCCGGGTTCTGGACCGCGCCGACGCTTCAGGTTTCGGGGTCAAGGCCGGCTTCGAGTTCGAGTTCTTCGTCTTCGACGAGACGCCGGATTCCATCCGCGCCAAGGGCTATCGCGACCTGAAACCGCTCACGCCCGGCGCGTTCGGCTACTCGGTCCTGCGCAATTCGGTCCACGCCGAGCTCCACCACGAACTGATGGATCTGTGCGAGGCCATGCGGATGCCGCTCGAGGGCCTGCACACCGAGACCGGAGCGGGCGTGCTGGAGGCCGCGCTGATCGTCGACAGCGGCCTCGAGGCGGCCGACCGCGCCGCCCTCTTCAAGACCTTCACCAAGGTCATGGCCCAGCGGCGCGGCTTGATAGCCACCTTCATGGCCAAGTGGTCGACCGACTGGCCGGGGCAGTCGGGCCACATTCACGTCTCCCTGACCGACAGGGACGGGGCGCCGGTCTTCCATGACGCGGCGGCCCCGCACGGCATGTCGCAGACGATGCGTCATTTCCTCGGCGGTCAGCAGCGGCTGATGCCCGAGCTGCTCGCGATGATCGCCAGCACCGTCAACAGCTTCACGCGGCTTGTTCCGGGGTTCTGGGCCCCGACGAGCGCGACCTGGGGGGTGGAGAACCGCACCACCGCGCTCCGCGTGATCGGCGGCGGCGCCAAGAGCCAGCGGGTCGAGTACCGGGTCGCCGCCGCCGACATCAACCCCTACATCGCGCTCGCCTGCGCGCTGGGCTCCGGCCTCTGGGGCGTCGAGCATGGCATCGAGCCCACCGAACCGGTCACCGGCAACGCCTATACGCAGAGCTTCCCGCCCGAGCTCGCGTTCCCGGCGACGCTGACGGAAGCCGCCGGGCGGTTGCGCGCGTCCGTAGCGGCCGAACAGCTCTTCGGCCGCGCCTTCGTCGACCACTACGCGGCGACGCGCGAATGGGAGGAGCGGCAGTTCCGCCGCGCGGTCACCAACTGGGAGCTCGACCGCTACTTCGAGATCATCTAGCGGCGGCCGCCCGCCGCGCGCGGCGCTCGTCGCGGATCTCGCGCATGCCGATCGGCGTGATCCCCAGCTCCGCGATCATCGGCTCGATGCGGCCGGAGCCGAACAGGGCGTACTCGTCGGTCCGGAAGTGGAAGGACTCCGTATCGACGGCCTCGACATCGCCCGGCGCGGCGAAATGGAAGGCGAAGAAGGTAAGGCCCTCCGGGGCCGCGGCCAGCGCTTCCCGATAGACGTCCGCCGCGTCGCGCGTGCGGTCCCACGGGGTCTCGTAGAAGAGGTCGAACACCGGCTCGCCCCGCCCCGCCGCCTCGCCGGCGAACGCTTCGAAAGCAGGGGCGAGCGCCGGCGCGCTGGCCGGGCGCGGGTTGCCGCCTTCGAACCGGCTCATCGTGACGATCGGCAGGTCGTAGTCCTCGCCGAGCCGCCGGTAGATGGGCAGGAAGCGCGGGGACATCGCCGCGCCGCAGTGCGCGTCGAGATGGGTGATGTCGATCCCGGCGCGCTGCACGGCCTCGATCTGCGCGCGAAGCTCCGCCTCCACCGCCTCGGGCTCGGCGCGGCGCCACTCCGGGCGCAGGTTCGACCAGAAGTAGCCGAACTCGTCGGTCAGGCCCGCCGATTGAGGCGGCGAGGTGAGCGGGCGCCATTTCATGGTCGCCATTTCGCTGTTCAGCGTGAGGTGAACGCCGAGGTCCAACGTCGGATCGGCCGCCGCCATCGCCGCCGTCTCCGGGAACCAGGGGCAGGGCGCCATCACCGAGCCGGAGGTCACGACGCCGCGCGCCGAAAGCTCGCGGAACGCGACGTTCGAGCTGTGCGTCATCCCGACATCGTCTTCGTGGATCACGACCGCCTTGCGGCCCTTGGCGTAGGGTGACGGGGTCAAACGGGTTCTCCACCGGCTCGCAACAGCGTCAGGATCGCCTGCAAATAGGGCTCAGTCCACGCAGTGAAGCTTGGGGCCTTCAGGAAGCCCGCGTTCTCGGGGCGCTTGAGGAACTCCCAGAACTTCAGCCGATCGGAGATGACGTAGAGCGGCATGACTTCCGACAGGCTGGGCGCCGGCGGCGCCCGGCCCAGGTAGCTGCCCACGAACACCGCCGCCAGCGCCGGGGCCGTGTCGAGGTAGGCGCAGGCGGTCCGCACGATATCCAGCGCGCCGTCGGCGAAGCGCGCCTCGTGCAGGTCGAACAGGCCGGTGACGCGCCAGCCGGCGGCGTCGCGGCCGAGCGTCAGGTTGTTCAGCTTGAAGTCGCAGTGGGTGTAGGTGTTCGGTCGCGGGCCGGCGGCCAGGGCGCGGGCCGCCGCCGCCTCGATCCATGCGATGTCAGCCTCGGCGAGGGATCCGCTCTCCTGGGCGAACCCGACGAAGCGGCGGACCTCGTCGACCGTGTACTCGACCGCGCCGCCGGGGTGCGGCGTGAGCGCGATGGTGTCGACGTCGAAATCGCCCGCGAACGGCGACGTCAGCTGCTGGATTTGCGCCAGCAGGGCGCCCAGCGCCTCGGCAACGCCGCGCTGATCGTCCGGCGACAGGGCCTTGCGGATCGAGCGCTCGTCGAAACACTGCCCAGGCATGCGCGGCATCACGAGGTAGGGCCAGCCGAAGATGTCGTCGCTCTCGTCGTGCAGCATCGGCCAGGGGACCGGCGCGCCGGCGCGAATGTGCAGCTGTTCGGCGAAGTACTTCTCCTTGCTGAACTGCCAGCGATCCTCGCGCCGCCACGCGCGCTCCCCGGGGCCCCGGACCCAGTGCGGCGCGCCGCGGAGCACGAATTCGCCTTCCGCGGTCGTCAGGAAGACGTTCTGCCCGAAGAGGCCGCTCGTCGTCGGCGCCGCGCTTACGAAGCGGCCGAGGTTCAGCCGCTCGGCGGCCGCGGCGAATTGCTCGTCGCTGATCGCGCCCAGCCGCTCCGAGTAGACTTTCGCCTCCGCCATGCCGGCCAGTCTGCCCGGCCGCGGCCGGCCGCGCCATGGTGCGGCCCCGGTGGGTGGTGGTAGCGTCGCGCCTCCAAAGACAGCCCTTCAGAGGGAGGCGCGCGTTGTACAAAGCGGGACAGGCGGAGATCGAAGCGCTGACGCGGGTCATCGAGACCGGCGCGCTCTTCCGCTACGGCGTCGGCCACGAGTGCGAGACTTTCGAGCGCCGCTATGCCGACTACCTGGGGGTGAAGCATTTCGCGCTCGCCGCCAGCGGCTCGAACGCCCTGGCCGCCGCCATGGCCGCCGTGGGCTTGGGCCCCGGCGACGAGGTCATCATTCCCGCCCACACCTACATGGCGACGGCCACCTCGGTGCTCACCTGCGGCGCCATCCCGCTGATCGTCGACATCGACGAGAGCATCACCATCGACCCAAACGCCATCGAGGCGGCGATCGGCCCGCGCACCAAGGCGGTCGTGCCGGTGCACATGTGGGGCGCCGCCTGCGACATGGACGCGATCATGGCGCTCGCCAACGAGCGGGGCCTGATCGTGATCGAGGACGCCTGCCAGGGCGTCGGCGGCGGCTACAAGGGCAGGAAGTTCGGCGCGGTCGGCCACATCGGCGCGTTCAGCTTCAATTACTACAAGAACATGACCTGCGGCGAAGGCGGGGGCGTTGCGGTCAACGACGACGCCCAGGCCGAGCGCGCTCGCTGCGCCATCGACCCCTGCCACTTCTACTGGCAGGGGCGCAGCGACGCCGTGCAGCCTTTCTCCGGCAACGGCGCGCGCGCCTCGGAGCTGATGGGGGCGATGCTGAACGTGCAGCTCGACCGCATCGACCCGATGATCGCGGCCATGCGGGCGGAGAAGCAGCAGATTCTCGCGGGCACGCGCTCGCTCGGCAACCTGGGCCTCAAAGCCACGCCGATGAACAGCCCGGACGACGACTGCGCCACTCACGTGATGTACAGCCTGCCAAGCGCCGAGGCCGCCAGCCGTTTCGCCCAGCTCTTCCCATGCGCCATCGCCGGCCGCACGGGGCGGCACAACTATACCGAATGGGACCAGATTCTGATGGGCGCGGGCGCGGCGCACCCGGCGATGAACCCGTTTGCGATGCCGGCGAACGCGGAGTGCCGCAAGCACTACTCCAAGGACATGTGCGCCCGCTCGCTCGAGATCCTGAACCGCACGGTCATGGTCCCGACGCATCCCGACCACACCCCGGACGACATCGCCGACATCGTGCACAACATCACCGCAGCCGCCCGGGTGGCCCTGGGCGAGATCACCGAGGGCGACGCCGCGTTCCGCAAGGCCGCGCCCCTGGACGCGCAGAAGTTCGACATGCAGGTCGAGGGGTGAACGCTCGGTCGGACGCGGCCGTCGCCGCCCTCGAGGCCCAGGCCGACGCCGCCGAGCAGGCCATGTACGACGCCCATCCGCGGTTGGCGAAGGACCACAAGGACGACGCGCTGGCGCTCCTCCGACGCGCCGCGGACGCGGCCCGGCGGTCGGGTCTCGACGCCGAAGCCGCGCGGCTCGACGCCCGCATCGAAAACCTGATCGCGGTCTGGGATCGGCAGTTTCGGGGCGTCGGCTACTAAGCCGCTTGCTTGCCTCGCGCCGGCGCGCTGATCTAACCCATCGGGCGGAAGGTCAGGGAGGACGGCCATGAAGGCTGCGGTGCTGCGCGAAGTGGGCAAGCCGCTCGAGATCGAGGAGATCTCCATCGACAAGCCGCAGTCGAACGAGGTCTTGATCCGCACGGTTGCAGCCGGGGTCTGCCACTCGGACCTGCATTTCGTCGAAGGCAAGTACACCGCCCAGATGCCGATCGTGCTCGGCCACGAGAGCGCCGGGATCGTCGAACAGGTCGGCAGCGACGTGCGTACGGTCAAGCCCGGGGATCACGTCATAACCTGCCTTTCGGTCTTCTGCGGCCACTGCGAGGACTGTCTCTCCGGGCATATGTCGCTCTGCCGCAGCCCCGACGCGCGCCAGCGCCGCGACAAGGCGCCTCGGCTGACCAACGCCGATGGGCCGATCAGCCAGTTCGCCAATCTCTCGTCCTTCGCCGAGCAGATCCTGGTGCACGAGCACGGCTGCACGGCGATCAGGAAGGACATGCCGCTGGATCGCGCCGCGCTGATCGGCTGTGGGGTCACGACCGGGGTCGGCGCGGTCATCCACACCAGCCATGTGCGGCCCGGCGAGACCGTAGCCGTGATCGGCTGCGGCGGCGTTGGACTGGCGGCGGTGAACGGCGCGGCGATCGCCGGCGCCGGACGGATCATCGCCATCGACACCTCGCCGGCCAAGGACAACATGTCCCGTAACTTCGGCGCGACCGACTTCATCGACGCCAGCAAGGAAGATCCGGTCGCCAAGGTGATGGAGCTGACCGGCGGCGGCGTGCACCACAGCTTCGAGGCGATCGGCCTCGGCAAGACCGCCGAACAGGCCTTCAACATGCTGCGCCGCGGCGGGACGGCGAACATCATCGGCATGATCCCGCCGGGGCAGAGCATCAGCCTCATGGGGGCGGCGTTCCTGGGCGAGAAGCGGATTCAGGGCTCGTCGATGGGCTCGAACCGCTTCCCGGTCGACATGCCGCGCTTCATCGACTTCTACCTGTCGGGCAAGCTGAAGCTCGACGACATGATCTCGCGCCGCATCAAGCTCGAACAGATCAACGAGGCGTTCGAAGAGATGAAGAGCGGCCAGATCGCCCGCTCGGTCATCATGTTCGACGCCTAGTCTTCCCAGCCCCGACCCGCGCCGGCTCGTCGCGGCGCTAGGCGACGAACTCCATCAGGCCGTGGTCGTGGATGGCGGCGTCGATGCGCTTGACCGTGTGGTCGTACAGCGCCTCGGTCCGCGGCTGGCTGAGATCGGCGGCGGCGCCGGACTGCGACATGTAGGTGAGCGTGATGAGGAGCGCGCGGCGGTAATCGTGCAGGCATTCCTCGAAGCTGTAGTTCTCGACGCCCGAGCGCCGGAGCTTGTCGTGGTAGCCCTTCAGCAGCGGCTGCTCGAGCTCGCGCCGCACGTCGGCGTTCACGCTGCCGCCCATCATGTAGCCGATGTCGAACGGCCCGCGCGCCTGCATGGCGAGTTGCCAGTCGACGCAGGTCAGGCCCGGCGCCGCGCCCGGGCGGGTCACGAACATCAGGTTGTCGGCGCGGAAGTCGCCGTGACAGAGGGTGCGCGGCGGCTTGGCCATGTCCTCGGCGATGCGGTCGAGCTCGGTGCACATGCGGGCGCCGGCGCGGCGCAGGTCCGGCGAGACGCGGCCTTCGAGCCAGGCGTCGAAGACCTCCCACCCGGCGGCGTGGCGGGCGCTGAAATCGGCGTAGGGCGGGGTGCCGAACGACTGCACCTTGTCTTCCAGCGCCTTCAGCTCCGGCCGGTCCCACCAGCGCGCGTGCAGGTCGCCCACCTGGTCGACCGCGACCGTCACCTGCTCGGGCGTGAGGCCGGCCACCTGGTCGCCGAGCGTCGTCTCGCTGAGGTCCTCCATGACGAGGGCGAACGCGCAGGTCTCGGGATCGAAGGTCGCGATGTAGCAGCGCGGCGCCCGAAGCGAGATCGTCTGGGCCAGGTCGCGATAGAACAGCACCTCGCGCTCGTAGAGGCCGTAGGCGTTGGCCACGTCGCGCAGCGCCTCGATGGCCGCCGGCTGCTTGACCACCAGAGAGCGCGGACCGCTTGCGCCCTCCCGATATTTTAGTGTTAAACGATAAAGCTCGGTCATCATGCCGACGCCTTCGCCGAGGCGCTCGGCGGTGACGGACTCGACCCCGGCAAGCTCGGGCGCGGCGGCGCGCAGCCACTGGGCCGTGATGTCTGCGGCGCAAGTCGGCGTTGCGGTCATGGCGTCCTCCCAGGCGCTCTTCTTCAATGCACGGCCGACCATCCGCCCACTGCCAATTTCGGCTGTCAAGCGCGTTCGCCGCCGCCTTGCCGGCGCCCAGGCGCCCTCGCTAGGGTCGGAGCGAGCGACCCCCGGGGCGGCAATGTCTGACGTCTTCATCTCCTACGCTAGGTCGACCGAGGCGCAGGCGAAACGTCTGGGCGCAGCGCTGGCGGCCCTCGGCTACGGGGTCTGGCGCGACGACGAGCTGCCGCCACACCGAGCCTACGGAGAGGTGATCGAAGAGCGGCTGAACGCGGCCAAGGCCGTCGTCGTGCTCTGGTCGGCGGAGGCGGTGAAGTCCCACTGGGTGCGGGCGGAGGCCGATGCGGCGCTCGCCGCGGGCAAGCTCGTGCAGCTGACGCTGGACGGCGCGCTGCCGCCGATGCCGTTCAACCAGACCCAGTGCGCCGACCTGGCGGGCTGGACCGGGGACCTGGCGGCTCCCGGCTGGGCCAAGGTCGCCGCCTCGATCGCCGACCTGGCGGGCGCCGAGAAGCCGGCGGCGCCGAAGCCCGCAGCGCCGCCGGCGCCCGCGCCCAGCCTCGGCGTTTGCGTGCTGCCGTTCGTCAACATGAGCGGCGACCCGGAGCAGGACTATTTCAGCGACGGCGTCAGCGAGGACATCATCACCGACCTCTCCAAGGTCTCGGCGCTGTCGGTGGTCTCGCGCAACAGCGCCTTCCAGTTCAAGGGCCAGACCATCGACGTGCGGCAGGTCGCGCGCCAGCTCGGCGTCACGCACGTGCTCGAAGGCAGCGTGCGCAGGGCCGGCGAGCGGGTGCGCATCACCGCCCAGCTGATCGACGCGCAGCGCGACAGCCACGTCTGGGCGGAGCGCTACGACCGCGACCTGACCGACATCTTCGCCCTGCAGGACGAGATTTCGCAGGCCATCGTGGCGGCGCTCAAGCTGAAGCTGGTTCCGTCGGAGCAGAGGGCGATCACACGGCGGGGGACCGCCAGCGCCGAAGCCTACGACCTTGGCCTGATGGCCCGCCAGCTTTGGCTGAGCGGGGAGGGCGCCAAGCCGGCGCAGGAAGCCATTGTTCGGCTGGCGCGGCGCGCGATCGACATCGACCCGCGCTACGCCGAAGCCTGGGCGCTGATGGCGCAGGCGCTGTCCACCCTCCAATTCCGCCACGGCCGCGCCGACGCCGGCGGGCTGGCGGCGGCGGAAAAGGCGCTGTCGCTGGACCCGAATGTCGCCTCTGCGCACGCCGTGAAGGCGCGCCACCTGGCCGAGGCGGGACGCCAGAAGGAGGCCGACGCCGAGCTCGCGACCGCGCTGCGGCTCGATCCAGCGGCGATCGAGGTCAACGAAGCGGCGGCGTACATGGCCTTCCGCAGCGGCCGGATGGAGGATGCGATCCGCTACTACGAGGCCGCGGCGGCGGTCCCGGAGGGCCCGTTCGGCATCCCGGCGATGCTGATCACCTGCTACGAGGCGATCGGCGATCGGAATGGGGCCATCCGGTCGGCGAAGACCACCCTCGAGCGCGCCGAGGCCGTGCTCAAGCAGGATCCGAACAACGCCGACGCCGTCGCGTTCGGGGCCTGCGCCTTGGCGGCGCTTGGCGAAGGCGAGCGGGCGCGCGACTGGGTGCGCCGGGCGCTGCTGATCGACCCGGACAGCCGCACGATGCGCTACAACCTTGCCTGCGCGCTCGCGACGCATCTGGGCGAAGTCGACGAGGCCATCGCGCTGCTGAAACCCTACCTGGCGCGGGCGACCCGCGCCGAGCTCGCGCACGTCAAGGCCGATCCGGATCTGAAGGCGGTGCGCGCCGACCCGCGCTTCATCCGCATGCTCGTCGAGGCGGAGACGCGCCGCCCCCGCCGTCAGCATCGCGGCGGCGCACGGGCGCTCATCAAGCGGGCGCGCGGGCGCGGACGCGGACCGCGTTTGACTTAAGGGCGGCCTCGCGTGCTCAATCACGGCAAAGCCCGTTAGCGGCCGCGACACAAGGGAGGAACGGAGATGTCGGAGCGCCCCGAGGTTGTGCTGCCCCAGCATCTCGACGAGATCGACGCGGCCTTCATGACCAAGGCGCTCAGAGCCAGCGGCCACATCGCCGGCTCGAACGCGGTCGTCGCCACCGAGGAGTGCGGCGTCGGCATGACCGCCGGCTATTTCTCGGCCATCAAGAAGGTGAAGTGCGCCTATCGCGATCCGACCGAGGCTCGCGACGCCTTCGTGGTCAAGGCATGGCCGCCGTTCGAGATCCTGCCCAAGGAGGCCATCGCGGCGATGTTCGTGAAGGACATCAGGGCCTACGCCTTCCCCGGCGCGCGCTTCTATCCTCGACCCAAGACGCATCTGGCCGCCTTCGACGAGAGCGACAATCGCTGGGCGCTGGTCATGGAGGACGCCGACTCCTTCGCCGAGCACAAGGTGCACGAGAGCGAGATGACCGAGGCGGAGGTCATGTCGATGATTCCGAAGATGGTCGACGTGGCCGTGGCCTGGGAGGGTTGCGAGACCGGCGAGAAGGCGCGCGAGCTCGAGGCGCTGGGCGTCGACTTCTGGGCCTCGGACGCCAACCTCGCCATCTACAAGCAGGTGATGCCGGGCGGGGCGAAGTTGTTCGACCGCTTCACAGCCAGCAGGGGTTCAACCGTGGTCGGCGAGCCCACCTGGGATGCCTCGGTCGGACCGGGCTTCGCCGAGCTTTTCACAACCAGGCTCGACGCCTTTTTCGCCCGCGCCAGGCCGGAGAACGGCGCGACCTGCTCGCTCAGCCACGGCGACTTGCGCGGCGACAACATCTTCTTCTGCGAGCCCTGTGCGGACTATCCCGACGGCTGGCTCTGCATCGACTTCCAGCTGCTGTTCCGCGGGCCTGTCCCGTCCGACCTCGCCTATCTGATGAGCTCGGGCTCGGTGCTGCCCGAGGTCTACGCGGAGCCGGCGCTGTCCCGGGTGCTCAGCGCCTTCTACGACCAGTTCATGCAGCGGACATCGCTCTACAAGGGCTACACGTTCGAAGCGTTCGTCGACGAGTTCGCGATGATGACGATGGTGCCCATCGTCTACTACGTCGGCATGGGCGCGGCGTTCTGGCAAGGCGGGGCGCTTCGCAACGAACTGCCCACCCGCATCGAGCTGGGCGGCAAAGGCGCGACGGAGGCGGACCTGGCGCCCGAGGAGCTCCGCCAGCGCATGTGGTGGCGCAAGGCCTTCGCCAACTACCGCGCGAACCTGATCCGCTTCGGTCTCTACGACCGCCTGAAGGCGCTGCCGGAAACCCAGGCGGGCCTCGGGCCTTGGGTCGAGGTCCCGGACCACCTGCGCTGACGCGAATCGCGGCCACATAAGCTCTCCGAAACGATTTGCGCCGTATTGTGACGCTCGTAAGGGGGCGTCCGCGTGAAGATAGCTCTTGTGGCGCTAGCCGCGGCGGCGGCCGCCGTCCTTGCGCCCGTCCTCGCTACGGCGCAGGCGCGCCATGCGGCCATCGATCCGGCCTACCTGGCGCGCGAGATCGAGTCGCGGGCCGACCGGACCAGCTTCGCCGACCTGGAGCGCTTCGGCGAGGCCGCCCGCCGCGAACGGGGCGAGCCAGCGCTCGCGAAGCTCGAACACGTCGCCTGGATCTTCCTGAACCAATCGGAATTCGACCGTTTTGATCGCTGGAACGCCGCGTTGGCCGAGCGCGCCAGCGATATGGGCGGCCGCCGCTATGCCGAGATCGCCCGCATCAACGCGCTCAAAGCCCGCTACGACCAGGGCGACACCTCGACCCACGCCGAAATCGCTCGCCTGGCCAGAAGCGAGCCCGACTGGTTCGCGCGCATCCACGCCGCTGTGTCCGACGCCACCCTGCTGATCGAGGAGGACCGTACGGGCGAGGCGCTCAAGGAGATGTACAGCGCCGAGGAGCTGATCCCGGAGGGCGATCCGGCCGCCAACGCCGCCGAAACCGACATCTGGGGGACAATCGGGCTCGGCCTGATGTCGGTGGACGATCTCGACGGCGCCGCGCGCGCGTTCCAGAGGGCCGACTTCCAGTTTGCCGATCCGAGCTATCCGCGGCCCGACTTCGACGACGTCTACAACATGGCGCACATGGCCATTCAGCAAGGCGACGCAGCGTTGGCCGAGCAGCTGGCCGGCGTCCACCATCGCCTGGCGCTTCGCTCCGACCTGCCCCACCTGCGCATCTGGGACCAGAACCTCTGCGCCATGGTCGCCGACTCCTTCCAGGCGCCCAAGGATGTCATGGCCTGCCTGAGCGGCCTGGATGCGCGGCTGAGGGGCGCCGACTTCCTTGCGCCCGATCTCTTGCCGCTGCGGGCCATCGCCGAGGCCAGGCTGGGCGACATCCCCGCGGCCAAGAGCGACCTGGCGCGCATCCAGGCGCTCGTCGCCTCGCACCGGATGCAGGCGTCCGGCCTCTCCCGCGCGCCCGAGGTCCAAGCCGAGATCTTGATGGCGCAAGGGGAGGGCGGCGAGGCGTTCGCCGCTCTGCGCTCCTACGAGCGGGGGCGCTCGGTGGCCGACGCCCAGCGCTTCAACGTCGGCGTCCACCAGATCACCAGCCAGCTGCACGGCCAGCTCGAGACCTCGCGACGCGCCGCGGAGCTGCAAAAGGACGTCACCCGGTTCCAACGCTGGATCCTGATCGCACTCGGCGTCTTCGTGCTCTGCGCGGCCGGCGTCGTCGTGTGGCAGCGGCGAGCGGCGCTGCGCTTGCGCGCCGAGCGCCTGAGGGCCGAGGCGGCCAACCGCTCGAAGAGCGAGTTCCTGGCCAATATGAGCCACGAGATCCGCACGCCGCTGAACGGCGTCGTCGGCGTGGCCGAGATGCTGGCGCAGGCGGGCCTCCCGCAGCGCGAGCGCGAGATGGTCGAGATCATCAAGAGCTCGGGCCAGTCGCTGGAGCGGCTGCTGTCGGACGTCCTCGACCTGGCGCGCGTTGAAGCCGGCAAGCTCACGATCGAGCGGGCGCCGTTCCATGCCGGCGACCTGGTTCGCGCCGTCGCCGGCCTCGCCCGGCTCCGGGCCGACGAGAAGAGCCTCAAGCTCGACGTCGAGGTCGCGCCGGCGCTCGAGGGCTGGTTCATCGGCGACGCGACCCGCGTCCGCCAAATCCTCACGAATCTCGTATCCAACGCGGTGAAGTTCACCAGCGAAGGCTCGGTGACCATCGACGCCGAGACGCTCGTCGACGGGCGCCTGCGGTTCAGCGTGTCGGACACCGGCGTCGGTTTCGACGCCACGGCGCGCGATCGGGTGTTCGGGCGCTTCCAGCAGGCGGACGGGTCCATCACGCGCCGCTTCGGCGGCACGGGCCTCGGCCTCGCCATCTCACGCCAGTTGGCGTTGCTCATGGGCGGCGAGATCGACTGCTGGAGCGCGCCAGGCGAGGGCGCCCGATTCTGGTTCGTCGCCCCGTTCGAGCGCGCGGCCGCGCCGGCGGCCGCCGAGCAGGGAAGCGCCGATCTGGGCGCGCCGGACCGGGCCCTCAAGGTGCTCGTGGCCGACGACCACGCCACGAACCAGACGGTGATCCGTCTGATGCTCGATCAATTCGGCGTCGAGACCACCGTCGTCGAGAATGGGGCGGAGGCGCTGGCCAGCCTCGGACGCGAAGCGTTCGATCTTGTCTTCATGGACATGCAGATGCCGGTGATGGACGGGCTCGAAGCGACGCGCCGCATCCGCGAGGCGGAGCGGGCCGAGGGCCGCCCCCGCACCCCCATCGTCATGCTGACCGCCAACGCCCTCCCGGAGCAGATCGAGGCCGGGCGCCGCGCGGGCGCGGATGCTCACCTAGCAAAGCCCGTTACCGCCGCCAGTTTGGCTGCGGCCCTGAACATGAGCCTGGAAGCGAAAGGCGCCGAGCGCGCGGTCGCCTGACCTCGCCGCTAGGCCGCGCTGGCGGGAGCCGCCGCGTCGAGCCGATCGAGGCTCTCGCGCGGCAGGTCGAGCTCCGCCGCCGCCAGGTTCTCGCGCAGGTGAAGCCGCGACGACGTGCCCGGGATCAGCAGGACATTGGCCGCACGCCGCAAGAGCCAGGCGAGCGCGACCTGACGTGGCGTCGCGGCCAGGTCGGCGGCGACCGCGGACAGGGCGGCCAGCTGCAGCGGCGCGAACCCGCCGAGCGGGAAGAAGGGCACGAAGGCCACGCCTTCGTCGGCAAGCTGGTCGACCAAGGCGTCGCCGCGGCGCTGCGCGACATTGAAGAGGTTCTGCACGCAGACGATCGGGCAGATCTTGCGCCCTTCTGCGATCTGCGCGGCGGTCACGTGGCTCAAGCCCATGTGCCGGATCAGCCCCTTTTGCTGCAGTTCGGCCAGCACCGAGAGCGGGGCTTCGATCGAGCCTTCGCCGGGCGCGGCAAGGCCATGCATGCTGCGGAAGTTGACCACGTCCAGCGTATCGACGCCCAGGTGGCGCAGATTGTCGTGCACCGCCTGGGTGAGCTCCTCGGGCGACAGCGCCGGCAGCCACGAACCGTCCTCGCCGCGCCGTGCGGCGATCTTGGTCACGATGACCAGGTCGTCCGGGTAGGGGTGGAGCGCCTCGCGGATCAGTTCATTGACGACGTAGGGCCCGTAGTAGTCGCTGGTGTCGATGTGGTTGACCCCGCTGGCGACCGCCTCGCGCAGCACCGCGATCGCCTCGGTCTTGTCCTTCGGCGGGCCGAACACGCCTGGGCCGGCGAGCTGCATGGCGCCGTAGCCCATCCGCCGCACGGTGAGGTCGCCTAGCGCGTATGTTCCAGCGCGGTCGATCGCATGCATGGCGGGCTCCCTGAGGCGCGGACAGCCGATCCAATAGCCTTAACCGCAGCGAACGCCAGAGACTTGCGGGGCATGCGCTGGGACCAAGTGGCTTTGCCCTCAGGGCATAGCCAAGTTCAGCCCCGGCGGCCCTTGGGATTTGTCACCTCGAGCGCCTTGGGATGAGGCCCGAGCGCGAGTTAGCCCGGCCCTGCGGATTGCGCCAGCGCCACGGTGAGTCCGTTCCGGACCGCGACGGCGGCCAGCCTCTCGAGATCCAGCGGCCCTCCGGCCGTCTCGCGGTCGAGGTCGGCGAAGAGTTGCGACGCCCCGGCCCGTGAGGTCATCGAGATCATCTCGCCGCCGCCCGCGCCGAAGCGGAACCAGTGCGTC
>Ga0209060_10002310_pt1 | contig 18069 bp, 12 predicted proteins | sample Coa_R1_8_FD_187155 | JGI IMG/M metagenome (GOLD analysis project Ga0209060, IMG submission 187155) | Surface soil microbial communities from Centralia Pennsylvania, which are recovering from an underground coalmine fire - Coalmine... | ecosystem: Environmental > Terrestrial > Soil >...
GAATGAGCGTGAGTGGCGCCTCCAGCACAAGCCAGTCGTCAAGGCCATGCAAGCGGAGGCCGATGCGGACCTGGACGTGCGCTGGAGGCGCTATGAGCGGGTGCGGGACCGGCAGGAGCGGGAAGAGAGCAAACGCACACGCTATCGCCTGGAACAGTGTGACCTCTTGCGCGACCTGGTCGAGTTAGCAGCCAAGGAACGGGCGATGTACGAGCTGGAGAATGGCAAAGACCAATGCATGACCAGTCTGAAGCTGGCGCTGGCGAATCTAGGAATGTGGGTGCGGGAGCGCTGGTTTCCTCCGTCCTACGCTCACGCGACCTGGTCGCGACTGCTCCCCTTCTTCCGCTTGCCGGGGTGCGTCAGTTGGGGTCCCGACCGCGTGGAAATAGAGTTACAGGTGTTCAATGATCGTCACCTTAACCGAGATCTGGCCACGCTCTGTGCCCGCCTCAATGGCGCTGACCTCCGCTTGCCAGATGGGCACACGCTCCAAGTGGGTCTGAACAGCCAGACGCATCTTCCTGCCGAGACCATCAGCGCTCGGTGGCCTGAATCCAGACTGCTTGGCCGTTGGTCTGAGCTTCCTTAGCCCTCCAACTTCGCGTGTGCCGCTTCGATCCGCTCGGCGTAGAGCCGCTCCCCCAGCCGGGCACAGATCACTAATGCCGCCTCCCAGCGCTGGCGCGCCTGGTCTGGTTGGCCTTGTGCCTGGTACAACCGCCCGGAGACATACAGCGCTTTGGCCTCCGCATAGGGAGCAGGCATCGCCTGGGCGAGAGTCAATGCCTCCTCCAGCGTCTCTTGTGCTGCCTGCCAGTGGGAGAACCGCAGGAGCAGCAGCGCCTTCACCCGTAGCGCGTCGCCCAGGGCGATGCGATTTTCCTCGGCCGTTGCCCGCGCGATCGCCTGTTCCAGGTGTGCCTCTGCTTGCGTCTGATCCCCTTGTTGCAGCCTGATCCAGGCCAGGTTGAGCAGGTAGGTGTGCGGGAACACCGGCTGCTGGGGATCGAATCGCTGGAGCAGGGGCTCCAGTCGTGACCAGGCCGCGTGCAGATCCTCCCACACCAGGTCGCGTTCGACCAGCGCTCCCTGTGCCTCCAGCAGCACCCAGCGGACCTCGATCCGCTCCGCCAGGGCAATGGTTTCTTCCAGGGAGTGGGATGCAGTGTCCCACTGCCCCTGGGCCAGTGCAAGTTGTCCCAGCGCGTACAAGGGCTGTACGGCAGCCCAGAACTGGCCTGTCTGGCGCGTCATGGCTGCTGCCCGCTCGTAATCTTCCCGTGCTCGCTGCCAGTCACCCTGATAAAACGCGAGCTCCCCCCGACAGCGCAGCCCGACGATGAGGCCGGCGACATCACCGATCTGCTCAGCAATCTCCAGTGCTCGCTCCAGCGCGCGTGCGCTCGCTTCAAACGCTCCACGGTCCAGTGAGAGAGTGCCCAGCCACCCCAGCGCCCACCCCAGGTTGCGTAGGTCGCCCGCTGCCTCCGCGAGCGGGATCACGGTCTGAATCGCCTGGAACCCTGCGGCTGTCTGCCCCAAATTGAGCAGCGCTGTGGCCCGCCAATAGGCGGCACGGGCGAGCACTGCCTGATCAGCGAGTACGTGGGCCAACTGCACGGCTCGCTCAGCGGCTGCCAGCGCCTCTCGCAACTGGCCTGCCCTGGTGTAGAGCCATGCGAGCTGAGCATACAGCGTGGCCAACCCGAGGGAGGGGTCAGCTGCTTCACTTGACGTAAGCCACGGTTGCAGCCGCGCGAGGCCCTCGGCTGCGTTCTTCCCCGAGCCATAGACTTCGGCCAGTTGCCCCAGGGCTTTCCAACGGCCTTCGACATCGCCTGCCGCTTCTGCCAACGCCACGGCCTGCTCCAACACCACCTGGGCCTGGTCAAAACGTCCGACCGTGTGGAGCACCTTGCCAAGCTGTTCGCGAGCGCGCCCTCCCTCCTTGCCGCGCCCCAGCTGGTCCAGGCGCTCGATGAGCGACCGAGCGTATCCTTCCGCCTCCGCGTGCGCATACAGTACCTGGGCGTGGGCAAGGGCGCGCTCCAGATAGACGATCGCCTTCTCCCGCTGATCGCTGCGAGTGTAGTGGTAAGCGAGTGCTTCCAGCGGCGGTTCCCCAGGTTGCTGCGCCAGGACGTCGGCAACCTGCTGATGCAAGCTGGCACGGCGCGCAGTACTCAGGTCGGCTGCAATAATCTCGCGGATCAGATCATGGGGAAACTGGTAAGCGTCTTCCCCAGCCTCCACCAGCAGATGGGTCTGGGCAACCTCCTCCAACGCTCCCACCAGCGCTCCCATGTCCTGACCTGAGAGAGTGCAGGCGGCCATCAGCACTAAGCGCTGCATCTGGCGCCCGATGATCGCCGCCACGCTGAGGAGTTCCTGCGCCGTCACGGGCAGCGCGGCTACCCGCTGCCTGATGCTCTGGGCCACATTCCAGGGTACTTCCTCCGCTCCCTGCCCCGGTCCCTCGGCACGCAGCGCCTCGGCGCAGCTCACCAGGAAGAAGGGCACCCCACCGGTACGTGCTAGGACCTGCTCTGCCCGTTCCGCGCCAGGAGGCCCTCCTTCCGCCAGCACCTGCTGGAGCAGCGCTTGCGCCTCCTCCTGGGCGAGCGGACCCAGCTGCTGCTGCGCCGCTAATCCGGCCGCAGCCAGATCGGCCAGGGCCACGCTGAGCGGGGCCTCTGGGCGGAACTCGGTGGTACGATAGGCTCCGACGATTCGCAGCGGTCGCGTGGAGGCTGCGCGTACCAGAGTAACCAGCACGTCCAACGCATCAGCCCCGGCCCACTGGAGATCATCCAGCACCAGCAGGGTGCCACCGGGTCCGGCAACATTCGCGAGGAAGCGTCCAACCGCCGCAAACATCAGCCGCCGCTCCTGCTCAGGAGGCAGCGTCCAGGAGGGAGCGGGCACCAGCGTCGTCTCTGCCAGTTCGGGCAGCAAGCGTACCATCCAGGCACAGCCGTCCAGACCGCTACGCAGCGAGGCTAGGGAAGCGCGGCGGATGTGGCCTTCCAGCGCGCCGACCAGGGGCGCGTAGGGTTCTTGCCCGCTGCGGCGCTGACATCCGCCCTCCAGCACGGTCCAACCCCACTCGGCGGCGCGTCGCATGGCTTCATGCAGCAGCCGAGTCTTGCCAATGCCGGGTTCCCCGGCCAGCAGGAGGACGGGCGGGCCTTCGCCTGCCAGATGACGCTCCAGCGCCGTCAATTCGCGTGCGCGCCCCACCAGCGGCCAGGCGGCGCTGCTGCCCGGCTGAAGGAGGCTGCTTTGCTCTGGCAGGGGAAAGGCCGGTAGCCTGTTCTGGCGCGCGGCTGCTTCCAGCAAGGCGCGTTCGCTGTCACCGAGGCCCAGGGCCTCGGCTAAGAGGGCGAGGGTCTCTTTGCGCGGGGTGTGGCGGGCACCGCGTTCCAGGGTATCAATCGCGCCCCTGCTCAGGCGGGCGCGCTCGGCCAAAGCCTCCTGCGTGAGTCCAGCGGCCAGGCGGTAGCGGCGCAGCAGGGCCCCAAAGCTGAGCGATGGCAGCGTACTCATCGGATGGCCTCTCTCCGGCGCTGTACCTGGCAGCACCACGCACCCAACACGCGACGGCCTTTCACCGGATGATACCACACCACCAAGAGGCCCACAATCATTGTCGGCACGATTGTAGGCACAGGTGTGTGCATTGTCGGTGGAGCTGGGGTCCTTTTTCCAGCATACTGGAACCAGAGTCAGGCGTCAGAACACTTCTGACCAACATACGCCCTGACTCCTGGCTGAGCTTCCCTGCGGGGAAGCAGTTCCCAGACCCACCAAGGAGGTCACGATGTCATTCTCTTCATCCTGGCAACGGTGTCCCCGCTGCCAATCGCCCCTTGCATCCGGCGCCGTCACCTGCCCCTCCTGCGGGTTGGCGCTCGGCGGCGCTGTCGTCGCGAGCCAGCAGTCCGCCTATTATGCGTCCCAGAGCGGGCTTGACAGCGCCTCCACCATCGCCAGCCCGCCCCCGCCGCCACCGGGAGATTATGCTAGCTTGTACCCTGGCAGCCAGCCTCAGGGGGACTTCCCCTACGCACTCCCACCAGCCCCCAGCAGCATCTCAGGCCCGGCAGCGCCTTTAGTGCCACCCACAGACAAACGCCCCCAGAGCAAGCGTAGACTGGCGCTGGTCCTCCTGGTGATGGTGCTCCTCCTCTTCGGTGGAGGCGGCGTCACCGCATATCTCCTTTTGACGCAGCCGAAGCCAACCATCACCGTGAGCAGCGATTACAAGGTGGGCACGACGCTGGCAGGCTCTGCTGGGACGGTCTTCCACATCAGTGGTCAGGACTTCTCCAGCGGCGCGACGATCCTCTTCCTGCTGGATGGGCAACCCGCCCCTGGCGCTCAGAGCGCGCAGACGGATGGCACGGGCGCAATCTCGTCCACGGACGTGACCGTCACCACTGACTGGGCGCTGGGCAATCATGTGCTGACCGCCCGAGATAGCAAGGGTTACAAGACCCAGGCAGGAGTCCCCATCACCATTGCCCCGCAAGGCCAGGCAGGCACCCCTGGGCCGAGTGGCGCTCCGACCGATAGTAAGAGCTTTTCGCTCAGCGTCCAGGGGCAGATCACGAACCAGGAAACTGGGGCCTCGTTGGGGAGCTTGCAAGAGACGCTGATCATTACCGGGCAGCCTGATCCCAAAGGAGGGGCTGTCTGCCAGGCGCGAGATGAGCCCAACGCGCCACCGCAAACGATCCGAGGCAATCTCCAGACAGACCACGGCGTGTTTGCCTATCTCGAAACCATTCAGTATGCGTGCAGTGGGAGCTATCAAGTAGGCAAGCTCATCTATATCGAGCAAGCTATCAGTGATCAGTACACGTTCGAAACAGGGGAAACCTGCTCGGCCAATACCCCCTATACCGCTCAACACCTCGAGGGAACCTTCAGCGATCCCACAGACATCACAGGAGGCACCTATACCGCTGATCAGATCAATCTCCAATGCCAGGGCCCGACTGGGCAATTTGCCCTCCAGTTTGCTGCCAAAACAGGTGATTGGACGGGCAGCCTGGGCGCATAAAGGAGGAAAGCGGAAGAGCAGCCCATCTCTTTCTCCTAACGGTCTTGACGAGGGAGGATGAAAGACGATGCCCCTGGCAGCCTGGTCGTACCGATTATCGGTACGACCAGGCTGCCGTTAGCACGCTGTTGCCATCAGCATGAAGTATCTCAGAGACAACGCTCTTTGTTCAAGGGTTGTGCCTGGCTGAGCATGGAGCACGCCTGAATGTCTCATCTTAGATGCACATCTGAGGAGTGGGCTGACACCCTGCTTCACCACCCATCGTGCGGAGGTCGCAGCCATTCTGGGTGAAACGACCTGTCCGCTACTTTTTGTGCGAGGGAATCACGAAGATCATGCCTGGCTGGATCGCCCGGAACAGCGAGCCACTGCACCCATCTTCCCAGTTGATGCGTATCAGCGTCTCTGGTGCCTGAAAACGGGGATTCCCTACTACTTTCGGCACGGGTGTGAGCAGGTGATCATTTTGGGCATTGGCCGCATTGGACGCCCTGCCTTCCCTCTTTGAGAGGGAAGGCTCATTACATCCAGCTTTCTGAACAGGTGCTGCTGGGCCACCTGGGTGATACCCCTATCGATCTTCTGCTCACCCACGATGCCCCACGAGATCCCATCTATCCTGGCTCGGGCAGCCTCGAGATTGCGCGTGTCCTCCAGCGCCAGGAACCATCGTATCACTTCTTCGGGCATTATGGCGGGCCATCTCGGTTCCACCTGGAAGCCAACGGTGTGACCCGGAGTTACAAACTGGCAGATTTCGCTGGGGAGCACCATGGCCAGCCTCTGGATATCGGGACAATCGGCCTGCTGTACTGGAGAAACCGAAGCGAGCATGCATTCGAATTACCGGGGCAGCGCTGAGGCTGAAGTCCCTCCCAAACCTTTCAAGCGACGTATCCTCATCTGATGATTGGTTTTTCCTCTCCATTAATCCTGGCCCTCTGGCCAAACCGCAAGCCTTCACATTCATGATGAGTCTTGTATCTCTCTCCTCTCGTCGTCCAGGGTGGTGGGCCCTCCACCAGCAGACGCTTCAGCTCTTCCGCGATTTTGACGCCCTCCAGCGAGTGCGACTCTATTTGGTGCCCGGCAGCCTGGCTTATCGGCGGCTTGAACGAGAGCAAGCTGAGATTGAGAGCGCTATCGAGGCGCTGCGCCACTCGGCACGACTGAGACAGAGAACATGGCCTTGACAACAACCCTTGTTGCAGGGCGGAGTAGGCAGCCTGTTTCCAGCAGAAACAGGCACAGAGAGCTTGCTAGAGTGTGATCAACATCCAAAGATGGGCAGGGAAAGAGAAGAAGAAAGCTGCATTGGCGAACGATGGTCTCGTTCGCCAATGCAACTTGGAGCGCAGCACGTTAGCGTGGGCGGATGACCAGCAAGGGGACATCAGCCAGATGCAAGACCGCGCCCGCCACGCTGCCATACAGCCAGCGGCCCACCCCAGCGCGGCCATGCGTCGCCGTCACAATGATGACCGCCTGCCCCGCTTCATTCAACTGCCTGGCTTGCTCCGCAATATCCAGCGCGGCGCCCCCCTCGGTTACGGCGATGGCAGTTGGAATCCCGTGCGCCTGGAAGCGCTGCTGCACCTGCTCCAGATACCGGGTGGCTGTCTGCCGCTCGGTCGGCACGATAGCCCGGATCGTGTCATTGGCTGCGGCGGCACGGCCCTGTGCGCCCACAGTCAGATCAGGCAGATCCAGGGAACGCAGCAAGGTGGCAGAAGCCCCGAGCTGGTTGGCAAGCGAGATCGCCCGCAACAGCACGGACTCGGCCAGTTTGGAGCCATCCAGCGGCACCAGCAGATGCGGCTGCGCCTCTTTGGTGAAGAGAGCGGTTGGCTCTTCGCCATGCTTCAAGAGGAGCACCGGCACGGGCGCGCCTTGCAGCACGCGATCCGCCACACTCCCATGAATCAGGCGGCTCATCCCTTCGCGCGCATGCGTGACCATGACGATCAGATCGGCGTGGTGATCGTGGGCCATATCGACAATCGCAATAGCTGGATCACCTTCCGTACGCACGGCCTCTACAGTAACACCCTGGGCTTTGACCTCTTGCTCCACCCTGGAAAGATAGGCATCAATTACTTCATGGACTCCAGCGGGCACCTCAAAAGGACCACCGCGTGAATAGCTCAGATACTCCACTTTGCTGACACACAACAGGATGAGCTTGCCATTCGCCCCGGCGCGCTGGGCGAAGGCAATGGCGGTGGGCAGCGCCTCCTCGGCTAGCTTCGAGCCATCCAGCGGCACCACAATGCGGCCATAGGGCGGAAGCCCGCCTGCTGTTTTGAACGGAACCTGATCGGTAGATGGGGTCTGCGAAATCATCGCTCTGCTCCTTTCGATTCGGGCAAGGCTCTGTCCACTCCCCAGAGCGGCAGCCTTGCGCCCTTCTTCTCTATGAGAGAGCGTAGCGCCCCCTGGTTACAAGAGCCATCATCGAGGGTTACCCCCAGGTAAACAAATCACGAGCAAGCATGTCGATAACTGAAACTTCACTATGAAAGCAGGCGTAGCTCGTAAGCGGCACGCTCCAACTCTTCGCGGAACTGCGGTGCGGCAATGGCGATCAGGCTGCGGGCGCGCTCGGCCAAGTCGCGCCCATGCAGCGCGGCCATGCCATACTCGGTGACGACATAATGGACGTGCGCCCGCGAGGTCGTCACGGCAGCGCCTGGTGTCAGCACGGGCACAATGCGCGACACCAGCCCTTCCACTGGTTCCAAAAACACTCGCGAGGCTTTGATGCCGCTGGCATGAGGCTGGCGCGCGGTGGCAGGCAGCGCGATGATGGGCCGCCCCTCTTTTGCCAAGGCCGCCCCACGCAAGAAATCCATCTGGCCGCCGACGCCGCTGTAGAGGTGCGTGCCGATGGATTCGGCGCAGACCTGGCCGGTCAGGTCCACCTGAATGGCGCTGTTGATGGCGACCATCTGCTCAAACTGGCGGATGATGCGCGTATCGTTGGTATAGTCGGAGGGGTGCAGTTCCACCATTGGGTTATCATCAATGAAATCCAGCAGTCGCTGCGACCCCACCACAAAGCTGGAGACGATCTTGCCGCGATCCAGTGTTTTACGTGCCCCGGTAATGACGCCGCGCTCGACCAGATCCAGCACGCCATCTGAGAACATTTCGCTGTGGACCCCCAGATCGCGCCGGTCAGAGAGCGCCTGAAGCACCGCATCGGGGATGGCGCTAATGCCTAGTTGCAGTGTGGCGCCATCCTCTACCAGCTCGGCGACATGGCGACCAATCTGCTGCTGCACCTCATCAGGCATCCGGCGCTCCACGGTGTAGAGCGGGGTATCCCAGTGCACGGCATAGTCCAGCCGCGAGACCGGGAGAAAACTATCCCCATGCGTGTGGGGCACGTGAGGATTGACCAGCGCTACCACCCTCCGCGCATGGTCAATAGCAGAACGGGTGGCGTCCACCGATGATCCCAGCGAGCAATAGCCATGCGCGTCGGGTGGGGAGACCTGCACAAAAGCGACATCGAGCGGCAGTTCCCCGCCAGGGGCAAAGAGCGCGGGGACATCAGCGAGAAAGACGGGCGTGTAACTGGCGCGCCCGCTGTTGGCCGCCTGGCGCACATTCTCGCCCACAAAAAGGGCACGCAAGGTGAAATGGCCGCGCCAGCGCTCATCGGTGTAGGGCGTGGGACCATAGGTATGCAGATGAACGATCTCAACATCCGAAAGCGTCTCGCCGCGCCCTACCAGCGCCTCCAGCAGCGGCGTGGGTGTCGAGCAGGCTCCCTGCACAAAGACGCGATTGCCGGAGGCAATGGCCAGTACGGCTGCCTCCAGATCACACCAGATCGTCATACAGCACTCTTTTCTTCTCTCAATGCCCTTCTGGCATACCAGCCGGGCATCAACTCAACATGTTGCGCATCAAAGCGCGTTTGAACAGCTCCACCAGGAGCAGATACGTGAGTGTCATCGCGGCCAGCAACCCAAAAAAGCTCAGCGGCAGCGGGATGAACCCCAGGGGGTTCGCCACGGGGGTAAATGGAAGGACCAGGCCGACGGCAACGATCAAGAGCGTGGTAACAGTGAGCGGGCGGCTTGGACGACTGCGCAGCGGGTTCCCTGCGGTGCGGATAACAAGCAGCACCAGCGTTTGCGTGGCCAGCGACTCGACAAACCAGCCGGTATGGAACAACGGTTCGGACGCGTGGAAGATAGCCAACATGATAAAGAAGGTCAGAAAGTCAAAGATCGAGCTGATCGGGCCAATGAGCACCATAAAGTTGCGAATGAGCGTGATATCCCAGCGGTGCGGCTTCTGCACGAAGCTGGCATCGACGTTATCGGTTGGAATGGTCACCTGCGAGAGGTTATAGAGGAAGTTATTGAGTAAAATCTGGGTGGGCAGCATCGGCAAGAATGGCAAAAAGAGGACCGCCCCGGCCATGCTGAACATATTGCCAAAGTTCGAGCTGGTGCCCATCAGCAGATACTTCATCACGTTGCCAAACGCCTTGCGCCCTTCCAGAATGCCCTGGTGCAGCACGCGCAGGCTGCGCTCCAGCAGAATGATCTCGGCGGCGTCTTTGGCGACATCGACGGCGGTTGAGACAGAAATACCCACATCGGCGGCGTGCAGGGAGGGCGCGTCGTTGATGCCATCGCCCAGGAACCCAACCACATGGCTGCGGCTTTTCAGCGCCAGGATGATGCGGTTCTTTTGTGCCGGCGAGACGCGCGCAAAAATGGTGGTCTGCTCAACGATATGGGCCAGTGCCACGTCAGTCATATGGTCAAGCTCTTCGCCCAGGACGATCCGCCCAGAGTCCAGGCCCACCTGCTCGCAGACATGGCGCGTGACCAGTTCGTTATCGCCCGTCAGAATCTTGACCCCGATCCCATCGCGGCGCAGCGCCTCCAGCACCGGAGCCGCATCCTCCAGCGGAGGGTCGAAGAACGCGGCGTAGCCAACCAGCACCAGTTCCCGCTCATCCGCCAGCCGATAGGCCCTCTGTTCAGGTAGCGAGCGATAGGCCACCGCCAGCAGGCGATAGCCCTGTGAGCTCAACTGCTTATAGGTTGCCTCGCATTGTGCCTGCGTCTGGGCGTCCAGGGGGCGCTGCGCTCCGTCGGCCTTATAGCTGGTGCAGCAGGCCAGCACGCTTTCTGGCGCGCCTTTGGTGATCAGCAGGCGCTCGCCCTCATGCTCCACTGCGACTGAGAGGCGCCGACGCTCAAAATCAAAGGGGATTTCATCCAGCTTGCGATAGCTCTGTATTTCTGGCATACCATGCTTCAGAATGGCGACATCGAGTGGACTCTTGATGCCGGTCTCGTGAAAGCTGTTGAGATAGGCCAACAAGAAGAGGTGTTCCGCAGGCTGGCCCAGCGGATCAAACACCTGGCTCAGCACCATGTCTCCGCTGGTCAGCGTGCCGGTTTTGTCGCTACACAGGACATCGATGCTGCCGAAGTTCTGAATGGCGGCCACATGCTTGACAATGACCTTCTGGCGGGCCATGTGCAGGGCGCCCTGTCCCAGCGTCACGGTCGAAATCATCGGCAGAAACTCCGGCGTCAGGCCAACTGCCAGGGCAATGGCAAACAGCAGCGACTCAAACAGATCACGATGATCGACGACATTGACCAGGAAGACAAACAACACCAGAAAAAGAACGGTGCGCATGATCAGCAGCCCGTAGCGTCGCGTGCCCCGCTCAAACTCGGTTTCCGGGGGCTTGGCTGCCAGGCGTGCAGCGATGTCGCCAAACGCGGTGGCCCGGCCTGTGGCCGTAACCCGCGCTGTTGCGGTGCCGCTGACCACCGAGGTGCCCAACAAGACCCGGTTCTGGGTATCAGCGGGCGAAGCCGATGCCGTCGTTGGCTCGATGGCCTCTTTCTCCACCGGTAGCGATTCGCCGGTGAGCGCCGCCTGCTGAATGTGCAGATCATGCGCCTCGAGCAAGCGCGCGTCAGCGGGAACCAGATCGCCAGCGCTCAGGCGAATGAGGTCGCCAGGCACAATTTCGCGGCGTGGCAGCTCGCGCCAGTCGCTGTCGCGCATGACGGTGGCCGTCGGGGCCACCTCGGCGCGCAGCCGCTCAGCGGCCCGGAGCGAGCGCGCCGTCTGAATAAAATTGAGCGCGACGCTCAAGAGGACGATCACGGCAATGATGCTGGCATTCACCAGATCGCCCAGCGCCCCGGAAATCACGCTGGCAATGAGCAAGATCACGACCAATGGGTCGGTCAGAAAGGCTAATAACTGGCGCAGCAGCGCGGCCCGCTGCACCGGTGTTGGTTCATTGGGGCCAAGCGTTGCCAGCCGTTGCTGGGCTTCTTCGCTCGTCAGCCCTTGCTCGGAGGCAGACTGCCGCTCGGCGAGCGCTGAGGAAGGTATCTGCTGCATAGGGCCCTCGTTTGCTGCTGGCCTGAGAAGAGGCGTCTCTCCAGGCGCCTCTTCTCAACACTGGTTGCTCCATCCCTAATCGCCTGCCGCAGCGGCAGCCGTCGTCGGGGTCTGCTTTGCCATCACCTCGCGCGCCTTGCGGTTGGCGGTGTTGATGGACCAGAAGAAGACGAACGCGCCTGCCGCCAGCACACCAGCCATCGAAAGGTAGGTCAGCGGCCAGGCCCAGGCAAGGTTCTGACTGGTCTGGAAGAAGTGGACAAAGTTGGCGTAGCCATCGGAGGCAAAGGTCGTTGGCAGGCTGTTGGCCTCCACCGAGAGGACCAGTGGCACATAGTAGAAGGTGGCGCCAATGACCAGCAAAATCGTGGAGAGCCGATAGGCACCCAGATCATCATCCACCTTTCGCACCAGTTTCACGACCAGCGCCAGCAGGAGGAAGAGCGCCGCGAGCGAGCCGGTCAAGGGCAATGGCTGGCTGGCGACCAGATTGGGCATGAAGAACGAAAAACTCAGCACGAAGGTCGCCAGCATAAAAGCATCGCGCATCAACACGTACGACATCCACCAGACATCGGCGCCGAAGCGCAAACCGCTCTTGCGCAGCACGCGGGTCAGGTAAGGCCGCCCAATGTGCAGCAGCAAGATCGTTGTCCACAGCGCGGGCAGAAACGCGACCAGGCTCAGGATCAGCCATTGTGAACCACCCTGCACCAGCGCCTGGGTAATCGCGTTGGCAACATCAGTGGGTGAGAGTTGATTCGGCATGAGAGAAACTCCTTTGCTATCAGGACCACTGCCTCAGGCTCCCTGAGGGCGGTGTGTCACCATTTCCATCAGAACGTTCATGGTTCCCAGATGTCTACGCAGCCGCTGGCTCCTCCGCAGGCTTGACCGGGGCGCGCAGCGAATAGACCACGGCCACAATGCCCAGGATGGCGACCACCCCTACCGCAATCAGCGAGAGCCAGGCTGCCAGCACCGGGTTGGTATTGCTGACCAGACCATTCGACCACGCCTGCACACCACCTGCCGCGACGGCGTTCGCCTGCGTGCCCAGCACATACGGGATGAGATAGAGCAGTGCGCCCAGCCCCAGCAGGAACGAGTTGATGGTGTAGACGCGGGCGTCGTGGTCATCACCTTTGGTCACGAGCTTGACCAGCAAGACCGCGAAGAGGCAGCTTGCCGCCAGCCCTCCGGTCACAGGCAGCGGGTCGGTATTGACCACATCGGGGAAGAAGTACATAAAGCTCATCACAAAGCCGGTGACGATGAGAAAGTCGCGGGCGCCCGCATAGACCATCCAGAGCAGGTCTGCGCCGAGCCGCAAGGTAAACTTGCTCATCATGCCCAGCAGGTAGGGTCGCCCCAGGTGCAGCGCCAGGATAGCAATCCAGAGGACGGGCAAGGCGACCCCGGCCAGCGTGGCCTCAAGGAACTGCTCCCCGCCCGCATTGATGCCCTGGATGATGGCAGTGGTCAGGTCGTTGACGTTCATGCAAAAGACCCCTTTCTTTCGTGGGCTGAGGACCAGGCAAAGCGTTGCTTGACCTTCCTCAGCCGTTCTTTGACCAGTTATGCAGACCGGCTTCGCGTTGCTGTCAGCACAGGAAGCTGTTTTCCTGTGCGGCTGATGTCTTTAAGCGTTGGGCAGAGATACGCCAGATCGCAGCGCAGGCAGCGCTGGGCTTCGGCGCGGGCCTGAGCCTCCGTAAAGCCCAGGGCAAACTCGCTCGACTTGTCGCGCGAGTGCTCGGCGGAGCGCAGCGGCATCTCGGCGCGCGGCGACACCGCAAGATGTACCTTGACAGCGCCATCGGGCAACGTAGAGGGCGTCTGGAATTCATCCTCTGGCATCTCAGCAATCTGTTCCGGATTCATACCACGCAGATACGCATGGATGGAGCGCGCCGCCTGGCGGCCATGCGCCGCCGCATGAATGATGGAGCGAGGGCCATAGGTCGCGTCACCAGCGGCAAACACGCCAGGCTGCCCGGTCGCCAGGGTTTGCGGGTTAATCATCATTCCGCCCCAGGCAGCCACCTCCACCTGCGTGCCTTCTGGCAAGAAGGAGGGGTCGGGCGCTTCGCCAATTGCCACCAGAATCACCTCCACCGGCAATTCAAAGGTGGAACCTTCAATGGGAACGGGCCGTCGGCGGCCTTGTTCGTCCGGCTCACCCAGTTGCATACGCTGGCACACCACGCCGGTCAGCTTGCCATTTTGACTCTGTAGCTCAGTTGGCGCGACCAGCTCATATAGCGTCAGCCCTTCCTCGATGGCAGCGCGCACCTCCTCTTTCTGCGCGGGCATCTCAGCCTGTGTGCGCCGATAGAGGATATGCACCGCTTTCGCGCCAGAGCGCCAGGCCGAGCGCGCCGCGTCCATCGCGGTGCTGCCACCGCCGACCACCGCCACCACTTTTCCAGTCAGATGGGTTTCCACTCCCAGGTTGAAGTCTTTCAGGAAGCCAGTGGCCGGAACCACGCCTTCCAGGCGATCTTCACCAGCCAACCCCAGGCGCTGGCTTTTCTGCGCACCCACCGCAATCAGCACCGCCTGATAGTCGCGGCGCAGATCATCCAGCGAGACATCGCGGCCAATGGCTGTATTGGTGCGCACCTCCACGCCCAGATCAATAATCGCCTGAACGTCTCGGTTGAGTTCCACACGCGGCAGCCGATAGTCGGGGATGCCAATCGACATCATGCCACCGGCCACCGGCATGGCCTCAAAGATCGTGACCTGATAGCCGCGCCGCGCCAGATAGTACGCTGCGCTAAGTCCGGTTGGGCCAGAACCAATGATCGCCACTTTCTCATTGAAGCGCTCTTTGGGAGCCTTCAAGAAGCGCCGCCCGGCATAGCCATGATCGGAAGCGAAGCGCTTGAGGTCGCGAATGGCAATCGGCTGCTCAAACTCGCCACGGCGGCAGGCGTCTTCGCAAGGCGCAGTGCAAACCCGCCCACAAATGACCGGGAAAGGATTTGGCTCAGCGGCGACAGCCAGGGCTTCCTCGTAATGCCCCTGAGCAATAAGACCAACATACAAACCGGCATTCGTGCCAACGGGGCATGCTTCCTGGCAGGGCGCTTTAATTGACTGGTTGGCTTCGCCCAGCCAGCTCCGCCAGATTTGCCAGGGTTCAGTGGTATGAGACACCTGCCAGTGCAGCAGGCCGTCATAGGGCGCTTCGCCTGGGGTTTCGGCCACCACAGCGGTATACGCCTGAAGGGGATACCATACCTTCCCGCCTTCATCATCTTCCGGGGGATGCGCGATTGGTCCCTGGGCTGTGGCAAACACCACTTCGGGGACTCCTGCCTCGATGGTGATTGCCTGGGTAGGACATTCCTGGAAGCAGACCTGACACCCAACGCAGGTGGCAATCTGTACTGGCGTTGCCATCATGGTTGGTTCGTCAGCAGCCCCAAAGGGGATGGGCGTCGGCGGCGCGCCCGCCAGACCCTGAGGGCGAGTCATATCCAGGCATCGCACCGGACACAAGTCCATGCAAATGCCGCAGTTGATACACGCGCCCTCATCAACCTGAAAACGATAGGCCATAGTGACCTCCTTGTTTTCCCTCAAAGACAAATCTCTAGCGGATGATGCTGTAACGAACGGGCGAGGCGTTTCTGATCATCCTTCGCTCATCGTTATGAGAGGAGTGTATGGCTGTCGGGTTACTGGGGAGAGCACCAAAGGTTACAAATTGGTAACTGCCAGACAATTTGATGCGAACGCAACCTATTTACATTTCTGTCACCTGCAATAACAGATCATGTTACGGATGAACGCTATGCTCAGGGTGTGTCAAGGAAAAGCACGTTGTTATTCATTCCTGCCTTGAAATAAGCAGCAAAGGAGACTCCGATGTTGAAGCGCATTCTCGTTCCGCTCGATGGCTCACCGTTCGCCGAAGCCGCGCTTGCGCCCGCTACCGCGCTGGCGAAGCGCTTTAATGCTGGATTGTTACTCGTACGCACCATTCTGGTGCATGTCTTCCCGGGGGTCGATCCTGGCCCAGGGCAGCTTGAAGCATTCCACGAAGCCGAGCTCTACATTGACGGCGTTGCCCGCCCTATCAAGGAAAAAGGCATTTCGGTGCGCACCGCCATTCCTTATGATGCGCCAGCCATTGGCATTGCCGACCAGGCCGAATTTCGCCAGGTTGATCTCGTCATCATGAGCACGCACGCGCGCGCATGGCCCGAAACTCTGCTGCATCCCAGCGTCACCATGGGCGTGTTGGAACATACTGCAGCGCCTATTCTGGCGCTGAAGGTCACCGAAGAAGCCGGATACGCACCATCGGCCCAGCTTCCACGCTTTATGACTGACCCTCAGGCGCCCATCATCGTCCCGTTGGACGGCTCGCTGCGTGCCGAATGCGCGCTGCCGCTGGCCGAGGGGCTGGCAAAAGTGTATGGCAATCCGCTTTTGCTGGTTCGCGCGGTAGAGCACCCGCGCACCGCCACAGCTTCGATGGATTACCCAGAAGTGATCCATTCAGTTGAGGAGTGGGCTATTCAGGAAACGCAAGAGTATCTTAAAAGCAAGCAGGATGAAGTCAGCAGTCGGGGCGCGCGTGTCGCCATCGAATCTTCGGTTGGCGCGCCATCCTGGTTCATTGAGGAATGCATTCAGGCGCACCGCGCTGGCTTGGTGGCAATGGCTTCGCATGGCCGCAGTGGACTGGGCCGTTTCCTGTTGGGCAGCGTTGCCCAGACCGTGCTGCGTCAGAGTGAGGGTCCAATACTGCTGGTGCGACCTCATACTGAACTGAACTAAATAGAGGCTGGCTCGCTATCTCTTAAAGAGCCGCTTCTCACCAAGAGAAAGAGACGGGAATATATATGAGTCAGGTGATCGAAAAAGAACCAGTCATCATGCCGAACGCGCCTGAGCCGCCGACTCCCGGCAACGACCATCGCCCACCACAGACCAGGGGGCAAAAACTGCTGAGGTGGCTGATGGGGCCTGTTGGTGTGACGGTGCTGGTCTTCGTCATCTTTGTGGCGTTACTGGGCTATGGGTTCGCCGTCCTGGTGAATACTGGCCTGCAATCCAGCCAATCGAGCGGGACAAGCACTGGCATGCAAATGAACCCAACAGCAACCCCTAGCAACGTGCCCAACGCCACGCAGAACTATGGCGCGCAGCCAGCACAATACGCCGTGGCGGCTGATGGAACGAAGGTGTTTCACTTTACCGCCGAGCAGGTGATGTGGGAGCCAGTACATGGACATCCGCGCGTGCTCGCCTGGACACTGGACGGCACAGTCCCAGGGCCAACCATTCGTGTGACGGCAGGCGATCACCTGCGTATCTCGATTACCAACCATTTCCCAGAGGCGACCACCCTGCACTGGCACGGCCTGGAAATCCCGGCCAACCAGGACGGTGTGCCAGGGGTGGGGCAAGACCCCATCAAGCCGGGCCAGACCTACACCTATGACTTCACCGTTCCACTCGACAACGTGGGCACATACTTCTATCATTCGCACTATGACGACATGATCCAGGTTTCCGGCGGGCTGTATGGGGCCTTCATTGTCGACCCCAAGCTGGGCACCCCGGAGGCTGCGCAAGCCATCCACACTGATCAGGAGTATCTGCAAATGATCAGCGAATTGGGCGGCTATTACGTTATCAATGGCAAGAGCTTCCCCGACACCCAGGTGATGCACGTCAAACATGGGCAGACCATCCATGTCCGCCTGATTAACATCGGCGAACTGATTCACCCCATGCATATGCACGGCCACTTCTTTACGGTGGTTGCAGAAGATGGACAGATGGAGGCATATCCGCAGAAGATGGAGACGATTACCACGGCCCCAGGGGAAAGCTACGATCTGCTCTTCTATGCCTGGGCGGCTCCTGGCAGCATCTATCCGTTCCACTGCCACATCCTCTCTCATGTGATGAACCCTGGCGACTCGTCCACCGAGATGGGGGGCCTGATTACCCTGATTGAGTACGACAAGTGAGGTGCTCCTGATGAGGGTGATCCAGCCGCAGCGCTCGTTGCCTACGAGCAGAAAGCTGGAAATACCAACCAGAGAAGTTGATGAGCCGCTTCCTCTTGGAAGCGGCTCATCCTTTCTACAGCAGAGCGGCACTATTTGCAGTGGTCCTGGCCCTCCGTGTACAATAGGGGCGTTGTTAGCGTCCTCGTATGACTCCAGATGCTCCCGTTTCATCTTCTCTGGAGGGGGGCTTGCCTGTGAAACGCGCTGCGTCGAAGACTCCAGACACACCGCGGCAACCTGCTCATCCGCATCATTCGGTAAGCGCCCCCGGAAAATATCTGGGCGTCGGTGCCTCCTGGTTCCCCACCAGCACCACTGCTGGCGTGGCAACCACGGTGGGAGGGTGGGCGCTGGCGCTTGCAGTTTCCCTGGCGATCGATCACTGGCTCGTGCCCCTGACGAATCCTGGCTGGCTCTTTCTCCCAGTCGTCGCCCTCATCGGTTATCGCTGGGGCTGGCGGCTGGGGGCGCTCGCCACCGCTGGTGAACTGCTGCTGGTCTGGTATTTCTTCACGCCGCCGCGCTACTGGCAGGGGCTACCAGGCGGTGACGGCACTG
>Ga0209060_10002315_pt1 | contig 17999 bp, 18 predicted proteins | sample Coa_R1_8_FD_187155 | JGI IMG/M metagenome (GOLD analysis project Ga0209060, IMG submission 187155) | Surface soil microbial communities from Centralia Pennsylvania, which are recovering from an underground coalmine fire - Coalmine... | ecosystem: Environmental > Terrestrial > Soil >...
TCATGAACATGTTCTACAGCCCGGTCATCGCACGGGATAATCATCTGCGGGGCGGTGGCGTGAATTGCATTTCGCAACGAGCGCAGCGGACCAAAGGGATCGTACCGGAAAACCTGCTGCACTGCGCGCGTCTTCAAAAGCGGATGATTGGCCGGGCAAAGCACGGAAACATCGATTCCCGCCTTGGAGAGTTCCAGCGCCAATCGCGCCGTAAACGCCCACGGCCCCGTGCTTGTGAACAGAACCGTCGGCGGCGCCTCAACGAACTCGGAGGCGGCCTTCTGACCATCCTCCGCCATGGACCGCGTGCTCGCCTGCAAAATTTGCCTCGTCGCCGGACTCAGTATAGCCGATGAACTGCACATACTTTCGCTCTACGATGTACTGGAGTTGTTGTTGCCGGTGCGTCGGCACACCGTTCCGGCCCACAATTTGTCCGATTACGAACAATCGGACCGAGCTGCCCGGGTAGCTCCGCGTTCCGCTGCGCCTCGGGCCCCAGCGTGGCGCGGCTACTGCGGTTTAAACGTCGATTCCGCGCCGAACCGCCGGTAGTTGCTGTATGAGATTCGCAGCCGGATCCGTTGCGGACCCGTCCGGAACGGCAGGGAATCGTCCGCATACGTATAGATCGGAAACCAGTGCTGCCCGTCCACCGGTTTCCGGATCGTCGTGAAGCGGGGAAACAGGTTTTCTTTGGTGGTGCTCAATAGCTGCGGTACTGCCTGTCCTTCCATCCGCACGATGTTGTAGCCCTTCTTATCGATCCACACGAGCCCGTCAAAAAAACGCTGCTCCCCCAGAATCTGGCGCGGCCGCACCTGCAGCACCCAGCAGTCCACGTCGTCCATGTTTTCTTCGCCGCGAAATTTGGTTTCGTAATTCCATAGCCGGTCTTCGGTCAAAACCAGCGGCTGAATCTCCCGAATATCGCGGAAATCTTCGTCCGTAAGCTGCAAAAACTTCAATGTGTAGTCCGGTTTTCCGATCATTTCCTCGCTGCGCTCGTGCTCCGGAGAGAAAATGATGTCCCGTGTCTCCTTATATTCACCGCGCGCCGCGCCGCGCGAATCCAGTTCCTGCAGCGTCACCGCCTGCCGGTACATGTACTCGTTGCGCTCCGCCACCGTCTCGCTTTCGCGATGCGCGACGAGCTTGGCCAGGTTCGGGGGCGGATCTTCGGCCCGCAGGGGCGTCAGAAGCGCGAATGCTAGAATGAGGCCGATGACGCAATCGCCCGGCCGCTTCCGGGCGGCTCTCCTGATCGGTTGGTTGCTGCTGGGCGCCGCGGGCATCGTATACGCGCGATTGAAAGACATTCCCGGCTGGGCGGCTTGGCCGGTTCTCGCCGCCTTCCTCGTGGAATATCCATTTTATCTGCTTCCTGCCTTCCCGGAATTGCGCGCCCGCCTCACCGGCGCCACCCTGCCGCCCTTCCTGGCGATTTCCGCGTTGCTTCCTTACCTCGCCTGCTATCTCACGATCGGCCATTTCCAATGGATCGCAATCCTGCGCCTGACCGCGCTCGCGCTGGCCCTGAGCCTTTGGTATTTGCTCCTTCCAGCCCGCCCATGGTCTGATCTCGTGTTCCTGGCTCTGATTGCCGCCGTCCTCATTGGAAAATACTTCGACACGATCTATCCACTCCTCTATCCCGGCCTGAATATCTCGGTCCTCGGCCACATCGCCCTGATCCACATGACCGCGCTGGTGCTGACAGTGGCTCGGCGCGTCGAGGAAACTGGCTTTGGTTTTATCCCCAGCCCGCGCGAGTGGCGCATCGGCTTGCTGCATTACGCCGGCTGCCTGCCGGTTGTCGCGCTGGTAGCCTTCCCCCTCAAAGCTGTGCACCTCACGGCGCCCGCGCCGTTATGGAAGATCGGCGGCACCTTTCTCGCATTCCTCCTGGTGGTAGGCCTTTTTGAGGAATTCCTCGTTCGCGGCGTTCTTCAGCAATGGATGGAAGATTGGACCTGGAACCGCACCGCCGCGCTGTGGCTTACCTCCGCCATCTTCGGCCTGGCGCATCTCTGGTTCAACGGCGGCGGCCGCCATTTTCCCAACTGGCGCTGGGCTCTCATCGCCGCGGTCTTAGGTTGGTTCTGCGGACACGCGCGCAATCAAGCCGGCAGCATCCGTGCTGGCGTCGTCACTCACGCATTGGTTGTTACCACTTGGCGCGCCTTCTTTGCCTGAGACCGGCCGGTTCATTGTACAATCCTGTCTCTATGGCAAAACTTGGATTTCTCGGACTCGGATTGATGGGATACCCCATGGCGCGCAACCTCCTTCGCGCCGGACATGAAGTCGCTCTCTGGTCGCATAGCGCCCAAAAGGCGCGCAAATTGGCGGCGGACGAGAAAGGCAAATTCTGCGAGACCCCCAAACAGGTCGGCGAAAACGCCGATTGCATTTTCCTGTGCGTGGGCGATACCCTCATGTCGCGCCAGGTCATCCTCGGAGAGAACGGCATCCTTCACGGCGCCAAGCCGGGCACCGTCATCGCTGACGCCAGCACGATCGGCCCAGCCGAAAGCCGCGAGATCGGCGCCGCCCTCCGGGCCAAAGGTATCGAATTTCTCGACGCCCCTTGCACCGGCTCCACGCCCGGCGCCGAAGGCGGCACCCTCACGTTCATGGTGGGCGGCGATAAGGCCGTCTTCGAAAGAGTCAAGCCGTTCTTCGAGCCGATGGGCAAACGCCTCTATTATTGTGGCGGCCCCGGCCTCGGCCTTCAGGCCAAGCTCAGCCAGAACCTGATCCTGTCAAATTTGTTAATTGCCTTCAACGAAGGAATGGTGCTCGCCACGAAGGGCGGCGTCGACCCCAAGCTCATGCTCGACATCCTCGACAACTCCGCCGCAAAATCGGGTTTGATCAGCTACAAGGCCCCCTTTGTCTTCCGTCGAGATTTTCAACCAAACTTCTCCGTTAAATGGATGCACAAGGACATCGGACTCATGCTGGACTCGGGAAAACAGCTCTCCGTGCCCCTCATGTTGACTTCTCTCACAAATCAGATTTTTCAGGCGGCCGTCTCCGAAGGTCATGCCGATGAAGATATCTGCTCTACAATCAGAGTTTTAGAAGATCTGGCGGGCGTCGAAGTGAAGGCGCAATAAAAAAATACGAATTTTGTTGCTTCCAAAATCGGAATCTACTATTATTGGAAGTAAGCCGGGGAGGCAACTCCCACCAAAGCGAGACTAACCTCTAAAAAAAGACCCCTGAAGCAATCCTCCCCGGCGCCCGAAAGGGTTAGAGGTTTTCCAGAGCAAAAGTCAGTTGAGCCAAGGCACTGGCGCTCTAGATTTCCGTAGGGCAATGTGCTGCCGGGATGATAAGATGGCGGTTGACCGGCGCGCGATGAAAACACTCACCGTTCTGGGTTCCACCGGGTCGATTGGAACCAACACTTTGGATGTCGTTCGGCGCAATCGCCACGATTACGAAGTGTATGCGTTGGTGGCGGGCCGAAACGTCGACATCTTGGCCCCTCAAATTGCTGAGTTTCTCCCCAAAGTCGCCGTCGTTGCAACCCCCGAGTCCCTGGCGCATCTCTCAACTAGATTGACGGGGATCGGTCTTCGGAAACAGGATTGGCCGGAGCTGCTTTGTGGAAAAGCCGCCCGGGTTCAGGTGGCCACGGCTCCTGAAGTTGATACGGTGGTCTCTGCGATCGTTGGAGTCGCCGGTCTGGAAGCTACCTACCAAGCAGCCTGCTCTGGAAAACGAATCGGGCTCGCGAACAAGGAAGTGCTCGTCTCGGGCGGTGCCCTTGTCATGGATGCCGTGGCGCGCCACGGTGCCGAACTACTTCCCATCGACAGCGAGCATAATGGCGTGCATCAATGTCTGCGCGCCGGCAACCGTGCTGAAGTTGCCAAACTGATCCTGACCGCCTCCGGCGGCCCGTTCCGCAATACGCCTAGGGAAGCTTTGGAACACGTCACGCCCGAGCAGGCGCTCAATCATCCTACCTGGCGGATGGGAAGCCGCATCACCATCGATTCGGCCACCCTCATGAACAAGGGTTTCGAAGTCATCGAAGCCTGCTGGTTATTCGGCTTCGCCCCGGCGCAGGTCGAGGTCGTTATCCATCCGCAATCCACCGTGCATGCGATGATTGAATACAGCGACGGCAGCGTGCTCGCCCAAATCTCGGCTACCGACATGCGCATGCCCATCCAGTACGCGCTGACGTATCCGGATCGCTGCAAGGCGCCCGTACCCAAAATCGATTGGAGCGAGGCCCGCCGTTGGGAATTTGCGCCGCCCGACTCCGATCGCTTTCCCTTATTGAAGCTGGCCTACCAGTGCCAGCAGTCCGGCGGATCCGCTACCTGCTCGCTGAACGCTGCCGACGAGGTCGCGGTGGAAGCTTTTTTGCAGGGTAGAATTGGGTTTCTTGCCATTGCCGAACTGGTGCAGGAGACGCTCGCGCGCGTGCCGATTCGCACGCCGCGCTCAGTCGAAGATATTTTGGAAATTGACGGGGAATCGAGGAACATTGCGCGCGAGCTGGTTGCGGCCCGCTCCACCGCTGGAGCGGTGACCGCGTAAATTCATATGCTCATCGTCGAGAACATTCTGTGGCTGCTGGTACTCATCGGGGTCATGATCATGATCCACGAGTTGGGCCATTTCTGGGCAGCGCGCTACTTCGATGTGAAAGTGGAGGCCTTCAGCTTCGGCTTCGGACCGCGCCTGTTCGGTTTTCGGCGCGGCGAGACGGATTACCGGTTCTCGCTCATCCTGTTCGGCGGCTACGTAAAGATGGCCGGTGAACAAGTCACCGATGAGAACACCGACGATCCGCGCAGCTTCCTCGCCAAGCCCCGCTGGCAGCGCCTGATCATCGCCTTCGCCGGCCCGTTTATGAACGTCGTGCTCGCCGTTGCGGTGCTCACGGGTCTATTCATGGTCAAGTACGAGCGCCCTTCCGACGCCGATATGCTGGCGGTCATCGGCCACGTGCTCCCGGATTCGCCCGCGGCCAAGGCTGGCATTCAGGATGGCGACCGCATCGTCAAGCTCGATGGACAAAAAAATCCTACCTGGGAAGACATCGGGATGAAGGAAGTTTCCAGCGCTTACCGTCCCATGTACCTCACCGTGGAACGCAACGGCCGCCGATTCGATACCGTCGTCACTCCGATTCTCTCGGAGCGGTTGGGCTTCGGATACGCCGGCTGGGATGGTCGTGGCGAAGTACAGTTGGGCGCTATCGAGCCGGGCTATCCCGCGGAAAAGGCCGGCCTGCAGAAAGGCGACGTCCTGATCGCCGTTAACGGCCAGGCGATTCACTCCGTGTACAAGTTCCAGGAGATGACCAAGAACAGCGCCGGCAAGCCGCTCGAAATCGAGTACAACAGGAAAGGCCAGGTTCACACCTCTACCGTGCAGCCCGTCTACGCCAAGCTGGATGGTCCTGCCCGGTGGATGATCGGCGTGGCCCCGCAACAGAAACTTCACCTGATCACCACCCGTCTGTCGCTGCCGGAGGCGCTGAGCGAATCGATCCGCCAAAACACCCGGGGCGCAATGTTGATCGGCTCGTTCCTCGAGGGAGTGGTTCAGCGTCGCATGTCGCCCAAGACTATTAGCGGGCCCATCGTGATTGCGCAGCTCTCCGGCGAAGCAGCCCGCCAGGGTCCTTCGGCCTTCTTCCTGCTGATGTCGATGGTCAGCCTCAACCTGGCCATCTTCAACTTGCTGCCCATCCCCATCCTCGATGGCGGTGTGATCGTCATGCTGCTGGTCGAGATGATCATGCAACGCGATCTGAGCCTCTCCGTCAAGGAAGCGGTTCTCAAGCTCGGTTTCGTGTTCATTCTCATGATTGTGGCATTCGTGATCTACAACGACATTTCGAAGATTTTGCCCCCCGGTTAAAGAAACCTCGCATCGCCCGCTAGACGTCCTGCATCTGGTAAGCTGATTCCTGATTCCTTTCCATGCCTGCTACGTGCGTTCGCCAGACCGAGCTGCCGAATACCAGCGCCTTGTTCGCGGATGTACTGTACCGCCCCGATCGGACGGCCTCCTTTTATGGACATGAACGGCATGATCTGGAGGCCGTGCGCGCCGCCGCGCAGAAAATCGAATTTTCGAATGAAAAGCGCGCCGCCCTGGTCGCTGCGCTTCGCCCGCAGAACCCCGCCAGCCCGGCCCTCGACCGCCTCGCTCAGCCCGGAACCGTCGCCGTGGTCACGGGCCAGCAGGTGGGCCTGTTTTCCGGTCCGGCCTACACCATCTACAAGGCCCTGACGGCGGTCCGGCTCGCCGAAGCTCTTTCCGCAAGCGGTACCCCCGCGGTCGCCGCCTTCTGGCTGGCCACTGAAGATCACGATTTCGCCGAAGTCAATCACGCCTGGGTCTTTGATGGCGAGCACCGCCCGGCCAAGATCGAGATGTCGCGCAGTGTCAGCGCGCAGCCGGTCGGCGGCGTGACCCTGTCGGCGCCCCCGATCCGCGAGTTGCGCGCCGGCCTCCGCGGCCTGCCCTTCGGCGAAGAAGTGGCCGATCTGGTGGAAGGCTGTTACCGCCCCGGCAGCACCATGGGTAAAGCCTTCGGCGAGCTTCTGCGCCAGCTCTGCGCGCACTTCGACATCTTGCAGATCGATCCTATGCTCCCGGCTTTTCGGGAGCTGGCCGCCCCCGCCTTGCGTGCTGCCGTGGAGGCTGCGCCCGATATCACAGCCCGAGTGCTCGAGCGCAACCAGCAGCTACAGGCCGCCGGATATCACGCTCAGGTGCATGTCGAACAGCACACGTCCTTTGTATTCCTGCTCGAGAACGGGAAGCGGCTCGCCTTACGCCGCGCCAACCAGGAATACATCCAGAACGGCCGCCGGTTCAGCGCCTCCGAGCTGATCGACCGCGCGGCCTCCCTGTCTCCCAACGCCCTGCTGCGGCCGGTTGTGCAGGACTCTATGCTGCCGACCGCCGCCTACATCGGGGGCCCTGCCGAGACCGCCTATCTCGCGCAGTCGGAAGCTATCTACCGCATGATCGTGGGGCGCATGCCGGTCCCGATGCCGCGCAGCAGCTTTACCCTGTTGGACGAACGCAGCCACAAGCTCTTCGCACGCTATAGTCTGACCCTCGCCGATTTCTTTCACGGACAGGACGTTCTGCGTGAGCGGATCGCCGCCCGCCTGGTTCCCCCCGGATTGAACCGTGCCATGGCCGAGAGTGCCGGTACCGTGAACCATGCGCTCGAGAGCCTCAAACGGGAGATGGCCGCTTTCGACCCCACGCTCACCAATGCCCTTGAGCGGAGCGAGCGCAAAATTCGGTACCAGCTGGGTAAGATTGAACGCAAGGCGGGCCGCGAGGCCTTGCGCCGCGATGCGCGGGCCGATCGCGATGCGGCGTCCCTGTACGGCCTCATCTATCCCGAACGCCACCTGCAGGAGCGCCTCTACTCGATCCTGCCGTTCCTCGCCAAGCACGGTCTCGATCTGGTCGACCGCCTGTACGAGAATTTACAGCTGGACTGTCCAGACCATCGCCTTGTCGTCATTTGAATTGTAAAGAACTCGCGGAATGCGCAAGGGCGCTATTGCAGCCGGATCTGGTTCTGTTCGTTCAGCACCAGACCGTCAAAAATCGCCAAAACCTGTTTCCTGTAGCTGTAGACGCGGTGCAGGTTCTCCCGGAAGGAAGCTTCGAAATCCCGCGCCTTCATCCACTTATCCAACATGGCGCGGGGGACATCGATATCCTGCCGCAGGGCGTCGACGTCATGACCCCGCAGGAACAGGCCGTAGAAGAACGCGGCCTCGCGTTGCGGCGCTAACGGGTCGAATTCATCTCTCGCTGTCATAGACATCTCAGCGAAAATGTCAGTATACCGATCGCTGCAAGTTTCTCGCAAGTGCGATTTTTCGGCGCTGGGCGGGGAAGGGGTTCGGCTCTGGCGGGGCCGGGACTCTCCGGCAGACTTAGATGGTGGTCGATGGGCCCATGGATCGCGTCCGGAACTCGTATCGCTGGATCCGCACGACTGCGGTCTTGCCATCCGAGCGCAGAACCCGGCCCCGCGCGACAAACTGCAGCGGGCACGTGCCATTCAGACGGGCGGGCCAACTCACTGCGATCTCCACCATCCGCCCCACTGGCAGCCGGTCGGTCGTGGTGAATAGAATCCCGCCGCTGCTGATATCCAATGATTGGCCGACGCCTTTGGCGGACATGGCCTTGGATTGCACGAGCCGATACCGAACTTCTTGTTGGAGCGGAAACCGGCTGGTCAGCCGTCGGTCGCCGGTCCGGCGAGCAAACGGAATGCTCAACGGATACGCGAGATCTACCATATAGTCATAATCCTCATCCCGTCTATGTTCAAACAATAGACTAAAAGTGCCGCTACAGCCATAAGGGTTTTAATCGAGTAGTACTATTGGCCCGGAATCCCGCAAGCAGCGCCGCGCCGAGCCGCTTCGCTTCTTTTGATATTCTGGCCTCATGGATCAGAACCAGCTCCGGTCGCTGTTCGAGCAAGTGCGGGCTGGAGCGGTGGATATCGATGCCGCCCTCGAGCGGGTCCGCCACATGCCGTTCGAAGACCTGGGTTTCGCCAAGATCGATCATCACCGCGAACTCCGGCACGGCATGCCCGAGGTGGTTCTGGCGCAGGGCAAGACCCCCGAGCAGGTGGTGGCAATCGCCGGCCGGTTGCTCGAGCACTCCCGGAATCTGCTCATTACCCGCGCCGGCTGCGACTGTGCTCGTCTGGTCTTGGATAGTGTGCCGGGCGGTGAATACTTTCGTCTTTCCGGAGCGATCCGCTTCTGGCGCGACCGCACCTTGAGGGGCAAAGGCACCATTGCGGTTGTGTGCGCCGGGACCAGCGATGGACCGGTAGCCGAAGAAGCGCAAGTGACTGCGGAAGTCATGGGAAACCCGGTCACCCTCATTCAGGACATCGGTGTCGCCGGGATTCACCGCTTGATGCATTACCGCGAACAGCTCATGGCCGCCCGCGTGGTCGTGGTTTGTGCGGGCATGGAAGGCGCCTTGCCCAGCGCCGTGGGCGGCTTGGTCTCCTGCCCGGTCATCGCCGTGCCCACCAGCGTCGGCTATGGTGCGAGCTTTCATGGCCTAGCTGCCTTATTGGGCATGCTCAACAGCTGCGCCAGCAACGTCGCGGTCGTCAATATCGATAACGGCTTCGGCGCCGGCTACGTCGCCAGCCTCATCAACCGCCAGTAGGTAATCAAGAGGCGCGGCGCGCCGAGCGCCGGCCGCGCCGCCCGGAATTCGGGCGCTATTCCTCTTTGTGGCTCCGCCGCCTCATGAAAATGAGGACTCCAAACGCGATCGCCACAAGGGCCGCGATGATGCGAATCGTGGTGGGATCCATGGACCCGTGCTCCTTTCTTCCTCTCTATCGGCGGTTTACATGTTTTCGATCATAGGGATCAGCTCCCGTACCAGCTGCGTGATTACCGGGCTCAGCGTCACCACAAACAGCGACGGCAGCACGCAGAAGAAGATCGGGAACACCAGCTTCACCGGCAGCTTGGAAGCCTGCTCCTCGGCGCGCTGATAGGCCATTGCCCGCATATACTCGGCGTGCGCCCGCAGGCTGGCCGCAATGCTGGTGCCGAAGCGGTCGGTCTGCACCAGAACCGCCACCAGCTTCTTCAGATCGTCCACCCCGGTGCGGTCAGCCAGGTTGTGCAGCGCTTCGGCCCGGCTCTTGCCCGCCCGCATTTCCAGGTTCATTACCGCGAATTCATCGCAGATCTCTGGATGCGCGTGCTGCAGCTCGCGCGCCACCTGCAGCGTGGTTTGATCCAGTCCTAAACCCGATTCCACGCAGACCACCATCAGATCCAGCGCGTTGGGCAGCCCTTTTTGAATCGCCCGTTTTCGCCGCCGGATGCGGCGTGACAGGTACTGCCCCGGCGCCATGTAGCCCATCAGGGCCCCGGCCCCGATCAGCAGCACCAGATTCTCCGAGCCGGAACTGAGGCCTGCCAGCAGCCCCGAAACCGCAAACACCACCCCGCCTACCAGCCGCATCCCGCCGAGGACCACGGCCGCAGTGGGATTGCGAAACCCTGCCCGTACCAGGCGGCGTTTTAGGGCGGGCAGATCTTTTGATGAGGCCGGCACGAACGTGCCGATCCGCTGCACCAAATCCTGCCAGGCCAGGTGCGGCGACGGCGCGAGCGCCGCGGTCGACGGCGAAGCCGCCTCCAGACGCTCGACCGCCCGCGACCTCCCCCGTCCGAGCCGCAGCCCCACCAGCACCGTGACTGCGGTGATCGAAACAAAGATCAAGATCGAAAAACCTTCCAGCATGGCTACACTTCGATCGTCACGATCTTGCGAATCACCAGGTACCCTATCAGCTGCAGCCCAATCGCGCCGGCCAGCATCTGGTGCCCCGCCGGGTCGTCCACGAAGAACCGTACGTACGGCCGGTTTACCACCAGCATGAGCGCCGCCACGATGGCCGGGATGGCCGCCAGCACCCGGCCCGACATCATCCCCATGGCGCTGATCGCCCGCACCCGCGCGCGCAGTTTGAACCGCTGCCGGATCAGCTCCGCCAGCCCGTCCAGCAGTTCGGCCAGATTGCCGCCCGTGCGCTTCTGCATCAGCACCGCCGAGACGAAAAACTGCACGTCCATCGACGGCATGCGCTGTCCTAGTTTCCGCAGCACGATTTCGAGCGGCTGCCCCAGGTTCTGTTCTTCAAAGACGCGCCGGAACTCGCCCGCCAGCGGATCGTTGAACTCGCGGTGCACCAGGTCGAGCGAGACCGAAAAGGCGTGCCCGGCCCGCATGGACCGCGAGATGAATTCGAGGCAGTCCGGAAACTGCTCTTCGAACTTTCTCAAACGCCCGGCCGCCGCCCGTCGCACATACAGGAACGGCGCCACTGCCGCCACGGCTCCGCCCGCGAGCGCCATCAGGGGCTCGCTGTTGTGCGTGGGCAGCGTGATCGACACAAAACCCGCCAAAAAAAGCCCCACCGAGCGATGCGCCAACCCGGCCGCGCCCCACTTCAGCGCGGCGGTTTCGAGCTGCCGTTCCACCGCCTCCTTGATCTTCAGCCGTTCGAGCAGGCGGGTCGCCATCAACCCCTGCATCTGGCCCGCCATCTGGATCAGCGCCGGAGCCGATGCGCCCGTCTTCGCTTTGGGCGCGGCGGGGCCCGCGACCCGGTGCACCGCGACCGCGCGCTCCTTGCGCTCCAGCCGCCCGGCAAACAGCCAGTACCCGAGCACTGTCATCACTGCCGAAATCAGGAATACTCCGGCAATCATGTCTGCTCCAGCGCCACCACTTCGTCGAATATCTCCGGCCCCAGCCGGATGCCGGCCGCGATCAGCTTGTCGTTGAATCGGGGCAGAATCCCGGTAGCCACGAAGCGCCCCATTACTCTGCCCTCCGGCGAGATTCCCAGTTTTTCGAACACGAACAGGTCTTGCATCGTCACCACGTCGGTTTCAATACCAGTCACTTCGGTGACGTTGATCACGCGCCGCGAGCCGTCGCTCAACCGCGCCGCCTGCACCAGAATGTGCACCGCCGCGGCGATCTGTTGCCGGATCGCCGACAGATGCATGTTGGCGTTGGCGAGCGAAACCATTACTTCCAGCCGCGAAATCGCATCCCGCGGGCTGTTGGCGTGGACCGTCGTGAGCGATCCGTCGTGCCCCGTGTTCATGGCCTGCAGCATATCCAGCGCTTCTTCGCCGCGGACCTCCCCCACCACGATGCGGTCCGGCCGCATGCGCAGGCTGTTGACCAGCAATTGCCGCTGTTTGATCTGCCCGTGCCCCTCCACGTTGGCCGGCCGCGTCTCCAGCCGCGCCAGGTGCGGCTGCTTCAGCTGCAACTCGGCCGCGTCTTCGATGGTGACGATCCGCTCTTTGGGCGAAATGAACGCCGAGAGCGCATTGAGCAGTGTCGTCTTCCCCGCGCCCGTTCCCCCCGAAACAATGATGTTCAGCCGCGCCCGGACCGCCACCTCCAGCAGCTGCATCATCCCCGGCGTGAGCGCCTTTTTCTCCACCAGGTCGGCCGGCATCAGCTTGTCCGTTCCGAACCGCCGGATCGACAGCAGCGGCCCGTCCACCGCCAGCGGCGGAATGATGGCGTTGACGCGCGATCCGTCGCGCAGTCGCGCGTCCACCATCGGATTCGATTCATCCACTCGCCGCCCGACTTGCGAAACGATCTTGTCGATGATCCGCAGCAGGTGCGCATCGTCGTGGAAACGCACGTTGGCCAGCTCAAGCAGGCCGCGCCGCTCCACATATACCTGCCGTGAGCCGTTCACCAGGATGTCGGAGATCGTGGTGTCCTGCAGCAGCGGCTCGAGCGGCCCCAGCCCGAATACCTCGTGCAGCACCTCGTCGCTGATCTGCTGTTTTTCGGCTGCCGTCAGCGGCGCCGGCTCGTTGGCCACGATCGTCAGCACCGCCTGCTTCACTTCGGCCCGGATGCGCTCGTTATCGATCGAGGCCAGCGCGTCCAGGTTCATCTGGTCGAGCAGCTTGCGGTGCAGCGTGAACTTCAGCTCCTGATACTCGGGCTTCAAGGCGCTCTTGCCGTCGGCGCGGCGCATCAGCCGTTGTTCCCAGCCGGGTTGCTCGACGCTGGTGTGCTCCAGGTTCATTTGATTTTCCCCGCCCCCGCGCCTAGAAACGGCCTCGGCATTGCCGGGCCCGCGCCTGCTCCCGCCGGCCGCGCCGTTTCCGGGGTCACCATCACGATCAGCTCATTTCTCGACTTCGTTTCCGAGCGGCTCTTGAAGAGCGCGCCCAGCACCGGGATGCGCGCCAGCCCGGGCACCTGCGAAAGGTTTTCGATGACCCGGTCGTCAATCAAGCCGCCGATCACGAAACTCTGCCCTTCGTCGAGCTCTATATCGGTCTCGACCCGCCGCGTCGATAGCGCCGGAATGCGGAAGCCGGAAATCTGCACGCCGTCGGCATTATCGAGCGATGAAACTTCCGGTTTCACGTGCAGCCGGATGGTGTGATTCGGCGTCAGCAGCGGCGTGAACGAAAGCCGGATCCCGAATTCCTTGAACTGTACCGAGACCGTCACCCCGCCCCCGGTGCCCTGCGCGATCGGCACCGGAAACTCGCCTCCGGCCAGAAAGCTCGCTTCCTTGCCGCTGGTCGCCACCAGGTTCGGCTCGGCCAGGATTTGGAGCAGCCCGCGCGTCTGCATGTCGCGAATGATCGCGCCCAGGTTGATATCGCGCCGGAAGGCGAAGATGTTCAGAATGTCGGAGAGACCGAACGGCGCGTTTGTGCCCGCGAAGCCGCCCGGAATTACCGGCGGCACCGCCGTCAGGCCGGCGGCTGGAAACTGTCCCGGCGACACCTGCCCGATCGTATTCAAGGCGCCGGTGGAAAACAGGTTCACGCCGAATTCCTGCACCGCCGAGCGGTTCAGCTCCGCAAACCGCACCCGGAGCAGCACCTGGCTCTCCGGCGGCGGCGGCGCCACCTGCAGGTTGCTGATCGCCCCCTTGGCCGACGCCGCGATCAGCGCCAGCGCGCGATCGGCCACCGCCTGGCTGCTCGCCTGCCCCACCAGCGCCAGCGAATCTTTGGAGGCACGCAGATCGATTTCTTCGGAGGGAAACGCTTCGCGCAGCAGTTTGCGCAACGGTTCCAGATTGGGTTCGACCGTGAGGTGATAACTGGTGCGGTCCCCCGCCTTTGACCAGATCACCATGGTGGCCTGTCCGGCGGTCTTGGTGTGAAACAGAACTTCGGTGGCGCTCGCGGTGACCGCGTCGGCCACTTCCGGATTGCTCGCCGCCACGCGCGCGATCCTGCCCGGACAGTCGATCACGATGCCGGTTCCCACCGTCAGGGTCAATTCCACCGGTTCGTTAGACGTCGACCTCGGGATTGTGCCGCCCCCGGTGGCCTCCCCCGCGAGCAGGGCAAGAATCGGAATCAGGATTTTCATTGCGGCCTTTCCTTAGCGTCGGCCGAGCGCGCCGCCTCATCTTGCTTCGGCCGCGCCGGCGTGAGATCTCCGATCGCCTCTTCGGTTTTCTGGCTGCCTCGAATCATGAGTACGCGCTCGGTTTCGGGAACAGGCGGCGGCGCTCCGGCCGCCGGCGTGTGCGGCGCCGCGGGGGCCTCGGTTCGCGCTTCCTGCGGCGTCTCCACCGCGGCCGGCCGCGCCGGCCCCCACCCCGGGTACAACTGCCGGAGGTCGCGCCCCTTGGTCTGCGCCGCCCCCTGATCGGTCGAATTGCGTAATACCAGCTGGATGCGCCCTTCGCTGTTGGCCAGCGTCAGCGATTCGGCCTGCTCCGGCGTTACCAGCAGGGTCACCACCGGCGTCGAAATCGACTGGCTCTTGGAATCAACCTGAATGGTCTTGCCGGCCGACAGCACGGCAATATTCTGCAGCACCGTCGTCGTCACCATATCATCACGCCCCGGCGGCCTTCCCGTGACCAGCACATCCACCCGCATCCCGGGCAGCACGAAGCCCGCGACCCCCACCACGTCGTTGACCCGCACCGAAATGGCGCGCATGCCGGGCGGGATCAACGGAGCCACCCCGCCCCCCGAGCCTTTTACCGCCAGCCGCGCCTCCACCACCGCTTCGTCGGGCTGGATGGGACTCATCACCGGCCGGTCGACGACCTCCTCGACGCGCGAAAAGCCGCCGCGCGGAAACAGGTTCTCCGGCACACGCCCGATCTTCACCGATTCGGGCCGGATCACCGCGCCGATCGGCAGAGCCTCGACGGCCAGCACTACCGGTCTTTCGGGCTTCCAGGGAGTTTTTTTGCCCGATCGGGAGGCCGCGCGGTAAAACACCAGCGAGACCACCAGCGCCCATACGAGGCTGAGTCCGACCACGATCACGAACCGCCGGTCGAGCCGCATCTTAGATGCCCCCCTTTGTCGCATCGGCCGGAAGAGGGAGGGTCTTGAATGGCGGCTGGCGCACGAACAGTTCCGCGTCGGCCTCCCGGTCGATCCGGCGCCATGCCGGATCGCGCTCCAGAACCCGCACCAGCGGCCATTCGCGCGGCAGCAGAGCCGTCTCAAAGCCATAACGCGCCAGCACTTCGGCCGAGCGCGGGCCCGCCCGCAGCAGCTCGCGGTAATCGGCGCCGATCTGGAGCCCGTAGAAGTCGCTGCGGCCATCGAAAAACACCCGCTGCCGCGGGTAGCCGCGGTAGATCAGGTAATCCGCCCATTGATCGGAGGTGAGGACGCGCGCCGCCGCCAGCCGCTCCAACTGGCGGCTCACCAGGCTCACCGGAAAGCGCTGCGGCGGAAAATCGGCGATCGGGCCCAGGTTTGCAAACAGCGCGGCCCCGCCCAAGACCGGGGCCCACCATGTGAACGCGCGGGAGCGGCCCAGGTCCTGCCCCAGTTCCCAAAAGATCCGCGCCGCCGAACGCGGGGTCGCGCGCGCCGACCAGGCCGCCCACCACGCCGCGCATTCGTCCGCAATGACCGGGGCCGCCGCCGCCGCGAACAGCGGAATGTGCCGCGCCGAGCGCAGCGCCGCCATCCCCCACAGCAGCACCATGCCGCCCGCAAACCAGCGCCCGCGGGCCAGCGCGCGCGAAGCCAGCGCCGCACCCGCCAGCAGCAGCACGGCGAATACCAGCATGTTTTCCGAACGGATGCTCGGCGACTGGAATTCCTGCACATTGTCCAGAATCCACGATGACCGCAGATACTCGAAAATGTGCTGGTGCAGCCGCCAGCCGTACGGGTTCGCCAACGTGGCGGCGCCCGAGAGCGCGGCAAGCGCCCCGTACCGGCGGAATTCACTCCAATTGCGTTGCGCCGCCAGCACGCCCACCAGAAACGCCAGTGTGCCCAGCCACGCGACGAAGCCGCCGTGCAGGTTGGCCCACAGCGCCGCCAGCGCCGGCAGTGTCCACACCCAGCCCGTACGCCGTCGCCGGTCTTCATCGAGAATCCATAGCGCCGCCGTAAAAAGGAGCAGCGAAAACAGGTGCGGCCGCGCCAGATAATGGACGCTCGACGCACTCACGGCCGCCAGCGTGACGCCGGTCGCGATCCACAGCCCGGCGCCCCGGCGCAGCAGCCAGCACGCCAGCAGCGCTGCCGCCAGGCAGAGGATGAGCCCGGTCAGCCCCACGATCCCCGCCAGCCCCAACCATCGATGCAATAGGGCGAAGATGATGTCCGTCAGCCATTCCCAGGCGAACCACGGCTGGCCGGAGCGGGAAAACGAAAACGGGTCCGTCACCGGAACCGCGCCGTGCGCGAGAATCCACTCCCCGGTGCGGATGTGCCAACCCGTATCGCCGTCGGCCAGCAGCGCCTCCCAGCTCATCCGCCGCCCAAACAGAACCAGCAACAGCGTCAGCAAAAAAGCGTCCACCAGCGACGGCCGCCGGCTCCACGGTTTGCGCACGAGAAACATGCGTTTCTACTAAACAGATCGGCTGCCGGATCGGGCCGTTTGAAAGGCGCGCTCCGAGTTTTTTTGCTGCCCGGATTCAGGCTTTTTGCCTAGTGTTTGTCTCTGTCAAAGATTCCGATCTGTAGATGACGGGATTCTCATGATTGCGTTCCACCCCAACCCGGGCGCGCGCCGCGGCAGCGTGCTGGTCGAGAGCGCGCTCTGCCTGTTGCCGCTGCTGGGTTTGCTGTGGGGCATCTTCGATATCGGATTCGCCATATTCGTCAAGAACACGATGAGCTTTGCCGTCCGCCAGGGGGTGCGCTACGCCGTCACCAGCCAGACCATGCCGGGCCTCGGCCACGACGCCTCCATCAAGACCAGGGTGAAGGAGTGTTCGCTGGGATTGGCGGACGCGCTCAGCCCCGATCGTGACGGCATGGGCGCCATCCGCATCACCTACTATGACCCGGTCACGCTCTCGGTGGTGAGCGGTGCGGGCAGCAACGCCGGCGGCAACATCGTGGTGGTCTCGGCCGAAAATCTCTCGTGGGCCTGGATGATTCCGTTATTGCGCGACAAAACTCCGCTGCAGTTCTCGGTGGCTTCCGCGGACATTATGGAGGGCAGCCCCGTTGGCGGTCCGCCAGCACGCTAGATCGCCGGCGCCGCGGCGCGGGCGCACGGGCAACTCCATGGTCGAGATGGCGCTGGTAGTCGCGGTATCGGTGCCGGTTCTGTTCGGAGTTGCCGGGCTTGGCATCCGCCTCGGACGCACCCTCGGCGCCACCCAGGTGACTCGCGACGTCGCCCACATGTACGCGCTCGGCACGGACTTTTCGCTCTCTGGCACGCAGGCCATCGCCCGCGCCCTCAGCCGCGAGTTCACGCTGACTTCGACCGGCACCGGCGTGCTCATTCTTTCGCGGATCGTTAAAGTCGACCAGACCGCTTGCGACGCCTCCGGCGTGCCCGCCTGTCCCAATGTAGACCAGCCCGTATTCGCGCAACGCCTGGTCATCGGCAATGCCGCCCTGCGCACCAGCAGCTTCGGTACGCCGCCGGCCTCGTACATCGATCCGCAGGGAAATATCAGCTCTCACGACTACTGCGGCCAGCCCGCGCTCCTCGCCAACGGTTTCGATTCCGTGCTGAACCTGACGCCGAACCAGTCGGCGTACCTGGTCGAAGGATATTTTTCCATGCCGGAGATCAGTCTGTCGTATTTCGGATCTCCCGGAGGCGGTTATTATGTGCGGCTTATATTCTGAGCGCCGCCGCGCCCGGCGGCAGAAGGGCTACGTGCTGATCTTCGGCGCCTTGATGCTGTTTTTCATTCTGGTGCCGGCGGCCGGCCTGGCCATCGACGTGGGAATGATGTATCTGGTGAAATCGCTGCTCTCGGCGGCCGCCGACGGCGCCGCCCTGGCCGGCGCTCGCTCGCTCAACCGCGGCTCCGATGACGCGGCCCAGCGCGCCAATGCCGAAGCGACCGCCAACACTTATCTGCGGGCTAACTTTCCCGCGGGATTTATGTGGTCGAGCAACTTGCAGGTGTCGAGCGTGGCGGCGAGCGATTCGCAATTCGTGCGCTCCAT
>Ga0209060_10002316_pt1 | contig 17999 bp, 29 predicted proteins | sample Coa_R1_8_FD_187155 | JGI IMG/M metagenome (GOLD analysis project Ga0209060, IMG submission 187155) | Surface soil microbial communities from Centralia Pennsylvania, which are recovering from an underground coalmine fire - Coalmine... | ecosystem: Environmental > Terrestrial > Soil >...
GCCGGACAAGCCGGGCGAGGTCACGATTGGATTCGAAGGAGGCGCGCCGGCGTCGGTCAACGGGAAAGCGATGAGTGCGGTGGCGCTGCTGGAGACGCTGAACCAGATCGGCAGCGAGCACGGGATCGGGCGGATCGACCTGGTCGAGAACCGTTTTGTGGGGATGAAGTCGCGGGGGTGTTACGAGACACCGGGCGGCACGCTGATCATGTTTGCGGTGCGCGAGCTGGAGGCGCTGACGCTCGATAAAAACACGCTGCATTACAAGCAGAAGCTGGCGCTCGATTACGCCGAGCTGGTGTATAACGGCCTCTGGTTCACGCCGCTGCGCGAGGCGCTGGACGCGTTTTTCGAGAAGATCAGCGAGCCGGTGACGGGCGAGGTGAAGCTGCGGCTGTACAAGGGCAATCTCGAGCCGGTCAGCCGGAAATCGGCGTACTCACTGTATTCGCTGGATATCGCAAGCTTCACGATGGGCGCCAGCTACGACCAGAAGGACGCGCTCGGCTTCATCAACCTGATCGGGCTGCCGATCAAGGTCAGGGCTGGGCTTGCGGAGAAGGCTCAGGCCGGCAAGGCGAAATGAAGCTCTGGGGCGGCAGGTTTGAGTCGGGGCCGTCGGCGATCTTCGAGCGGTTCTCGGGATCGCTCGATTTTGACCGGCGGCTGATCGATGCGGACATTCGGGGCTCGCAGGCGTTTGCGAGGGCGCTGGAGCGCGCGGGGATTTTGAGCGCGTCGGAGCGCGAAAAAATCGTGGCGGCGTTCGAGGAGATCCGGCAGGACGCCGCGGATCCGAAGTTCTTCAACGGCGCGACGGATGAAGACGTGCACACGCTGGTGATCCGCAAGCTGAAAGAGCGGGCCGGCGCGGTGGCGGATAAAATTCACACGGGCCGCAGCCGCAACGAGCAGGTGTCGCTGGACACGCGGCTGTGGCTGCGGGAAGAATGCGACCGGATGCGCTCGGCGCTGGGCGGGGTGATGTCCGCCTTGCTGGACCTGGCGGAGCGCGACCGGAATGCGGTCATCCCGGGGTACACGCATCTGCGGCGGGCTCAGGCAGTGCTGTGGCCGCACTACCTGCTCGCCTATTTTGAGATGTTCGCGCGCGACTGCGATCGGTTCGACGGCGTCAAGGGGCAGGCGGACGCGATGCCGCTGGGATCGGGCGCGCTGGCCGGCAGCGGTTTTCCCTTGGACCGGGAGGCGATCGCGCGGGATTTGGGATTCGGCTCGATTACCCGCAACTCCATGGACGTGTCCGGGGACCGCGATTTCGCGCTCGAGTTTCTATTTGCCTGCAGCGTCACGATGATTCACCTCAGCCGGCTGGCGGAGGATTGGATCCTCTATTCGAGCGAAGAATTCGGCTGGCTGGAACTCAGCGACGGTGTAACCAGCGGCTCCTCGCTGATGCCGCAGAAAAAGAACCCGGACTCGCTGGAGCTGATTCGGGGCAAGAGCGGCCGCGTGGTGGGATGCCTCACTTCGCTACTGGTGACGATGAAAGGCTTGCCGATGACTTACAACCGCGACATGCAGGAGGACAAGGTGCCGCTGTTCGAGGCCGCGGATGAAACGGCCGGGTCGCTGGAGATGGCGCGGGCGGTGATCGAATCAGTCAAGCTGAACCGGGCGCGGCCGGCGGCGGCGGCGGCGGAGAGCTGGGTGGTGGCGACGGACCTGGCCGAAGCCCTGGCGCGCGCGGGAACGCCGTTTCACCAGGCGCACCAGATTGTCGGGCGTTTCGTGCTGGAGAGCGTCCAGGGAGACAAGAAGCCGGCAGACTGGACGGCGGACCAGATGCGGCGGTTCGCACCCGAGTTTACGGCGGAGATGGCGGAGCTGCTGGATCCGAAGAAAGGAATGGAATCGCGCGAGATTGCCGGAGGCACCGGGCCGGCGAGCGTGGCCGAGGCATTGGCCCATGCCCGCGTGGTGCTCTCGCGCGTACGCGTATGAGCAAGAGCTACCGGCAAGGTCAGATCCTGAAGCTGGTGCGCGGCAAGCGCATCCTGACGCAAGACGAGCTGGCGCAGGAATTGCGCAGTCTCGGCATTTCGGCGACGCAGGTGACGCTGTCGCGGGACATCCGCGATTTGCGGCTGGTGAAGACGCGGGAAGGCTATCAGGAGATGGCGCCGGAGGAAAAAGGGCCGGGGCTGCAGCTGCTGGCCGCCGAGTTCGTGCTTGACGTGCGCATCGCGCAAAACCTGGTGGTGATCCGGACCGCGCCGGGGAATGCGAATTCGGTGGCGCAGGCGCTGGACCAGGAGGAGTGGCCGGAGGTGGTGGGGACGATCGCGGGAGACAACACGATTCTGGTGATTGTGCCGGACAGCCCGACCGCCGAAGTGGTGCAGGAAAAGTTGATGGCGATCCTGGAGAAAGCCTAAGACACACCGGGGCGACAAGATCAGCGCCGTTACTGTATACTTCCATCAAAACCGGAAGGAGGATGGGCGAATGATCCGGTGTTTTAACGCACTCTTACTGGCCGCGGTTGCGGCGCCGCTGTTTGGACAGGGGCGCTTGCTCAGCCCGCCGATGAGCACTTCGGTCACGATCTCCGGCAAGAAACTTCAGGTCGATTACGGCGCGCCTTCCATGCGGGGACGAAAGGTGATGGGGGGGCTGGTGCCCTATGGGGAGGTGTGGTGCGCGGGAGCGAACGACGCCACGACTCTGATCACCGAAGCCGATCTCGACATCGCCGGGCTGAAGGTGCCGAAGGGGAGCTATACGCTGTGGACTATACCGGAAAAAACCGATTGGACGCTGATCGTCAATAAGCAGACCGGACAGTGGCACACCGAATACAACCAGCGCTGGGACCTGGGACGGGTGAAGATCAGTGTGAAGCCGGTGGCAACACCCGTGGAGCGGTTTCGGATCGAACTTGCGCAGAACGGGCCGAACAAGGGGACACTGTCGCTGATTTGGGAGATGACCGAGGCTTGGGCGCCGTTTTCGGTGCTGCGATAGGCGCCTAAACCGCGACGTTGGTTCTGGTCGGGCGCTCTTGAGGTCCGGCGGTACGGGACGGCTTGGGGGCGTGCCGGTAATTCCGGTGCAGCCAGGCCTGGCTTAAGGCGCGAACCACTTCATCAGCCTGAAAAGGCTTGGCAAGCACATCATACGCGCCCAGGTTGAGGGCTTCGGCCCACAGGTATTCGTCGGCCAGCCGGGACGTGACGATCAAGAAAGGCGGATCGGGCAAGGACGCCGCCTGCGTCCAGAAATCACGCCAGGTGGCCGCACCGAGATCGCTCTCGCAAATCACCAGAGGCGCCTGACGGCTTTTCAACGCCGTAATCGCGGAGCCGAGAGTCGGGCAGCTTTCGAGGGTCCACTCGGAATCGGGGCAGAGGGGCCACTGGGCGTCGGCGAAAATTTGGGATAGCGCGGCATGATCTTCTTCGCGGGGGCCGATTGAGAGAACCCGGATCTTTAGTTTTGAACTGCGTTCCATTCCAAGTGGTTTCGTCATGCCGGTTTCTCCTGAGCAGCTTGCTTGCCGTTTTGCCTTGTGCGCCGGAGTCAGTTGACGCGGGCGCGTTTCTGCGGGGTAGCCCTGGGACTCCGAAGGATCTGTGGGGTGGAAACCGATTTTTTAATTAAAGGCGGCGCACCCGGCTCTGATTTCTTTTCTATTATTCGCGAGCGCAGTGTTTGTTCGGCCCGCAGCCAATCAATTTCAGAGGAACCCTCCGGACACCCGCGCGCCAGCCAGAGCTCAAAAGCGAGTCGGGCGATTTCCCCATGGTTCAGGGGCTGGTTGGAAGTGAGTGCGGGCGCGGGCTCGCGCAACTGGGAAGCGTGTCTCGCATCCCCTCCATCCGAACTGTGTCGCCTGGCCGCCATGGTCTCCAGCAAATACCCTATATGGTCAAAGAATACCCTCTCATAACGTTCCATGTCAACCGAATTTCTATGAATATTGGATCAAAAATGCGACCCGAATTATTTGATTTTTTTCCTGAGGATGAAGCAAGGCTTGTCGAGCGGAGCGGGGGCGCGTGCAAAATCGAGTGTGCGGACAGCGGCAGGAAGTTGCGCGGGCAGTTGCGCGGGCAGTTTGCTTCAGCTATGATTGTAAAGTTTCGCAGAGTTAGCTGTCTGCTCCTGTGCTACCACCCGTGGAGGCGGGTCCGGCCAGGGGTGAGGCCCCGAGGTTACTCCGGTTACGCCGGAAGCGACATGGGCCTGTCCGAAGCAACGAATCCCCGTTGTGGGTAGTGCGCAACTTTTGAACTTGTAAGAGGAAGGTACGTGCCGACATTCAATCAACTTGTGCGTAGAGGGAGAAGACCGCCCCGCTGGAAGACGTCGAGCCCGGCGCTGGACAGTTGCCCGCAAAAGCGCGGAGTTTGTACGCGCGTGTACACATCGACACCGAAGAAGCCGAATTCGGCGCTGCGGAAAGTGGCGCGCGTGCGGCTGAGCCACGGCATTGAAGTAACAACTTATATACCGGGAGTCGGGCACAACCTGCAGGAGCACTCGATTGTGCTGATCCGCGGGGGACGCGTGAAGGACCTGCCCGGCGTGCGGTACCACGTGATTCGCGGTGCGCTGGATACGGCGGGCGTGGCGAATCGCAAGCAGGGGCGTTCGAAATACGGGGCCAAGAGGCCGAAGTCGTAGGTAACGAGATATGCCACGAAGACGCAGAGCGGTTGTTCGAGAGATCGTAGCCGATCCGGTCTATAACTCCACGCTCGTCGAGAAATTCGTGAACTCGATGATGTGGCAGGGGAAGAAGACGACGGCGCAGGGCATCTTTTATGACGCCATGGACAAGCTGAAGGAGCGCACCGGCGACGATCCGTTGAAGGCGTTCAAGAAAGCGGTGGAGAACACCAAGCCGCTGCTTGAGGTGAAGACGCGGCGCGTGGGCGGCGCCAACTATCAGGTGCCGATCGAAGTGCCGCAGAACCGGCGGACGAGCCTGGCGATCCGGTGGATTATTTCGAATGCGCGGGGCCGGGCGGAAAAGGGCATGCCGGAGAAGCTGGCGAACGAGCTGAACGATGCCGCCAACCTGCGCGGCGGAGCGATTAAGAAAAGAGACGATGTGCACCGGATGGCGGAGGCCAATAAGGCGTTCGCGCATTACCGGTGGTAGGGAATTAGGGCCGCAGATGAACGCCGATGGACACGGAGTAAAGGCAGTCAATCATCTGCGAATATCCGTGTGCGTCGGCGGCTAAAAGGGTTTTATGGCAAGAACGATCCCGCTCGAAAGGATGAGAAATATCGGCATCGCGGCTCATATCGATGCCGGTAAAACCACAACCACCGAGCGGATTTTGTACTACACGGGCAGGACACACAAACTCGGCGAGGTCCACGAAGGCACGGCCACGATGGACTGGATGGAGCAGGAGCAGGAGCGCGGCATTACGATCACGTCGGCCGCGACGACCTGCGAGTGGCGCGATATCCAGATCAACATCATTGATACGCCGGGGCACGTTGACTTTACGGCCGAGGTGGAGCGCAGTCTGCGCGTACTGGACGGGGCAGTGGCGGTGTTCGACGCCGTGGCCGGGGTGCAGCCGCAGTCGGAGACGGTGTGGCGCCAGGCCGACAAATATTCAGTTCCGCGCATCTGCTTCATTAACAAGATGGACCGGGTAGGCGCGGATTTCTACCATTCGGTGGAAACCATCGTCACGCGGTTGAAGTGCAAGCCGGTCGTGATCCAGCTGCCGGTGGGCGCCGAAGATCAGTTCAAGGGCGTGGTGGATCTGGTCCAGATGAAGGCGATGCTCTGGCGGGATGAGACACTGGGGGCGCAGTACGACCTGGCGGAGATTCCGGCGGATCTGGCGGAAAAGGCCCAGGAATATCGCGAGAAGATGATCGAGGCGGTAGCCGAGCACGACGACCACCTTTTTGAAAAGTTCATCGAAGGCCAGCCGATCTCAAACGAAGAGATCCAAGCCGGAATTCGCAAGGCCACCATCGGGCTGAAGATATTTCCCGTGATTTGCGGCTCGGCATTCAAGAACAAGGGCGTGCAGACGATGCTGGACGCGGTGGTCGACTACCTGCCGTCGCCGTTGGATATTCCGCCGGTGGAAGGCACGGACGTGGACAACGCCGAGAAGGTGCTGACCCGCAAATCTTCCGACAGCGAGCCGTTTTCGGCGCTGGTGTTCAAGATCATGACCGACCCGTATGTCGGCCAGCTCGCGTTCTTCCGGGTTTATTCGGGAACGCTCAAGTCCGGCGATTCGGTTTTTAATGTGGCCAAGGGGCGCAAGGAGCGGATCGGGCGGCTGCTGCGCATGCACGCGAACAAGCGTGAAGAGATCCAGGAAATTCTGGCGGGGGACATCTGCGCGGCCGTCGGGCTGCGAACGGTGTCGACCGGCGACACCATCTGCGACGCGGATCATCCGATCGTGCTCGAGTCAATCGAGTTCCCGACGCCCGTCATTCAGCTGGCGGTCGAGCCGAAGACGAAGGCCGATCAGGAAAAGATGGGGCTGGCCATCCAAAAGCTGGCGCAGGAAGACCCGACATTCCGCGTGAACACGGACCCGGAAACAGGACAGACGATTTTATCGGGGATGGGCGAATTGCATCTCGAGATCATTGTCGACCGCATGATGCGCGAGTTTGGGGTGGGCGCCAATGTCGGCAAACCGCAGGTGGCGTACCGGGAGACGATTCGCAAGAATGCGGAAGCGGAAGGGCGGCATGTCAGGCAGACGGGCGGCCGCGGGCAATACGGGCACGTCAAGATTCGCGTCGAGCCGCTGCCTCCGGGCACGGGCTTCGAATTTGTGAACGATGTCTACGGCGGCACGGTTCCCAAGGAGTACATCAACCCGACCGAAGTCGGAATCAAGGAGGCGCTCGAAGGCGGGATTCTGGCGGGCTTCCCGATGTCCGATCTGAGAGTGACGCTATACGACGGCAGCTACCACGAAGTGGACTCGTCGGAAATGGCGTTCAAGATCGCCGGTTCGCTCGCCATCAAAGAAGCGGCCAAGAAGGCCAAGCCTGTACTGCTGGAACCGATCATGGCGGTGGAAGTGGTGGTTCCCGAAGAGTACATGGGCGACGTGATTGGGGATCTCAACTCGCGGCGTGGCCGCATCGAAGGGATGGAGCTGCGCGGGACGACGCAGATCATCAAGTCCTCGGTGCCGCTGGCGGAGATGTTCGGGTACGCCACCGAGTTGCGCTCGCGGACGCAGGGCCGCGGCAGTTTCACCATGCATTTTGGGAAGTATGAGGAGGTCCCCGGCGCGCTCGCCGAGGAGATCGTCAGCAAAGTCCAGGGCAAGATTACGAGATAAGGAGACAGGTTTTTCTTATGGCAAAGGAAAAATTTGACCGCACAAAGCCGCACGTAAACATCGGGACGATCGGGCACATCGATCACGGCAAGACGACGCTGACGGCGGCGATCACCAAGGTGCTGGCCAAGCACAATCCGAAGGTGAAGTTCCGCAGTTTCGATTCGATCGACAACGCGCCGGAAGAAAAGGCGCGCGGGATCACGATCGCGGTGGCGCACATCGAGTACGAAACGGCCAACCGGCACTACGCGCACGTGGATTGCCCGGGGCACGCCGATTACATCAAGAACATGATCACGGGCGCGGCGCAGATGGATGGCGCGATCCTGGTGGTGGCGGCGACCGACGGGCCGATGCCGCAAACGCGCGAGCACGTGCTGCTGGCGCGCCAGGTGGGCGTGCCGTATATCGTGGTGGCGATGAACAAGGTGGACATGGTGGACGACCCGGAGCTGCTCGACCTGGTGGAGCTCGAGGTGCGCGAGCTGCTGAAGAGCTACCAGTTCCCGGGCGACGATCTGCCGGTGGTGCGGGTCAGCGCGCTGGGGGCGCTGAACGGCGAAGAGAAGTGGGAAAAGACGGTCGACCAGCTGATGGAGGCGGTGGACAGCTATGTGCCGCTGCCGCAGCGGGTGAAGGACAAGCCGTTCCTGATGCCGATCGAAGATATCTTTTCGATTCAGGGCCGCGGGACGGTGGTGACGGGGCGCATCGAGCGGGGGATTTGCAAGGTCGGCGAGGAAATGGAAATCGTGGGTTTCCGGGACACGCGCAAGACGGTGGTGACGGGCGTGGAAATGTTCAAGAAGCTGCTCGACCAGGGCGAAGCCGGCGACAACGTGGGGCTGCTGCTGCGCGGCGTGGAAAAGAACGAAGTGGAGCGCGGGCAGGTGATAGCGAAACCGGGGTCGATTACGCCTCACACGGTATTCAAGGGCGAAGTGTACGTGCTGAGCAAGGAAGAGGGCGGGCGGCACACGCCGTTCTTCAAGGGCTACCGGCCGCAGTTCTACTTCCGGACGACGGACGTGACGGGGGTGGCGGAGCTGCCGGAAGGCACTGAGATGGTGATGCCTGGCGACAACGTGAGCCTGAAGGTGGAACTGATCACGCCGATCGCCATGGACAAGGGCCTGCGGTTTGCGATCCGCGAAGGCGGCCGCACCGTCGGCGCCGGCACGGTGACGGAGATTATTAAATAAATGGCACTGCGCGAACGCATTCGCATCCGGCTGAAGGCATACGATCACCGGGTGCTCGATCAATCAACGACGGAGATCGTCGATACAGCGAAGCGGACCGGGGCAACCGTGGCCGGCCCGATTCCGCTGCCGACCTCGCGCAGCGTGACGACGGTGTTGCGCTCGCCGCACGTCGACAAGAAGTCGCGGGAGCAGTTTGAGATCAGGACGCACAAGCGGCTGCTGGACATTCTGGAACCAACGCAGCAGACCGTGGATGCGCTCATGAAGCTGGATCTGCCCGCGGGCGTGGACGTGGAGATTAAGGCGTTCGGAAGATAAAAAGCCGGTGGGGCGGGCCTTCAGCCTGCCCGCCCGCACAAGGAAGTTGAGAATGACTCCAGGAATCCTTGGCAAGAAGATTGGAATGACGCAGCTGTTCCGGCCCGATGGCCAGGCCGTGCCGGTTACGCTGCTCAAAGCCGGTCCGTGCATGGTGGTGCAGCGCAAAACGCCCACCACGGATGGCTACGATGCAGTGCAATTGGGGCTGGTGGAATTCGTCAAGCCGCAGCGGCTGAACAAGCCGCAGACCGGGCACTTGAAGAAAGCCGGGGTGGACGGCGCAAAATTCCTGCGTGAGTTCCGCATGGGTCCGGGCGATGACGATTTGAAAGCCGGCGATAAAGTGCTGGTGGACCAGTTCAAGCCGCGCGACAAAGTGGATGTGATCGGTGTCAGCAAAGGTCGCGGGTTCGCGGGCCTGGTCAAGCGGCATCATTTTGGGGGCGGCGCGGGTACGCACGGGTCGATGTTCCATCGCGCGCCGGGTTCGATCGGCGCGTCGAGCTTTCCCTCGCGGGTGGTGCCGGGAATGCGGATGGCCGGGCACATGGGTCATGAGCGGGTGACGGTGCGGAACCTGGAAGTGATCGAGGTGGACACCGAAGACAACGTGCTGGTAGTGAAGGGCGCGGTTCCCGGGCCCAACGGCGGGTACGTAGTGGTCCGGAGGTCGAAGAGGTAGTATGCCGACGATCGATGTAGTCGATTGGAACAATCAAAAGGTCGGCGAGTTGGAACTTGCCGACGATGTGTTCGGGGCCGAAGTCAACGAAGCGCTGCTCTACGAAGCGGTGCGGCAGTATCAGGCCGGACAGCGCGCGGGAACACATAAGACGAAGGTTCGGGCCGAAGTCGCCGGCTCCGGCAAGAAGCTGTGGAAGCAAAAGGGGACCGGGCGGGCGCGCATGGGATCCATCCGTTCGCCGCTGTGGCGGCATGGCGGCACAGTGCACGGGCCTGTACCGAGGGACTACAGCTACAAACTGCCGCACAAGATGGCGGTGGGGGCGTTGCGGTCGGCGCTGTCGTCCAAGGTTAAGGATGGCTCTCTCAAGATCGTTCAGGGATTTAATTTCGCGGATCACAAGACCAAGAACGCCATGAACGCGCTGGCGAACGTGGTGACCGGGCGGACGGTGCTGGTGGTGGAGAACGGCGAGAACCGGAACCTGGCGCTGGGCATGCGGAACCTGAAAGGGGTAACGCTGCTGCCCACGCGCGACGTGACGCCGTACCACGTGCTGGGCCACGAAAGCCTGCTGTTATCGGAAGCGGCGGCGCGGAAATTTTCGGAGGCGCTCGCAAAATGAGACTGGAAGAGATTATCCGGCGGCCGCTGGTGACCGAAAAAGGCGTCGGCAAAAAAGAGACCGAGCGCACCTTATGTTTTGAAGTGGCGCTGGACGCCAATAAGACGCAGGTCAAGACGGCGGTCGAGAAAATGTTCAAGGTGAAAGTCGAAGAAGTGCGGACCGCGACCTTCGACGGCAAGCTGCGCCGGCGCGGACGCTTTGCCGGGTATCGCTCGGATTGGAAAAAAGCGTACGTGCGGCTGAAGGCCGGCGAGAAGGTGCCGGATTTCGCGGAGGTCTAATATGCCGATCAAGACTTACAGACCGACCACGCCGACGCGGCGCTTTCAAACGGTGGTGTCGCGGGAAGACATCACCAAGCAGCATCCGGAAAAATCGCTGGTGGAAACCAAGCAGCGGACCGGGGGACGCAATAATCGGGGGCGAATCACGTCCCGGTTTATTGGGGGCGGCGCGAAGAAAGCCTACCGAATCGTCGATTTCAAACGCGACAAAGCGGGCATCCCGGCGGTGGTGGCGGCGGTGGAATACGATCCGAACCGCTCGGCGCGCATCGCGCTGCTGAACTACGCGGATGGCGAGAAGCGGTACATCCTGCATCCGGACGGGTTGAAGGTGGGGCAAAAGGTGATGTCAGGTCCGGAAGCCGATATTCTGCTGGGAAACGCGCTGCCGATGAAAAACGTTCCGGCCGGCACCATCCTGCACAATATCGAGTTGAAGCCGGGCAAGGGCGGGCAGATGGCGCGCTCGGCAGGGTCGCAGGCGCAGCTGATTTCCAAAGAAGGCGGCATGGCACTGCTGAAGCTGCCTTCAGGCGAAGTGCGGCGCGTACCGCTGGAGTGCATGGCTACGGTCGGGCAGGTTGGCAACGTCGACCATGAGAACGTTTCTCTGGGCAAGGCGGGGCGCACGCGGTGGATGGGGAAGACGCCGCATAACCGGGGCGTGGCGATGAACCCGGTGGACCATCCGCATGGCGGCGGCGAAGGCAAGACGTCGGGCGGGCGGCATCCGGTGACGCCGTGGGGTCAGCCGACGCGCGGATTCAAGACGCGGAACAACAAGCGCACCGATAAATGGATTGTGACGCGGAAGGCGAAGAAGAGGTAAGCCATGGGCCGATCGGTAAAAAAGGGACCTTTCACCGACACGCATCTGGAAGCGAAGGTGGCGGTGCTCGCGAGCAGCAACGAGAAGAAGGTGGTGCGCACCTGGTCGCGGCGCTCGACGATTCTTCCGGAGTTTGTCGGGCAGACCATCGCGGTGCACAACGGGAAGAAGTTCATCCCGGTGTACATCACGGAGAACATGGTCGGCCACAAGCTGGGGGAGTTTTCGCCGACGCGCCAGTTCAAAGGCCACTCGGTGAAGGCGGCGACCACGGAGAAGACCGCCAAACCGGCATAAAGAGGACAGTATGGAAGCAAAAGCGGAAGCACGCTACATCCGGGTTTCGCCGCAGAAGGCGCGGCTGGTGGTGGATCTGATTCGCGGCCAGCAGGCGGGCGCGGCGTTGAACACTCTGCGCGCCACCAACAAGAGAATCGCGCCGACGGTGGAAAAAGTTCTGCAATCGGCAATCGCCAATGCGCAGGACCGGTTCGAGGACGTAGACGTCGACCGGCTGATCGTTTCCGAGGCTTACGTACATGACGGCCCCCGGATGAAACGGGTCCGGCCGGCGCCGATGGGGCGCGCCTACCGCTATCAGCGGCGGCTGGCGCACATCGTCATTAAAGTGGCGGAGAAGGAAGCGTAATGGGACAGAAGGTTCATCCATACGGTTTTCGATTAGGCTTCAACAAGCCGTGGCGGTCCCGGTGGTTCGCCAAGCAGGGGTACGCGAAGCTGCTGCAGGAAGATCTCGAGCTGCGTGAGACGCTGCGGGAACGGTTGAAATCGGCGGGCGTGAGCTCGATCGAAGTCGACCGGCCGGGCAATAAGCTGCGGGTAACGATCCGCACATCGCGCCCCGGCATCATCATCGGGCGCAAGGGTGCGGAGATCGAAAAGCTGAAGCAGGACATGGCCAAGCGCACCAAGCGCGAGGTCTTCATCGATATTCAGGAAGTGCACAAGCCGGAGCTCGACGCGCAGCTGGTGTCGGAATCGATCGGGCTGCAGCTGGAAAAACGCGTGGCGTTCCGGCGTGCGATGCGCAAGGCGGTGGATTCGGCCCTGCGCTTCGGGTGCAAGGGAATCAAGGTGCGTGTGTCCGGCCGGCTGAACGGCGCGGAAATCGCGCGCAGCGAGTGGTATCTGCAGGGACAGCTTCCCCTGCACACGTTGCGGGCCGATATCGATTACGGGTTTTCCGAGGCGCGCACGACGTACGGCGTGATCGGTATCAAGACCTGGCTGTACAAGGGCGAGATTCTGGATACGACCAAACGGCGGGGCGGCCTGCTGCCGGAGCCGGAACCGCGGCGCGAACCGCGCGAGCGGCGCGACCGTGACCGCGATCGGCGGAGAGAGCGTGAAGCGCATCCGCCGGCCGCATCGGGCGAAGGGGCTGGTCCGGCGACACAGGCGCCGCCTTCCGACCTGCCGCGACCGGCAGCGCGACCGTCGGCGCCGATTCTGCCGCCCTTGATGGCGCCCCAGCCTTCGTGGAAGCAGGAAGCGCGGCCGGAAGCGCCGCACGAAGAGAAGCCGTCCGCCGAGGGCACGCCGAAACCGCCCGAAGGCTCCGGCGAGAATCAGTGAGGAGATAGACCGCCATGATGATGCCCAAGAAGGTGAAGTACCGGAAGCAGCAGCGCGGCCGCATGGCCGGCAAAGCATGGCGCGGCTCCGACATCTCGTACGGGGAGTACGGCCTGAAGGCGATGGAGTGCGCCTGGATTACGGACCGGCAAATCGAAGCGGCGCGCGTGGCGATGACGCGATCGATCAAGCGCGGCGGCAAGGTATGGCTCCGGCTCTTCCCCGATAAACCGATTACCAAGAAGCCGGCCGAGACCCGCATGGGCAAAGGCAAAGGCGCGCCCGAGCAGTGGGTGGCGGTGATCCGTCCGGGCAAAGTGTTGTTCGAGATGGAAGGCGTGGATCGCGGGACGGCAGAAGCGGCGATGCGGCTGGCCGCGCATAAGCTGCCGATCAAAACCAAGTTCATCAGCCGGGAGGAAGCGCAGGCAGGCTTATGAAAGCTGATAAATTGCGAGGCCTCGACGAGACTGAGCTGCAACGGGAGTTGACGGACATGAACGATCAGCTGTTCCGTCTGCAGTTTCAGATCCGGATGGGGCAGCTCGAGGGATTGAAGAAAGCGCGGCAGATGCGGAAAGACCGGGCGCGCGTCTACACGATTCTGCGCGAACGCGCGGAAGGGAAGAAGTGATGGCGGAAGCACAAGCCAAGAAGGCGGGGTTGAAGAACGAGAAGGTCGGGCAGGTCGTGTCGACCAAGATGCAGAAGACCATCGTGGTGGAAGTCGGCCGCCGCGTGCCGCACCCGCTGTACAAGCGCATCATTTCCAAGCGCAAGAAATTTTATGCGCACGACGAACAAGGCACCGCGAAGACGGGCGACGTGGTGCGGATCGTTGAGACGCGGCCGCTGAGCAAGTTGAAGCGCTGGACGCTGGCGGAGGTAGTGCGGCGGGCCGCTCAGGTCGGGGCTCAACCGGCGGATTTGGACATAAAGTGAACGGAATAGGGCCGCGCCGCGGTCTTTCCGAACGCTTTTGATTATTCATTTTTTGAGGGCTTCTTATGATCGGAATGCGAACAATCCTGGAGGTCGCCGATAATTCCGGCGCGCGCAAGCTGTCGTGCATTTTGCCCCGCGGAGGCGACCTCGGGCTGCGCGCGGGCCTTGGCGACGTGATTACGGCGAGCGTGAAAGAAGCGACGCCGGAATCCCAGATCAAAAAGGGTAAGGTGGTGCGGTGCGTGATCGTGCGCATGCGCAAGGAGACGCGGCGCAAGGACGGCACTTATATCCGGTTCGATTCGAACGCGGCCGTGCTGATCAACGAAGTCGGCGAGCCGGTCGGGACGCGCGTGTTCGGTCCGGTGGCGCGGGAACTTCGCGATAAGAAGTTTATGAAAATCGTTTCGCTGGCCCCGGAGGTGATTTGATGGTGCGCATCGATCTGAAGAGGGAAGACACGGTCAAGGTGATTTCCGGGCGCGACAAGGGAAAGACGGGGCGCGTGCTGCGCGTCGACCGCGAAACCGGCAAAGTGCTGGTGGAGCACGTCATGATGCTCAAGCGGCACACCCGGCCGAATCCGCAAAAGCAGATCAAGGGCGGAATTGCCGAGCGGGAAAGCCCGATCGCCGCCTCGAACGTGATGATTGTTTGCCCTGGTTGCAATAAAGCGGTGCGTATTGCGCACCATGTGGATCACGTCGCCGGCGGCAAGGCGCGGCGCAGCCGGGTTTGCCGGAAATGCGGGCAGACGCTGGATAAAAAATAGAGGCTCGAAATGGCAGCAGCTCGATTGAAGGATCACTATCTGAAGAAGGTCGTACCGGCGCTTTCCAAGGAATTCGGCTACAAGAACACGATGGCGGTGCCGAAACTGGAGAAGATCTCGATCAATATCGGGATGGGCGAAGCCACTCAGAACGCCAAGCTGATGGACGGGGCAGTGAATGAACTCGGGCAGATCGCCGGTCAGAAGCCGGTGGTCACCAAGGCGCGCAAATCAATCGCGGCGTTCAAACTGCGCGAGAACATGTCGATCGGGTGCATGGTGACGCTGCGCGGCGAACGCATGTACGAATTTTTCGACCGCCTGGTGAATGTGGCGCTGCCACGCGTTCGCGACTTCCGCGGGGTGTCGACGAAATCATTCGACGGCCGGGGCAATTACACGCTCGGGGTGAAAGACCAGCTGATCTTTCCGGAAATCGATTACGCCAAGGTGGAAAAGACCAAAGGGATGAATATCTCAATCACCACCACGGCGCGGACGGATGCGGAAGGGCTGGCGCTGTTGCGGCAAATGGGAATGCCGTTCCGGCAATAGGAGAAGAAAGACAATGGCGACGACGGCGAAGATTGCGAAAGACCTGAGGCTGGAACAGGCCCGCAAGACCAAGAAGCCGAAGCTGCGGTGCCGGCACCGGAACCGCTGCTGGCGGTGCGGACGGCCGCGCGGCTATCTGCGCAAGTTCGGCGTCTGCCGGTTGTGTTTCCGGCAACTCGCCTTGAACGGCGAAATTCCCGGAGTGATCAAGGCCAGCTGGTAGGAGGCGAAGTAGAAGAAAGATGATTACCGATCCCATTGCCGACATGCTGACGCGCGTGCGCAACGCGATCCAGGCGCGCCACCCGAAGGTGGACGTGCCCGCTTCCAAATTGAAAACCGAGATCGCGCGCATTCTGAAGGAAGAGGGCTACATCGCCAATTTCAAGGTGGCGGAAGAAGGCCCGAAGAAGACCATCAAAATTTATTTGAAGTACGGCTCCGACAATACGCCCGTAATCTCGGCGATCGAGCGGGTCTCGCGGCCGGGCTGCCGCGTCTACGTGGGGCAGACCGAGATCCCGCGGGTGCTGGGGGGCCTCGGTATCAATATTCTGACCACCGCGCGCGGCGTCATGACCGGCCGCGATGCCCACAAGGAGCACGTGGGCGGCGAGATTCTCTGCCGGGTGTGGTAAGAGGTTCTATTTATGTCACGAATTGGAAAAAAGCCGATTCCGCTGCCGGGCGGCGTAAAGGTGCAGGTAGGCGCGCAGCTTGAGGTGACCGGACCGAAGGGCAAATTGTCTGTGCCGATTCCCGCGGGCATCACCATTCAGCAGGCTGACGGAAAGCTGGAAATCAAGCGGGCTTCCGACGAGCACGCGGCGTTGCACGGGCTCACGCGGGCGCTGGCCGCCAATGCGGTGCAGGGTGTGTCGGGCGGCTTCACGAAAGAGTTGGACATTGTCGGGATCGGATACCGCGCCGATGTGAAAGGCAAGATTGCCACATTCACGCTCGGCTATTCGCACCCGATCGAGTTTCTCCTGCCGGACGGCGTCGACTTGAAAATTGACAAGCAGACGCACCTGGTTTTGACCGGCTTTGACCGCCAATTGGTGGGCCAGGTGGCGGCAAACATCCGCGCGCTGCGCAAGCCGGATCCATACAAGAACAAGGGCGTCCGTTATACAGGCGAGGCGCTGCGCAAGAAGGTCGGCAAGACCGGGGCGAGTGCAAAATGATTCATAAGACCGAGAAGAAGGAGATTCGCAGCCGCATCCACGAGCGGATCCGGAGTAAACTGCGGGGCACGGGAGAGCGGCCGCGGCTCGCCGTCTTTCGAAGCGTGGCTCACATTTACGCGCAGGTTATCGATGATTCGCAGGGCCGGACACTGGTGGCGGCTTCCTCGCTCGACAAAGACAGCGCGGCCAAGACCGCCAAAGGGGCAAAGAGTAAGGCCAAGAGCGGCGGCGGCAACGTGGCGGCGGCCAAGACAATCGGCAAACTCGTTGCGGAGCGCGCCAAGGAAAAAGGAATCAAGAAGGTGGTGTTCGACCGCGGCGGCTATCCGTATCATGGCCGGGTTAAAGCGCTTGCGGACGCGGCGCGCGCCGCGGGACTGGAGTTCTAACCAGATGCCAATCGTGAAACGCATTGATCCGGGGACGCTCAACCTCAAAGAACAAGTGGTTTCGATCAACCGCGTCACCAAAGTCGTGAAGGGCGGCAAGAACCTGAGCTTCTCGGCGCTGGTCGTGATCGGGGATCCATCGGCGAAGGTGGTCGGATTCGGCGTGGGCAAGGCCAAAGAAGTGCCGTCGGCTATTCGCAAAGGGATTGAGGCCGCCAAGAAAGGCCTGCGCAAGGTGAACGTGCTGGATACGACGATTCCGCACCAGGTGCTCGGTGAATTCGCCAGTTCCCAGGTGCTGCTCAAGCCCGCGCCCGAAGGAACCGGGGTGATCGCCGGCGGCGCGGTGCGCGCCGTGATTTCGGCGTGCGGCATTCCCAACGTGCTTACGAAATCGATCGGGCGGCGCAATCCGCACAATGTCGTAAAGGCGACGATCGCGGCGCTGGAGTCGCTGCGGGATAAGAACGTTGTGGCGGAGAGGCGCGGCCTGGCGGTGGAGAAACTCTAAATGGCGGGGAAGATAAAAATCAAACTGGTGCACAGCCCCATTTGCACTCCGGAGAAACACAAGCGGATTGTCAAAGGGCTGGGGCTGCGGAAACTGAATCAGGTCGTGGAGCGGCCGGATTCGCCGGTCTTTCGAGGGATGGTGAAGAAGGTTCCGCATTTGTTGGAAGTGGTGGAATGAGAAACGGGGGCCGGGCGGGGTACGCGCAGGATCTGCGGGCCGGAGCCGGGGCCCAGGGAGCATTAAAATGAATCTGAGCGGATTGAAACCGCCGGCGGGTCAGACCAAAGGCCGCAAGCGCATCGGGCGCGGCATGGGCTCGGGGCATGGCAAGACCGCCACGCGCGGCAGCAAGGGACAGCATGCGGGAACCGGGTTCAGCCAGAAGCGCGGCTTCGAAGGCGGCCAGATGCCGGTGCACCGCCGCTTGCCGAAGCGCGGATTCACGAATATTTTCAAGAAGCAGTATGCCATCGTCAATCTGGGTAGACTGGAAAAACTGGATGGCGATACGTTCGGGCCCGACCGCCTGATGGAGTTGGGCGTGATCCGTAAGCCCGGCGATGGCTTGAAGGTTCTGGGTTCCGGCCAGTTGACGCGGAAGATTACGGTGGAGGCTCACCAATTTTCGAAATCGGCCTTGGACAAAATCCAGAAGGCCGGGGGGACGGCTCAGGTGATCGGCGCGGCCAGCCAGTAGCGCCAGGAATCGAAGGGTGTCATGAATAGGTTTCTTGAAGCGTTCGCGAACATTTTTCGCGTACCCG
>Ga0209060_10002321_pt1 | contig 17977 bp, 17 predicted proteins | sample Coa_R1_8_FD_187155 | JGI IMG/M metagenome (GOLD analysis project Ga0209060, IMG submission 187155) | Surface soil microbial communities from Centralia Pennsylvania, which are recovering from an underground coalmine fire - Coalmine... | ecosystem: Environmental > Terrestrial > Soil >...
ATCCACCCGCTCCAAGAGCTCGTCGAGCTGGTACAGCAGCGACGGCACTTCCACCATGGTGCCGATCTCGACTCGCTCGGGGAGCCTGTAGTTGTGCCGGCGCAGATAGGTTAGTTCGCGCTCCACCAGCTCCTTGGCTTCGTCGAACTCGGCGACTGCCGCGACCATCGGGAACATCAATCTGAGGCTGCGACCCGAAGCCGCGCGCAACAGAGCGCGGATTTGGCTGCGCAGCAGCGCCGGACGGTCAAGACCCAGCCTGATGGCGCGCCAACCGAGCGCCGGATTTTCTTCTTCCACAATGCGCATATAGGGCAGCACCTTGTCGCCGCCGACATCGAGGGTCCGGAACGTAACTGGTCGCCCCGCGGCGGCGTCCAGCACCGAGCGGTAAAGCGAGAGTTGCTCGCCGATGCGAGGAAATTGTCCCGCTACCATAAACTGCAATTCGGTACGGAACAGGCCAATTCCCGAGGCGCCGGTTTCCGCGATATGGGGCAGATCGACCAGCAGGCCGGCATTGAGGAACAGCGAGATTTCAGCGCCGTCGCGAGTCACACACCGTTTGTCACGCAGCGCCTGATATTGCTGCTGGCGGCGCGCCCGCACTCGCACCCGCTCGACGTAGGAGGCCTCGAGGTCAGGCGAAGGGCGAATGTGCACGTCGCCGCTCGTGCCATCCACGATGATGGCGTCACCCGGATCGACAAGGCCAATCGCATTGTTGACTTCGCCGACTGCCGCAATGCCGAGCGCGCGAGCGATAATCGCCACATGTGATGTTGGCCCGCCCTCCTCCAGCACAAGGGCGCGTAGACATTTGCGGTCATAATCGAGCAGGGCCGCCGGCCCCATCGAGCGCGCCACGATGATGGCGTTTTCCGGCAGGTGCTCGTGCGCGGGGGCGTGACGGCGACCGAGCAGTTGCCGCAACAGGCGATTTGCGAGATCGTCGAGGTCGTGCAGCCGCTCGCGCAGATATGGGTCGATCTGGCGCAGCATCCTCGCACGAGTGTCGGACTGCACGCGCTCGACCGCCGCCTCGGCCGTAAGGCCGGTCAAAACAGCTTCCTCCAGTTTGTGCACCCATCCGCGGTCGTGGGCGAACATGCGATAGGCTTCGAGGACTTCGCGGTGCTCGCCGCCCTCCGCAACATCCCCTTGCTCCAGCATGACGTCGAGATCGGCGCGCAACGCCGCGATGGCGGCGTCCAGCCGGGCGCGCTCTTTCGACACGTCATCCGCAATAAAGTTCGTGATGATGACGCGCGGCTCGTGCAGCACCACATGGCCGAGCGCTATGCCTTCATTGAGCACGGAGCCTTGGAGCCGCAGGCTGCGGCGCACCGCCGGTTCGGCACCGGGCTGCGCGAGCGCTGCGAGCTCGCCTGAGGCGATCATTTCCGCCAGCACCATGGCGGTGGTCTGGAGCGCCTCGACCTCTTCCTCGGAATAGGTGCGGCGCGCCCGGTTTTGCACCACGAGCACGCCGAGCGTATTGCCCGCGCGCAAGATCGGCACGCCCAGGAAGGAATGGTAGATTTCTTCGCCGGTCTCCGGCCGATACGAGAAGGCCGGATGGGCCTGGGCATCGGACAGGTTGACGGCGTTGGCTTCGCTCGCCACCAAGCCGACCAGCCCCTCATCAGACCGCAGCACGGTCTGGTGGACCGCTTCGCGGTTGAGGCCCTCGGTGGCGTAGAGCTCAAGCGTGGCGTCGACGCGCAACACGTAGACGGAGCACACCTCCGCCACCATGTTGGCAGCAATCAGCACCACGATCTTGTCAAGGCGTTCCTGTGCGCTGACCGGCTCCGCCATCACTTCGCGAAGCCGGCGTAGCAATACACGCGGACCGCCCAGCGCGCCGCGCATGGCGTGAGGTCCCTCAGGCCGAGTGTCCAAGCCGGGCTTGCCCCTAACCAGGCTCACGTGAAAAGGAAATAGCGTACGCTCCGGCACAGCGCCGCAGCTGGTAGGCTATAGCGAATGACACGCAGGCGCTGCAAGGTGAAAAGGCCATGCTGCGATGCATCATAACCTAGGATTTATCAAGCCCATACAACGAATGCAGAGTTCGAACTGCAAGTTCCGTGTAAGCGGAGTCAATCAATAAGGAAAACTTGATTTCTGAGGTCGTGATCGCGCGAATATTGATCCCGCGATCGGCGAGCGACCGGAACGCCCTCGCCGCCACGCCGGCATGGCTACGCATTCCGATCCCGATGACCGAAACCTTTGTCACGTCCGTTGCGCCGTCGAGGCGCGCATAGCCGATCTGCGCCCTTGCGTTGGATATCGTTTCCTTGGCCCGCTCGAAATCGGCGGCCGGAACCGTAAAGGTGAGGTCGGTAGTAGCGCCGTCCGCCGAGACGTTCTGGACGATCATATCCACATTGATGTTGGCGTCGGCGAGCGGGCCAAAGATATTTGCTGCGACACCCGGCTTGTCTTGGACATTGCGGATCGAAATCTGCGCTTCATCCTTGGAAAACGCGATTCCGGTTACGACCTGCTGTTCCACGATGTCCTCCTCATCGCAAATCAATGTCCCGGGCGGGGTCCTGTGCGGATCGATGCTCTCCGGCGCATCGAAGCTCGATCGCACAAAGATGCGCACCTGGTGGACCATGCCGAGTTCGACCGAACGCACCTGAAGCACCTTTGCGCCCTGGGAGGCAAGTTCGAGCATCTCTTCGAATGCGATCCGATCAAGCCGCCGCGCCTTCGGCACCACGCGCGGATCCGTGGTGTAGACGCCATCGACGTCGGTGTAGATGTCGCAGCGATCGGCCTTGATGGCGGCCGCGATGGCCACTGCTGACGTATCGGAGCCGCCGCGACCGAGGGTCGTGATCCGCCCGGTCTCGGGGTGAAGACCCTGAAAACCGGAAATTACCGCGACCTCTTTGCGTTCGCGCAGGCGTTTGATCAGTTCCGCACCATTTAGGTCGAGAATGCGGGCAGAGGCATGGGCGTCGGAGGTGATGATGGGCAGTTGCCAGCCCTGCCAGGACCGCGCCGTAATCCCGATCGCCTGCAACGCAATGGCGAGGAGGCCCGCCGTGACTTGTTCGCCGGACGCCACGACAGCGTCGTATTCGCGGGCATCGTGGAGGGCCGACGCTTGGCGGCACCATTCCACGAGCTGGTTGGTGGCTCCCGACATGGCCGAGACCACCACCGCCACCTCATGGCCGGCGTCGACCTCCCGCTTGACATGCCGCGCAACGTTGCGGATCCGCTCGATATCGGCCACCGAGGTCCCGCCGAACTTCATGACCAGTCGAGCCATAACGAAATTCAAGCCCTCCCTGCCGGTGCCGAGGTAGGCTCCCATCCGACCCGCCACCTCCCTACCCTCCCCCGCTTGCGGGGCAGGGTAGGGAGGGGGCGGGTAGGTTGGGGGCAAAATGGCGCGTATACATAGCGACGAGGTACCTATGCCGCAACGGCGATGCTTGTCTGCAATAATGCGGCGAAATCGTTAATAGGTGGGCCGAATGGTGAATTCAGAGGCTCTTGACGACCCGACAGTTGATGCCGCGGAGGTCGACCGTTTCTCCCGGCTTGCGGGCGAGTGGTGGGACCCTCGCGGCAAGATGGCAATGTTACACCGGTTCAATCCGGTTCGGCTTGCCTATGTTCGCGATGCCATCTGCCGACAGTTCGGCCGCGATGCCGACCATCCACCCTGTCTCGACGGCATCCGCGTTCTCGATATTGGCTGTGGCGGCGGCATCCTTTGTGAGCCGCTCGCTAGGCTTGGCGCTCAGGTGGTCGGCGCCGACCCGGCGGCCGACAATGTCAGGGCCGCAAGGCTGCACGCGGAGACTAGTGGCCTTAGGATCGACTATCGGGTGGCAGCCGCAGAGGCGCTCGCGGACGCGGCCGAATTCTTCGACGTGGTGCTCGCCATGGAGGTGGTCGAGCACGTCGCCGATGTCGGCCTGTTCGTGCGCCGCTGTGCCAGCATGGTCAAGCCCGGCGGGCTGATGATCGCGGCAACCCTCAACCGCACCGTCAAAAGCTTCGCGCTCGCTATCGTGGGCGCCGAATATGTCCTCCGCTGGCTTCCGCGTGGCACCCATCGCTGGGACAAGTTCGTCACGCCCGATGAACTTGAAATCGCCATGGTGCGCGCCGGGCTTCGGGTCACCGGCGAAACCGGCGTCATCTACAATCCGCTGGCCGATCAATGGCGGCTGTCGTCCGATATGGACGTGAACTACATTTTAACGGCCGAAAAGGCCCCGGCGGATTGAAAGTGGCCGATTCAAGCTGGCTCTGGGCGGTGTTCACGCTTGTTGCGGCGGCCGCCCAAACCATACGCAACGCGACCCAAAGAGAGTTGACCGGCAAGCTCGGCATGCTCGGGGCGACCCAGGTGCGGTTCCTGTTCGGCTGCCCGTTCGCTCTGATCTTCCTGCTGGCCATGGTGGCGACCGGCATGGCGTTGCCGCGCCCTACAGCAGAATTCTGGCCGTGGCTCCTCGACGGGGCGCTCACCCAGATTGCCGCGACGGCGCTGATGCTCGGCGCCATGGGGGAGCGCTCTTTCGTGGTCGCCATCGCGTATATCAAGACCGAGCCCGTGCAGGTGGCGCTATTTGGCCTCGTGTTTCTGGGCGACCCGGTCACGCCCACCATGGCGGCCGCGATCGTGATTGCGACCGCCGGCGTCGTCGTAATGTCGCTGAAGGACGGCGCATTGGGTGGCGCATCGCGTCAGTGGCGCCCGACGCTGGTCGGGCTGTCGGCCGGCGCCTGCTTCGCGTTGTCGGCGATCGGGTTTCGCGGCGCCATCTTGAGCCTGCACGATCCGAGCTACGTGATGGCCGCAACGTTCACGATGGCGGCCGGCCTTGTACTCCAGTCGGCACTGCTGACTTGCTATCTCGCCCTGCGCGAACGCGGCGTATTAGCCGCGATCATCGGCGCTTGGCGGCCATCGCTGTTCGCGGGATTTATGGGAGCGCTCGCCTCCCAGTTCTGGTTTCTGGCTTTCGCACTGGCGACCGCGGCCAGCGTGCGCACGCTCGCGCTCGTCGAGGTGCTGTTCGCTCAAGGCATTTCGCATTTCGTTTTCCGCCAGCCTGTCTCGCCCCGGGAAGGCGTCGGCATCGTGGTGATCGTGAGCGGTGTCGTGCTGCTGATTTGGGCGCAGTGAGGCGCAGGTCATTTCCGAACTGTCATCGCCTGGTCAAGCCGGGCAACGACATCGGAAGGGTCAATTCGTCGAGAAACGCCTCAATTGCGTTAATTGCGTTCGTCCGGTAGCACCGGGAGCGGCGAAAACTCGATGCCTTCCTCGTGCAGTTCCTTGGCTTCTTCAGGCGACGCGATCCCGTAGATCGAACGATGTTCGACCTCGCCGTAATGCATCTTGCGGGCCTCCTCGGGAAAACGCGCCCCGACGTTCTCGGCGTTCTTGACAAGATGGTCCCGCAGTTCCCGAAGCTTCTTGCGGAACTCGAGCTCCTGGGGTGAGATCATCGCGACTGGCGTCGGGGCATGCGCCGCGGCGGTCGACTCCGCGGGTGGGGCGGACGTGGGAGGCGCCTGCACCATTCGTGGCGATGCGTCAGCGCGGGCCAGTCTCGGCGCCATGAGGGCTTTTTCCACCTTCGCGCTGCCGCACATCGGACACGTCACGAGGCCGCGCCTTGCCTGCTTGTCATAAGCGGCTGAATTCGTAAACCAGCTTTCGAATTCGTGGCGCTTGTTGCAGACGAGTGTGTATCGGATCATGTGGAGCGACTCAAACGACGTGAAGGTACTCAGGCTTCGCCATCGGCTCGAGGACCTCAAAGCGCCGGCCGTGTTGCAGCGAAGGGATGCGGCTGCGGGCCGTCGTAACTGCGACCGGATCGACTTCAGCGATCACGACCGTAGGCTCGACATCAGCCTCGGCCAGCACGCGGCCCCAGGGGTCGATAATGAGCGAATGCCCGAATGTGTCGCGACCGTTCTCGTGGCTGCCGCCTTGGGCCGCCGCAAACACGTAGCAGCCATTCTCGATGGCGCGTGCGCGGTTGAGCACATGCCAATGAGCCTCGCCGGTCTGTTTCGTAAACGAAGACGGAATTGCGAGAAACATGCTTCCGGCCTCTGCAAGAGCGCGATAAAGGGCCGGAAAGCGCAAATCATAGCAGATCGTGAGCCCAAGTCGTCCCCACGGCAGATTGGCAGTCACGGCATGTTCGCCGGGTGCATAACTCCGCGATTCGCGGTAGCTCTCGCCGTTCGGCAGGTCGACGTCGAACATGTGAATCTTGTCATATCGGGCCGCGATCTCGCCCCGCGGATCGATGAGGAAACCGCGGTTCACGGCACGGTCCGGCGAAGCCTTCAAGGCAAGCGAGCCGATGTGAAGCCACAGCCTGAGTTGCCGCGCGAGATCGCGAAACGCCGCGAGTGACCGATCGTCATTTTCCGGCACGATGGCCGCCATGAGTGCATCGCGTCGCGCCTCGAGGATGTTGGTCATCTCCGGTGTCTGCACATAACCGGCGCCGCCCGCCTTCGCCTCACGGATGAGCTTGACCGCCGCATCAAGATTGACGGCCGGCGTGCGCCCGGAGCGCATCTGGATCAGGGCAACCCGGAAGGTCGCGGCAACTGTGGTCATGGAGCCCTCATCCTCAACGGACTAACATCGAATCGAGCTTGCCGGCGTCGTCAAGTGCGTAGAGTTCGTCGCAGCCGCCCACATGGTCAGCCCCGATGAAGATCTGCGGCACCGTGGTAAGGCCGTTGGCGCGCTTCACCATCTCGGCGCGCCGGTCGGGTGAGGCCGCGACATTGATTTCGGTGAATTTGATGCCCTTGCGTTGGAGCAAAGCCTTCGCGGAAACGCAGTAAGAACAGTAGGGAGCCGAGTAAACCACAACGGGCGGCATATACTTGTTAACCCTCGCGGCGCTGCAACGGTTCTCACTATATGGGCATGCGTGCGGTCGCGACAACCCGGGCAAAGACGAGGACGTCGACGTTGCGGGCGCCGGCACGCAGCAGGGCTCTGCTGCACGCGTCGACGGTTGCACCCGAGGTCAGCACATCGTCGACCAGGATGAGCCGCTTACCTTCAACCGCGACCTTGCCGTCCCGCGCTACCGCGAACGCGCCTTGAACGTTCTCGGCTCGCGCGCTGCGCGACAGACCGACCTGCTGCGGTGTCGCGCGTGTGCGCTTGAGAGCCGCCGTGAGGACGGGGACTCCTCGCCCCACGGCTACCGCCCTGGCTAGCGCCGCAGCCTGATTGAAGCGCCGCCCCCACAGCCGCCGCCAGTGCAGCGGAACTGGCACCAGCGCGTCTGCGTCGTCGAACAACTCCTGGCCGGCACGCGCCATCCATCGGCCCATCAAGGTGGCGAGGTCGAGGCGGTCGCCATATTTGAGGCGATGGACGAGATCGCGGGCAACGTCGTCGTAGCGCACGGCGGCACGGGCGCGTCCATAGGCCGGTGGATCGGCGATTGCCTCCATGGAAAGAATCCCGGGGCCCGGATCGTAGGCAAATGGAATGCCGAGGCGCTCGCAGTAGGGTGGTGCGATGAAAGAGACGCGCGACCAGCATGCCGGACATAGCCCGCCAAGGTTGCCGAGCGGGGTGCGGCAGGACGCGCACAAGGGCGGCAGCGCGGCGTCGAGGGCGACGCCCAGGGCCGCGCGACCGAATTGCACAAGCCGTGCGAAAACGGACGGCTCGTCGGGATGGGCAACGGCAGGCTCGGTTTCGGACATGCCGCAGGTTAGCGCCGCCTCGGCGACACGGCCAGCCGGCAGGTTGAGCCACTCGGCGAGTCCGAGCTTGGTAGATGTCCCTCGCTCCGCCTCACGTCTCGCAACCGGGTGGGGAGTGCGCATGCTCGATGCAATGACACCGCCCTCCGAGGCCGATGGATGGCTTGCGATCGAGATACCTTGATATAAGCGAAACCGGGGATCCCATGGCACCGCCGCTCATATTCGATCGATCACTACTGCGCGTGCGGCGGCAGCGTGGGCTGCGGCTCGGGCCCGAGACATTTCTGCTTGATCGGGTTGCAGCAGAATTCGCCAATCGACTCCGCCTGGTGCTGCGCCGGTTTGACCTTGCGGCCGATCTTGGAACCCCGACGGCCGCAGTGCGGACGGCGCTTCTGGGTGAAGGCGCTATCGGCACCATGCTGGCGCTCGATCCGATGATTGGGGCGGCGACGCAGCGCTGCGGGGATCACGCCGTGACAGCGGCGCTCGATGTCGTAGCGGACGAGGAGGCCTTGCCGTTTGCCGCCGATACCCTCGACCTTGCGGTGTCCGGCCTTTCCTTGCAGGCCGTCAATGATCTGCCTGGTGTGCTGGCACAAATTCGCCGCGCCTTGAAGCCGGATGGGCTGTTCCTCGCCGCCCTTCTCGGCGGCGACACCCTCATTGAACTGCGCCACAGCTTCGCGACGGCTGAAAGCGAACTTGATGGCGGCGTCTCGCCCCGTGTCGCGCCGTTTCCGGACCTGCGTGACATGGGCGCGCTATTGCAGCGCGCCGGCTTCGCGTTGCCGGTGACCGATGTCGATCGGCTCACGGTGCGCTACGCGACGCCGTTCGCCTTGCTGCGCGACTTGCGTCGCATGGGCGCCGCGAATCCGCTGGTCGAACGGCGCCGGGTTCCGCTGCGCCGTGCCACCTTGATGCGTGCCATGGAGGTCTACGCGACGCGCTTTGCCGATCCGGACGGCAAGGTGCGGGCGACTTTCGAAATCATCTGGCTGTCAGGTTGGTCGCCGCACGAGAGCCAGCAGCGGCCGCTGCGGCCGGGCTCCGCCAAGGCAAGGCTTGCGGATGCGCTCGGCACTACGGAAATCACGACAGGTGAACGGCCGGCGCGGTGAGGAGGCTATTTGGTCATGCTCGCGAGCGTGCTGCCGATCTGGTCGTAAAGCGATGTCTTGATCGCTTGGCCGGTCGCGCTGATCGTTCCCATGATAGAAAGGCCGATTAGCGCCGCCATCAGACCGTATTCCAGCGCTGTCGCGCCGCTTTCATCGGTGACGAGTCGGCGCCACGCCTCAACGCAGGCGGGCAATGATTGCGATTGGCTCATCGTGGGATTTCTCGTTCAGTGGATGCCTTCACAACAGCGCCACCAGATGCGATATCAGCGGCACGTCGGCGGGCGGCATCTCATAATCCCGCAAACGATCTGGTCTAACCCAGGCCAACTTTTGTCCCTCGCGCGCCGTCACGATGCCCTCCCATCGGCGACACACATAAAGTGGCATAAGGAGATGGAATTCCGGATATCCGTGACTCGCGAAGGTGAGCGGGGCGATACAGGGCTCGTCCACCCTGATTCCCAGCTCTTCCCCGAGTTCTCGGATGAGAGTTTGTTCCGGCCGTTCGCCCGCTTCCACCTTGCCACCCGGGAACTCCCATAGTCCAGCCATCGCGCGTCCGGTCGGGCGTTGCGCAAGCAGGACCCGTCCGTCCGCATCGATCAGCGCACATGCGGCAACCAGAACGAGCTTCACGCCACGGCGCCTTCGAACCCGATAGTGAGGCGAGGATCGTTAAATTGCAGGAACCGAATTCGTTCGAATTTGATCTCCATCTTTCGCGCCTCACGCGATGGCTAACGAGAGCTTAAGTTGCGACCCTTGCCATTTCATTTGCCGGTCGCAGTGCATTTCCCATCGCACAGTGCCATGCCCCGCGAAAGAGCGTGTGAAGAAATCAACGGCCTCATCCTGAGGAGCCCGCGAAGCGGGCGTCTCGAAGGACGGCAACAGGCATGCGGCCATCCTTCGAGACGCGCCCTTCGGGCGCCCTCAGGATGAGGTCAGAGGTTGTTTCGGCAGGAAGTGCACCAGGGGTCATGACCGGTAGTCGCCGTTGATCGCGACATATTCCTTGGTGAGATCGCAGGTGAGGACGCGGTCGCGACCGCGCCCGATGCCGAGCCCGACCTTGAGCTCGATGACCTGCTTTTTCATTTCGGCAGATATCTCAGCCTCGTCATAATGAGGGTCGCGCATGCCCTTGTGGGCAACCCTTACGCCGTTGAACCAGATCGACAGGCGGTCGCGGTCTGCCGGCTCGCCGGCCTTGCCGACTGCCATGACGACGCGTCCCCAATTGGCATCCTCGCCCGCAATAGCAGTCTTCACCAGCGGCGAATTGGCGATCGACATCGCGATACGCCGTGCAGACTTCGCCGAAGCGGCGCCCTCGACAATAATCTCGACGAGCTTGCGGGCGCCCTCGCCGTCGCGCGCGACCTGCTCGGCGAGGGACTTGAGCACGGCGTCGAGCGCTTTGATGAAACCTTTGAGCCGCGGGTCCGCGGCGCGCGAAATCGCCGGCGCCCCGCGGATTCGCGCTGCTCCGGTCGCGAAAGCAAGCAATGTGTCCGAGGTCGAGGTGTCGCCGTCGATCGTGACGGCGTTAAAGCTGTCAACCACGCCCTTTGCCAGGAGCGCCTGCAAGGCCGGCGCCGCAATCGGTGCATCCGTGAACACGAACGACAGCAGGGTCGCCATGTCGGGTGCGATCATGCCGGCGCCCTTGGCAATGCCGCAAATCGTGACCGTGGCATCGCCCAGCTTGGCGGTCGCCGTCGCGCCCTTGGGGAAAGTGTCGGTCGTCATGATCGCCCGGGCGGCGGCCTCAAAGTTACCCGGCTTTGCGGCCAATACGAGATCGTCCATCACGCGATCGAAGGCGCGGGCATCAAGCGGCTCGCCGATCACGCCCGTTGAGGCGAGAAAAACCTCTCCCGGCCTGCATGCAGCGGCTTTGGCTGCGCTCGCGGCAGTGTATTTCGTGGCTTCCCGGCCGGTGCGGCCCGTGAAGGCATTGGCGTTGCCAGAATTGACTACGAGCACGCGGGCCTTGCCGGTCTTGATCTTGTCCCGGCACCAATCGACCGCCGCCGACGGGCATTTTGATTTGGTGAACACGCCCGCAACAGCGGTGCCCTTGTCGAGTATCGCCAGGAGAACGTCGGTGCGTCCCTCGTAGCGGATTCCGGCGGCCGCGGTCGCCATCCGCACGCCGGCAATCTCCGGCATCTCCGGAAAATTCAAAGGCGCAAGCGGAGACACCGCCGGTGGCATGGGACTCCTCCAAATGTTTTCGGGGTGGTTTTCAACAGGTTTCGGACGCCACCCTCAAGAGGATGACGATCCACTGGCATTCGCACGATCCGAAATATGTCGAGCCGCCCTATAACGAACTACGCGACCGGTGTCGAGGATCGGCGACCGAATGCCCGCCGCGTTGTGTTTTCAACCGTCATTCGTTCCTGTTTCGGTGGATACGCCGGCCCGGTAGGCTGCCAGCAAATCGCTGACGAGAATGCCGTCGATCGTCATTCCCTCCATTCGACCTTGCGTAATTGACGCGCCCGCCAAGTTGGCCTTGTCGATCTTGAGGCCCGCAAGATTTACATCGTGAAGTTTCCAACCGGACAAGTTGGCATCTTCAAAGGTAGCGCCCGACATGTTGACGTTCTTGAACGCGCATCCCGCAAGGTTCACGTTGCCTATCGTCGATCCGGACATGTTCACGTCGTCATAGACGGACCCGGAAATATCGGAGTCGTGTACATTGAGGCATTGCTTGACGCGGTGCAGCTTCATGATGCTCCTCCCCACTTCCTTGGCGCGCCGCTGATAAGCGCATTCATTGCGGGATTGCACATAACACAGTCGAACGCCGACTCGGCGCATTCCAAGCCTCACGTCCGACGAAATTCCAGGTAGCAGGGCGTGCGTCCCTCTCGCCTTGCCTTGGCCTCGTACCTGGTCCCCGGAAAGCCGGCCCACGGCTGGCGCCAGTCGTCGGCGCGTTCCGCGGTCCACGTGAAGTCCGGTACGCGCACCAGACGCTCCAGCGTCCAGGCGGCGTAGTCCGGAATATCGGTGGCAAAACGAAGCAAGCCGCCGGGCCGCAGTATGCGCCCGAGCATCGCGACCGTGCGGTCCTGCACGAAACGCCGCTTCCAATGCCGGCGCTTCGGCCACGGATCCGGATAGAGCAGATCCACCTGGCTGATCGAGGCGTCGGGCAGCCAAGCCAGGAGATCGACGGCGTCTCCAGCGTAAAGCTTGACGTTGTCGATTGCAGCTGCCTCGATCAACGCAAGCATTTTCGCCATGCCGTTGAGGAACGGCTCGCAGCCGATGAAGCCGCTCGCCGGATGCGCAACAGCTGCCGCGATCAGATTCTCGCCGCCGCCGAATCCGATCTCGAGGCGAACAGTCTGCAGCGGACGTGGAAACAGCTCCGCGAGATTGGTGGGAGGCGGTCGGTCGAGTGTGATTGCGAGTTGCGGCAACAAGGTCGCCATCAGGTCGGCCTGATGCGACCGCAGCCGGTGACCCTTGCGGCGGCCGAAGAAGGCGCGTTCATGTGGCGCGGCGTGACGAGTGTGGCTAGACGTCGCCATCACGTAGGGAGCGGGTTGCGACCTCATCCTAAGAGCGCGTGAACTAAGAGCGCGTGACGCAATCGGCGGACGGCCTTCAAATGACGCCCATTTAGGGGCGATTCTGGCGGTCGCACGTTGCCACGCCGCCCGGCCGCGGCGAGAGGGCTACCATAAGATCGCCCCCACAGCACCCTTAATTCGCGGAGCGCCGCAATTCGTCGACGAGGTCGGTACGTTCCCAGGAAAAGCCGCCGTCAGGTTCCGGCGGGCGGCCGAAGTGGCCGTAGGCGCTGGTTCGCGCGTAGATCGGACGATTTAGGCCGAGATGCTCGCGGATGCCGCGCGGCGTGAGATCCATGACCTCGTCGAGCAGCTTTTCAAGCCGCGCCTCGGCAATTTTGCCGGTTCCGTAGCAATCGACGTAGAGTGACAGCGGCTTGGCCACGCCGATCGCATAGGCAATCTGGATCGCGCAGCGGTCGGCCAATCCGGCCGCCACCACATTCTTGGCGAGGTATCGGGCCGCATAGGCGGCGGAGCGATCGACCTTCGTGGGGTCTTTTCCGGAAAATGCCCCGCCCCCGTGCGGAGCCGCTCCGCCATAAGTGTCGACAATGATTTTGCGTCCGGTGAGCCCGCAATCGCCGTCCGGACCGCCGATCACGAACTTGCCGGTCGGGTTGATGTGCCACACTGTCTGCTTGCTGACCCAGCCCTGCGGCAGTGCTTGGCGCACATAGGGCTCTACGATGGCCTGAATATCGTGGGAGGATAGCTTTTCGTCGAGGTGTTGGGTCGACACCACGATCTGAGTCGCTTCAACGGGCTTGCCGGACTCGTAACGGATCGTTACCTGGCTCTTCGCATCGGGCCCGAGCGCATGGGTTTCACCGGAGCGCCGCGCCTCGGACATTACCTTGAGAATTCGGTGCGCATAATAAATCGGGGCCGGCATGAGTTCGGGCGTCTCCCGGCACGCATAACCGAACATGATGCCCTGGTCGCCCGCACCCTCGTCCTTGTTACCAGAGGAGTCGACGCCTTGCGCGATATCGGTCGATTGCGCGTGCAGATACACTTCGATCGAGGCCTTCTCCCAGTGAAAGCCCGCCTGTTCATAGCCGATGTCCTTTACGGCGAGCCGGGCAAGGTGAGCGATATAGTCTCGGGTGATCTGCGAAGGACCGCGAGTCTCGCCCGCAATCACCACGCGATTGGTGGTCGCCAGCGTTTCGCACGCGACCCTGACCTGACGCGGATCCCAGCCGTGCCGAGGCGCGACCTCGAAAAAGGCATCAACTACTTCGTCTGATATGCGGTCACAAACCTTGTCGGGATGCCCCTCAGACACGGATTCGCTGGTGAACAGATAGCTTGCACGCGACAAGATGCACCTCCCTGACTCGGTCCGCGCGATGAGCCGCGTGGTCGGGTTCCGGGCGATGTTCTTGCAGCGGCGCTACGCGCGGTCAAGAGCGTGCTGAGCGAAGCACAACCCGCCGAAGCGATTGCCCGGTGTTCGAGCCAATAGAGTATAAGTCCACTCAATGAAACCTGTCGTCCGGTGGGCAAAGTGGAGCGTGCCCATTTGAGGCCCTTCCCGGTGGGCCCGCGCCAATCGCTCGCATTTGCCCACCCTCCCGGTCCCGCGCGAAATGAGTCGAACTTCGAAATTGCTCCACTAGGGGCTATCGCTGTCTTCGCCCGCGATCTGCTGAACAAGATCCACAATGCGGCGCCGCAGCTTGGGGTCCGGGATGCGCATGAACGCCTTCGTCAGCGACAGCCCATCGGAGGTCGCGAGGAAATCAGATACATAAGTGGGCGATGGGGCATCTTCGACTCCTTCCGGCTTGGTTCCTTCCGATAAGATTGGAGCGCCCTCGAAAAAGAACGCAACCGGCACCTGGAGAATCTGGGAGATCTGCTGCAACCGGCTCGCGCCAATCCGGTTCGTGCCCTTTTCGTATTTTTGTACCTGCTGGAACGTGAGTGCTAACGCGTCGCCGAGCTTCTCCTGGCTCATCCCCAGCATCATGCGCCGCATTCTTACCCGGCTGCCCACGTGCTTATCGATGGGGTTGGGAGCTTTCTTCGTCATTATTTTCTTCTCCTTTGGCCTCCCCACTCTTGGGCCTGATGCATCAGATCAGACGCAAACGCAATTGGCGATCGCCTGAGCATGAGACCTGCATGTTAATACACAAAATAATCCAGCTATAACAAGAATTTATTTGCGCTTTTATTAAACGCATTGCACTTTTTGTACATTCAACTTTCGCTTACGGGCTTCTTTCAGCCGCGCGTCGACGCGAGATGCTGTCGTCTCGTGCGCATAGCCAAACCCGCAGCCATCGTCCCCACCACGATGATAAGGAACATCACATCGCCAGTTCGCGCATAAATTGTAGCTTGGACAGCGCGGGGCAGCGCCGAATCCAGCACTCCGGCGTGGCCGAGCGGAACAGCTGCCGTCACCCTTCCAAGCGGATCGATGACTGCGGAAATCCCACTGTTGGCGGCACGAATCAGCGGCAGCCCTTCCTCGATCGCGCGAACCTTTGCCTGCTGAAAATGCTGATAGGGGCCGAGGCTGATGCCAAACCAGGCGTCGTTGGTCAGGTTCAAGAGCCACCCCGGCCGCTCGCCCGTTGGAACCGCTTCACCAGGAAAGATCACCTCGTAGCAGACCAGGGGCAACATCTCGGGTGCTCCCGGGACAGCTATCTTGCGCCTCCGTTCGCCGGGCAAGAATCCGCCCGGCACACTGGTCAACTGCGTCAAACCCACGCGTTCGAGGAAATCCTGAAAGGGCAGGTATTCGCCGAACGGCACGAGATGCAGCTTGTCGTAGCTCGCCAGGATCGTGCCGTTGTGATCGATCACGTAGATCGAATTATAGGCCCGTAATCCGCGTCCCGGCACAGGATCCGCGGGGCGCGCCGCCCCGGTGATCAAAGTGGTGTCGGGCGGCAGCATGGCGGCGATCGTGGCGAGCGCGTCCGGCTCGCGTGTAAGAAAGAATGGAAACGCCGATTCCGGCCAAATCAAATGGGTGACGTTCTGCAAATCGCTAGTTCGGTCCGCACCCGTTCCTTCGCCCGCGTGTTCTGACAGCGTCACATAGCGTTCTATGATCTGCGGCTTGGCGGCGTAACTGAATCGCTCGTCTTGCGGTATGTTGGGCTGCATGATGCGCAGGTGCACACCGTCCACCTCTGCGGTCGGATTACCGGCAAGCCGCAACCCGCCATAGGTTGCGAGCGCGGCAAGCGCGCAGCCCGCCAACAGCACCGGTCTCAGGGACCGCCGTGCATCGCCGGGGTGGTCCGCCAACACTGCGGGACTTGCGAATACCGCGACCGCTACGAAAGTCAGACCCCAGATGCCGAAAATCGCGACGCTTTGTGCGAGCGGCAGCGGGGTCGTGAGGGCATAGCCGAAGGCATTCCACGGAAACCCCGTGAACATGTGGCCGCGCAGCCATTCGGCGCAGGACAGTGCTGCGGCCAGTGTCAATATTCGAAATTGACCTGGCGACCACAAGAGATGCGCAGCCGCAAAGCCGACCCCGGTAAAGACCGCGAGTCCGGCTGGCAGCATCGTTACGGCGAACGGCAACAACCATCCGAACGTCTTGGCGTCGACCAGGAACGCAGAGCCGATCCAGTAGAGTCCGACCAGAAAGTAACCAAATCCGAACCACCAGCCGATCGCGAAGGCGGCCCTGATCCCAGCCCAACGCGCTGCAGCGACGCCGTCAAGGAGCCAGACCAACGGCGGGAATGTGACAAATAGTACCGGCCAGAAATTCAGCGGCGCTAGTGCCAGGACCGACGCGGCTCCGGCCAGAAACGCCATCAACGATCGGCGCCAGCCCCAGGCCACGATGACCGGCTTGGCCAGGCTGAACCAGTTCACGGCGTCGATTTCACCTGCGATTGCGAGGAACTCTGTTCTGTGGAACCCGAAGATGGTTCGTCCTTCTCGATGGGCGGCACGGCGCGCAATGCGGCCTCCGACCGGCGGGAGGAGGTGCGCTCAATGGCACGAGGCGTCACCTTGCGCTGATATATACGAACCCGCTTCACGCGCCGCGGATCGGCATCGAGAATTTCCATCTCGAATGTTCCCGGGCCCGGCACCAGCTCGCCGCGCACCGGCACGCGGCCGATCAGCGTGACGATGTAGCCGCCGACCGTATCGACCTCCTCGGCAGCAGCGCCGACATCGAATTCCGCGCCGATGACCGCGACAGCCTCCTCAAGGCTCGCGCGGCCGGCGGCAATATACGATCCGTCCGGTTGACGGATAACGGCGTGCTCCGTGGCCTCGTCGTGCTCGTCTTCGATATCGCCAACGATCTCCTCGACGATATCCTCGATCGATGCGAGGCCGTCGGTGCCGCCATACTCATCGATGACGAGCGCGAGGTGAATGTGAGTCGCCTGCATCTTGGCAAGCAGATCGATCGCCGGCATGGATGGCGGCACGAACAGAATGGTGCGGATGATCTTCGCTGCCGACAGCGGCATCGCCAGATCGACGGCGGAAAAGTCCAGACCCGCCGGCAGTGGCTGCTCGCCTGCGACGTCCGCCTCCCGATCGACGCTAGCTCGCGCGGTCATGAATGCGATGAGGTCCCGGATGTGGACCATCCCCACCGGCTCATCGAGCGTGTCGTTATAAACGACGAGTCGAGAATGGGATGCTTTCTCGAACACCTTGAACAGTTCGCCGAGAGGTATGTCCTGCTGTACCGCCACGATGTCGGCGCGCGGGACCATGAGATCATCGAGGCGCCGTTCCCGCAGGCTGAGGATGTTCCTGAGCATCCGGCTCTCGTCGGGCGAAAAACCCGTCTCTGCGGTTGCGCCGTCAAGCAGGACTTTGAGGTCCGACCGGATCGAATTGGGGCTCCAACCGAACAATGCCCGCAGCATGCGATTGAGCCATGTTTCGCGAGTTTCGTGCGCGAGCCCGTTCGAACGCCTCGCCAGCCCGGGAAAATCGCGTTGCCCGGTGGCAGTAGCGGCCGAATCAGCACGCGCGTCTGGATCTGCCATGGCAAACGAATCAGATGTCGGCATCGCACGCCGCGTACGGATCGGATACGCCTATCTGCGCCAGGATGTCGCGTTCCAGACGTTCCATCCGTTCAGCTTCGTGGTCGATATGGTGATCGTGTCCCAACAGGTGTAGGAAGCCGTGGACCAGCAAATGAGACAGATGATCGGACATGGTCTTGCCCTGCTCCTCGGCTTCTCGGGCGAGCGTTTCATAGGCGATCACGATGTCCCCGAGCAGGATCTCAACGGGTGCAGCGCCTCGCGCCGCTGCCGGAAACGATAGCACATTTGTCGGCTTGTGCTGTCCACGCCACCGCGCATTAAGATTCGAAATCGTCTCATCATCGCAGAGCAGCACGGAGACTTCGGCCGGGCGATCGCAAACCCCCGCCACCGATGTCGCCGCGAACGTGATCGCCCGTCTTACGACATGCTCGGCCTCGGGCAGAGCCCGCCAGAGATCTGATTCGATCAGGACGTCGACGGCAGGTCCCTG